>Ga0160437_1000243_pt1 | contig 30269 bp, 34 predicted proteins | sample HID1975I_E0MG_FD_108227 | JGI IMG/M metagenome (GOLD analysis project Ga0160437, IMG submission 108227) | Enriched soil microbial communities from UW Madison campus, WI, USA - HID1975I_E0 MG | ecosystem: Environmental > Terrestrial > Soil > Unclassified | place: USA: Madison, Wisconsin... | reverse complement strand
CTTCCGCTGGTTGAACTGGGGGCGCAGCATCACGCAACGGTGCGCGGCGCGCTCCAGGAAACGGGTCTGCTCTAAATATCGTGAGGATACGTATGAACAAACGTCATGCCGGTTTGTCGGCATTGATGTCTCTGGTGTTGTTGGCCGGCTGCAGCGAGGTCAATCAATTCCTGGGCAATGAAGAATCTGTCGACTACAAGAGCGCCGTCACCCAGCGTGGAGAGCCTCTGAGCATCCCGCCGGATCTGACCCAGGCCAATAGCGACCCGCGTTATCGCGCGCCCGCTTCGGGCTCGACGACGTACTCGCAGTTTCAACAGCAGGGCCAGGCGCAAGCCACCGCCCCGAAAACCAGCAACGTGCTGCCGGGCCGCCAAGACATGCGGGTTGAGCGCGACGGCGACTTGCGCTGGCTGGTGGTTGACCGCGCACCGGAAGAAGTCTTCCCGCGCTTGGTCGACTTCTGGACCGAAAACGGCTTTACCGTGGCCAGCAACAACCCGGCCGCTGGCTTGATCGAAACCGACTGGGCGGAAAACCGCGCCAAGATTCCGGAAAGCTGGCTGCGCCAAGCATTGGGCGCCGTCCTGGAATCGGCTTGGGACAGCGGCGAGCGCGAGAAATTCCGCACCCGCGTCGAGCGTGTCGACGGTCACACCGAGGTTTACGTCAGCCATCGCCAAATGCTTGAAAAGCGCGTTGGCGCCGACGGCGGCCAGGTGCAATGGCAAAACGGCCAGGAAGATCCGGGCCTGAATGCCGCCATGCTGGCCCGCATGATGGTTTACCTGGGTTCCGATGTGGACAGCGCCCGCAAGCTGGTGCAGCAGGCGGAAGCCTCGCCGCAAAAGCCCGCGGTGCAGGAAGACGTTCGCAGCCAAGGCTCTTCCTTGCTGGTGGCCGAATCGTTTGACCGCGCCTGGCGTCGTGTTGGCGTGGCCCTGGACGGCGGCGGTTTCGCCGTTGATGACCGCGACCGCTCCGCTGGCGACTACTTCGTTCGTTACGTCGATACCGACACCGGCGCGCAGAACGAGCAGCCGGGCTTCTTCAGCCGCATCTTCTCGGGCGACAAGAAGGCGGAAGCGCCGCAGTACCGCATCCACCTGGCCGCCAGCGGCGAACAGACAACGGTGACGGTACTGGACGCCAATGGCACGCGCGACAATAGCGCCACGGCCCAGCGCCTGCTGAGCGTCCTGAAGGACAAGATGTAAATCGCGTCAGGCCGGCGCCTGCGTGCCGGCCTGGAAACGCCAAGGCCCCCGATCTTCGGATCGGGGGCCTTTTTCATTTGCGCCGCTGAACAGCAGGCGCAAAAAATAGACGCAAAAAAACCCCGGCAATTCACTTGCCGAGGTCTTTCTGCGTCTTCAGAGCGGGGGTTCGTCTCTGTTTTTATTAAGACGCGGGCGTGGTCGAGCCGCCCGGGGTGGTCGAACCGCCGCCAGGGGTGGTGCCAGGCGCGGGGGCCGGAGCCGGCGAGGTGGCGGGCGGCGTGGTCGAGGGGGCGGGCGTGCTAGCCCCCGGGGTGGACGCGGGCGCCGCGGCATCTTCCTTCTTGTTGCAAGCGCTGAGCGCAACGGCCAGCACCGAGGCAATAATCAAGGTTTTGCTCATCATTTTTGGACTCCTGTAGATGACGACTCTTGAAACCCCCTTAGGGGAAACCAGAACTCAGGCTACAGGAAGCCGACGCCGCAGCGCGTGTGAAAGTTAAAAAGGTCGCATCCGAACGGCAACAAACCTTTCAGCTTCGTGTTATGTCTTTCCGTATGTGTCCCGAGGCATGGATCTGATTGCGTTCTGTTCGAATCCGATACGTGGGCGTGTCCGGATACTACGCCGCCACGTAGTGAATCCAGCCGGAATCCAACCAATCGGCCAAGCAGGAACGCGCCTCGGGCGACAGCTTGGCGCAGGCCGGATCCGCGCAGTCCAGGCGGCGGGCATCCGCCAGCGTGCGTAGCGCGGCGTCGGCGGGCGTCATCGCCGTTTCACCGTTGATAAAGAGCTGTTTGCCGCGATAGAGCATGCGGCTGCGGCGGTCCAGTACCAAGCGGCCAGAGTCCGGCCAGGCCTCTTCCAGATCCACGTCAACGTCGTCCGCGGCGTCAAAGACGCTTTGGTTATGGGGTTCGGTCAGCCAGCAGCCCAAAAAGCGTGACGCCAGCGCATCGTCAAAACGCAGCTTTTCAACCGTTTCCAGCGTGGCGGCCACCAGCGCATCGGGCAGGGCGGCGGGAGTGTCGACGGCGGGCTGGCCCGGGTCGCGGTACACCGCTGACAACTTCGGGCCGGGCAGCGCGGGTTCGCCGTAGGGGCCGCCCAGCAAGCCGACGCGCGCCATCACCTGGTCCGCCGCGGCTTCAAGCAGGCCGCGCGCCAGGATGGCCTGGGTGGGGGCGCGGAAACCGATCGAGATGGTCATGCAGCCGTCACCCACGGCGACGCCGTCGTGCGCGGCCTGGGGCGGTAGATACAGCATGTCGCCGGGCGACAGCACCGCCTTTTCCTCGGGCTGGAAATTGCTGAGGATCTTCAAGGGCAGGCCCGGTTCCAGCGACAGGTCTTTCTGGCGGCCGTAACGCCATTCGCGTTCGCCCGCGGCTTGCAGCAGGAAGACGTCATAGCTGTCGAAGTGCGGACCCACGCCGCCGCCATGGCTGGCGATGCTGACCATCACGTCGTCAAGCCGCGCGTCGGGAATGAAGCGGAACAGGCCCATCAGTTCAGACGCCGCGTCGCTAAGCAGATCCACGCTTTGCACCAGCAGCGTCCAGTCGCCCTCGTTGTCCTTGGGCAGGCGCGCGAAGGGGCCGTTTTCCATTTGCCATTCGCCGTTCTCGCGCCAGATCAGGCGCGATTCCACGTCGTCGCGCCGCGCCAGCTTCTTGATGGCGGCGATGGCCAGGGGCGGCTTGAAGTCGGGAATGGCCTGGCGGATCAGCAGCGGCTTGCGCTGCCAATAGCGGCGCATGAAGTCGTTGGGGCTTTGATTGCCCAAGAGCGGCAAGGGTTGGTCGAGGTTCATTGAAGGTGCTTCTTCAGGCGGTAGAGGGCGTCCAGCGCTTCGCGCGGGGTGAGGCTGTCGGGGTCGATGGTGGCAAGCTCTTCGCGCAGCGCGTCCAGCGCTTCGATGGCGTCGTGCCGCTCGGCCTGGGCGTAGGCTTGCGCGTCGGCATCGGCCGCGGCCGAGAACAAGCCCAACTGTGGGGTCGGCGCGCCTTGCGCTTCCAGCCGTTCAAGCTCGCGCGTGGCCTGGCGGATAACCGCCGCCGGCACGCCGGCGCGTTGCGCGACCTGAATCCCGTAGCTGCGGCTGGCGGGGCCTTCGCGCACTTCGTGCAGGAACACGATGCCGGCAGCGGATTCCGCGGCGGCCAGGTGCACGTTGGCCGACGCGGGCTGTTCGGCCGGCAGACGCGTCAGTTCAAAGTAGTGGGTGGCAAACAGCGTCAGCGCGCGGTTGTGCGCCAGCAGGCGGCAGGCGATGGCCCAGGCCAGCGCCAGGCCGTCGTACGTGGACGTGCCACGGCCGATCTCGTCCATCAGCACCAGGCTGTTGGGCGTGCTGGCCGACAGGATGGCGGCGGCCTCGGTCATTTCCATCATGAAGGTCGATCGCCCGCCCGCCAGGTCATCGGCGGCGCCGATGCGGGTGAAGATGCGGTCGATCTTGCCGATGCGGGCACGCGCGGCCGGCACGAAGCTGCCGATGCGCGCCAGCAGCACAATCAACGCCACCTGCCGCATGTAGGTCGACTTACCGCCCATATTCGGGCCGGTGATCAGCAGCATGCGGCGCGCCGGATCCAGCCGGCAGCCGTTGGGGGTGAAGCGTTCAATGGCGTGTTCCACCACGGGGTGGCGGCCGGCGTCGATGTCGATGTCGGCGTTTTCGGACAGATCAGGTGCGATCCAGTCGTGGCGGCGAGCGTGTTCGCCCAAGGCGGCCAGCGTGTCCAGTTCGGCCAGCGCGGCGGCGCAGTCCGACAAGGGCCGCACGTGTTCGGCCAGCACATCCAGCAATTGCTCGAACAGCCATTTCTCGCGCGCCAGCGAACGATCCTGCGCGGACAAGACCTTGTCTTCCCAGGTCTTGAGTTCGGGCGTGATGTAGCGTTCAGCGTTTTTCAGCGTCTGCCGGCGGCGGTAGTCTTCCGGCACCTTGGCCGTCTGGCCCTTGCTGACTTCAATATAGAAGCCATGCACGCGGTTGAATTCCACGCGCAGGTTGCTGATGCCGGTGCGCTCGCGTTCGCGGGCTTCCAGTTGCACCAGGAAATCGCCACCATCGGCCGCCAGGCCGCGCAGCTCGTCAAGTTCGGCATCAAAGCCCGTGGCCAGCACGCCGCCGTCGCGGATGGCGACGGCCGGTTCCGGCGCAATGGCGCGCACCAGCAGCGCGGCCAGCGCCGGGTCCACCGACAGGTGCGAGACCAATTCACCCAGGCGCGGCGATCCCGCCATGGGTTCGACCAGGTCGCGCAGCGCGGGCAGCGATTGCAGGGCATCGCGCAGGCTGGCCAGTTCACGCGGGCGCACCGAGCGCAGCGCCAGACGTGCCGCGATGCGTTCGATGTCCGGGAAGGCGTTCAGCGCGGCGCGCAGCGCTTCCAGCAGGCCGGCCGACCCGAAGGTCTGTTCCACGTCCATGCGGCCGGCCAACAGCGCCGAAATGGCCTGCTGGCGCGCCAGCGCCTGTTCGTTTTCGCGCAAGGGATGATGCAGCCAGCGGCGCAGCAGGCGGCTGCCCATGGGCGTGCGGCAACCGTCCAGCAGCGAGAACAGCGTGGGCGCATCTTCGCCGGACAGCGTTTGCGTCAATTCCAGATTGCGGCGGGTGACCGGGTCCAGCAGCACGTACTGGCCGGGGCGTTCGGCCGACAGGCTTTGCACGTGGGCCAGCGCCTGCGATTGCGTGCGCGCCGCATAGCGCAGCAAGGCGCCGGCGGCGCAAATGCCGGCCGGCATGTCTTCAATATCGAAGCCCGCCAAGGTATCGGTCTTGAAGTGCGCCAGCAGATGCGCGCGGGCGCCATCGCTTTCAAAGTGCCAGTCCGGCACGCGCGAGCGCGCGCCTTCGAAGGGAAACTCAAAGACGGCGTTGTCGGCGCAAATGATCTCGGCGGGCGCAATACGATGCAGCTCGGATTCCAGTTGGGCCGGCGCGCATTCGGTGACGCGGAATTCGCCGCTGGCCAGGTTCAGCCAGGCCAGGCCGGCGCGCGGCGCGCGGGCATTGCCGGATACGAACACGGCAGCCAGCGCGCGGTCGGCCTTGGCGGGCAGCAGCGCGTCGTCGGTCAAGGTGCCGGGGGTGACGATGCGCACGATGCGGCGCTCGACCGGCCCCTTGGACGCGGCCGGGTCGCCAATCTGTTCGCAGATGGCGATGGACTCGCCCATGGCGACCAGCCGCGCCAGGTATTGCTCCATGGCATGCACGGGCAGGCCGGCCATGGGGATGGGCGTGCCGTTGGACGACCCCCGCTTGGTCAGCGTGAGGTTGAGCAGGCGCGCGCCGCGCTCGGCGTCTTCGTAGAACATTTCATAGAAGTCGCCCATGCGGTAGAAGAGCAGCAAGGGGCCAGCCTCCGCTTTCAGGCGGAGGTACTGCTGCATCATGGGGGTGTGGCCTGCAAGCTGATCATCGGTGTCAGCCCGCGATTTCGGCGTTTTGCCTTGTGCTTCGTGCATTTCCAGGGGGAATGTGGGGTAAGTGGAGTTCGCTCAATGGCCCAGCAACGCCCATCAAAACCTACCAACACTTGGCGGTTTGGCGTAGCTTTTTGGGGTGTCGAATTGAGAAGTTACGCCGCTTCGTTTAGGATTCTGAAAAACCTACGCCAGAGGACCCTACCCTTCATGCGATTCGACGCGCGCGCCGCAAAGCTGCTTGAGCCAGGCCGACACATTACCATTGATGGCTATCCAGGGCTGCGCCTGGAGGCTACCGCCACGGCGCGGACTTGGACCTATCGCTACAAGAGCCCAGTCGACGCCAGAATGCGCCAGAAGAAGTTGGGGCGTTGGCCTGCGATGTCATTCGCCGCAGCCGTAGTCGAGTGGGAAAACTTACGCCAGAAGCGTGATGCCGGCCTAGATGTCGCGGTTGAGGCCAAGCAAGAGCGTCAGGCTGCACAGATGGCTGCGGCAGCAGCACGTGAGAAGGCCAAGGGGGCGTTGACGGTGTCCGATGTCTGCGACCTCTACTATGCGGGCCACATTAAGCACCACCGGGCCGAGAAGGGTCAGATCGAGATTCACCGCATATTCAAGACGATGCTAGGCGACTTGGCGAACAAGCCCGCCGAAGGGGTGACGCGGGCGGACGCATTCGCACTAATTGGATCGTTCGCCCACATTCCGGTGCAGGCCCAGATCCTGCGCCGTGAGTTGGGGGCTGCCTGGGACTATTGCCATGACGCCGGCAAGCTGGCAGAGACTGTGCCCAATTGGTGGCGTGCGATCCTGCGTGGAAAGCTGAAATCGAAAGGGAAGGCGATCAACGGCAAGAAGAGTGGCGTAAATAAGCGGGTCCTATCGCCGAAGGAGGCCGGAGAGCTAATTGCCTGGCTTCCGAATTTTTCGCGCGATGTGGAGGACTTTTTGACGCTGTATCTCTGGACTTGCGCCAGAGGGGCCGAGATCGGTGCTATCGAAGCCGAGGAAATCGCGGACGAAGCTGACGGGCTGTGGTGGACCGTACCGAAAGAAAAAACGAAAAACGCAAAGCGTCCAGAAGCCACGGATTTCCGCGTTCCTCTGGTCGGTCGTGCTGAGCAGGTGGTGAGGCGGCGGCTCGCTGCGCTGGAAACGGGCTACCTGTTCCCTTCTTACGGGAAATCGGGCCATTGGGAACAAAAGTCAGTTCAGACCCGCGTCTACTACCACCAGCCCTACAGCGAAACTGCGCCAGATCGGAAGCGGGAACGGTTGACGGTGACGCACTGGGCGCCGCATGACCTGCGGCGCACGTCCCGCACATTTCTCGCTTCCCTCGGTTGCCCGCGTGAAGTGGGAGAAGTAATACTGGGCCATATGCTGCCAGGAGTCGAGGGGGTGTACAACCGCCATGCCTACGATATGGAGCGCCGCATTTGGATGATTAAATTATCCACGTTTTTGGAGCAGTTGGTCGTTTGCAAAAACGTGGCCATACGTTGACTCTATAGTTTGTAGAATCATCCGTTATTGCGAGAGGACGTCCGTGCAAGTTGCGAAATCACTGGAGTTATTCATCGATTCCTCGTCGCCAGAGGCGATTGTCCTACAAGGTGCATGGGGCGTAGGAAAAACGCATCTCTGGCGGTCCGTCTTGAGCAGTAGACGGGAGCGGGGCCAAGATGAAAAGCCGCTTTACGTTTCGCTGTTCGGAATTAATTCGCTGGAAGCATTGAAGCTGGCTGTGGCATATGCCGTGGACCTTGGTGACGACGGCGTTGCATCGAGGGGGCCTGATGTCGGCGATTCGACGCGATGGAGAAAAACGGCAGATTGGCTGAAGAAAAATGCGAAAGGACTTCGCCACAAAAGCGGCTGGATGGAGTTGCCCCAGCGAATTCGGCGGGTCATTGGTAGACGAGGAGTACCTCAAGCCATTACTGCGGTACCCACAAGCATGGGCGGGGGCTCGGGCCTCGCCCAAGCCCTTGGGGCGCTTGCCTTCTATCACGTGCGCCGAGAGTTGATTTGTTTTGATGATATCGAGAGGCACGGGAAGGATCTGTCACTTAACGATTTTCTAGGCTTGGTTTCGTTCCTTGTCGAGCAGCGGAAATGCCGAGTGTGCGTGATTCTGAACGCAACGCAGTTATCGGCACCTGACCGCACCATTTGGCATGAACAACGAGAAAAAGTTTTCAGCGCTGAGGTTACCTACAACCCTAGCGTTGTCGAGAGTGTGAAGATTGCTCTAAAGGGCGCCAATGATGAACGTTGGCGCGAGGAGGCGAGCGTTGCTCTTCAAGAGCTGGAGATTAGAAACATCCGTCTTGTCAGACGAATGGATCGTTTGCTTCGACTGATCTTTCTCGCAGATATTCCAGACAGTCTTGTGCGTGACGTAGTGCGTAAGACCGTTTTTTTGGAGTATTCGCATAGTGGGAGCGCTGAGGGCGCCCCGCCCCTCGAATTTTTGAAGAAATTTAGCGCTATAGAAAGGTTGGTTGAACAGATTTCGAATCGTGACAAGAACGTTGAGGATGAAGGAGAGCAGCGATGGGTGAAGCTCGCGGAGATGTATGGATTTAATGGTGATGATGACCTGAGCCAAGCGCTGTTGGATACCGTCCAAGTTGGGTTTCCGAATTTGGATCGGATTGCTTCCGTAATTCAGAATATTGAAGTGGATCTGTTGCGAGAATCGGAAAGGAACGAATTTCGCAACGCTTGGAGTCTTTATCACCATTACGTGACTGAGAATCGTGAGGAAGTGCTGAACGAAATTGAACGCACGTGGCCAGGCGTATCCAGGCACGATAATGTCTCAAACCTACTCTCAGTGGCAAATATGCTGCGAAGAAATGGCCGCGGAACACGAGCATCGCAGTTCATTGACCAATGGCTTCAAGAGCGCTCTGGAGATCGGGCCGGTGAACTCGAGTCGCGCGAGTTGTCTATGTTTACTCGAATCGAGGATGATGAGTTTCTACGCAAGGCGGAGGGGGCGCGAGTTGCCAATGCAAAAATGATGCCGTTGGCGGAAGCTCTGTTCTGCATTGCCCAGGGGAAGTCCATGGAGGAGGCGATCGCCGCCGTCGCTGCGTCAAGTATCGCGCAATTGGTCGAGGCGTTGGAGCTTAACCCGGGGGCGCATCTACCGGCTGCAATAGAGGAGTGTCTCAAGATTGCCGGTTATCGAAATACAGAAGTGTGGGGGGCAGCGCAAGCTCGGATGAAAGATGCGTTATTGACTATCGCCCGACGTTCCCAATGGAGCGCCGACCGCATTCGGCTAAAGTACCAAGTCGCGCTTGCCTCTAACGCATGAGCTAGGCTGTCCTAGCGAAATAGGGACACTAAGTCGTCTGGATTCGGCTCTTTGGTTCGCGTGGTCGCCTTGATTTACGTGCCCCCGTATTTGCTGGTGGTAGTAACTCTGAACGCGGCCGGCTTAGTGCCCATTCCATAATTTCCGAGTAAAGGTACCCGACGCGGCGGCCGGACAGCTCACGAGGAGCGGGAAATTCGCCCTTGGTGACCATGCCCTGGATAGTCGATTCGGCAAGCGTGGTGATCGACGCCACTGTAGGCAGGTCGATGTATACGGGTTCAATCCGAAGCTCCATATTAGGTTTCTCCTGCTGGGGGCGGCGTCGGGTCAACGTAACCATCGCCTTCCCGATCTTCGGTTTTTTGGGCGGCTCGGTCTGCGGCCTGTGAAGTGGGTCAGCCATTGGCGCAGCCGTCCTTGTCAGCCTGGGTCTGTTCAGATTGCCAATTCCGGTAGCGTTCCATACTGCCCTTGGCGCTGGCCTTCGGAGGAGTGATGCCCTGGTGCTCGTCCAGCCACGCCTGCACCTCGCCGCCTGACCACATCTTGCGCAGGTGGGCGGGGAACAGAATGCGCACCGCCTCGCTGGCCTGAGGCGCGGCACTGTCATTTGCCGCCGCTTCCGCCAGCATGGACTGGATAGCAAGCCTGAAAGTGTCGCGGCACTTTTCTGCCAGGCGTGCGGGGATCATGCGGGCTTGATTGCCATCCGGGCAGCAGTCCCGGTATTCGTCCCCTACCGGGCCGACGCTGCCGCAGCCCGGGCAGTACCGTGCCAGCGGCTCCGAGCCGGCTTGGGGCGCGGCATCGACATATGAGGGGCCGTTGTATGCGATGCCGTAGGAATCGCTGACGTTAATCCACGCTTTGGAAATCACCTCATCGGCCACGGCAATCGGCTGGCTTTCCCCATCGGCCACTGGGGCGCTTGCTAGGGCGGCGCGAGCTTTCCAGCCATTCCAGTATTCCTGTACGTGCGAATTCCGGTAGTCGTCCGGCACATCCTCATCGCGGGTCAATTCACATGCGCGGGCGTGGTGCTCAAACGCTGCGCGCTCATCAAGCGGCACACCCGCCTGCAGGCCCTCCGCGCGCAGCTTGGACAGCGCCTTGTGCGCTTCGTACATGAGCAGGGTGATGCCGTTCTCGCCGCCGTGACGTCCGATCCATTGATACAGGCGGGCGATCACGGTTTCCGCGCTTTGGTAGCCATGCCGCTGTATGACTGCGTTGACGTACTCGTCGCTGAACGGATGGACGGTGGATTCAGAGGAGCTTTCGTTTTGTTTGGTCATGCAGGGCCTTCAAATGTTCGAAGAATTTGATAATTTAGAGATACATTTAGAATTGTCCGGCGCGACGTGGCATTGCCGGCGCAAGCAAAAAGGAGCGGGACTATGCGCAAGTTGCTCGTGAAGACGGTGGACGTAATACTGGTCGTTGGATGCCTGATAGGCTTCTTCGTGGGGTGGCACTTCTGGAAGGTGCCGGGCCTATTTGTCGCTCTGCTGGGCGGCGCATTTCTCGGCGGAACGTGGGCAGCCCTGTCGCTGATATGCGAACATTTGGAGCACATACGGAAGAACGCTGAAAGGCAAACTCAAATGCTGGATGCCTTGGACTTCAACGTAGCGGCGGTCGGCGAAAAATTGTTGGGTGAATCGCAGGAGCGGATCACAGCCCGCTAGCCGTCTTAGTCGACACTTGGGATGACGACCATGGCATCGCTTCCTGTTCGGTGGGGATTTCGGCCTGGCCGGTAGATGCTGCGGCTTCAGTCAGGCGGCGTTGCTTTTCGGCTTGCTTGGCGCGGACGGTTTCGATGGCGCCGTGGGCCTGGAACAGGTCCAGTAGGGCGGCGGTCGGGATGGTGATCGTCTCGCTGGCTACGCGGCCTTCCTGGATATCCACAAGGGTTGCGCGCTGGTTGGCGTCCAGGCCCTTGATAAAGGCGTCCACGCCGCTGATGAGCGGGGACACTACCTTGCGGGGCAGGGCGCGGCCGTGGATGGTGCTGGCAGTGACTTTTGCCTTGCCTGCGGCTTTGGCCTGGCCGACCTTGCCGGTTAGGAATTCGCCGGCTTTGGCGCCCAGCTTGCGGACGGCTTCGATTGCCACCTCGGCGGACACGGTGCGGGATCGCACCAGGTCTTGCACGTCGCGCTCGGCGTCGGCCAGGACAAGATAGTTCTCGATATGCGTCCGGCTGCAATGAACGAGGGTGGCAATTTCTTCGCTGTCTAGGCCCATGCCACGGAACCGCTTGAAGCCGCGAGCCGCTTCCATAGGGCGTAGCTTCACGCCTTCATTGCTGGTGTAAATCCGCGCCTGCCGTTCGACCTCATTGCCAGTGAATCCAATCACTGAAATCCACTCAATGGGCGCGCCTCGTGCGATCGCGCGGCCATAAGCTTCATGCCGACGGTGGCCGTCTACGACTTCGACCCCCGAGCCGTCCGGCATCGCCACTACTTCGAGCGGCGGCAAAGGACCTCCAGCCATGATGTAGTTCGTGAGCGCTTCGATTCCGGCTTCCGACTCGGGATCCGGTTCGCGTAGGTTGAACGCGTCTTGGATCACGATGGACGCATAGCGGACTTTCATTGCGTCGGCGCGTTTGATCGTGCCGTCCTTGATCATCGTCTTAAACGATGCGGGGGGATGGGTCATATGACACCTAGTTAGAGAGTGGGCTACGATGCGGCGATCATCGAAGCGGGGGATCTATGAAGAAGGGATATCAAGTGGCGCTGCTACTTGCGTTTGGCGGGCTATTCGCCGCCTTCGCTTTCAATCCACCTAAGCAGAGCGCCGACTGGGCATCATGGGTACAGGCGTGGGGCTCCATTGCGGCGATATGCGCTGCAATATGGGTGGCCCATGATCAACACGAAAAGTCAGAGACGCGGCATGCACGGGCCGAGAAGGATGAAGTAAGAAACTTCCTATCAGGCGTGCGAGAAGAGCTGCAAGTGAACTGGGCTGTCTACATGCAGCAGGTCGGCGTTCATGTAAATGAATTTCGGAAAGGGGAGGCCATTGAATTGACGTGGCCAGTACCTGACAATCCATTTAAGGTTTATGCGGCGACAGTTCATGTGATAGGCCGGCTGCCAGATGCCAATCTTCGCAAATCGATCATCGTTACCTATGTGGTCGCAGGGGGGCTACTACACACTTGGCGCATGCATAACGAATTACGCTCCCGGCGGGACCTGGAAAAAAAAACCATATTGGTTATCGGCGGGGAGAGGGAATCTCTCGCTTGGGTTGAATTGAATGCTGCGCTCACGGAGTACAGCGATCAGCTCTTTGAACATCAAGCCAAAGCGGCCTGGATGATCGAGCTTACGATTGAGGAGATCGATGCCTACCTTGGCTCGAACGGTTGACCTAATCGACAGGTCTAGCGAAGTCCGTCCATACAATGACGATCACTCCGTTGGATACGCGGAACTACTTTGGGGTATTGCCACAGTCGTTACGGTCGCGCATGAGACATATGCCATTCAGGTCCCGAAGCCCAGGAGCCAGCCGATAACCTGACGGCCGAAGATGAAGAACGCCGCGAAGGCGATGCCTGCGGACCACGCCCACACGCGAGGGATATCGGCATGCTTGCTCCAGTTGCCTTTGCCTGCGTGGTCACGGGGGGCGATGAGGCCTCCGGCTTTGCGGGCCACCTGGGCAATGGACGGCAGAATGCGGCGGCTCGCAGCCGGCGCGGATGCAGTGATTGCGGTCATGTTGCTTTCCAAGGATCGGCCGCGACATAGCGGCGGTTGAGGTATTCGCAGGCGGGGACCAGGGCCACCGCCGCCAAGGCGAGCAGGGCCAGGCCCCACCAAATGGCGGGGATGGTTGAAGGCATGGGGATGTGCGCAGGCTCGCGCTGAAGTGGGGCTGCTATTGACGGCCGACTTCTACAGGTTGGCCATCGTCACTCAAGATTTGCTCGAAGATGTGCGGGTATGGGCTGAAGGGCGTGAGCGCGGCTCCTACTAGCCGAAGTGCATCTCCCGATGGCAATTGGGGCATAACGCTATCGCATTCTGCACAGTGTCCTCGCCTCCATCAGCCAAACGCACCTTGTGGTGTACTTCCAGGTAGGGCTCATTCTTAGCTTTGCCGATAAAAGGCGCGGGCTGTTGGCAATCTTCGCAATGTCCTCGCGCACGTTCCAGCACCTCCACAATCACATCGGCGTTGCGTATAAAGGCTGTAGCTTGGACAACGACACGAGGCGGCTTCTTCGGTGCAGTTTCAAGCCGTGCCAATCTATCAGTGCGGGAGCTTGCGAGGGCTGTTGCCACCCGTGCGGCAAGATCGTTTTCCAAGAAGCGTAGCTCCGCCACGACTTCCGTTGGTTGCGAATCGCAAAGCGCAAGTTCGAACCATCGAGAACCATCGGGTTCAGCGTGGTGGCCCGCATAGGCGAAGGTCCCTTGGTAGGTAAAGGGCGTCGAATCCGATGACCGGACGAACGTCAAGATCGGAATGTTCGGATTTTGGAGAATGGCCGCGTTGGCCTTGAAGTGTTCTCCGAACTCTTGCTTGCCGTTTCGCGTGATCGCCTTGAAGTAGTACTTCAGGCGACGTGAGGGCTCGAGCCATTCGTTAGCATAGGCGCCACCACTTAACGTCGCCTTGATGACCACAAGCGCCGGAGTGCCGGTTGCCGGTAGGACGAACATTCCTCCTGCGCGGGTATCGTAGTTCTTCGTGAAAATGAGAATGTCGTATGGCGAGTAAGGCTCACCGATGACGAAGTCGCTGGGGCGAGTGCAGTCATTGAGCCAAGGCTGAAAGCTCTCGGCAAACTCGGCCTTGATGTCTTCAAAAGTCAGAAGTCCGCACGCCTTCATTCCGAGGTAGATGGCGTCATTCTGGTCTTCACTGAATCGCTGTAAATAGTTAAATAAGTCTCCGACGCGCTTGAACTTCTGGAGCCAGATATCGGAGTGTTTAACCTTATCCTTGAGCTCGGAGCTTAGCGTGGCACTGCTTAACGCTGGGCGCTGAACTCTGTCCATAATGAAATTGCGAGCAGCATCAATGTTCGTGAGCTCAGACGGGGCATTGGACGAAGAACTTTGGGCCAGCACTTCCAGTGGCTTCAAGAGTGCGGTTGAGACAAGATGGGCCAAATCTGACGTAATTCTGTAGCCTTGTACATTTTTCCCTCGCTGGATTGAAAGAGATCCTGTTATTTGCCGCTGTTCGTCATCGGTACGGACGCGCAGCCTATAGCCCTCGAAGACAGCGCCTCGGATAGCCTCCTCAATGGTCTTGACAAAGATCGAGCGCCGGCTTTGATCGCTATCGCTACCTGTGCGCAGAACAAAGTGGCCTTTACCTTCCCCAAACGTGGCTTTGAATGGGTAGCGAGGACGTCCTGAACTGTCGATGATGGCGAAGCGTTTGTCGAAAGTCACTTTTGAGGTTGCCCTATAGAGGATTGAGAAAATTACCGTCTATTCTCTATGAAATGCGTTTTTGAGACGATCAGAAGGTTCGACGGCTCCGAGCAAGGTATCAGCGGTACAGGGTTACTTACTAATGTCGTTGCCAAAATTGGCGACATCCAGCAGTTCTTCAAGGAAGCGGACGATGAAATCGAGCATGGTATTGCTCCGTGGATTGATGGGTTGGTGTTCAGGCAACAGCGCCTGCCGATACCCCGCACGCGGGGCATGAGCCGGGACTGCTTCCTAGGATGAGTTGTCCGCAGCATGCTGACGGCTAAACCGAGTTGGTATAGGATGCGTCGGTCAAATGAAACAGGATGTGAATATGCCGACAACTTGGGAAGCGTGGGGCGGGCTAGCTACCGTGGGGATGTTCATTCTTACGCTGATTTTGTCCCTCCCTCGCCTAGTGATGCTGGGCAAAAATTGGAAAGTCGGATCCAGGGTTGTGTCTGTGCTGGCCGCCACGCCAGATTTCCTAGTGACTGCTCCGGTGATTCTGCTTACGTCGGGCCGCTTGGAGTGGGCGGTCTACGCAGGGGGCGCCATTCTTACCTACCAACTTGTTAGGTTTGTAGTCAGAAGGGCGGCGCCGAGCAGACTGGAAATCGGTTACCTAACCTTGGCAGTTCTGAGTTTTAACTTTGTGATGGCGGGGTTGCTACAGGACATCGCAGACGCCAGATTTGATCTGCTATTGTCCCGCACGAATCAGAAATCAGAGCAAATGTTGAGTCCATTGGGGAAGGAATGAATCACTGGCGCACAAAGATCGGTGTCGGTCTCACGGTTTTGTACGTGGGTTTAATTGGTTGGTACTCGTGGTTCAAGTGGGGTTGCTTGTTGCACATCGAACCAAGCAACCTCGGCGACTTTTTGGCTGGAGTGTTTGGACCTCCCGCATTTATGTGGTTGATTCTCGGCTACTTCCAGCAGGGGGATGAGTTAAAAAACAGTACTGAGGCACTGCAGGAGCAGGCGAAACAGTTAAGAGATTCAGTCGAGCAGCAGGCGGCGATGGTTTCGGTCACAGTCAAGCAACTCGAGTTGGAGATCGAGTCGAGGAAGCGATTAGAGGCACATGAGCGCGAGCAATTGCGGCCCAGATATCTGGTTTCTCCTGATATGGGGTCCAGCATAAGTCAGGGCAATGTCGACTTGACCATCAAGGTAAGAAATGAAGGGCATCAAGCAGCGAACGTTGCCGTCAATTTCATGGGCAAAGATCGGCTGGAGCGTCAGGTCTGGAAATCCGGGGAGAATCGTTCTTTCAAATTGTCCGTACGCCATTCCGACATCGGTCGAAAGAAGTTGTCGATCACTTCGACCGATGGTGCGGGTGAGATGGGTGTCTGGACGATCCCCCTCGATATTCGAAAGAGTGGGGATCATCTTCTGGAAGCCGAGTGTGGAATTGGGACATATTGCGTACTAGCCAGCGACGACAGCGTTATGACTTCGGGCTAGCATTTGTCCGAGTGTTGGGCAGACCCAAGGGTTTGGTAGGGTCTTGCCTTCGGCCTTTTCTTGGTATCCGCCAGCAAGAGCTTCACGGCCGAGCTGGTCGTTAAAGGCACATCTTTCGAATGTGAGCTGTTTGCTTCGGTAAGCGCTGACTCGCAACGCTGGCCGAAACTCGCTTTTCAGCGGAATCGGATTACAAGACGGGCAGACCGACAGCGGCTGTTGAGGTCGGCCATGTCGATCGCATTTTCCAGCAAGCGTATGAGGCGGGCGAGCATTGGCGCCTCTTTAAGAGAGATTGGGTGCGTGTTCCAACCCCCGAGAAATCAAGATAGGGGGGGGCAGGCAAGCATGCAGCTCTCGTACTGTTTCTATTGGCCACTACCGGAGTTTTCCTCGGCGTAGCTCAGCTCCTGTGCAGATCAAGTACAGCTTCTGAAGTGCTGTTATCGAATCGTCAAGTTCCGATAATGCGTACGGAATCAATCCTTCGTAGTAGTTCTCGAGTGTTGATGGGAAGTGTTGTTCCGGACCATGAACGAGCGACTGGTAGACGTGATCTGCCTCGGATAGGCTATCGAGAGCATGCTCGCAATTCAAGTAGAAGCTCTTATCTAATCCTGCGATTTCTACTAAGTGCTTTAGCAGAGAATCTCTCTGAATTCCGACTAACACGCCGCCCCCACTGGACAGCGGCGAATTGATCGTATAGACGAAACCGCCAGCGGCCCGTTTCGATATCAGAAGGCGTGAGGCATCTTTGGTGACTTCCGAGTCCTGCATTGTTGTTAGCAAATCCCGCAACTGCTTTATAGCCCAGTAGTTGAGTTGACATTCCCGAGCCAATACTGTTTTTAGCGCGCTAACTTTCCTGGCGTCCGCCGCCTTGCGGCGTCGTCCCTCTAGAAATTCTTTCACCAGAAAGATCAAGATTCCAACTACCGCAGTAGCTGGTAGCCATTGCGAGAAGTGCGAGGCATCAGGAAGAAGATTGATCGGGCTGCTCATATTGGTAAAGGCATGCGGACGTTGACAGCGGGCGTTGGCTCATATTGAAGCTCTCTTCTTTGGTGAAATTTCGAAGAAGAGTATGAGCGCATTTCCAATGCGTGCTGTGAGAATAGTCGTGCTCCGCAACTAGGCCTGTGGGGAGCTATGGGTGAGTTCGGAACTGGTGCCATCAATGGCGTTTGTTAGCCAGTCCACGGCGCAGAAGTGGATTAAATCGGAACCGTGTCCTCCTCTCAGTGCAATGCCAACCAAAAAATAAGGGGGGGAATCCTCATTACTGGCCTTCATGTAAATGGGGCCTCCGCTCATTCCATCTGGTTCAATGCGTACCTGCCCTTGCCTTATCCGCATCGTATGTGTGTGGGGCCACGGCCCGGTTCCCACATAGACGCCATCGAGGTGTATTCCTTGACTGACTGCAAGGCGGGCTTCGTAATCGATGAAGCTGTCAGTTCCCTGTTTAGGAAAGCCCGATGCAATTAATGGCACACTCTGACTCATCTTCGAAGCGATATCCATTGATCGAGAGAACCATTCCCCGGTCGGAGGCAATACTACACTTCGCTTGCGTATGCGGTCTACAAGTTGGGTGCAGTCGGGATTCACTTCCAAAGCGGCAATATCAAGGCTACCTTCGTTGGTACATCCGAAGAAGTCCCCGTTCGAATTGTTGACGATTGGGCAACTGACAGAGGAGAACGACACATAGTCTTCGATGCCTCGCTGGCGACCTTCCGTCGACCGTTCGATGGGAACCATAAGCCGTGCCGCCACTTCGGAAGCTTCAGCCAAAAAGTCTTTCAGGCTGGCCGCATTTGGAACCAGACAATGACCCGCCGTTACGAGGAACACGCGGTGATCACGCTGCACGAAAAAACCGGACCCGTGTGCGCTCGGATACTCTGGACAAGCGTCTGTATTGGAGATCAGTTCTACAGTGCAATCGGGCCAAGGGCTATGCCCAAATGAAAGTGGAGCGTCCATTGGGTTTCGCGAGGTCCTATTGAATGGGAGAGTGGTGTCGGCATTTTGACAGTTCTGCAGAGGGTTTACCGGGGTTATCGTCGCCACGCCCGGCTGGGCGTTGCCTGGGCGCGGTGGCCCATGCACACAGGGTCCGGGGCGCGCTGCGCCTGGTTGTCCTGTTTCGCCCTTCCTCCCTCTCGGGGGCGGGCGGCCTTAGTTGTTAAAGAGCGGTTCTCGCCTTCCCCAATCCGACTTTGTGGCGGTGACGTCTCCCGCTTGAGGCGATGGCCTGACTGCTGCCTGCGGGTCCGTGGGGTACTGCTTGCAGCGCAAAGCTGCGGTAGAGCAGATATTAGTAAACACTAAACTTATCGTCAAGTAAAAACTAAACGCTGGAACGTGACTTTGGGCCGTGCGACCTAGTGCGTGGCGAAAAAAAAGCCACCCGAAGGTGGCTGGTGCTAATGGTGAGGGGAGCTTCTTAAGCGCGCGTCCATTGACCGGATTCACTGTCGCTCAGACGAGATCCCGCCCAAACGACCTGGCCAAGCACTCGAACGGACGCGCCGTTCTCAAGCGGAATATCCGGGTATGCGGGGTTAAACGAGCGAGCAACCCATCGTTTTGTCAGCCGGTCGCGAGTGATGGTCTTCACAATCATCTTGCCGTCGTAATTGATGGCGTAGACTCCGCCCGCAGCCACATCTTGCAAGGCGAGGCTTTCATTAGGAACGACGAGCAAGGCAGCACCGTCTCGAATGATCGGCTCCATGCTATCGCCCTTCGCATACACGACGCGGGCTTTACCCGAGCGGGCGCCGACAGATCGCAGGAAGGACCGCCGGAATTGAACGGTGCCGGTTTCTTCCTCTGCCAAATTCTCAATGCCGTCTCCCGCAGCCAGACGCACGTCTGCCATTTCTGGCACCTTTTCGAACTTGTCATTCGCCGCGTGGGGCTCGCCTGGTCCGACATTGGCTATTACACCGGCTTTGGTGCTAACCCGAATTTTGCGATCGCGTTCCGCTTGCTGTGTGGTTTTCCCGCCTTCCCCCGGCGCAGGCGGGAGGCCGCCGATTCGCATCGGGAATGCGTCGTCGGCAGCATCCATGTCCACCAGTTCGCCCCGGGCTGATTGCGCTGGCCCCACCGAGGGTGGCAGAGCCACCGTAATTCCGAGTTTCAGCTGAGCGATGGCGAGCGCTATCGCTCCCTCTAACGCGCTCAGTTGGCCGGCCGGCAAAGCCCGCACGTCCGCCTCCGCGATAGACGCGAACGGCCAGGGAGAGGGCGCGGGTGGTCGCGGCGCGGCCTTGGGGTTGGCGTCCAGCGGTGCATCCAAAAAGCCTTCGCCCATTCGGTAATCGCGCTCAAGTCGTCGCGCGGCGCGTTCCCCGATAGGAGACGTGCCGGATAGGACTTGCGAGAAATAGCTTTTCTCCTTGCTGGGCGCACCGTTCTGCTGCACCCAGCCGCGAAGATTCGCCCGTCGAATGTCTTGGATAGTCATGGCGAAAGTTTATAGGACACTAAATTAGTAAACACTTGACCTTAAGGTTTAGTTCTCACTAAACTTGGCGGATGGACCTTAAGACCTATATCAGCACTAGCCCACGTGGCACGGCGGCGAGCTTAGCTAAGGCAATTGGCGTCTCGCCTTCTTATCTATCGCAGATGGCATCCGGCCAATCGCCCATCTCGCCGGAACGCTGCGTGGCAATCGAGAAAGAGACCGGTGGCGTCGTCAGCCGCCGCGATCTTTGGCCAGATGGCTGGGACCGGATATGGCCCGAACTCAAGGTGGCCGCATATGCACACCACTGACACACCTCCCAAACCAGTACAGCCGGTTGCGCCCGTCCCCCAGCAGGATGACCGCGTGCAGATTAGTCCGCTGGACGTTTGAAGTTCGTTCCCCATGCAGCGCATCGTAAAGCCGCTGCTTTGCAATAGATACGTTCAGGAATGTTTGAAATGAACATCACCACTGCGGCCGATTTGACGGTGCACGAATACAAGGGCGGCAGCGAGTCGCTGGGGCCGCTGGTCGGCATATCCGCGGCTGTGCTGCGCAACAAGGTCAATCCCAACAACACCACGCATCACCTGACGCTTGCCGAGGCTGATCGCGTTGTACGAATGACAGGCGACGCGCGGATCTTGGCCGCGTTTGCGCACAGCAACGGCTATCTGTTGGTCAAGGCACCCGAGAACTGCGCCGAAAGCGACGTTTCCGTGTTGGAGCAGGTGGCCGCGCTGATGGTCGCGCACGGTACGTTTGGAAAGGAGGTCTATGACGCCCTGTCCGATGGGGGCGTTGACCAGCAAGAAATGAAGCGAGTGGATGCGGCCGGCCGCGCCCTTATGGAGGCGGTGGCGGGCGTTGCGCGCCGTCTGAGTGGGATGGCCGACAAATGATGCATCGTGGAACTTCTGGTGTACCCGTGCGGGCGCGCGTCGCGTCCATGGAGCGTAAGGGGGCGGCGCTGTCGCGCGCGGCTGCAATGATGTGCAACGGCGCGAAGTTTCAGCGGTGGATTGTTTCCCGCGTTGGCGCCGCCCCTGAGGGCGTGTCGGCCCAGCAACACGCTGCGCAGTTTGTCCGCGATGCATGCGGCATCACCAGCCGGGCCGAGTTGGATCACAACGCCAAGGCGGCAACGCTCTTTCATGAGGCCGTTCGCAAGCCCTTTGTGGACTGGAGCGGCATCTATGGCTGACTGCCTGCATATGTTCCGTGGCTACCGCGTGCCGCCCGAGACGGTAGAAGCCGTCAAGCAGGCCATCATCGACACCCCGCGCCGCGTCGATATCAAGGCGCTACAGGAAATCGTTCAGCCCGCTCTGGTGCCGGTGGACCCGTGGCCCAGCACGTCGCGCGCTGTTGCTGCGGCCCGCGCGGTTGAATCGTTCCTGTTCGATGCGACCCAGGCCGGCCTGGTCAAGCGCCACACAAATGGCTGGAAGTTTCCGTACTGGTGGCGGGTCAAAGCTGCATCGGGGGCGGAATGTCGTTGATGCGCCGCACGCCGCTCAAGAACAAGACGCCAATGAAGCGCAGCGCCACGCCGATGATGCGTGCTGCACCGATTCGGACCACCCCAATGCCGCCGCCCCGTGCCGCCATGAAGGCGCGCAAGAAGGGCAAGAAGCCGCCCAAGACGATCTATCGCAACCAGTCGCTGCTGGACCTTGCCGAAGGCGAGGAATGTTTGCTTCGCGTGCCCAGGTATTGCCAGGGCGGCACGGATACCACTGTGGCCTGCCATTCCAACTTGCTGCGCGACGGCAAGGGCAAAGGAATCAAAGCGCATGACTGGTGTATCGCATTCGGCTGTGGCCCTTGCCACTGGTTCATTGATCAGTCCTCGGCACCGCTGGAACAGAAGCTCAGTTATTTCATTCCCGGCTTGCGCCTTACCCGCGCGCGAATCATTGCCATGGGCAAATGGCCCGATGAGGCCGAGCGCGGGTTTCAACTTTTGTATGGAGAGACGTCATGAGCGTTCAGGGCATGACATGGGCGCTTGCTCAACGGATCGTCAAGGAGCCTACCGCCCGTCACGTGTTGCTGTGCCTGGCCAACTATGTGGGGTCCAAGGGCGAGGGCGCATTTCCCTCTGTGGCGACCCTGGCCGAAGACACCGGCCTATCGACGCGGACGGTGCAGAACAAGCTGCGCGAGCTGGAGGCTATGCAGGTGATCCAGCGCGGCAATCAGGATTTGGTGGCGGCCTACATCCGCCGCGCTGATCAGCGCCCCGTTTGCTACGACATGGATCTTTCACGGGGTGCACCAGCTTCGCCCCGCGTGGAACATTCTGAAGATCAATCGCGGGGTGAACCTGCTGCACCCCGTAGCGGACGGGGTGAATCTGACGACGCCACGGGGTGCAGCTCACGACGTCACGGGGTGAATCTGACGACGTCACGGGGTGAACGTGCTGCACCCGATCCGTCATTGAACCGTCAAGGAACCGTCAATGAACCTAAAGGCGTGCGCAAGCGCTCGCCGGGGTTCGACCCGATGAGTGTGGAATTGCCGGACTGGCTGGATGCGGACTTGTGGGAGCGCTGGGTGCGTCACCGCGTGCAGATCCGCAAGCCTTTGACCGAAGAGGCCGCCAAGCAGCAGGTCACGGACCTGGATGAATTCCGCAAGCAGGGCCACACGCCGCAGGCGGTCATCACGAATGCCATCGGCAAAAGCTGGCAAGGGCTGTTTGCCCCGAACGGTGCAGCAGCTGGGGGGGCACCGCGTTCCGGCAAGTTCAACCCTACGGCCCACGTAAACCGCAATCGCACTCGCGCCCATGGAGGCAATGACTATGACGACGGTCGCACAATCGACGCTTGAGCAGGCTGTAAACCCGTGGCTGCTACCTCGCACGAAGCTTGACGGCATTTCGGCAATCGATCATCTGTGGAACCGGCTTTCTGGCACGTATGGGGGGCGCTGGCTCAAGGACTTCCCGGACATGGACAGCATCGAAAACTGGAAGACTGCGTGGGCCGAGGCGCTGCACGATGACCATGTGACTCCGCACGAGGTTGCGGAAGGTCTGCGGGCCTGCCGTCGCTTGTTCCCGGACTGGCCGCCCGCAGCGGGCGAGTTCATCCGAGCATGCCGCCCAGACCTGGAGCCTGAAGTGGCGTTCTACACGGCCGTGGCCGGAATGGCTGCGCGTCACAACTGCGAGCAAGGCGCGTGGCCTCATCCGGCGATCTTTTGGGCGGCCGTGGAAGTGGGGGCGCACGATCTCCAGCACTGCCCGTACAGCACGATGAAAGCCCGCTGGGAACGGACCTTGAACGAAGTCTTGGCCCGTGGCGAATGGAAGCCGATTCCCGAAATCGTCAAGGCGTTGCCCGCACCGCCGGTTACGGCACAGAGCCGTGCCCAGGCCGAAGAACAGATGCGCAAGATCGGTGCGACGGGGATCATGAACCAGTCCGGCCGCGATCCGTTGCGCGGGTGGAAGCGAATCATCGCCGAGACCCAGGATCCCAAAGGCAAACGCTACTCGCCGGGCATCGTTGCGATGGCGCGGAATGCGCTGCGTCTGGACGTGGGGCAGGGGGCGCAACCATGAGCGGCGCAATGGCACGCAACAAAGGCGCGTCGTATGAGCGCAAGGTTGCCAACATGCTGACCGAGGCAACCGGCAAGGTGTGGCGGCGGCGCGTGCGCAACGCGGTGGGTGATAGCGACGTGGTGGCGGACGATCCGGCCTTCGCGCGCATCAGCATCGAATGCAAGCACGCCAACACGCTCTGCTTGCCCGCATGGTGGCGTCAGGCGCAACAGCAGGCCGGCGAACAGGGCGTACCGGTGCTGATCTACAGACAAACGGGGGCGCGTGGCGAATCGGTCATGGTTGACGCCCATGACGTGAACCCGAAGATTTTTCCGGTCCGGGGGCGGCACACCGTCACGCTGGGCTGGGAAGCGGCAATGCAATGGATGCGGGAAATGCTGCCCGTGAAAGTGACTTATTCCCCGGGGATTATCTGATGACCACCTTGACGCTTTCCCGCCTGGCTTCGACCCCGGTCGTAGAGGCGAAACCCAGCCGACTGTTTGCAACCGCTCATGCGGCGCTGACCTTCGCCTATAACCACACCGACCAGGTGTATGACAAGCCCATGATGTCGCGCATGGTGCAGGCGCCGTCAGAGGGTAAGGGCTTGGGTGGCACTGACGGGGCAGGGCAGGCCGCCTTTGTCTTCGGGGCGCTGGATCCGCTGCCCCGCCTGTATCGCGCCATTCTGGTTGCGCGCTTTGCGCCCCGAACGGATCGCTGCAAATGCTGCCAGGGCACCGTTGATCGGCATGATTGGCTCGCGGCGGTACGCGAAATCTCTGACGCTGCGGCGTGCGATGCGTTGTCGGCACATCCTACGCCGCGTGTCCTGCGCGACGCCATCGTTGCTCGCTACTTTGGCAAGGATGTGAAGCTGTCGGATGCCGCCGAACGTGCGGGCGTAAGCGCCGCTACCGCAACCAACCACAACGGGAAGATCAAGCTTTGGTTGTATGGCACGCGGACCACGAAGCAGAAAGGTGGCGAACGCGGTGCGGGCCTGAAGGGCGTCGAAGCGCTGGCGATGGAGCATGCGGCGGACCTGCTGTCGGCAAAAGGCCTTTGTGATTGAGACCTTGCGAGGTTGAATTTTCTCTGCTAAATTTCGCTCTGTTTAGTCACTTTGAATAAGTGCGTACATAGAAAGCCCGCCAGCGAAAGCAGCGGGTTTTTTCATTGGTGCCTGGCATTTTCACTTCTGGCCGCGCTCATATCGAAGTATCTTCAATGCTCCTACTTGGAATTCCTCGGGGATGTGAGCATGAAAATGAAAGTGAGCAAGTTCGGGCGCGCCGCCCTTCTAGCGTGCGTGCTGGTTGTGCCTGTGATACAGGGGTGTGCGACAAATACTGACCCCCGCGTTGCGGCGGCGGTGGACGACAAGCCCTTCTATACTTGGTTTAACGGTTTAGTGGACCAGATCAAGGCAGACCCGAACTACAAGCGCATGCCCATCGATACGGAAGCCGAGGCGAACCAGTTTATGGTTGAGTTGCACGACGCTTACCGTCACCGAATCTCCAAGAAAGACTTCGCCGCGCTCCAAAATAGTCGATACCCTAACCATCAAAACGAAGTCTCGTTCATCGTATCGAGGCTTCCATAGTCGGCGCTATATCTTCCGATTGAGAGCCGTTTCCGCTTTAAAGGCCCGCTAGCGAAAGCAGCGGGTTTTTGCTTTTTTGCGCGGTGCCCGAGATGGCCGAAAGGTCTGGACGAAGGGTGAGGCCGCTATAGACTTTTCAGTGGGCGCGCCTCCGATACTGGATTGTCCCTGGGTTCGAATCCCAGCCGCGCAACCAGCGGGCTTGGCCGAATGGTCAGGCTGCGGCCTTCCAAGCCGCCTACGCGGGTTCAATTCCCGCAGCCCGCTCCAGATTGCTGTCCCCCGGCGTTGTGAGGCGGCATGCAACCGCGAGTAGCGTTGTACCGTCCGCTAACTGGTAGTAGTTCTCGCCCATCCAGGATACGGCGCTTCCGTCCTGCAAGCAGCAATAGAAGAATGCCTGCTCGCCATCATCGCAGGGGAGCGATCGGCATCGACGCTCGATAACAAAGGTGGTGCCGTCTGGGCTTACCGCAATCAACACTGTAGGACGCTTTGTGTAGATCGTTTGCATGGCGCGACTCCAATGGACTGGCTTTCCGAGTTCAGCGCCTCGATTGGGACACTATCCGTCCTGTCGGTCAATACACCTTTAGCCCACATCCAACGTCACAGCGAGCGGCATCAAAGGTTTTCCTATCATTTCCTCGGTCGCGGGGCCGCAACAAGGGTAACCCCTGGCTCCCTCCAGAATTCGGCTAGGAATAAAGTGCTTAAGCCGGTCGGAGGGAGCCGCCATGAAGCAAAGAGATTCACTGAAAGGACTGTCTGCCGAAATCGGTCAATTGGAGCATCGCATATACGCTCTACGTGCGAAGAGGAGAGCGTTGGCTGTCCGCGAGATTGTGCGTTTGATGCGCCAGTCCCAAATAATGCCGGATGAGATAACGGCCGCATATTTGCCACATTCGCCAATATCTTCGGATGTTCAGGCGCCGCGTTTGGATGGGCGATCTCGAGTGGCGCCGAAGTACCGAGATCCTGAGACGGGTCAAACATGGACAGGGCGAGGCGTCATGCCGCGTTGGCTGGCTGCGGCTGAGTCGGGCGGTCGCAATCGACGGCACTTTATCGTCGAACCGCCCACCCGACATTAGGCCCCGGATGTATTCCCTGGTCGTTCTTAACAAGGAGCCCATCGGGGCAGGACAGATCGGGCTTTGCGTTTCTCGCTGCCGTCGCAGGTGCATACCTGACTGCGAGCGCTTATTGGTCAGCCTCGCGGCTGGCCGCTACCGCGCCTTTTAAAAGCGCGGTGATATTTGTGGTTTTGACTTGGATGACGGGGCATGGCGCCGTTGAGTACCGAATGTCTACCCAGTTGCACTCAGCGATACGACGGAAATGGTCTTCAATGGTTGTCAGTTCGACGTCGATGCCCACGGTTACTAGCACCCACAGAGAGGTGCCGCTTCGCGCAGGCAGGTCTTCTAAGGCCAGGGCGAACAGTAACGCCGCCGTATCCGCTCCCAAGTCTTGATCCGCAACAAAAAACACTTGGATCAGCGGGCTTGAGGTCTTCTTCCAGCCCACGAAATTCTCTTCAAGGGAAATGCCTTTTGGGCATCTGGAACATATGCCGTTTACCGTCTCCAGATCTCCAACCAACTCCACCAGAAATTTTGTTGTGCGAGGGGCGGCGTGGCCCATGTGCTCTGGCTCCAATTCGTAGCGGTGAGGGATCCGCGACTTAAGCACTGCGTCTGCCTTCTGGTCTCCTGATCGGCCTGATGACTGGAGTCTATCGGCCGAGTGTATATCGGCTCGAGTCAAAAGCCCTCTGTTAATGTGGCCAAGCCCACACGGCGGCGAGGAATCGATTCCCTCTGCCCGCTTCTCATACAACAAAGCCCCGATACGGAGTTCCGTTCGGGGCTTTTGCATTGCAGCTATAGAAGACGGCGACAGCCGGAGAATCGCGAGTTCCCCGACTGCCAGCCGAAACACGGAAGTGACCCGTGATCGACCCAAGGCCGTCCCACCTGTACAGGCGGCGGCCAGTTTACATGGACGTTCACAAGTGGCAAAACCGATCATTCCCTGGCTGGGTGGCAAGCGCCGCCTGGCTGACAAGATTCTTCCCTTTTTTCCGAAACATTCCTGCTACGTCGAACCCTTCGCCGGGGGCGCGGCCCTGTTGTTCGCCAGGCCCGAGCCGGCAAAGGTGGAAGTACTCAACGATATCAACGGCGACCTGGTGAATCTGTACCGCGTGGTGCAGCACCACCTGGAAGAGTTCGTGCGCCAGTTCAAATGGGCGCTGTCCAGCCGGCAGATGTTCAAGTGGCAGAAAGAAGCCCGGCCCGAAACGCTGACCGACATTCAGCGGGCGGCGCGGTTCTACTACCTCATGCAGAACTGCTTTAGCGGCAAGGTGGAGGGCATGACGTTCGGCACAGCGACAACTTCCCCCCCAGGGCTGAACCTGCTGCGCTTGGAAGAAACGCTGTCAGCGGCGCATTTGCGCCTCGCGCGCATCTTCATTGAGCATTTGCCGTGGATGGATTGCGTGAAGCGCTACGACCGGCCGCACACGCTCTTCTATATGGATCCGCCTTATTGGGCCACGGCCGGCTACGGCGTCGAGTTCGGGCTTGAGCAATATGCCGCGATGGCGGACGCCATGCGGACGATGAAAGGCTGCGCGCTGGTCAGCGTCAACGATCATCCGGAAATGCGGCAAGCGTTCGCCGGGTTTCCCATGCACGTCCTGGACATCCGGTACACGGTGGGCGGGGGAGGTGGTGTGCCCAGGCGCGAACTACTGATCCAAAGCTGGCCCGCCGAGTAGCTTACGCAACCGAAATGTCGAGGCGGCGGCCCAGGTCATGGAAGGCGGCCTCGATAGCTTCCAGCTTGGAACTGTGCGATAGCTCCAGCAGGCGGTCCACTTGCGGATTGTGAACGCCCAGCCGGCGTGCCAGCTCGGTCTTACGGACGCCTTGCCGGACCATTTCGTTAGACAGAAAGACCTTTGCCGTGGCCAGCGCACCCAGCGTCACGCTCCCATCCCCTACCGGTGTAGGCAAAGGAATCGGGCGGCGCGCGTCGATGTACAGTTGCAACACTGCTTCAAGTCCTTCCGCTGCGTTGGCCGCTAGGTCGTGTTCGCCTTCGCTGACAGACGCGCCTTCGGGTAGATCGGGGTACTGAATCAAGTTCGTGCCGTTCGTGTCCGGCGTCAGCGTGTAGCAGTAGGTCAACATGGTGTGTCCTATGTGATTGGGTTGCGTGCACCACGCATCGAATCTGGATGCAGATCGATGGCATCTGAGGGGAAAGACGCCGGGGGCCCCTGGAGAAATCCGTGCGGTAAGGGTAATTCGAACCCCGGACGCTCGCTAGTTATGAGGTGCGCTAGGGGGGTAATAATAATTTTGGATCAAGGTTCAATAAAAACAACGGGTTAGCCTCTGATGGCCCGTTATCGACGCCCTTCCTTCTCTGGGGAGGGGGGTTATATCTGAGGGGTCGCCATGTTGAAGTTCACGTCCACGCTCCGCGCTGGCGCGGACTACTACGCCGCGGCGAAGCGGCAACTGCCATTTGCGACAGCGGTGGCTCTCAACAAAACGGCTCAAGCGGTACGCGAGGCATTGGTGGAGAAGAGTCGCCAGGTCTTTGATAGGCCCACTCCGTACACGCTCAACGCGCTGCGGGTCAGCCGCGCGACAAAAGAGAACCTGTCGGCCAGGATCGATTACCGAGACGCCACGGCGAAGGGAATCGGGGCCGACAGGTATCTTTCGCCGCAGGTGCTGGGCGGGGCGCGCCGTCACAAGCGCTCGGAGCGGGCTTTGCAACGATCTGGGCTTCCTGCCGGCAGCTTCCTCATGCCGGCGGCCGGCGCTGAACTCGACGCCTACGGGAATATGTCGCGCGGTCAGACCGTGCGCCTGCTGTCGTACTTCGAGGCCTTCGGGGAGCAGGGCTATCGCGCGAACGCGAGTGCCAAGTCCCGCGCACGCATTGCGCAGGTGTCGACCTCAAAAGAGGGCTATCGCAAGATCAACGGCGTGCAGTACTTCATTTCCCGCGGCAAGGGGGCCATGAGCGGCAATCGCCGCCAGCACTTGCCGGCTGGTGTTTGGCGAAAGACTGGCACGCACGGAGCGGATGTAAAGCCGGTGCTGCTGGCTATCGACCAGCCGACGTACACACCGCGCTTGCCGTTCTACGAGACGGCCTCCGAGGTCTATGGCGAGCGATTTGACGCCGAGTTTTCAACGGCATGGGACGCCGCCTTGGCGACAGCAAGATGATTGACCCGGACAAGAAGACAACGCAGGCGCGCTTCGCGCAACTGGTGGGTGTCACGCAGCCCGTGATTAGTGGTCTTCTGATGCGCGGGGTGATGACGTCCGGTGATTCTCTCGGAAATTGGCTGCTGGCCTATTGCGGGAACCTTCGGGACACCGCAGCTGGACGCAACCCCAATCCTGACGCGGCTGGGCTTGATCCGGCAGTAGAAAAGGCCCGGCTGAATGCGGCTCAGGCTGACAAGGTGGAAATGGAAAACGCCGTCACGCGGGGCGAGCTTGCCCCGGTCAGCGTGCTCGAGGATGTGTTGGTGCGCGCTGGCACGAAGGTGGCCGCCACTCTAGACGCCATCCCGGCAATCCTGAAACGCCGGTTGCCCAATCTGACGGATGCGGATCTGACGATCTTGCGACGAGAAATAGCCAAGGCGCGCAATGCCGTTGCGGCTCTGTCCTTGGAGGATATCGAAGCGGACGAAGACCATGAGGACTAGGGATGCTCGTAGAAGACAATCGCGCGGCGGTCGCTCGCGCGCTTCGACGCGGGCTTGCCTCCTTTGGCGCGCCGGAGCCGATGACGCTGCGGGAATGGGCGGAGCGCCACTTTTATCTGTCGGCGGAATCGTCGTATGTCGAGCAGCGGTGGGAGGCTTGGCCTTTCCAGCGCGCGATCCTGGCCTGCATCGGAAGCGATGATGTCCACGAAGTAGACGTCATCAAGTCGGCTCGGGTCGGATACACAAAAATCGTTTTGGCGGCGCTCGGATACTTCGCCGAACACCGTCGCCGCAACCAAGCGCTATGGCAGCCGACTGACAGCGCCCGGGACGAGTTCGTCAAAACGGAATTGGAACCGATGCTGCGGGACGTGACCGCCATGCATCCGATTTTTCCGGCCCGGCTGGCGCGCCACAAAGACAACACACTGCTGGTGAAGAAATTTCGCGGCAGCGTCCTGCACCTGCGCGGGGGGCGGTCCGGCGACAACTATCGGCGCCTGTCAATCAGCGTTGCCGTGCTGGACGAGTTCAGCTCGTTTGATTCGAACATCGACGGTGAAGGCGACCCCGGTCAACTGGCGAGCAAGCGCCTTGAGGGCGCCACCTTTCCCAAGCTGGTAATCGGGTCCACGCCGAAGCTCAAAGAGACCTGCCTGATGGACAAGCGCGCGGCCGGCGCGGATGCGCGCTACGACTATCACATAGCCTGCCCACACTGCGGAGAGCATCACGCATTGACCTGGGGCGGGAAGGACGAACCCCACGGATTCAAATGGTTGAATGGCGACCCTGAGACGGTCCGCCACTTGTGTCCGCATTGTGGGGTGTTGACGACTCAGGGCGAGTACTTGGCCGCGGCGGAGGATGGATTCTGGTACGGCACGGACGGAACGACGATTGATCGTGACGG
>Ga0160437_1000242_pt1 | contig 30314 bp, 27 predicted proteins | sample HID1975I_E0MG_FD_108227 | JGI IMG/M metagenome (GOLD analysis project Ga0160437, IMG submission 108227) | Enriched soil microbial communities from UW Madison campus, WI, USA - HID1975I_E0 MG | ecosystem: Environmental > Terrestrial > Soil > Unclassified | place: USA: Madison, Wisconsin... | reverse complement strand
TTTCCGCTGATTAACGCCGTCGCCGATATGTTCAAAGGTCATATCAATACCGGGCTCGCCCGCTGGGCCATCGCCAGCCTGTTAACCCTGGCGACCTGCATTGGTGTGGTAATGGCGATGACGTTATGGGGGCTGCGCGGATGGGCATAATCGATTTCCTGCAGGCGTTGCTCCAGGACCTTATACTGTCGGCAATCCCCGCCGTCGGCTTTGCCATGGTGTTTAATGTCCCGCAACGGGCGCTTCGCTGGTGTGCGCTGCTCGGGGCCGTCGGCCACAGCTCGCGGATGGTGATGATGATGGCCGGAATGAACATCGAGTGGTCGACGTTTATTGCCTCCATGCTGGTCGGCAGCATTGGGATCCAATGGTCACGCTGGTATCTGGCGCACCCCAAAATTTTTACCGTCGCCGCCGTTATACCGATGTTTCCCGGCATATCAGCCTATACCGCGATGATCTCGGCAGTGAAAATCAGCCACGTCGGCTACAGCGACGCGCTGATGATGACCCTGCTGGAAAATTTCCTCAAAGCCACCTCGATTGTGGGCGCCCTGTCGGTCGGGTTATCGATCCCCGGCCTGTGGCTGTACCGCAAACGCCCCCGCGTCTGAGCCGCGCGCCGGGCATCTCCTCCTGCACGCGGGTCTGTGCTACTATCTGCCCATGTTATACGTCTCATCGTTTTGCTTGAGTAATCACCATGTCTTCCAGAATTCTGACGTCCAGCGTCATCGGGATTGATGCGTTTCTGCACGATCCGGATGGCGTATTAAACAAAGCCGATAACGGTGCCGTGGCGGTGTTTGCCAATAACGCTCCGGCGTTTTATGCGATTGCGCCTGCGCGTCTGGAGCAGTTGCTGGAGCTTGAAGCGAAGCTCGCCCGTCCGGGCAGCGATGTCACGCTGGATGGGCAGTTCTTCGATGAGCCACAGGCCGTGCCTGTGGCGGTGCCGATGGGGAAATTCGCCATGTACCCCGACTGGCAGCCAGATGCGGATTTCCAGCGCATGGCCGCCCTGTGGGGTATCGCGCTCACCCAGCCCGCCACGCCGGAAGAACTGGCTTCCTTTACCGCTTACTGGCAGGCGGAAGGCAAAGTATTTCACCACGTACAGTGGCAGCAGAAACTGGCGCGCAGCCTGCAAATTGGCCGGGCCAGTAACGGCGGACAGCCGAGACGCGATCTCAACACGCTCTCCGAGCCTGATAATCAAATTCCCCCGGGTTTTCGAGGTTAATGATGAAAAATGTTGGTGATCTGATGCAGCGCCTGCAAAAAATGATGCCGAAACACGTCGAACCGGCCTTTAAAACAGGCGAAGAACTGCTGGCCTGGCAAAAGGAACAGGGACAGCTGCGCTCTGCCGCGCTGGAACGTGAAAACCGGGCGATGAAAATGCAGCGTACCTTTAACCGCTCCGGCATTCGTCCGCTGCACCAGAACTGTTCGTTTGATAACTACCGCGTGGAGTGCGACGGGCAGATGAACGCCCTGTCGAAAGCGCGTCAGTACGTTGATGAGTTTGATGGCAACATCGCAAGCTTCATCTTTTCCGGCAAGCCGGGCACCGGTAAAAACCACCTGGCGGCAGCCATCTGCAACGAACTGCTGCTGCGCGGAAAATCGGTGCTAATCATCACCGTGGCCGACATCATGTCCGCCATGAAAGATACCTTTACCAACCGCGAAACCACTGAAGAACAACTGCTCAACGACCTGAGCAACGTGGACCTATTGGTGATCGACGAGATTGGCGTCCAGACCGAATCGCGCTACGAGAAAGTGATCATCAACCAGATTGTTGACCGCCGTTCGTCGTCCAAACGCCCGACCGGGATGCTCACCAACAGCAACATGGAAGACATGAACAAGCTGCTGGGCGAACGCGTGATGGACAGGATGCGCCTGGGTAACAGCCTGTGGGTGATCTTCAACTGGGACAGCTACCGCAGCCGCGTCACCGGCAAAGAGTATTGAGACCATTCCGAACTCTGCCAGCGCTATACTGGCGGAGTTTCTGCCAACTGAGTCGAACCTATGAAAACAGCTAAACGCCTTCTTTGCACCGTCGCGCTAACCAGCGCACTGCTTTCCACCAGCACTTTTGCTATTTCTCTTAGCGACACCCTTTCCAGCGCTGCCAGCGAACTGAGCGGCTCAACGTCTTCGCAGGGCGGGACCTCACTCTCGTCATTAACCAGTCTTCTGAACGGCAGCGGTAAAGCGCTGAGCGCTGACAACATGAATAACGCCGCGGGTATCCTCAGCTACTGTGCTAACCAGAAGCTGACCTCCGTGACCAGCGCCGACAACGTTAAAAATCAGGTGCTGGATAAACTGGGCCTCGACACCGCCACCGAGCAGAAAGCGGATACCAACTATATGGACGGTATTCAGGGTCTGCTGAATGCGCAGAATGGCCAACAGCTGAACCTCAGCACGCTGGGCGATTCCGAGTTAGGAAAACAAGTTAAAACCAAGGCTTGCGATCTGGTACTCAAACAAGGCACAAAATTCATCTCTTAATCCCGCCTCAGAACCCGCCCACACAGGATGTGAGCGGGTTAAAAAAACCGCATATCTAAACCAAATCTGTATCCACGCACAATTTAATGACGCTACAATTGCAGCAATATTGCACTGCAATTACAGTGTAGGGCCGAAAATTGTGGCTGGTCAGCGGATGACCAGTGTGACTGAGGATGTGCTGTGTCCGAGCTTGTCTCTATTGCTCTGTTTCTCGCTTCTGTGGTGATTTATGCATGGAAAGCGGGGCGTAATACCTGGTGGTTTGCTTCCATCCTGACGGTGCTCGGCCTTTTTGTGGTCCTGAACCTGACGCTCTACGCCAGTAACTATTTCACCGGCGACGGCATCAACGACGCGGTGCTCTACACCCTCACCAACAGTCTGACCGGTGCGGGCGTTGGCAAATACATTCTTCCCGGCGTGGGCCTGGTGCTGGCGCTGATCCTGGTTTTCGGTGGGCTCGGCTGGGTACTGCGCCGTCGTCGCCATCATCCTCATCATTTGGGTTACAGCGTGCTGGCGCTGGGGCTGGCACTCGCCTCGGTGGACGCCAGCCCGGCGTTCCGCCAGATAACCGAGCTGGTGAAATCCCAGTCCCGCGACGGCGATCCGGATTTTGCGGCCTATTACAAAGAGCCGGCGAAAAGCATTCCCAACCCGAAGCTGAACCTGGTGTATATCTACGGTGAAAGCCTCGAGCGGACCTATTTTGATAACAATGCCTTCCCGAACCTGACCCCGGAACTGGGCAAGCTAAAAGACGAAAGCATTGATTTCAGCCATACAATGCAACTGCCGGGCACCGACTACACCATCGCCGGGATGGTCGCCTCGCAGTGCGGCATTCCGCTGTTCGCGCCGTTTGAAGGCAACGCCTCGGCCTCGGTATCGAGCTTCTTCCCGCAGAACATTTGCCTTGGCGATATCCTGAAAAACTCCGGCTACCAGAACTACTTTATGCAGGGCGCTAACCTGCGTTTCGCCGGGAAAGACGTGTTCCTGCAATCGCACGGCTTTGATCACCTGTACGGCGCGGAAGAGTTGAAAACGACCGTCGCAGACCCGACCTACCGTAACGACTGGGGTTTCTACGACGATACCGTGCTTGATGAAGTATGGAAAAAGTACCAGGAACTCTCCCAATCGGGCCAGCGTTTCTCGCTGTTTACCCTGACCGTCGACACGCATCATCCGGACGGCTTTATCTCGCGGACCTGCGACCGTAAAAAGTATGATATCGGCGGTAAAACCAATCAGTCATTCAGCGCGGTCACCTGTAGCCAGGAGCACGTGGCGGCACTTATCGAAAAAATCAAAGCCTCGCCGTACTTTAAAGACACGGTTATCGTGGTCTCTTCAGACCATCTGGCGATGAAAAATACCGCCTGGGATTACCTCAACAAACAGGATCGCAGCAATCTGTTCTTCGTTATTCGCGGCGACCAGCCGCAGCAGGAAGTGATGGGCGTAAAGCGCAGCACCCTGGATAACGGCGCTACGGTGCTCGATATTCTCGGCGGCGACAACTTTATCGGCCTCGGTCGCAGCAGCCTTTCCGGGCAGTCGCTGGCGGAAGTGTTCCTCAACATGAAAGAGAAAGTGCTGGCGTGGAAGCCGGATATCATTCGTCTGTGGAACTTCCCGAAATCTATCAAGGATTTCACTATCGACGACAAGAAAGGGATGATCGCCTTCTCCGGGTCGCACTTCCGCCTGCCGCTGCTGCTGCGCGTGTCGGACAACCGCGTCGAGCCGCTGCCGGAAAGTGAATACTCCGCCCCACTGCGTTATCAACTGGCGGATTTCGCCCCGCGCGACAACTTCATGTGGATAGATCGCTGCTACAAAATGGCCCAGCTGTGGGCGCCGGAACTGGCGCTGTCGACCGACTGGTGCGTGTCGCAGGGTCAGCTTGGCGGCCAGCAAACCGTGCAGCATGTCGATAAAGCGCAGTGGAAAGGCAAAGCCGCGTTCAAAGACACACTCGTCGATATGGAACGTTACAAAGGCAACGTCGATACCCTGAAAATTGTCGACAACGACATTCGCTACAAGGCCGACAGTTTCATCTTTAACGTCGCCGGGGCACCGGAAGAGGTCAAACAGTTCAGCGGCATTTCACGCCCGGAAACCTGGGGCCGCTGGTCTAACGCGCAGCTCGCCAATGAAGTGAAAATTGAATACAAAGATCCGCTGCCGCAGAAATTCGACCTGGTGATCACCGCCAAAGCTTTTGGTCCGAATGCTAACAAGCCGATTCCGGTCCGCGTCGGCAACAGCGAGCAGACGCTGACTCTCGGCAATGAGGTCACCACCACCACACTGCATTTCGACAACCCGACCAGCAGCAATCTGCTGACCATCGTGCCGCCGGACCCGCAGACCACCAACGAGGGCAACATTCTCGGTCACTCACCGCGTCAGCTGGGGATTGGAATGGTGGAAATCAAAGTGGTGAAATCAGAAGGTTAAGATGTTGTAGAGTAAGATGTTCCAGGCCCGGCAGACCGCCGGGCCTTTGCTTATCAGAAGGTTTCCCAGTTCTCACCGTTATCAGTGGCCGCAGATTTACGCAGCGTCTGAACCGGAGCACTGGATTTCGGGGCGGATGCATCACGCTTCGCCGCCATCTGCGACTGCTGAATACGGAACACCGCCACCGCCTGAGTCAAACGGCTGGCCTGCTCTTCGAGAGCGGCTGCCGCAGACGCGGATTCCTCTACCAGCGAGGCGTTCTGCTGGGTCACACGATCCATCTCGGCGACGGCCAGACCGACCTGGTCAATACCGCGACTCTGCTCGTCAGACGCCGAGGCGATTTCACCCATGATATCGGTCACGCGAGTCACCGCATTGACGATTTCATCCATGGTTTCGCCTGCGCTTTCCACCAGCGTAGAACCGATATCGACGCGGCTGACCGAGTCTTCAATCAGGCTCTTAATTTCACGGGCAGCCTGGGCGCTGCGCTGCGCCAGGTTACGGACTTCACCGGCAACGACCGCAAACCCGCGACCCTGCTCACCCGCACGGGCAGCTTCAACCGCGGCGTTCAGCGCCAAAATGTTGGTCTGGAAGGCAATACCGTCGATAACGCTGATGATATCGGCGATTTTCTGCGAACTGCTGGTAATGTCGCGCATCGTCTGCACCACGTTATCCACCACTTTGCCGCCCTTCTGCGCAGTTTCTGACGCACTCAGCGCCAGATGGCTCGCCTGACGGGCGTTTTCGGCGTTCTGTTTCACCGTCGCGGTCAGCTCTTCCATGCTGGCGGCAGTTTCTTCCAGGGAAGCGGCCTGCTGCTCGGTACGGGATGAGAGATCGTTGTTGCCCATCGCAATCTCGCTGGCACCGCTGTAAATCGCGTCCGCGCCGTTACGCACTTCGCCCACGGTACGCACCAGTTCACTCTGCATATGGCGCAGGGAATCGGCCAATTGGCCCATTTCGTTGCTGCCGTGCACATCAATAGGCTTAACCAGATCGCCCCCGGCGATATGCCGAATGCTGTCGATCACACGCGTCAGCGGCTGGATCAACGTTTTGTGGATCCCAAGCCAGACCACCACGATCACCGCCAGTACCGCCACCAGCACACTGACCAATACCCAAATCGCCTGGTGGTAAGAGCTGTTGTTATCTTCCACCGCCAGCTCATACAGATGATCGTTTTGCTGGAAGTAGTTCACGTAGGCTTTCTCAAAACCATCCTGATAGCCCTGAGTCGGCTGATCGAAGAAGTCGTTGATCTTGCCCGCGCCGAGCAGCTGGATAAGCTCTGCCAGCGCACCGTGATAGATGTCGTAGTTGCGTTTGATCTCCAATGCCGAGGCTTCACTCTGGCGTGGATCGCGCGGCAGGGCTTCATATTCCGTCCAGCGCTTCTCCGCGTCAGCCAGTGATTTGCTGGCGATCTGCATCAAATCCGCCACCGTCGCCCCACTGCCGATATTGTTTTGATCCATCATGTAACGGATCCCGGCCCGGTTGAGGGTGTTACGGGTTTGCAGCAAGGAGACCCAACTGCCATTCAGCGTGGCCTGCTGCTGGCGGATGGTTTGCAGGACGGTGAAGTTTTCTTTGTCGTGCTTCAACGCGTTGAAGAACAGACCGCCGGATGTCAGTTGCAAAAGGCCAAATATGACCAAAACCAGCACGAGGCTGGTGACAATTTTTATGCGATTTAACATTTTTTCTTTTCCAGTGGGAAGTTAACCGTTTATTCGGCCTGGAAACGAAAAACTTTAAGAAAATTCGCATGCGATCACACGAAAAAGCCCTATTTTCATTTGCGCTATCCCCATATTACGTCTACAAGCGCGCAGTTCAGCGTTCGGCAGCATTTTGTGGTACAAAGTACCAATCTTATTAAATTTTTTGGTACTGCGTATGGCCTGGACAATCGACATCATCTCCTGCATCACCGACCGCTTTATGTCCCTGACCGCCACGGAAAAGCGCATCGCCCAGTTTATTCTTGACGATGTTGCCAGCGCCGCCGAATTACCGATCGCCGAACTGGCGCGTTTGACGCACACCAGCCAGGCCTCGGTCACCCGTTTTGCCCGGGCGCTCGGCTGCAAAGACGTGCGTGAACTGAAGCTGAAACTGGCGCAGTCTTTGGCGGTTGGGCAGCGCTTTATTCTTGATGTGCCGGACTTAGAGGGCGTACAGGGGATTTACGAGTCGATAATCAGCGTGCTGGAAACCAACCGTCGCGCGCTCGACGTCACGGCCCTAAACCAGGCGGTGAGCTGGCTAAGCAACGCCCGGCAGATCCTGGCAGTCGGTATGGGCGGCGGGTCGACAATTTGCGCTCAGGAAATGCAGTATCGCCTGTTTCGCCTCGGCCTGCCGGTGGTGAGCCAGAATGACGGTCTGCTGGTACGGATGATGTGCTCTTCCGTCGCCCCGCAGGATGTGGTGGTGGCGCTGTCACTGGGTGGCTTTACCCCGGAAATCTGCGAAAGCGCGGCGATTGCTCGCCAGTATGGCGCCAAGGTGATCGCCATTACGCCGGAAGACACCCCGCTGGCCAAACTGGCCGATTTGGTGCTGCCGCTGCTGGTGCGCGAAAACGACTACATCTTTAAGCCAAGTACCTCGCGTTACGCGATGCTGGCGATGGTCGACGTGCTGGCCACCGAACTGGCGATGGCCAACAAGGCGCAGGCCAAAGACCGGATGCGCCGAATCAAGCTGGTGCTGGACAGCCATCGCGGCGGCGTTGACCGCCAGCCGCTGGGCGATTAATGCCCGGGGGCGTGGGCCGCATGCCAGGCCTGCATAAACCGTCTGGCCTGCGCACGCGTCTGGGCCACATTTTGCCCGGCGCGATACAGGTCGCTGCCCAACCCTGCGCCCGCGCACCCTGCCGCCAGATAGTCGGCCAAGTTGTCGGGAGTGATGCCTCCCACCGCCAGCACCGGCACGTCAGGCGGTAACACCGCCTTCAATGCCGCAATGTAGGCCGGACCGAATGCCGACGACGGGAAAATTTTCAGCCACTGCGCCCCGGCCTCCAAAGCGGTAAACGCTTCGGTGGCAGTGGCACACCCCGCACAGACCAGCATCCCGTTGTCGACCGCGTGACGAATCACCGTCGGCTGCGTATTCGGGGTGACCACCAATCTGGCCCGAGCCTCCGCCAGCGTCGTCACCTGCGCCACGGTCAGCACCGTGCCTGCCCCTATCATCGCCTGCTCGCCAAATTGCGCCACCGCCTGCGGGATGCTGAGCTGCCAGTCAGGTGAGTTGAGCGGGATCTCGATATAGCGAAAGCCTTCCTCGATCAGCACCCCAATATGATCGGCGGCCTCCTGCGGCGTAACTCCGCGCAGGATCGCCACCAGCTTAATATCGTGCATCATTGATCCTCCTGATCCCTTCTAAGAACGCCGTTTGCGCGGCGCATTCCACCACCGTGATATTGAGACAAGCGAAGGCCTGCCGATAAAGCGGGGTAAGAACCTCACTGGCCACCAGGGTCACCTGCTGCGGCTGATACTGACGGCTGAGCGTCGCCACTTCCGCGCCGATTAACAGCCCCGACAACGCATCATTGACCGACGTTTTCGCCAACGCGCCCAGCACCCAGGCCGCGCGGGTGGCGAACAGTCGATTGACCAGCGAAGGCGTAGTCATCCCCGTTTCCAGCCCATGGCGGAACGCCGCATCATCACGCACCTGGTTGGGTAGCCCTTTGCCAATCAGCGAATGCTGCATCAGCACGTGGTGCAGTTCCCCGGTCATCGCGGTGTCAAACCGTGCAACCTGCCCATCTTCAACGCTGACCCACTTACTGTGGGTGCCGGGCATCACGTAGCAATGGGCCGGTGCCAACTGCACCGCCCCACGCAGCTGGGTTTCTTCCCCGCGCATCACGTTGTATTCACCGTCCAAATCCTGCTTCAGGCCGGGCACAATCCAGACGTTGTCAGCCACCTCGCACAGCCGCTCGCCGAGGTGATTCAGCGACAGGGGGCACGGTAAATAGTCCACCGCTCGCCAGCCCGCATCACTGCCAATCATTCCGGCCATCACCACCGGCAGCGCGCTGCCCTTACGCCACGGCGCAATGTGGCGGGTGAAAACGTCGGGAGCTTCCCCTGGGGCGATTTGCGTCACGCCGCAGGGCAGATTCAGGGTGTTGATGCACTGACCGTGCTCAATATGCCAGGCGCGCAGATGGGTCGAACCCCAGTCGACGGCTATATAGGTCTGCATCGTTAACTCTCCGTCGCTTTACGTTTGCCAATCGGCAGCGGCGGCGCTGCGGGCTGGCTTTCACGTTCGGCTGTAATCATCGCCAACGCCTCTTCGCGACTCACGCGGCTGGCAGGCGTCACCAGCGTCACGCCGACGCCTGCAATCAGGCTGGTCAGCACCGACGGCAGACACGGGTTGCCCCAGAACGCCATCCAGGTGCTATCCATCAGCACCACCAGTGACGCGCCCGCGCCTCCGGCCAGCGCTGCGACGGCCCCCTGCCAGTTGAAGCGCGTCCAGAAACGGCCCAGCATTGAGCAGATAAACATCCCGGACATGATCATTGAGATCATCTTGGTGATGTAGCTAATGATGTCGTTGGAGGTCAGGGCAAACACCAACGCCAGGGCAATCACCAGCACCAGGAAATAGCGCGAAGTGCGGATCGCCTTTTCCGGCGCGGGCATATGGCCAGTCACAAGGGTGTAGAGGTCACGCAGCATGATCGACACTGCGGCGATCGCATCCGAACTGCCCGACGACATGTTGGCCGACATCCCGGCAATCAACACCGCCATCGCCAGCACCGGGGGCAGAACCTGGGTGGCAAACAGGAAGGCGAACCCGCTGTTTTCCAGTTGGGGGTTCATGGTCCAGACCGCCATCCCGATAATGGCAGGCAGGAATGAAAACATCAGGTATAGCAGGCCGGTGATGGTAAAGGACTGGCGAACCGATGAGACGGTTTTCGCCGAATAGATCCGCTGTCGATAAGAGGGCGTCGCCAGCACGCCGACGGCAATCACCAGCGCCAGCGAGAAAGCGGGCAGCACGCCGAGTTTATCGACCGCAAACAGGCTTTGCGCCGCCGGGTCGACCGCCTGCTGAATATGGCTCCAGCCGCCCACGTGATGCACCGCCAGCACCGCCATCAGAATAAAACCGACGAACAGCACAATAGACTGAATAGTATCTATCCATACCACCGCGGAATAACCGCCAATCCCGACATAAACAATAAAGGCGAAGGCGATAATCACTTTGGCGACGTTAATATCAATCCCGCTGGCCCATGCGAGATATAATCCGCCCCCCAATATATGAGCACCCAGCCAACCAAATGAGGCAATAAATATCAGCACCGCCACCAGATTTTTTATTATCTTGCTGCCGCCGGTGTAATAACACATTTCCTCGCTCATGGTCATAAAGCGCATTTTACGCACGGGCGCAAATAGCCACGCTACCAGCAGGATCCCGACCGCCCCGCCCAAACCGTACAGCATTCCGGCCCAGCCGTTGGTATACCCAAAGCCCACCGCGCCTACGCTGGAGCCGGTCCCCACCATGGTGCCGACCGTTGAGCCCAGCGTGAGGATCATCGGCAGCGAGCGTCCGCCCAGCAGAAAATCGTCGCCGGTTTTTTGCTTGCGGGAAACATACCAGCCGAGCGTAATCATCGCGCAGGCATAAAGGGCGAACCAAAGCAGAAATGACATATTATTCATAACTCACGTCCCAATATTATGTATTAACGTGAAGGGTTACCTGAAAAAAGGCGTACAGAAGCCAGTCGTCCCTCAGATAAAAGAGATTCCAGGTAGCATTCAGAAAATGTACCGCATAACCATTTTATATTTTATTCAGCCCCCTTATTACGGGGGCCATTTACTTAAATCCGGGAGGCGTTATAGCAGGTCACATCCACTTCCACTTTGCAGTCGACCACAAGATCTGCCACGCAACAAATACGCGCCGGTGGGTTGGCGCCGAAGAACTCACGGAATACCTTGTTAAACGACTGGAAATAGCGGGAATCGGTGAGGATCACTTTGACGTGCACCACGTCAGCCAGGGTGTAGCCCGCTTCAGTCATGATATCGACGCAGTTCTGAATCGCCAGTCGGGACTGATCGACGATGCCGCCTTCCACTACTTCGCCGTCTTTCATCGGCGTCTGACCGGACACATACAGCCAGCCACCGGCTTCCACCGCCCGGGCGAACGGCAGATGCTGTCCTCCGGTGCCGGTTCCGCCTTCCACGCCGTAACGTTTAATGCTCATACACGCTCCTTATTGCTGTCCTGACGCCGCAGGAATCGCCCTGCCCGTCCGATAATACGTTTATCACTACCATAACTCATTACGCCGTTGACCATCACCGCCTCGATACCCTCCGCCGGTTGTTTCGGGTCGGAGAAGCTCGCCACGTCGCGCACCGTTTGCGGGTCAAACAGGACCAGATCGGCGTAGTAACCCACTTTCACCAGCCCGCGCTGCGCCAGCTGAAAACGCGCGGCCGACATTCCGGTCATCTTGTGCACCGCCTGCGTCAGCGGGAACAGCTGTTCATCGCGGCAGTAATGGCCGAGCACGCGCGGGAACGCGCCCCACAGACGCGGGTGCGGCATCGGATCATTGGGTAAACCGTCGGAACCGATCATCGTCACCGGATAGCGCATGACCCGCCGCACGTCCTGTTCGTCCATGTTGTAATAAATGGCCCCCGCTGGCATCAGACGTTGGCCCGCCTCATGCAGCGTCATCTGCCAGCCATCAGCAATCTGTTGCAGCGTCTGCCCGGCAATCTCCGGGTGCGGCTCGGACCAGGTAATCACAATGTCGAACTCATCGGTTATCTGTTTCATGTCCAGCGTCGAGGAGCTGGCCGAATAAGGGTAGCAGTCGCAGGAGATGTCCTGGTGCTGACGCATCTGGTCAAAGAATGCCAGAGTCTCCTTCGTCCGCCCCCAGTTTTTCGCCCCGGCGCATTTGTGGTGCGAAACCACCACCGGCACCTTGCCGTGGCGACCGATGCGGAACGCTTCGTCGAGCGCCTCCAGAATCGGCTCAAACTCAGAGCGTAAATGGGTGGTGTAAATCCCCTTCTCCGCCGCCAGTTCCTCCGCCAACGCCATCACCTCTTCGGTCGATGCCTGATGGGCGCTGGCGTAGGCCAGGCCGGTGCTCAGTCCGAGCGCGCCCTGCTTTAAGGCCTCGCGCAGCTGTTCACGCATGGCGCTAATTTCCTGTTCGGTCGCGGTGCGGAACAGGTCGTCCATATGGTTATTGCGCAGGGCGGTGTGACCAATCAGCGTGCCAACGTTCACCGCCGGGCGGGCCTGTTCCACCGCGTGGGCATAAGCTTCCACGGTCGGGTAGATAAACTGCGGCTTTTCGCCCAGCAGGTTCATCGGGTCCGGCACTTCGCCTTTCATCGTCGCCGTGGCGGCGCTGATCCCGCAGTTGCCGACAATCACCGTGGTAATGCCCTGGCTGATTTTCGGCAGGTACTCCGGAATGCGGATGACGTTGATGTCATCGTGGGTATGCACGTCGATAAAACCCGGCGACAGTACCCGACCTTCGCCCTCGACCACCTGGGCCGCCTCGACCTCCAGACTTGGGGCAATCGCCACAATCCGCTCGTCCGTGACCGCCACATCGGCGCGGTATTGCGGGCCACCGCTCCCGTCCACCACGGTGACATTTTTAAACAGCCAGTCCACCTTCATATCGCCTCACTTTGATTCTGTTCTGCGGATAAGTTAACCATTTACAAGCCGCCAAAACAGTGAAAAACTACGCAAAGAAGTCATTAAAAGATGATACTTTTATTCATAAAAAGCAGGTAAAACATAAAATATATCATTATTTCATACAGTTATAACTGATATCAAAACGTCACATCTTGCCTACCCGATAAGGAACGTGAAATGAAATACCACTCCGATACGGTTGTCCCCCACAAATCCGCGATCCTCTATTCCCCTGCCAACGTGCTGGCAGAAGACGTGTGCTTGCCTGCGGCAGTCATAAAAAAATCGGCCCTGGAAAACAATATTCAATGGATGCAGCGCTATGCCGACGCGCGCGGCGTATCGCTGGCTCCGCATGGCAAAACCACCATGACCCCGTGGATTTTTCAGGCCCAGCAGGCCGCAGGCGCGTGGGCGATTGGTGTGGGCAGCGCCTGGCAGGCCAATGTGGCACTGGCCAGCGGCGTGAAGCGCGTGCTGATGGTCAATCAACTGGTCGGCAAAGCCAACATGCAGGTGGTGGCGCAGCTAAAACAGCACTATCGCGACACCGATTTTATCTGCTGCGTTGACAGCGAAGCGAATGCCAACACCCTGTCTGCCTTCTTCGCCGCGCAGGATCAGGTGCTGGATGTGATGGTGGAACTGGGCGTACCCGGCGGACGCTGCGGTTGTCGCACCACCGAACAAGGGCTGGCGCTGGCGCAGACCATTGCCGACCTGCCCGGCCTGCGTCTGCGCGGGCTGGAGCTGTACGAAGGCGTGCTGCACGGTGAAAACCCGCAGCCGTTAGTCGAAGCCCTGCTGCGCGATGCCGCAGTGCTGGCCTGTGACATGGCCCGCTATGTCGACGGGGAGTTCATCCTCACCGGGGCGGGCAGCGTCTGGTATGACGTGGTGTGCAGCGTCTGGCTGGCGGCGCAAAAGCCGCCGCAGTGCCGGGTCGTTATCCGTCCGGGGTGTTACATCACCCACGACGCCGGGATTTATGACGAGGCCCAGCAGCAGCTGAAAGCCCGCGACCGCATAGCCTGCGATCTCGGGGGGGACCTCAGTTCTGCCCTGGAGCTGGTGGCGATGGTGCAATCGGTGCCGGAAACCGGGCGAGCCGTAGTGAACATCGGTAAGCGCGACAGCGCCTTCGACGCCGGGCTGCCGCAGCCCATCGCCCATTACCGCCACGGCGAAGCGTTGCCACTTGCTCCAGGAGCCATCACCAGCACCGGTATTATGGACCAGCACTGCATGCTGAAACTGGCGGCGGGCAGCGACGTACAGGTCGGCGATATTCTGGTGTTCGGCACCTCTCACCCGTGCCTGACGTTTGATAAGTGGAAAACCCTGCTGCTGGTGGACGACAGCTATTGCGTGCTCGAAGAGCTGGATACGTTGTTCTGATCCCTGACAGCCCCTCGCCCGCCCAGGGTGAGGGGGAATTCACTGTGATCTCAATCACATATTACTCCCCACTCCCCGCCCTCTCAAACCGCTCACCGCCTAAAAAGACCGCTTAGCCGCGCATATAACCGCTCACCGATTTTCGCGATTCTGCGCGCGCGAACCTCTGGCACCATAGCCGCAGCATCAATACCTCTATTAAGCCGTTCCAACAAACACTTAACGCATTCTAATAACGCCAGGTTTTTAACTATGGATATGAAAAAACTTCTCAAGCATGTGCCGTGGGTCATCATTGGGGTCATCGGGGCATTCTGCCTGTCGGTGGTTGCCCTGCGCCGCGGCGAACACGTCAGCGCCCTGTGGATCGTGGTCGCCTCGGTCTCGGTGTATCTGGTGGCCTATCGCTACTACAGCCTGTACATCGCCCAAAAGGTGATGAAACTCGATGAAACGCGCGCCACGCCTGCGGTCATCAACAACGACGGACTCAACTACGTCCCGACCAACCGCTACGTGCTGTTCGGGCACCACTTTGCGGCGATTGCCGGAGCAGGCCCGCTGGTCGGCCCGGTACTGGCGGCACAAATGGGCTACCTGCCCGGCACCCTGTGGCTGCTGGCAGGCGTTGTGCTGGCCGGGGCAGTACAGGACTTTATGGTGCTGTTTATCTCCTCGCGCCGCAACGGTTCGTCGCTCGGTGAAATGGTCAAAGAGGAAATGGGCCGCGTACCGGGCTCCATCGCCCTGTTCGGCTGCTTCCTGATCATGATAATCATCCTGGCGGTGCTGGCGCTTATCGTGGTGAAAGCCCTCGCCGAAAGCCCGTGGGGTGTATTTACCGTCTGCTCCACCGTGCCGATCGCGCTGTTTATGGGTATTTACATGCGCTTTATCCGCCCGGGTCGCGTGGGCGAGATATCGGTTATCGGCATCGTGCTGCTGGTGGCCTCTATCTGGTTCGGTGGCGTTATCGCCCACGACCCGTACTGGGGCCCGGCGCTGACCTTTAAAGACACCACCATCACCTTCGCGCTGATTGGCTACGCGTTTGTTTCTGCGCTGCTGCCAGTGTGGCTGATTCTGGCTCCACGCGACTACCTCGCCACCTTCCTGAAAATCGGGGTTATTGTCGGCCTGGCGCTGGGGATCGTTATCCTCAACCCAGAACTGAAAATGCCCGCTGTGACCCAGTATATCGACGGGACTGGCCCGCTGTGGAAAGGCGCGATGTTCCCGTTCCTGTTCATCACCATCGCCTGTGGCGCGGTGTCTGGCTTCCATGCGCTGATCGCTTCCGGCACCACGCCGAAACTGCTGGCGAATGAGAAAGATGCCCGTCTGATTGGCTATGGCGCGATGCTGATGGAGTCCTTCGTGGCGATCATGGCGCTGGTTGCGGCGTCTATCATCGAACCGGGCCTCTATTTCGCGATGAACACCCCACCGGCAGGCCTCGGTATCACCATGCCAAACCTGCATGAGATGGGCGGTGACAACGCGGCGATGATCATGGCACAGCTGAAAGATGCCAGCGTTCACGCAGCAGCGACCGTCAGCTCCTGGGGCTTCGTGATTTCGCCTGAGCAGATCATGCAGACCGCGAAAGCCATCGGCGAACCGTCGGTTCTGAACCGTGCCGGTGGCGCACCAACGCTTGCCGTCGGGATCGCACACGTGTTCCACAAGGTGCTGCCATGGGCCGACATGGGCTTCTGGTATCACTTCGGGATCCTGTTTGAAGCGCTGTTCATCCTCACCGCGCTGGACGCAGGCACCCGAGCGGGCCGCTTCATGCTGCAGGATTTGCTCGGTAACTTCGTGCCGTTCCTGAAAAAAACCGACTCTCTGGTCGCCGGGATTCTGGGAACTGCGGGCTGCGTCGGCCTGTGGGGCTACCTGCTGTATCAGGGCGTGGTTGATCCGCTGGGCGGCGTGAAGAGCCTGTGGCCGCTGTTCGGTATCTCTAACCAGATGCTGGCTGCGGTAGCGCTGGTACTCGGCACCGTCGTGCTGGTGAAAATGAAGCGTACCAAATACATCTGGGTCACCGTGGTTCCGGCTCTGTGGCTGCTGCTGTGCACCACCTGGGCGCTTGGTCTGAAACTGTTCAGCACCAACCCGCAGCTGGAAGGCTTCTTCTTCATGGCGAATCAGTACAAAGATAAGATTGCCGCGGGCAGCAGTGACCTCACCGCCCAGCAGATTGCTAACATGAACCATATTGTGGTGAACAACTACACCAACGCGGGCCTGAGCATTCTGTTCCTGGTGGTGGTTTACAGCATCATCTTCTACGGGATTAAAACCTGGATGAAGGCCCGCGCCATCGACGCGCGTACCGACAAAGAGACCCCGTACGTTCCGGTGCCGGAAGGCGGCGTGAAGACCTCTTCACATCATTAAAAAAACGGCGGGTGGCGCAAGCTTACCCGCCCTACCTACCCTGTAGGCCTGGCAAGCGCAGCAACGCCGGGCTTCTTATTTCTGGATGGCACAATGTTTGGTAACTTAGGGCAGGCCAAAAAATATCTCGGTCAGGCGGCAAAGATGCTGATTGGCATCCCGGACTACGACAACTACGTCGAACACATGCAGACCAATCATCCGGATAAGCCATACATGACCTACGATGAATTCTTCCGCGAGCGCCAGCAGGCGCGTTACGGCGGCAGTGGAGAAGGCGGCATGCGCTGCTGTTAATGGAGACACCATGACACCGATTGCAGTCACACTTCTGACCGGTTTTCTCGGCGCAGGCAAAACCACCCTGCTGCGCCACATCCTCAACGAGCAGCACGGTTTTAAAATCGCCGTCATCGAAAACGAGTTCGGTGAAGTCTCGGTAGACGACCAGCTGATTGGCGATCGCGCCACGCAGATCAAAACCCTGACCAACGGCTGCATCTGCTGCAGCAAATCCAACGAGCTGGAAGACGCGCTGCTGGACTTACTCGACGCCCGTGACCGCGGGGATATCGAATTCGACCGACTGGTCATCGAATGCACCGGCATGGCCGATCCCGGCCCAATCGTGCAGACCTTTTTCTCCCACGAGATCCTCTGTGAACGCTACCTGCTCGACGGGGTGATTGCCCTGGTGGACGCCGTTCACGCCGATGAACAGATGAACCAGTTCACGCTGGCACAGTCACAAGTTGGCTACGCGGACCGCATTCTGCTGACCAAAACCGACGTCGCCACCGACACCGACAAGCTGCGTGAACGGCTGACACGCATCAACGCCCGGGCACCGATTTACACCGTCATTCACGGGGATATCGACCTGGCGCAGCTGTTCAACACCAACGGTTTTATGCTCGAAGAGACCGTTATCCAGCCCAAACCGCGCTTCCATTTTATGGCCGAGAAGCAAAACGACATCTCATCGATTGTGGTGGAACTCGACTACCCGGTCGATATCAGCGACGTTTCACGGGTAATGGAAAACCTGCTGCTCGACTTTGCGGATAAATTATTGCGTTACAAAGGGATGCTGTGGATTGACGGCGAACCGAACCGCCTGCTGTTCCAGGGCGTACAGCGCCTGTACAGCGCCGACTGGGACCGCCCGTGGGGCGAGGAAACACCGCACAGCGTGCTGGTGTTTATCGGGGTGCAACTGCCGGAAGCGGAGATTCGCGCGGCGTTTGCGGGGTTGCAGAAGTAACCGAGCCTATACCCGAATGGGGGATGGCGATCCCCCAGGAAGTGATTTGTATAATGATTCTTCCCGACACGTCTTTTTTTTGCTAGAGTCCAAATATTATAAAAAAAATCTTTCAAATATAGGCTTTGATATTCAATCGATGAATAATGTCAGGGCAACCAATTTGGACAAGACATGGCTATCATTATTCCGACAATAAGCAGCTGTAGTGAAAAAATAACGGCAGGTGAGAAAAGGTTAGCACGGATTTTAGAAAGGGGACTGAACGATAATTACACGTGCTGGTATGACATACCGATGGGTGAAAAGCGTATGCATCCTGATTTTGTCATCCTCGCCCCCGATAGCGGAATGTTATTTCTGGAAGTTAAAGATTGGTTTATCACTAAAATAAAATCCGTCAATAAATCAACGGTATTCTATGAAATAAAAAATGCCGTTGAAGCATTAAAAAATCCCATCGAACAAGTTCGGCAATACGCTTTCCAGACCATTGATAGCCTGAAAAAAGATCCGCAATTACAGCAACAGGAAGGCAAATACAAGGGGAGTTTTATTCTACCCTATGGCTACGGCGTCTACCTTTCCAACATCACCCGCGCCCAGCTCAATAAAGCCTTTTCGCACGAAGAACTCGCCGAGCTCTTGCCCAACGATCTGGTCATCTGTAAAGACGAGCTCAATGAATTCATGTCTCGGGAGAGTGTGTCGCACTGCCTTATGTCACTGCTTAAGCATCCTTTTTCACACCAGATAGACCCGCAGAAAATTGACCGTATTCGCTGGCACCTCTATCCCGACATTCGTATTAACCCGGCGATCACCGACGTGGCTGCCAACACGTTTACCCTTAGCGCACCGGATATCGTCGCAATCATGGATACGCAGCAAGAGCTCCTGGCGCGAAGCATGGGCACAGGACATCGAGTGATACACGGCGTCGCCGGTTCGGGTAAGACACTCATTTTGCTCCACCGCTGTCTGGAACTGGCAAAAACGCTCGAGAGCGATAAACCCATCCTGGTGATTTGCTACAACATCACTCTGGCAAAAAAACTGAAGTCAATGCTGGCGACCCACACGCTGCGTCTACCTGTTGAAATCACTCATTTTCATTCCTGGTGCAATCAATTATTAAAGAAACATAACCTTCAGCCTGGCAATAAAAAAGACTATATTGAACGAATGGAAGAAGCATTCATCCAGGGGTTCAACGATGGGGTAATTGAACCCGAGCAATATAGCGCCGTATTAATAGATGAAGGCCACGACTTTAAGCCTGAATGGCTAAAAATCCTTGCACGGATGCCGGATACGAAGGATAACGCGTTGCTGTTTCTTTATGACGACACGCAATCTATTTACCAAAAAAAGAAAGCGCTGGATTTCACCTTATCAAGCGTGGATATTAAAGCGCAGGGTCGCACAACTATTCTCAATATCAATTACCGTAATACGCAGCAAATTTTGCATTTCGCCAGTAGTATCGCCTTCAACTATCTGAACAACCATATTGAAGATGCGCTCCAGTATCATCAGCCTGATGCCGGAGGAAAGCATGGTAATTACCCCTCTCTTGCCTGTTTCAGTAGTCAGGATGAAGAAATAATCTGTGCCCTGGATTGGGTCGTGGAACAACATCAGCAGGGTGTTGCATGGTCCGATATTGCCATTCTCTGTCCCTCCACATACAGCATCAGTCATTCACTCCAGTCTCATCTCGAAAAACGCAAAATTCCCCACCAAATCATTATCAACAGCAACGATAAAAAAAACTGGTCTCCACAGCATGAAACTCTCTGCATAATGCCTTTGCCGAGCAGCAAAGGCCTCGAGTTCCAGTCGGTTGTTATTATGGATGCGGCTAAAAGAAGGGATAACGAAGACGATCTCAGCGATGACATTAAGCGGTTATATGTCGGTTTTACCCGGGCACGGCAGAACCTACTGGTGACCCTGCATGGCGCTGGCGTGTTGCGCGATCATTTAGTCGAAACGTATGAACATGCGTCTCAGATGATTGAGTGACCAGGCATTTGCCTCTCTGCGCTGCCCTCCGGCATCTACTCACGGCTGATAACAATCCGCCAAAAACGCCATCATTTCGCTCGCGTTTTTGCTGTGATAAAAGCGCACCATTTTACTGTTAAATTCCAGTGCGCGAGCCGCAGGAATACTGATTGGATTATAGCCATGCTGCATCAGCCAGCCATTCATCATGTGGCGACTGGTGCGCTTGTTACCATCAAAGAAAAATTGAAAATATGCACCAAACAAAAACATCGCCAGTGCACCCTCAAAAGGATCCAGCATTTTTATTTGGCTGACGCCTTCAGTAAAAATTCGGTTCAACTCCTGTGCTCCGGCCTCTGTTACCGGCGGAAAATGGGTGCCCAGTTCCCCGAGATGAACACGGGCACTGTAATGCACTTCCTCGCCTTCGCCCCGGAACACTCCCCACTCTAAGGCTTCATTACGTGCAATGATGCTATGCAGCAGCGTGAAGGTTCTTTTATCAAGGTCAAACCGACCGGACTGCACTAATTCGATCAGCTTTTTACCGCTATCCGCCAGATTTAGCACCTGCTCGGTATCGCTGACTTTATGCCCTCCCACGGTCACGCCATCGAGCAAGGTTTTCACTTCAACAAAGGTGTAGGGATTATTCTCCAACTGAGCGGCATCCCAAACGAACCCTGCCATATGGGTTTTGAAGGTAAAAAGTGCTACACGTGTACCCACTTCTTTGACCTCGGGGAGAACGTTCTCATCCCACGTCAGTCCCAGCAGTTCAGTCGCCATTATCCACTCCCATACCATGGTTAGAGCCTAACGGGATAGGCTCATAATGGCGACATTATTCCACAGTTTTAACCCAACACGACACCCATCATGCATAGGGTGATGAATCAGACAAACGGTGGAATTTGCCCTGTGCAGAATGCAGATAATTACAGCAACGGTTCCGGCAGCGTCACCACCCACAGTTCGCTATCTGCTTCCGGTTTTTCCAGCGGCTTAATGTCGATAGTCGTCGCCACCACCTTATCGTCCACCGTCAGCTTGCCCGGATCGTTGACCCGGTAATCCTTCAGCTTTTTGCCGTCAACCGGCTGCTGTATCACGGTTTTCACCCCAAAGTCATTATCGTTAGCCACTGCCAGAGTATTGCTATCGATCAACGCCAGTCCTTCGGCTTTTTCCAGCTGCCAGCCGAGCTTACGCAGATCAACCGCCAGGGTTTTCCTCGCCAACGTGATCCCACGCGTGGCCAGTTGATCCGCACTGTCAAATTCCGGGTATTCGCCCGGTTTATCAAACGCCGACAGATCGCTGGCCTGGCTTAGGTCCACCTTGTAGATGTTATTGCGCATCACATCGTTCTTATCGCCGCCCTGCTCTATCAGCAGGATGTGCTGGTCGTCCAGCGCCACGATATCGCCGATTTTGGCATCGCTGTTTTTGTCATACACGTCATCAATCGGATAGCCGTACATCGCGGTTTTGCCGGTCGCCGGGTCGAAGCTCACCAGGCGGGTAAACAGCGCCTTTTTCTTGCTCTTGCCATCGATATCCAGCGTGCTCTGCACCGCCGCGATAATGCGCCCATCCGGCATTCGGGTAATGCCCTCAAAGCCACGGTTTGGCTGACGCCACTTGATGATATTCGGCAGACCACCGGCAATCGATTTTTCGCCGTCCAGCGCCTGTGGGCCGTGAATGGCGAGGATTTTGCCCTTGCCGTCGACGTTAACGATGAAAGGCCCGTACTCGTCACACAGCCAGAAACCGCCTTTGCCGTCCGGGGTGATGCCTTCGGTATCCAGGCCACGATTATCCCCGGTCAGGGTTTTCAGGGTATCGCTCAGCGCCACTTCGTTGGTAGAGCCAATCACCCCGCTTTGCAGCGGCAGACCGTTGATATTGCCCTTATCGTCATGCAGCGGACGCACATTTGTGGCCTCGGCTTTGCCATTTTCCACCCGGATAGACATAAGCTGTGGCGCAAAATCCGGTGTCACAAAAATCTTCGCTTCGTTCTGGCCGACCTTCGGCGCATCCGCATTCGGGCCACGATCCGTCACGGTAGCAAAGGTCAGCGCATCGCCCTGCTTGCCGGTAAACAGCAGGCCAGAGCCGATCCCCACCGGCAAACCGTTCGGAAACGCGCTGGCAAACGCGCCGCTGTAGTTGATGTGCGAGCCTTCAGGGAAGCTCACCACAAAGCGCTCCGCGGTCGGTTGCGCCGCCAGCGCAGAGAAAGAAAGGGTCGTGCCGATTACCAGAGAAATAAGTTTAATTTTCATGTTGTTGTCACCATTTTATGAATGTGAAACACCATAAGAATGGGAGATGACAGAAAGATGACGAGGAGATGACGGTTTATAGGGAATAGGTAGATGCGATCTCATTAAGCTGTCATTCAAGCTCATATTGATTCATTCAAAAATCAAAAACAGTCAAATTGATAAGCGGAGATGTCTTTTGAAATTGAACCTTCTTGTTAAAGGCTCATTTTTTATATACAGATATTACGTTCGTCTACGGTAGTTTTCTAATACTCCAAATATCTTGGTGATAAAATAAAAAACCACCAGCCATAACATCTCCCTGTTATTCAGTGTGGAGTCTCTATACCTCACGTTGAATCAAAAAATGACTCCATGTCGCATTTCCCACTAGTGAACCCGATATCACGCCTACACCCCACCATCTCTAACCCACTGAAATCCCACACATCCCTCATCCCGCCTTTTCTATCTATTCGAAAAATCGAATCAATACATGCTTATATCCAATTGGATTCCCCATCGCTCGCTTCTCAGAATGGGCACATACCCAACGCATTCAGGAGCTATGTATGTCTCATTCCGTGATTAACGACACCCCATTTGAAGCGGTTGAAGTCCTCAAGGCCGCGAAGCCCGGTTTTACGCCGCGCATTGCGTTTATCCTCGGTTCTGGCCTCGGCGTGCTGGCCGATAAGCTGGAAAACAAAACCGTTATCTCTTACGAAAAACTGCCGGGGTTCCCGGTCAGCACCGTGATTGGGCACGCGGGCGAAGTGGTGATGGGCTCGCTGCACGGGGTGGACTTGATCTGCATGAAGGGGCGCGGGCATTTTTACGAGGGCGTCGGGATGGGCATCATGACCCATGCGGTGCGCACCTTTAAGCTGCTCGGCTGTGAGTTTATGTTCTGCACCAACGCCGCAGGTTCGCTGAATCCTGCTATTCCGGCCGGGAGCCTGGTGGCACTGAACGACCACATCAACACCATGCCGTCCACGCCGCTGGTTGGCCCGAACGATGACCGCTTCGGGCCGCGTTTCTTTAGCCTCGCCAATGCCTATGACCAAGACCTGCGCGCGAAGCTGCACCACACCGCGGAAAGCCTCGGTCTGCCGCTGCACGAAGGGGTGTTCGTCTCCTATCCGGGGCCGAACTTCGAAACCGCGGCGGAAATCCGCATGATGCAAAAAATCGGTGGCGACGTGGTCGGCATGTCGGTGGTGCCGGAAGTGATTGTCGCCCGCCACTGCGGCCTGAAAGTGCTGGCGGTGTCGGCCATTACCAACATGGCGGAAGGCCTGAGCGACGTGGAACTGTCCCACGAACAAACCCTGAAATGCGCGGCGATGGTCACCGACGATTTCATTCGCCTGATTAGCCAGTTCGTGAAGAACTGCCGCTAAGTTCCCGTCCAGCGGCGGGCGCACTGCCCGCCAGGAGAAATGCAGATGTCAGAAAATTACTCTCGCGGCAGTCTGAATGCGATTTCATATCTGAGCTATTACTTCGTCGGCGCGCTGGTCTCGACGCTTGGCATCGTCCTCGGCCCGCTGTGCGCCGCTTTTAATAAAGATCCGAGCTTTATCGGCCAGGTGTTCACCCTCATGAATATCGGCATGTTTGTGCCGATCATGCTCGGCGGCATTCTGATGAAAAAATGGGGGCTGCAAAAGCCGCTGGTGATTGCCGCCGCACTGACCATTCTCATCAGCGCCCTGCTGTTCGTCACCCCGACGCTGACCATGTTCAGTATCGCCGTCGCCATTATTGGTGCCTGCGGCGGCATCTTCATGACCATCGGCAGCTATCTGGTGGTGCGCATCAATCCGGACGAAAAAAGCCGTTCGTCGAGCCTGATCTTCACCGACTTCTTCTTCAGCCTGGCGGGGGCCACCCTCTCGTTCCTGCTGGCGTGGCTGTTTAAACTGGGCGCGAGCTGGATAGCGATGTACGCCATTATGGGCGGTCTTGGCGTAGTGATGCTTATTCTCACCCTGCGCAGCCGTTATCCGGCCACCGAAGCGCCAGTGGACACCCATCAGGACGTTACCCGCAGTGAACCCTGGGGCCGTTCGGTGTGGCTGCTGTGCGGCGCGCTGTTCCTGTTCCTGCTGGCCGAACCGATATTTACCCTGTGGACGCCGGGCTATCTGCAATGGCGCTTTACGCTGTTGCCGGAACAGGCCGCACTGTTCACTACCGTATACTGGGTGGCAAAAGCGATCGGGCTGTTCCTGAATCAGTTCACCGTCAAATGGATGAAGCTGCGTACTTTCCTGCTGATTTGTACCGCCGTGGGGCTGGTCGCCATCGCACTTATCAGCAACAGCGCTAACACCACGCTCATCCTGATTGCCTGCGGGGCATTCGGCTTCTTCAACTCCGGGCTGTTCTCCGGCCTGATGAGCTACGGGTCGTTGCAGGTCAGCCGCAGTTCGCCGACGCTTATCTCCGCGCTGCTGACCTGCGGCACCGTCGGCACCCTGCTGTTTGCCACCGTCTCATCCCTGATCAACAGCCGCTACGGCCTGCACGGCGCGGTGAATGCCTCAACCTGTGCGTACGCACTGTTGATGGTGACGCTGCTGGCGGCCATCGCCTGTAGCAAAGCAGAACGCCTGCATCAGGGCGAGGCGGTCGCGGTTTGACAGCCTTCCGGGAGGGTTGCATCATACCGCCACCCTCCTTCTTTACGGTGCCCGGTATGCTCGATCCCCAGGCCAACAACCGCGTCCGCTTGCGGATGCTGCGCTACTTTCAGATCCTCGCCGACGAGCTGCATTTTGGTCGTGCCGCCGCGAAGCTCAACATCTCTCAGCCGCCGCTCAGCGTGCAAATCAAAGAGCTGGAAGCGATCCTCGGGGTGGAATTGTTCGAACGCTCCAGCCGTAAGGTCGCCTTAACCCATGCCGGAAAAGTGCTGAAAGCGGAAGTGGACAGGCTGCTCAGCGCCACCGAGCAGTCACTAAACTATGTCCGCCAGATTGGCCGTAGCCAGAAGCAGCATATCAACATCGGGGTAATCGGCAGCGCGATGTGGGGCCCCCTGCTGACGCGGATGAAAGCCTTTCGCGAAGCGAATCCGGACGTCAACTGGACCCTGCACGAACTCGGCCAGCAGGAACAAATCGAGGCGTTGCGCGCCCGCACCATTGATATTGCCATCAACCGTAACGTCATTCCGCACGTTGAGAGTCGGATCCGCTGCCAGTTGATCGCCCGGGAAGCGATGCGGGTGGCAGTGCATGAAAACGATCCACTGTGCCAGCGCGGGACGGTATCTCTGAAAGATCTGGCCGATCGCGCCTTTATCTCGCTCTCCTTCACCCACAGCGATTTTGCTCGTCAGGTGTATGACCACTGCCTGGAACGGGGCGTTTCACCGTTAATAACCCATCAGGTGTTCGAGCCGCAAACCGCGCTGGCGCTGGTCAGCACCGGCAACGGCGTGTCGCTCCTGCCTGAATCCTGCGCATTGATCCACTGGCCCGGGGTGGTGTTTCTCAAACTCGACGAGACGATCCCCGCCGATCTGTATGCTCTGTGGTACGACGAACCATTGCCGACGCTGTTCACCCACTTTTTACAGGCATTGCGCGACGAATAGACCCCTTTCGCCATAGGGCACGACATTCAGTCCGAGGCCGGGTAGCGATTTAGTGCAACATTTTGCCATCCACCGCCGTCCCGCTCTATGCTTATACCTATGGATAAATTAGCTGAACTCAAACGCGCCAAACTGCTGGCGCTCTCATTGCTGCTGATTGCAGCCGCCATTTTCGTCACCACGCTATTCTTGCCGCCTGTCCCGTGGGTCGGGGCGCTGAAGGCGATATCGGAGGCGGCAATGGTTGGCGCATTGGCCGACTGGTTTGCGGTAGTGGCCTTATTTCGCCGCGTGCCGCTGCCGTTCATTTCCCGTCATACGGCGATTATCCCGCGCAATAAAGACCGGATTGGCGACAATCTCGGGCATTTCGTGCAGGAAAAATTTCTGGATACCCAGTCGCTGGTGAATTTAATTCAGAAACATGAACCGGCGCTGATGATTGGGAACTGGTTTAAGCAGCCTGATAACGCGCAGCGCGTAGGCCAGCATTTGATCAAGGTAATGAGCGGTTTTCTCGAACTGACCGACGACTCACGGATTCAGGGATTGCTCAAACGCGCGGTGCATAAAGCGATTGATAAGGTCGATTTAACCGGCACCAGCGCAGTGATGCTGGAGAGTATGACCAAAAACAACCGCCATCAGAAGCTGCTCGACGCGCTGATTGCCCAGTTGATCGCCCTGCTCCAGCGGGAAAGCAGCCGTGAGTTTATTGCCCGGCAAATTATTCACTGGCTGGAGAAAGAGCATCCGCTGAAAGCCAAACTGTTGCCGACCGAATGGCTGGGCGAACACAGCGCCGAAATGGTCACCGAGGCGGTGAATACCCTGCTGGATGACGTCAGCCAGGACAGCGCCCATCAGGTGCGTCATGCCTTTGATAACGCGGTACGCAAGCTCATCGACAACCTGAAATCCGACCTGGAGATGGCCGTTAAAGCCGACAATATCAAACGCTATCTGAAAGACGATGAGGCGTTTAATCGCTATCTCGGCGAAATGTGGGCCGATTTACGCCAGTGGCTGAAGGATGATATGCAAAACGAGGATTCCCGGACGCAGAAGCGAATTGCCGAAGCCGGGCAATGGTTCGGTGAAACGCTGGTAGCCGACAGCGCCCTGCGCGCCTCGCTCAACGGCCATCTCGAACAGGCCGCTCGCCGGGTGGCACCTGACTTTGCCAGATTCCTCACCCGCCACATCAGCGATACGGTCAAAAGCTGGGATGCACGGGACATGTCGCGCCAGATTGAGCTGAACATCGGCAAGGATCTGCAGTTTATCCGCATTAACGGCACGCTGGTCGGCGGCACCATCGGCTTGATTTTATGGCTCCTGTCCCAGCTCCCGGCGCTGGTGATGCCGTTGATTCATTGAGGCTAGCGCCCGGCCTAGGGCTTTATAGGCCTGATAAGCGCCAGCGCCATCGGGCGTCACGCATTCGGGTTATTCACCACAAATCGGGTGGCGGCGAAGCGGTTGAGGATCAGGTGCAGCAGAAAGACCATCGTCAGCGTGGCCAGCAGCGAGACCGTCACCGAGACCACGCGGTACAGATCGCTGAACACCAGGTCCTGTTCCGGGTGCAGGTTTTGCCCAAACATGATGCCAATGGTGGTGATGCTGGCGAACCCGACCCCGGCCCCGACTTTTTCCATGACGTGCAGACGGGCGCTGAGCGCCAGTCCGAGGCCAATCAACGGCATCATCAGCAACATGTGGCTACTGTGATCGTAAAGCACCAGCTGCACCAGCAGGATATACAGGCAGGAGAGTACCACCCCGACCACGCGCCAGAGCGAACTCAGCACCGCTCCGCGATAATGCATCGGAAACAGAATAAGCACGCCCGCCATTAACGCCGAGAGCGAATCGCTCAGATCGCAAACCTGAAATATCACAAAGATAATCGTCGCCACGGTGCCGGAAAGCAGAGATTCATGGCGAACGCGCGCCGCATTTTTTTCAATGCGCGGCGGCGGCTGACGCGGCTCCACGTCGGGCAGCAGAAAATGCATCAGCGCGCTTAACGCCACCGCCATAATGCTGGCCTCGATATTGGAAAACATCAGGGTGTGCCAGCTGTTGGTGGAATAACTCATAAAATTGAGCATCACGCTCTGGCACACCACGCCCATCGAACCGAACAAAAATAGCGGCCCCTGGCTCATAAAGCGAAAGCGCATCACATACAGCGCAAACACCACCAGCGTCATCACCATCGGCCATTGCGACAGATAGCCGATGATCAGTACCATTTCAACGCAGTTCAGTGCCGCGCTGAACACAAACTGGGTGGCCACATGGCGATTAAACACCGGCACCAGCGAGAGCAGCATCAGGGGATAGACCACGAAAAAGACGCCGTATTGCACGTTGTAAAAAGTCGAAATGCTGAGCGCAATCATCCCGGCGAACACTATCCGCAACGTCTGCCGAAAGTCGTTGGCGGTGTAGACGATGTTGTCGTGTGGGGTGAAAACGCGCGCCAGGGTATTAATAGACATAATGCAGCCAGCTCACCAGACGGATTTGCAGCCCGGAGAAAAATCGGGCAAAGATCCCCTCGCTGTTATACAGCTGAACGGTCGCCCGCGACCCGGTCGGCAGCGTTTTATCAATGGCCTCATCCAGTTCGATGTGAATGCGCATCCGCTGGGCATCACGCACCCAACGGTTTGATACTTCCGGCTGGGAAAGCTGCCCGTTGACCGCCTGTTGCCCGGCCAGGATCCCCGCATCGCTGCTGGTCACATGTGCGCGGAACACTTTTCCCGGCAGTGCATCAAACACCACCGCGGCAGCGGTTCCGGCGTGGGTATGGCGGAGGCTTTTTTCCCGAAAATCAGCCACGATATCAGTGTCGTGATTGACCAGCGCCAGCAGCGCGTTGCCTGCACTGGTATACAAGCCAGGGCTGAGTTGCAGGTTACTCACCGTCCCGTCGGCCTCGGCGCGGATTTTGGTCCAGCCCAAATCGAGCTGCGCCTGTTCCAGCGCATTGCGGTATTTTTGCAGCGTAACGTTGCGATCGTCGTCGCGTTCGCCGCGCTGGATCCGCAGATTATCAATGCTCGCATTTAGCGAACTGACCGATTGCTGACTGTTCTGCCAGGCGGTGCGCACGTTATCCAGATCCTGCTGCGACACGTTCTGCATCGTCGCCAGGCGCTGATAGCGGCTGTACGTCGCCTGATTATTGCGGGCGGTTATCTGCGCGGTCTTGAGATTGGCGAGCTGGGCGGCAATTTGTGCATCCAACTGCTGATTGGTGAGCTTCGCCTGTTCCAGCGCGATTTGTGCGGCTTCCACCTTATTGATAAACGGCGTCGGGTCCAGCTCGTACAGCACATCGCCCTTTTTCACCTGGCTGTTGTTATGGACATACACCTGTGAAACATAGCCAGAGACGCGGGCCGATACCGGCGTGACCACGCGCATCACTGTGGAATCCGGCGTCAGCGGGATCCAGATATCGGCCACAATAAAGTAAATAAACATCAGCAGGAAAGAGGCAATACTGACCCTAACCCAGCGGGCAAATTTTTGTTCGGGGCTCATCATTTTTTTTAGATCTTATTTATGTCGTCGCGGATGTTCCGCAGATTGCAGGCGAGTTGGTTAAGCGTGTCGCTAAAGGCGTCCATGACGTCGGCAGGAATGTTTTCCGTCACCCGCTGTTGGCAGGCTTCAATCACGTTGGTCAGCCGTTGCAGAACGTCACGGCCTTTCGGGGTCAGCGTTAACAGGCGGCATCGCTTGTCGTACGGCGATATCGTACGCAGCAAATAGCCCTGTTCTTCAAGGTGAACCAGGGTGCGCATCAGCGGCGGCAGTTCAATGCCCTGCATTTCAGCCAGTTCGCTGATGGATATATTATCGCCCGACTGCTGGAGCTGCATGAGCGTGGTCCAGCTCGACTGCGTCAAGCCGGTATCGGTCATCGCATTATCGATAATCCCACGCCACTGGCGCACCACCATCGCCATGCGCATCCCCATCGGACGGCGGGCGAACAAAGCTTCTTCAGTAATAGCGTCCCCCTGACAACGTGGCCAGAGATTAATACTTACCCTGATAAGTATCAAGAAACGTCCTGGTCAAAGAGCATGGAATGTGAAACAAAAAACCCGGCACGATGGCCGGGTTGAACCCTTAGCAGTAGTCGTCGCGCCGCAGGCCGACGTCTTTCAGTTGCTCGTCGCTCAGGCGGTCTAACATGCGGCGCGTTTGCCAGACCCGCCAGCTTTGTAGCGCCCAGCGGCCAATCAATACAAAAATCTGGAATGGCGCTTTCGCGCGATTTTCATGAAATTCCATCCTGCACCTCCCCACGCTGTCGATGCCCTATCATCGCCGGGAGCAGCCTTTACAATACAGATTCAAATTCTACTTTTCTTTAACATACAGATTGGCTAAAACGGTATCTGCACGGCGTTTTTCGCGCCGATCTGTACTGGTTTAATCATCTGTATGGTGAGAAATGGGGATACAGCAATGACGCGTTACCAGCATCTGGCGAATATTATCGCCGACCGGATAGAACAAGGGCTGTATC
>Ga0160437_1000238_pt1 | contig 30752 bp, 31 predicted proteins | sample HID1975I_E0MG_FD_108227 | JGI IMG/M metagenome (GOLD analysis project Ga0160437, IMG submission 108227) | Enriched soil microbial communities from UW Madison campus, WI, USA - HID1975I_E0 MG | ecosystem: Environmental > Terrestrial > Soil > Unclassified | place: USA: Madison, Wisconsin... | reverse complement strand
CCGGTTTCGCGAAGCAGCACGGCCCTTCGGCCTGCGGCTTCGCGATCCGCTTCAACAAGCCCGCGTCCGAGGTCTACGACAAGGTGCTGGCCAACGGCGGCGAGGCGGTGACCGACAAGCCCGACACCAGGGCCGTGGACGCGCCGGTGGTCAAGGGCATCGGCGACTGCATGCTGTACCTGGTCGACCGCTACGGCGACAAGGGTTCGGTCTACGAGGACTACCTGCCGATCCAGGGCGCCGACCAGGACCCGAAGGGCTTCGGCCTGACCTTCATCGACCACCTGACCCACAACCTGTACTTCGGCAACATGCAGAAGTGGTCGGACTACTACGAGAAACTGTTCAACTTCCGCGAGATCCGCTACTTCGACATCAAGGGCGCCAAGACCGGCCTGATTTCCAAGGCGATGACCGCGCCGGACGGCATCGTGCGCATCCCGCTCAACGAGTCCAACGACCCCAAGAGCCAGATCAACGAGTACCTCGACGCCTACAAGGGCGAGGGCATCCAGCACATCGCGCTGTTCACCGACGACATCTACGAAACGGTGGAGAAGATGCGCGCCGAGGGTATCGAGTTCCTGGACACGCCCGATGCCTACTTCGAGGTGATCGACCAGCGCGTGCCCAACCACGGCGAGGACGTGCCGCGGCTGGCGAAGAACAAGATCCTGATCGACGCCGACCCGGAGACCAAGCAGCGCAAGCTGCTTCAGATATTCACCCAGAACGCGTTCGGCCCGATCTTCTTCGAGATCATCCAGCGCAAGGGCAACGAAGGCTTCGGCGAGGGCAACTTCCAGGCCCTGTTCGAGAGCATCGAGCGCGACCAGATGAAGCGCGGCGTGCTGTAAGGCCGAACGCACCATCCCGGCAGCCCTTCTCCCGCTTGCGGGAGAAGGTGGCGCGAAGCGCCGGACGAGGGGCCGCGCGCAGCGAGGCTGCTTCCGCGGCCAGCCCGCGCACCCTCACCCCAACCCCTCTCCCGCAGGCGTGAGAGGGGCTCAAAGCGGAGCAGTTCCATGAGCATCGCAAACAACGGTTACCAGTCCGGCTTCGGCAACGAGTTCGCCACCGAGGCCGTGCCCGGCGCGCTGCCGGAAGGGCGCAATTCGCCGCAGAAAGTCGCGTTCGGGCTCTACGCCGAGCAACTGTCGGGCACCGCCTTCACCGCGCCGCGCGGCCAGAACCGGCGCAGCTGGCTGTACCGGATCCGCCCGGCGGCGATGCACGGCACGTTCGAGCCGTTCGAGCAGTCGCGCCTGCACAACCTGTTCGGCCACGAGCCGGTCACGCCCGACCAGCTGCGCTGGAACCCGCTGCCGCTGCCCGAGGCGCCGACCGACTTCATCGACGGCCTGTACACCATGGCCGGCAACGGTTACCCGGCCGCGCACAGCGGCGTGGCGATCCACCTGTACGCCGCGAACAGGTCGATGCAGGGCCGGTTCTTCTACACCGCGGACGGCGAACTGCTCATCGTCCCCCAGCAGGGCCGTCTGGTGATCGCCACCGAGCTGGGCGTGCTGGAGGTCGAACCGCAGGAGATCGCGGTGATCCCGCGCGGCATCCGCTTCAGCGTCGAGTTGCCCGACGGCCCGTCGCGCGGATACGTGTGCGAGAACTTCGGCGGCCTGCTGCGCCTGCCGGACCTGGGGCCGATCGGTTCGAACGGGCTGGCCAACCCGCGCGACTTCCTCACGCCGAACGCGGCGTACGAGGATGTCGACGGCGACTTCGAGCTCATCGCCAAGTTCCAGGGCCACCTGTGGCGGGCGCCGATCGGGCATTCGCCGCTGGACGTGGTCGCCTGGCACGGCAACGACGCGCCGTACAAGTACGACCTGCGCCGCTTCAACACCATCGGCTCGATCAGCTTCGACCATCCCGACCCGTCGATCTTCACCGTGCTGACCTCGCCCAGCGAAGTGCCGGGCACCGCGAACATGGACTTCGCGATCTTCCCGCCGCGCTGGCTGGTGGCGCAGGACACGTTCCGGCCGCCGTGGTTCCACCGCAACGTCGCCAGCGAGTTCATGGGCCTGGTGCACGGCGCCTACGACGCCAAGGCGGAAGGCTTCGCGCCGGGCGGCTGCTCGCTGCACAACTGCATGACCGGGCACGGGCCGGACGCGGCCACGTTCGAGAAGGCATCCGCCGCCGACTTGTCGAAGCCGGACGTGATCACCGACACCATGGCCTTCATGTTCGAGACCCGCTCGGTGATCGCGCCGACCCGGCAGGCGCTCGACGCCGCGCACCGCCAGCGCGACTACCAGCAGTGCTGGGCGGGGCTGCAGAAGCATTTCGCGCCGCCGCGCTGACGGGGCGCGCCGGCGACCGGGCGCCGGCGCCAGCGATGCGAAAGTGTGACGGTGCGCCACTGTGTTCGCAGTGCGTTAACGAGCGTTCGCAAAACCTGTCGGCTTGTTTGTCCGGAGCAGGATGCATGAAACACACGATTCCCGCCGTCGCGCTGCTCGCGCTCGCGCTTGCCGCCTGCACTGCCGAGCGCACGCCCGACGATTCCGCCGCCACGCCCGCGGACACTGCCGATGCGATGGCCGGCGACCCTGCCGCGCCGCCGCCGCTCGACCAGCCGGCCGACGACGTGCCGCCCGCGACGGCCCCGATCAACCAGGCCCCGGACCTGGGGCAGGTGCGCATGGACGGCTACGGCGACATGCGGTTCGGCATGACGGCCGAGGAGGCGACGCAGGCCTGGGGCGGCGAACTCGAGACCGCCGGTGACGCGGCGGACGCCTGCTACTACCTGGTGCCGAAGTGGGTGACCGTGCCGTCCGATTTCGCGTTCATGATCGAAGGCGGCAAATTCGTGCGCTACGACGTGGGCACCGGCCGCGAGATCGCGCCGGGCGGCGGCAAGGTGGGCATGGACGCCGGCGAGATCCGCGACCTGTACGCCGGCCGCGTCGAGGAAACGCCGCACAAGTACGTCGAGGGCGGCCTGTACCTGCGCGTGGACGACGCCAACGGTGGCGACGGCAAGCTGGTGTTCGCCACCGGCAAGGGCGGCAAGGTCACGTCCTGGCGCGTCGGGCTGCCGCCGCAGGTCGACTACGTCGAAGGCTGCAGCTGAGTCCCGCCGCCCCGGCTGGACCGTCGATCCCCTAGAATCGCGGTCACGTCCACGCTGGAGGGGTCGCCATGTTCGAGGCAGTCGCGTTCTTCGTGCTTGGCCTGGTGCTGCTCGCGCTCGGCGGGGATTCCATCGTCAAGGGCGCTTCGGGGCTCGCGCAGCGTTTCGGCGCGTCCCCGTTCGTCGCCGGGCTGCTGCTGGTGGCCTTCGGCACCTCGCTGCCGGAACTGGCGGTCAACGCACGCGCGGTGTTCACCGGCAATCCGGCGCTGGCGCTGGGCAACGCGGTGGGCAGCAACATCGCCAACGTCGGCCTGACCCTGGGCGCGGCCGCGCTGGCGGCGCCGCTGCTGGTGCGCTGGCGCGCGCTGGCACCGCTGCTGCTGTGCCTGATGCTCGGCACGGTGGCGGTGATGGTCGCCAGCTGGGACGGGAGGCTGTCGCGGTTCGAAGGCGTGCTGCTGCTGGTCGCCTTCGTCGGCGTGCTGGCCGCCTGCATCGGCCGGACGCGTGGGGAGCAGCCGGAACTGCAGGATGCGATCGCCGCGTTCGCGCGCACCGGCACCAACCTGGGGCTGAACCTGCTGCGCTTCGCGATCGCGGTGGTGCTGCTGTACTTCGGCGCGCGCTGGGTCGTGCAGTCGGCGCCGGTGATCGGGCAGGCACTGGGCATGGCGCCGCTGCTGACCGGCCTGCTGGTAGTCGCCATCGGCACCACGCTGCCGGAAGTGGCCGCCGCGATCGCCGCCGCGCGGCGCGGGCAGGGCGACATGGTCGTCGGGCACGTGATCGGTTCGAGCGTGTTCAACCTGCTGGTCATCCTCGGCGGCATGGCGGTGGTGCGCGAGGTGCCGGTGCCGGCCTCGTTCGTGCGCTTCGAGCTGCCGGCGGCGCTGGTGTTCGCGGTCATGCTGTACCCGATGCTGCGCGGTGACCTGCGCGTGAGCCGGACCGAAGGCGGTGTCCTGCTGGTGGCGTTCGTGGCCTGGGTCGTGTTCGAATTGTTCCTGATCCAGACAGGCTGATTTGAATGCAGATCGGGAAGTTCCGCGCCGGTGCGGCGCAGTTGTTTGCGGATTTTTTCAAGCTGGAGGCAGCCAGCGGCATCCTCCTGATTGCCGCTGCCTTGGTAGCGCTGGTTTGTGCGAATACGCCGGTGAACGACCTGTACCAGGCGTTCCGAGATGTGCCGGTGGAGCTGCGCATCGGCGCGCTCAGGATCGACAAGCCACTGTTGCTGTGGATCAACGACGGCCTGATGGCAATGTTTTTCCTGCTGGTGGCGCTTGAGATCAAGCGCGAGACCCTGAGCGGGCAGCTTTCGAGCCGCGACCAGCTGATGCTGCCCCTGGTGTGCGCGGCGGCTGGCGTGGCCGTACCGGCGACCATCTACTGGTGGTTCAACCATGGCGACGCCGTCGCGCTGCGCGGCTGGGCCACCCCGACTGCCACGGACATCGCTTTCGCACTGGGTGTGCTCGCCCTGCTGGGGAGCCGGGTGCCACTGGGTATGAAGCTGCTGCTGTCGACGATCGCGGTGGTCGACGACCTGATCGCGATCGTGATCATCGCGGTGTTCTATACCTACGGGATGTCGTACACCGCGTTGGGCTGGGCGGGGGCGGCGATTGTGGCAATGGCGCTCCTCAACTGGCGCGGGGTCACCGCGTTGACCCCCTATCTGCTGCTCGGCGTCGTGTTGTGGGTATGCGTACTCAAGTCCGGTGTGCATGCGACCCTGGCCGGCGTCGTGACCGGCCTGATGATTCCGCACGTGAACCGTCGCAACGAGCTCGACGATGCCACCGAGCATTCGCCCGTGGAGACGCTTGAACATGCGCTGCATCCCTGGGTGGCCTACGGCGTGCTGCCGCTGTTTGCGTTCGTCAACGCCGGGCTGGTGGTTGGGGGCTTGGGCATGAAGGACCTGCTGACGCCGCTGCCGCTGGGTATCGCGCTGGGCCTGGTGCTGGGCAAGCCGATCGGCATCGTGTCGGCAGCCGTGCTGATGCGCGTTGCCGGTTTCGCGCGCTTCCCGCGCGGCATGGATTTCAAGGCGATGCTGGGGCTGGGCATGCTGTGCGGCATCGGCTTCACGATGAGCCTGTTCATCGCGTCGCTGGGTTTCGCGGGCGACGAGCTGCGCTTCACCGAAAGCGTGATCGGCGTGCTCGCGGCCTCGACGGTCTCGGCGCTGGCCGGCTATGCCTGGCTGCGCGTCGTGCTCAAGCCGCAGCCCGCCGGCGACTGAAATGCGCCTGGCGCTCGTCTTCGGCGGCAGCGGCCAGATGGGCAGGCCGCTGCTGTCGCGCCTGCGCCGGCGCGGCTGGCAGGTGCTGGCAGTGTCGCGCCGCGAACAGCCGGAGGCGCCGGGCCTGCGCTGGCTGCGCGGAGACCTCGAGTGCATCGAGGGCCTGCCACCGCGCGTCGACGCCATCGTCAGCTGCGGGCCGCTCGACCACTTCGCGCGCTGGTACGCGCGGTCGGCGGTCGAATCGCCGCGCGTGGTCGCGTTCGGTTCGACCAGCGCCGAGGTCAAGCAGGACTCGGCCGATGCCGGCGAGCGCGACGTTGCCACGCGCCTGCGCGAAGGCGAGGCGCAGGTGCTGTCGACGGCGGCCGGCCGCGCCGCCGCGGCCACCCTGCTGCGCCCGACCCTGGTCTACGGCGCCGGCGGCGACCGCACGCTGACCCGCATCGCGGCGCTGGCCCGGCGCTGGCACCGCTTCGCTTTGCCCGCCGATGCCTGTGGCCTGCGTCAGCCGGTGCACGTCGACGACCTGGCGCTGGCCGCGTTCGCCGTGCTCGATGTCGTGGCGACGCACGGCCGGACCTACGCGCTGCCCGGCGGCGAGACGCTCGCCTACCGCGACATGGTCGCGCGCGTGCTGGCGACGCTGCAGCCGCCTGCCACGCTGCACCTGCTGCCGCCGGCCGCGTTCCGCGCGCTGCTGGTGCTGGCGCACGCCGGCGGCGTCGCGCGCGACTTCGGCGATGCCGCGCTGGCGCGCATGCGCGAAGACCTGGTGTTCGACGCGGAGCCGGCGCGGTGCGACTTCGGCTATGCGCCGCGTGCGTTCGAACCCGCTGCGGGCATGTTCGGCGCCGGCTAGGCCGGTCCGCAGGCCGGTCGGGCGTGGACTAGTACTTCCACCCGAACTTGCGGTACGCCTTGGCCAGCACCCAGGCCGGCCCGATCAGCAGGTAGCGCAGGTCGGTGAAGAAGCTCGGCTTGCGACCTTCGAACAGCTTGCTGTGGCCGACGAACTGCGCGATCCACGCCACCACGAACACGGCGATGGCTGCGTACAGCAGGTTCCACACGCCGTAGGTGTCGTGAATCCAGCGCGTGAACCAGGCCATGGCAACGAACACCGCCAGCATTCCCAGCCCCAGCGGGCGCGAGGCGCGCCAGTAGAACATCCACGCCGCGAACATCGCCAGCGCCGCCCACAGCCCGGCCTTGAACCAGGTGATCGGCACCGGGATGCACCACAGCAGCGCGATCACGCTCCACAGGATCGCCGGCACGGCGAACACGTGGATCCACTGGTTGGCGTCGTTGCGGTGGTCGCCGGAATAGCTGGCGAACCAGCGGTCGATGGGGCGCTGCATCGGTTCGGACTGCGCGTTCATGGCGAAGCTCCGGGAGGGCTGCGGCAAGCATAGCGCGCCTGCGGCCGGAGGGCTCCCGCGAAAGCATGGTCGGTGACGCAGTTGCCGCCGTCGGAGGGCGTAACCCCGGGCTACGAGATCCCCGCCAGCTTGTGCAGCGCCTCGGCGTACTTCGCGCGCGTGCGTTCGATGACCTCGGCCGGCAGGCGCGGACCGGGCGCGGTCTTGTCCCAGTCGAGCGTTTCCAGGTAGTCGCGCACGAACTGCTTGTCGTAGCTCGGCGGGCTGGTGCCGACTTCGTATTCGTCGGCCGGCCAGTAGCGCGAGGAGTCGGGCGTGAGCATCTCGTCCATCACGTACAGGCGGCCGTCGGCGTCGGTACCGAATTCGAATTTGGTGTCGGCCAGGATGATCCCGCGTTCGGCGGCGTAGGCGGCGGCGAACGCATACAGCCGCAGCGTCGCGTCGCGTACCTGCTCGGCCAGTTCCGCGCCGATGCCGCGCACCATGGTGTCGAAATCGATGTTCTCGTCATGGTCGCCGACGGCGGCCTTGGTCGACGGTGTGAACACCGGCTGCGGCAACTGCTGCGCCTGGCGCAGGCCGTCGGGCAGGGTGATGCCGCTGACCCGGCCGGTGCGCTGGTAGTCCTTCCAGCCGCTGCCGATCAGGTAGCCGCGCGCGATCGCCTCCACCGGCACCGGCTTGAGCCGGCGCGTCACCACCGAGCGCCGCTCGTACAGGGCGGCATCGACGCCGGCAGGCAGCACCGGGGCGACCTCGATGCCGGTGAGGTGGTTGCGCACGATGTGCTCGGTCTTGCCGAACCAGAAGTTGCTGATCTGGCACAGCATTTCGCCCTTGCCCGGAACCGGGTCGGGCAGCACCACGTCGAAGGCGCTGATGCGGTCGCTGGCGACCATCAGCAGCTTCGGCTCGCTTTCGTCGCCGGGCAGGTCGAACACGTCGCGGACCTTGCCGCGGTGGCGCAGGTGGAGGCCGGGAAGATCGGCCTCGAGCAGGGTCGTTGCCATCATTGGGAGTTGCAGCCTACGGGCGGGCATTGTAGCCGTGCACGGTGAAGGGGAGGGTTTCAAAAACAGCGGGGCTTATGGAGGGGTGCGTCACGCGTTACCTGCATGGCCTAGAATCCGCCCATGAAACGCTGGTACGGAAAATTGCTCGGCCTCATCGCCGGCGCGGCCCTGTTCCGGCCGAACCCGCTGGTAGGTGCGCTGATCGGCCTGTTGATCGGCCACGCCTTTGACACCGACTGGTTCCGCGGTCCGCGCGAGAATCCCTGGCGCGTGCTCGGCCTGACCGACGAAGCCAGCGACGCCGAGGTCGACCTGGCCTACCGCCGTCTGATCACCCAGTACCACCCCGACAAGCTGGCCGGCGCTGCCGACGAACTGCGTCGCCAGGCCGATGCCAGGGCACGCGAGATCAACGCCGCCTACGACCGCATCAAGACGCTGCGCAAGCGCAGGTAGCCGCCCATCGCGGCCATGGCCGTCCACACCGCCGCACGCCCGGCGAATCCAGTACGAGAAACCCGCATGCAGCCCACCGTCATCGCCCCGTCCATCCTGTCCGCCGACTTCGCCCGCCTCGGCGAGGAGGTCGACAACGTGCTCGCGGCCGGCGCCGACTGGGTGCACTTCGACGTGATGGACAACCACTACGTGCCCAACCTCACCATTGGCCCGATGGTCTGCCAGGCGCTGCGCAGGCATGGCGTGACCGCGCCGATCGACGTGCACCTGATGGTCGAGCCGGTCGACCGCATCATCCCGGACTTCGCCGCGGCCGGCGCCACCGACATCAGCTTTCACCCCGAGGCCAGCCGCCACGTGCACCGCACGATCCAGCTGATCAAGGCCGAAGGCTGCCGCGCCGGCCTGGTGCTCAACCCGGCCACGGCGCTGGACGTGCTCGACTACGTGCTCGAGGACCTCGACCTGGTGCTGCTGATGTCGGTCAATCCCGGATTCGGCGGGCAGAGCTTCATCGACTCGACGCTGCGCAAGATCGAACGCGTGCGCGAGCGCATCGACGCCAGCGGCAAGGCGATCCGGCTGGAGGTCGACGGCGGGGTCAAGCCCGACAACATCGCCGACATCGCAAAAGCCGGTGCCGACACCTTCGTCGCCGGGTCGGCGATCTTCGGCCAGCCCGACTATGCGCAGGTGGTCGGCCGGATGCGGGCGGCCGTGGCGTCGGCGCGCTGATCGTCCCGCGCATGCAGGCGCGGGTCCGGCCGCGAGCTGCTTGGCGTCCGTGCCTGCTTTTCCCGGTGCGGGGACGGGGAAGGGCAGGGTCAGGAACTTACGGCTGAAGCCGCGCTGGCCGGGAGCGCCGGCGGTTCACGCGCCGTGGATGCCACGCTGCTAGCGTGCGCTTCCCCGCCGACGCGCCCACGCCAATGCCCCGATCGATCTGGTACCTCATCCTCAACGGCAAGTCCGCGGGCGACGACGCCGTGCGCGAGGCGGTGCAGGCACTGCGTGCGCAGGGCATCATGCTGGAGGTGCGCGTGACCTGGGAGGACGGCGATGCCGCGCGCTACGTGGCCGAGGCGCTGGCGCACGGGGCGGGCCACGTGGTCGCCGGCGGTGGCGACGGCAGCCTGCGCGAGGTCGCGGCGGCGCTGGCGCATGCGGACGGCGACGCGGCGGCGCTGCCGGCGCTGGGCCTGCTGCCGCTGGGCACGGCCAACGACTTCGCCAGTGCCGCGGGCCTCCCCGACGACGCGCAGGCCGCACTCGCACTCGTCCGCGACACGGCCCCGCGCACCATCGACCTGCTGCGGCTCGATGCCGACGGCTCCACGCACTGGGCGGCCAACCTCGCCAGCGGCGGCTTCGGCACGCAGGTGACGTTGGAAACCCACGAGGGATTGAAGAAGCTGCTCGGTGGCCTCGCCTACCTGGTGACCGGCATGGCCAAGGTCGGGCGGATCGAAGCGATCGCCGCGCGGATGCGCGGGCCGGACTTCGCCTGGGCAGGGGCGTTCATCGCGCTGGGCATCGGCAACGGCCGCCAGGCCGGCGGCGGGCAGGCGCTGTGCCCGGACGCGCTGGTCGACGACGGACTGCTGGACGTGACCGTGGTGCCGGAGCTGTCGGGCGAGGTTGGTGGCACCCTGGCGACCCTGCTCAAGGCGGGCCGCGAGGCCGCGCTCGATGAAGTCGCGGTACGCGCGCGCCTGCCGTGGCTGGAGATCGAGGCCGACGCGCCGCTGGTGCTCAATCTCGACGGCGAGCCGGTCGAGTCCACCCGCTTCCGGATCGCATGCGTGCCCGGGCGCGTGCGGATGCACCTGCCGGCCGGCTGCCCGCTGCTGGGTTCACCGTAGCCGCTGCACGCGCGCAGGGCAGGGCATCGCGCAACCGCCGCAAAGCCGCTACAGTTGGCGCCCATGGACATCCGGGCAAACCCGCACCGCGTTTCCGCCGACCTGGGTTGGCGATGGTGGCTTGCAGCCGCCGTCGACCCCGCCCACCCGTCCGTCGAGGAAACGCCGCGTGACCACGCCCGCATCGCAACCATCGCAGTCCCCGCAACCGCCTGAATCCGCCCACACCCTCGTGCCGGTCGTGCGCGAGGTGCTGTCCGACCTCGACACGCCGCTGTCGGTCTACCTCAAGCTGGCCGACGGGCCGCACACCTATCTGTTCGAATCGGTCGAGGGCGGCGAACGTTTCGGCCGCTACTCCATCATCGGCCTGCCCGCGCGGCGCGTGCATGCCTTCCACGGCCACACCCTGACCGTCAGCGAATACGGTGAAGTCATCGAGACCCGCGAGGTGGCCGATCCGCTGGGCGAGGTCGAGCGCCTGCGCGCGGCGTACTCGGTGCCGAAGATCGAAGGCCTGCCGGGCTTCACCGGCGGGCTGGTGGGCTGGTTCGGCTTCGAGGCCATCGGCTACATCGAGCCGCGCTTCGCGGGCGGCCACGCGCGCGACGAACTGGGCACGCCCGACATCCTGCTGATGCTCAGCGAGGAGGTCGCGGTGTTCGACAACCTCAAGGGTCGGCTGTACCTCATCGTCCATACCGATCCGCGCCAGCCGCAGGCGATGGCGCGCGCCAACCGGCGGCTGGACGAACTCAGCCACCGCCTGCGCCACGGCGGCGCCGGCTACCCGGAAACGCTGCAGCCGGCGGCGCTGGACGAAGCCGACTTCGAGTCCGGCTTCACCCGCGAGGGCTTCATCGCCGCGGTGGAAACCTGCAAGGAATACATCCGCGCCGGCGACGTGTTCCAGGTGGTGCCGTCGCAGCGACTGAGCGTGCCGTTCCGCGCGCGCCCGGTGGACGTGTACCGGGCGCTGCGCGCGCTCAACCCGTCGCCATACATGTACTTCCTCGACGTCGGCGACACCCAGGTGGTGGGCGCGTCGCCGGAGATCCTCGCGCGACTGCAGTACGACGCCGATGGCCGCGGCACCGTCACCGTGCGGCCGCTGGCCGGCACCCGCCCGCGCGGGAAAACGCCGGAAGAGGACGCCGCGCTGGAAGCGGAGCTGCTGGCCGACCCCAAGGAGCGCGCCGAGCACCTGATGCTGATCGACCTGGGCCGCAACGACGTCGGCCGCGTCGCCGAGCCCGGCAGCGTGCGGGTCGGCGAGCAGTTCGTGGTGGAACGCTACAGCCACGTCATGCACATCGTGAGCGAAGTCACCGGCACCCTGCGCGCGGGGCTGGGCTACGTCGACGTGCTGCGCGCCGCGTTCCCCGCCGGCACGGTGAGCGGCGCGCCCAAGATCCGCGCGCTGGAGATCATCCGCGAACTCGAACCGGTCAAGCGCAACGTGTACTCCGGCGCGGTCGGTTACCTGGGCTGGCACGGCGACGCCGACATGGCGATCGCCATCCGCACCGCGGTGATCCAGGACGGCCGCCTGCACGTGCAGGCCGGCGCCGGCATCGTCCACGACTCCGACCCGGACAGGGAGTGGGAGGAGACGATGAACAAGGGCCGCGCGCTGTTCCGCGCCGTGGCCCGCGCGGCGGGTGGCCTGTGAGCGCGCCGCGCTGGCCCGGCGGTTCAGCCGATGCGCCGGACGCGGACCACGGCCGGATCGTCGGCGTGGTCGAGCAGCAGGCGGCGGACGCGGTCCTGCCACACGCGGCCGAACTCGCGCCGCTGTGCCGCGTCCGCATCGCCCCGCATCACCAGTCCGAGCAGCACGCGCTGGGCCGGCTCGGCCGGGACCGTCGACGTGTCCAGCGCGACTTCGACGGTTTCCCCGCTGTCGAGCCGATGCAGGCGCAGGGACGTGGCGTCCGCGGCGCCGTAGCGCAGCAGGTCGTTGCGCGCGTGCCGCCCGCCCAGGCCCTTGAAACCGCCGACACCGGCGGCGCCGGTGACCAGGGTCAACACCTGGCCGATGACGCCGGCCACGCCCGCATCCTCGGCTTCGGGCATGGCGACCGCCACGCCGCCGCGTTCGGGCAGGTCGTCGCCGTACAACGCACGCAGGCCGGCACGCGCGCACAGCCACGCGCCGGCCACAGTGGGGCAGGAGTGCCCGGCCAGGCGCACCGCGTCGGCGTAGCGGTACGCAATGACGCCATCGGGCGTGGCGCCCAGCAGCTCGGACAGGCGGTCGCGCAGGCGCAGGACCGGCGCCTCGTCGAAGAACGCCGGAAAGCCCATGGCTCAGGCCTTGATCACGAAGTCGATGACGATCGCGCCCGGTTCGCGCTGGCGGTAGACGATTTCGATGTGGTCGCCGAAGCGGTTGCGCAGCTGGTCGAGCAGCGGCAGCGGGTCGTGGTCGTTGACGAAGCGCATCGCCTCGCCGGGCTCCAGCGCGCCCAGCGCGCCGAAGATCGCCGAGTGGCGGAAGCGCCGCGCGATGCCGCGGGCGTCGAAGGGGTGCGGGGTATAGGCGGGCGTGGCGGAGGCGGTGGCTGGGTCGGTCATGGCGGTCTCCCGGTGGAGGGTGGAATGTCCAGCCTGCGACCGTCTGTCTGCGCCCGCCCTGATCCAGGTCAGGATGGCGCGCGATTGCATGCTCGCCCGCCGGCGCGCGCAGGCGGCGACAACCTGGCCGGGAGGCCGACATGCTGTTGATGATCGACAACTACGACAGCTTCACCTTCAACCTCGTGCAGTACCTGCAGGCGCTGGGCGCAGAGGTGCGGGTGGAGCGCAACGACGCGCTCGACGTGGACGCGATCGAGAAGCTGGCGCCGGCGCGGATCGTGATTTCGCCGGGGCCGTGCACGCCGAACGAGGCGGGCGTGTCGCTGGCCGTGATCGAGCGCCTCGGCGCGCGCGTGCCGATCCTCGGCGTGTGCCTCGGTCACCAGGCCATCGGCCAGGCCTACGGCGGCCGCGTGGTGCGCGCCGGAAGGATCATGCACGGCAAGACCTCGCCCATCCGCCACGAGGGCAGGGGCGTGTTCGCCGGCCTGCCCGATGGCTACGAGGCCACGCGCTACCACTCGCTGGTGGTCGAGCAGGAGTCGCTGCCCGATTGCCTTGAAGTGACGGCGTGGACCGAGCACGAGGACGGCTCGATGGAGGAGATCATGGGCCTGCGCCACCGCGAACACCCGGTGGAAGGCGTGCAGTTCCATCCCGAATCGATCCTGACCGACCACGGCCATGCGCTGCTGAAGAATTTCCTGGAGCGGTGAGGCAGGTGCTGTCTCCATCAGGAAATGACGATCAAGAGCGATGACGCTTCCCGAGTCCCGAGTCCCGATTCGCCAATCCCTGGCCCCCAACCCTCAGCCCCAATCCCGAACCATGCCCATCACCCCCCAAGAAGCCCTCCAGCGCACCATCGAACACCGCGAAATCTTCCACGACGAAATGGTCGACCTGATGCGCCAGGTCATGCGAGGCGAGGTGTCGCCGGTGATGACCGCGGCGATCTTCGCCGGCCTGCGGGTGAAGAAGGAAACCATCGACGAGATCGCCGGCGCGGCCAAGGTGCTGCGCGAGTTCGCGCTGCCGGTACCCGTCGAAGACAGGACGCACCTGGTCGACATCGTCGGCACCGGCGGCGATGGCGCGCACACGTTCAACATTTCCACCGCCTCGATCTTCGTGGTCGCCGCGGCCGGTGCGCGCGTGGCCAAGCACGGCAACCGCAGCGTGTCGTCGAAGTCGGGCAGCGCCGACGCGCTCGAGGCGCTGGGCGCGGCGATCGAGCTGCAGCCGGCCCAGGTCGGCCAGTGCCTGGACGCCTGCGGCATCGGCTTCATGTTCGCGCCGATCCACCATCCGGCGATGAAGGTGGTCGCGCCCGTGCGCCGCGAGATGGGCGTGCGCACGCTGTTCAACATCCTCGGCCCGCTGACCAATCCCGCGGGCGCGCCGAACATCCTGATGGGTGTGTTCCACCCGGACCTGGTCGGCATCCAGGTGCGCGTGCTGCGGGAACTCGGCGCGCAGCGCGCGCTGGTGGTGTGGGGGCGCGACGGGATGGACGAGCTGTCGCTGGGCGCGGCCACGCTGGTCGGCGAGCTGCGCGACGGCGTGGTGCGCGAGTACGAGCTGCATCCCGAGGATTTCGGCATCGCCATGGCTGCCAGTCGCAACCTGCGCGTGGCCGATCCGGCCGAATCGAAGGCGATGCTGCTCGACGCGCTCGGCAACCGGCCGGGGCTGCCGCTGGAGATCGTCGCGTTCAACGCCGGCGCGGCGCTGTACGTGGCCGGCGTAGCAGAGTCGGTGGCCGACGGCATCACTCGTGCGCGCGAGGCGATCGCCTCCGGTGCGGCGATGGCGAAGCTGCGCGAGTTTGTCGGGACCACGCAGCGCCTGGCCACTGCGCGCTGACTCCGGGTGCAGGTGAGTGGCCGGCGATCGGGCGCTGTCCGGATGGGGGGCGTCTCCGCAAATGGTGCTATTTTGGCCACCTGATCCGCCGCGGCACGCGATGCCGCGGTTTCCATCTGCAAGCAGGCCGCCCGGAGTGCGGCACGAGGAGCCAGCACCGCAATGTGTCCAAGCAGGGTCGCCGAGGGCGAAGAACGTGGCTGGATCGTCCCGATCGGCGGGGCCGAGGACAAGGAGATGCGGCGCCGCATCCTCAAGCGCTTCGTGCAGCTGTGCGGCGGGCGCGATGCCGACATCGCCATCATCCCCACCGCCAGCCGCCTGCCGGACACCGGCGCGCGCTACGAGGAACTGTTCGATCGGCTGGAGGCCGGCCGGGCGCGCTCGATCGGCTTCGCCAGCCGCGAGGACGGCCAGCGCGACGACTACCTGCGCCAGCTGGAGACCGCCACCGGCGTGTTCTTCACCGGCGGCAACCAGCTGCGCATCTCGACCATCATCGGCGGCACCCCGGCGGCCAAGCTGATCCGCGAGCGCAACGCGCAAGGCGTGCACGTGGGCGGTACCAGCGCCGGCGCCAGCATCCTCAGCGACCACATGATTGCGTTCGGCAAGGAAGGCTCGTCGCCGCGCGCCGGCAGCGTGCGCCTGGCGCCCGGGCTGGGCCTGACCAACCGTTTCATCATTGACCAGCACTTCCGCCAGCGCGACCGCCTCGGCCGCCTGGTCGCGGCGCTGGCCTTCAACCCGTTCGTGGTCGGCATCGGCCTGGACGAGGACACCGCCGCGTTCATCCGCCCGGACAACGTGCTGGAAGTGGAGGGCAGCGGCGCGCTGACCGTGGTCGACGCCGGCGACCTGCAGTTTTCCTCGATGGCCGATGTCGGCCAGAACCAGCCGGTGTGCCTGCTGGGCCTGAAGGTCCACATCCTGGTCGCCGGCGCGACGTTCGACTTGAACACGCGCTGCGCCTCGCCGGGTACATTGGTGGACGACAAGAACTGAAGACAAGAGGGGGAGTGCCGATGCGTGTCCTGAATCGTTCCGTCTATGTCGGCCCGTCGCTGTACGCGCATTTCCCCGTCATCCGGCTCGAGCTCGACCTGGGTGCGCTGGAGCAGTGGCCGACGGCGAAACTCGGGCCGGCCTTCGTCGACGCCCTGATCGAGGCGCTGCCGGGCCTGTCCGAGCACGGCTGCTCGTACCGCGAACCGGGCGGCTTCGTCCGCCGCATGCGCGAGGGCGAGGGCACCTGGCTGGGCCACGTGCTCGAGCACGTAGCGATCGAGCTGCAGAACGCCGCCGGCGAGGACGTCACCTTCGGCAAGACCCGCAGCGTGTCCGAGGACCGGCCGGGCGTGTACACGGTGGTCTACGAATACGAGCAGAAGGAAATCGGCATCGGCGCCGGCGAACTTGCGCTGCGCCTGCTCAACTCGCTGCTGCCCGGGGACCTGCGCACGCCCGGCAGCCTGCCCGAAGGCTGGGACTGGGAAACCGCGCGCGACGACTTCATCCGCTACGCGCAGCGCCGCGCGCTGGGGCCGTCGACCGCCTCGCTGGTGCGCGCCGCCGAGGAACGCGACATCCCGTGGCTGCGCCTGAACCAGCAGTCGCTGGTGCAGTTCGGCCATGGCAGGTACCAGCAGCGCATCCAGGCCACGGTGACCGGCAAGACGCCGCACATCGCGGTGGAGCTGGCTGGCGACAAGGAGGAGACCAACAAGATCCTCGCCTCGCTCGGCCTGCCGGTGCCGCGGCAGTTGCTGGTGACCAGCCAGACCGACGCGCTCAAGGCCGCGCGCCGGCTCGGCGGCCCGGTGGTACTCAAGCCGTACAACGGCAACCATGGCCGCGGCATCACCATCGACATCAGCGGCGACGACGAGATCCGCGAGGCCTTCAACGCCGCGCGCGAGCATTCGCGCTCGGTGATCGTCGAGACCTTCCAGCCGGGTGACGACCATCGCCTGCTGGTGATCAACGGCGAGCTGATCGCGGCGACCAAACGCACGCCCGGCCACGTGGTCGGCGACGGCACGCACACGATCGCCGAACTGGTGGAGATCGTGAACCAGGACCCGCGCCGCGGCGTCGGCCACGAAAAGGTGCTCACGCGGCTGGAACTCGACGCGCAGGCGCAGCTGATGATGGAGCGCGCCGGCTACGATGCCGATTCGGTGCCCAAGGACGGTGAGGTCGTGCCCCTGCGCTCCACCGCCAACCTGTCCACCGGCGGCACCGCCACCGATGTCACCGACATCATCCATCCCGACAACCGCGACATGGCGGTGCGCGCGGTGCGCGCGATCGGCCTGGACGTGGGCGGCGTGGACTTCATCACCCCCAACATCGCCGAGAGCTACAAGTCGATCGGCGGCGCGATCTGCGAGGTCAACGCCGCGCCCGGCTTCCGCATGCACGTCGCGCCCAGCGAAGGCACGCCGCGCGACGCCGCCGGCCCGGTGATCGAGATGCTGTTCCCGGCGGGCACGCCGGCGCGGGTGCCGATTGCCGCGGTCACCGGCACCAACGGCAAGACCACCACCGCGCGCATGCTCGCGCACGTCACCAAGATGGCCGGCTACACGCCGGGCCTGACCACTACCGACGGCGTCTACATCGACGGCCAGCGCACGGTGGAGGGCGACATGACCGGGCCGGTGTCGGCGCGGATGGTGCTGTCCGATCCGCAGGTCGACATGGCGGTGCTGGAAACCGCGCGCGGCGGCCTGCTGCGCGCCGGCATGGGCGTGCGCCATGTCGACGTCGGCGCGGTGCTCAACGTCGCCTCCGACCACCTGGGCCTCAAGGGCATCGACACGCTCGAGCAATTGGCGGAGATCAAGCGCGTGGTGGTCGAGGTCGCGCGCGAGTGCGCGGTGCTCAACGCCGACGACCCCAACGTGCTGCGGATGTCCGGCTACACGGACGCCAAGACCATCTGCTACGTGACCATGAACCCGTCGCACTCGCTGGTGCGCGAGCACATCCGCGCCGGCGGCCGCGCCTGCGCGCTGGAGGCCGGCGTCAACGGCCACATGATCACGCTCTACGACAAGGGCAGCCACATCCCGCTGATGTGGACCCATCTGGTGCCGGCCACCCTCGAAGGCCGCGCCCTGCACAACGTTCAGAACGCGATGTTCGCCGCGGCGATGGCGTATTCGCTGGGGATCAAGCTCGACGCGATCCGCCAGGGACTGCGCACGTTCGACACCACGTTCTTCCAGGCCCCGGGACGGATGAACGTGTTCTCCGAACACCCGTTCAAGGTGCTGATGGACTACGGCCACAACGCGCACGCGGTCGGGATGATGGCCGACCTCGCGCAGCGGCTCGACGCCACCGGTCGCCGCATCGTGGTGCTGGCGGGCCCCGGCGACCGCCGCGACGAGGACCTGCACGCGATCGCGCAGGCGGTCGCCGGCAAGTTCGACCACTACATCGCCCGCCGCGACGACGCACTGCGCGGCCGCGACGGCGACGAAGTGCCGCGGATCATCTCCGATGCACTGAAAGGACTGGGCGTGCCGGACGATGCGATCTCGATCATCCCCGACGAGCAGCAGGCCGTGGACGCCGCGCTGCGCCTGGCCCAGCCGGGCGACCTGGTGCTGGTGTTCGCCGACGCGCTGACGCGCACGTGGAAGCAGATCATCAAGTTCACGCCCGACGGCGAGATGCCCAAGCCGGTGGCGAAGGTGGAACTGCCGTCGCTGGAACAGACGCTGGACGAGCGCGCGGTCGCGGCGATGGGCGGGGTGGTCCGCGAGGAGCGCGGGCTGGTGTTCGAGCGCGAGGAAAGCGACTAGGGGCCGGGGATGACGACGTTCGATCCCGCGGCCGAACCGTACGAGGACTCGCGCCGGCTGACCGGCTGCAATGTCTACTTCGCCGGCACGGGCGCAGCGCTGGAGGCGGCACCGGGCCTGGCGTTCGACGACGCGACGCTGGCGCGCTGGCGCGACAACATCGCCGCCGCGCGCAGGGCGCTGGGCTGGGTGGACGGCGAGATCGTCGCCCGCCGGCATCGCAGCGGCGTGTCGCTCGCCTTCACCGCGCCGCTGGACCAGCTTTACGCCGCGACCGAAGTCAACGAGTGGGCGTGGTGGTCGGCGCTGCTGCCTGCTTCCGCGGGTTCACGTAGCGGCGAGCCCGCTCTTCCCCCTCCCCTTCAAGGGGAGGGCCGGTGTGGGGATGGGGTTCCCGCCGGCCAGGGGGGTGTCCAGCCAGCGTCCGTCCGTGGGGACCACCATCCCCACCCAAACCCTCCCCTTGAAGGGGAGGGCTTCACGGCAAGGGATGGCTTCAGCGCGCGGCTGCATGCGCCTGGCCACGCGGCCGTCTGGGACACCGATTCGGCGCTGCGCACGTTGCGCGCGCTGGCGGCGGTGGAGGCGAGTCCCGCGCTCGTCGCGCTGCAGGCTGCCGCCACCGCCCACGGCCTGCCGTGCCTGCCCGACGACGACGAAGTCTCCATCGGCGCCGGCGCCGGCAGCCGTACCTGGCCCGTCGAAGCACTACCGGATCCCGCCAGCATCGACTGGCCAGCGTTGCACGCGATCCCCACCGCGCTGGTCACCGGCTCCAACGGCAAGACCACGACCGTGCGCCTGCTGGCGGCGATGGCGCGCACGCACGGCTGGCACACCGCGCACAGCTGCACCGATGGCGTCTTCCTCGACGGGCAGGCGCTGGAGTCGGGCGACTACTCCGGCCCCACCGGCGCGCGCACCGCGCTGCGGCAGCCAGCGACGCAGGCGGCGGTGCTGGAAACCGCGCGCGGCGGCATGCTGCGGCGCGGGCTGGCGCTGTGCCATGCCAATGTCGCCGTGGTCACCAACGTCAGCGCCGACCACTTCGGCGAATACGGCGTGCACGACCTCGACGACCTCGCGGCGGTCAAGCTCACCGTCGCGCGCGCGATCGGCGACGACGGGCTGCTGGTGTTGAACGGCGACGATGCCGTGCTGCGCCGGCAGGCCGAAGCGCTGGCGTGTCCGATCGGATGGTTCACGCAGGACTTCGACGCGCCGTTGCCGGCCGCCCACCGCGCGGAAGGCGGCGCCACCTGCGGCGTGCGCAACGGTCGCCTGCTGCTGTCGCAAGGATCGGTCGAACACGACCTCGGCGCGATCGATGCCATGCCGCTCACCCTCGGCGGCCGCGCCGGCTACAACGTCGCCAACGCCGCCGGCGCCGCGCTGGCGGCCAGCGCGCTGGGGCTCCCGGCGCCGGTCATCGCCGGAACCCTGGCCCGTTTCGGCAGCGGCCACGACGACAACCCTGGCCGCCTGCAGCACTGGCGCTTCGGCACGCTCGACGTCTACGTCGACTACGCGCACAACCCGGACGGCCTGCAGGGCCTGCTGCGCGCCGTCGGCGCCGACCGGCGCGGCGGCCGGCTGGCGCTGATCCTGGGCCATGCCGGCAACCGCGAGGACGCCGCCCTGCGCGAAGTCGCCGCCACCGCCGCGGGTTTCGCGCCCGAGCTGGTGGTGCTCAAGGACATCGGCGGCTACGAGCGCGGGCGCGCGTCCGGCGATATCGCGCGGATCATGCGCGAGGTGCTGGGCGAAGCCGGCATCGCCAACGACGCGATCGAAACCCGGCTCGACGAAGTCGAGGCCGCCCGTCGCCCGCTGGAATGGGCGCGCGAGGGCGACCTGGTGGTGCTGCCGGTGCACGAGCTGGGCGCACGCGCCAAAGTCGTCGCCCTGCTCGATACACTGCGCGCCGCCGGCTGGCGGCCCGGTGTGCCGCTGCCGCAGGACCAGGACACGTCGCAATGATCCAATCCGAGGGCTCGCGCCCGGACGTGCTGCAGAAGATCCTGCAGCGCAAGCACGAGGAAGTCGCCGAACGCGCCGCACGCACGCCGCTGCGCGAGCTGGCCGCGCGCGCGGCGGACGCGCCGCCCGTGCGCGGCTTCGCCGCCGCGATCGAGGCGAAGATCGCCGCCGGTGCGCCCGCGGTGATCGCCGAGGTCAAGAAGGCCAGCCCGTCGAAGGGCGTGATCCGCGCCGACTTCGACCCGTCGGCGATCGCGCGCAGCTACGAAGCCGGCGGCGCGGCCTGCCTGTCGGTGCTGACCGATGTCGATTTCTTCCAGGGTGCCGACGATTACCTGCGTCAGGCGCGCGCGGCCTGCGCGCTGCCGGTGCTGCGCAAGGATTTCACCGTCGACGCCTACCAGGTCGCCGAAGCGCGCGTGCTTGGGGCCGACTGCATCCTGCTGATCGCCGCCGCGCTCGACGACGAGCGCCTGGCCGTGCTGTCGGAACAGGCGCTCGAGCTGGGCATGGACGTGCTGGTCGAGGTGCACGACCTGGCCGAACTGGAGCGCGCGCTGCAGGTGCCTGCGCCGCTGCTGGGCATCAATAACCGCAACCTGCGTACGTTCGAGGTCTCGCTCGACACCACGCTGTCGCTGCAGGAAGCGGTGCCGGCCGACCGCCGCCTGGTCACCGAGAGCGGCATCCTCGCGCCGGGCGACGTGCAGCGCATGCGCGCGGCCGGCGTCGATGCGTTCCTCGTCGGTGAAGCCTTCATGCGCGAGACGGATCCCGGCACGGCGCTGCAGCAGTTGTTCTTCGGCACGGGCGCGGCGCCGTGACCGATTTCCAGGAAACCCCGGTGCCGTACCGGCCGCTGGTCGTGTTCGATTTCGACCACACGCTCTACGACGGCGATTCGGGCAGCCACCTGGTGCTGTGGCTGATCCGCCGCCACTGGTGGCGCAGGCTGGCGGCGGTGCTGGCCGCGCCGGTGCTGCTGCCGATGGTGGCGTGGCTGCGGACGCGTCGGCGCGGGATTTCCGGGTTCCTGTGGATTGCCACCTTTGGCACCCACGGGCGCGCGGCGATGGACGCGCTGATCGACGGCTACGTGGCCGCCAACACCGCGGACATCCGCAGGCGCCTGCTGCCGGCCGCGCTGAAGGTGCTGCACCGCCATCGCGGCAACGGCGACCGGGTGCTGGTCGCCACCGGCGCGCCGCCGGAACTGGCGCGCGCGATCCTGGATTTCGTCGCCCACGAGGGCCTGCCGGTGATCGGCAGCCTGGGCAAGCCGTTCCTCGGCGGCTTTGTCACCGATCAGCACTGCCACGCGGCAAACAAGATGCGGATGATCCACGCCGCCGGCTACGGCGAAATCGCGATCGCCTACAGCGACAGCCGCGCCGACCTGCCGCTGCTGCAGGCCGCGAGTCGGCCGGTGGTGGTCAACCCCAAGGCCAGTGCGGTGGACGACTTCCGCCGCCTGCTGCCGCCGGGCACGCCGATCCTCAACTGGGGCTGCCGCAGCCGCGCCGGCGAGCCCGCCAAAGAAGGCTGAGCGGGCGTATTCAAGCCACCAGCGCGTGCGAGATCTGGAACACGCTGATCGCCAGGACCAGGCTGCCGACCGCGCCCAGCACCGCGCGCTCGGGCAGGTGCTTGACCAGCATCGCCGCCAGCGGCGCCGCGATCACGCCGCCGGCCAGCAGGCCCAGCACGATCTGCCAGTGGCTGATGCCCACCGTCAGCAGGAAGGTGATCGAGATCGCCAGCGTCACCACGAATTCCGACGCGCTGACCGTGCCGATGCTGGTGCGCGCCTCGCCGCCCCTGGCCAGCAGGGTCGACGTCGCCATGGGACCCCAGCCACCGCCGCCGATCGCATCGAGCAGCCCGGCGAAGAAGCCGAGCACGCCGACGCGCCTGACCTCGTTGCGCGGGATCCGCCGGCCGATCGCGCGCAGCAGGATCAGCACCGCCAGCACCAGCAGGTAGGCGTAGACGAAGGGCTTGATCGCATCGCCCGGCAGCTGCGTGAGCACGTAGGCACCGATCACGCCGCCGATCACGCCGGGTATCGCCAGCCGCACCATCAGCTTGCGATCCACGTTGCCGAGCAGGCCGTGCGACGCACCGGAAACGCCGGTGGTGAAGACCTCGGCGGTGTGCACGCTGGCACTGACCGCCGCCGGCGGCAGGCCCATCGCGAGCAGGATCGACGAGGACACCAGGCCGTAGGCCATGCCCAGCGCGCCATCGACCAGCTGCGCGCACAGGCCGATCAGGACGAACAGCATGAAGTCGCCGCCAAGAAGGTCCATCGCCTGCCCCACGCGCCCGTGATGGCGCAGTTTTAGCCCACGCTGGCCGGGGAAGGGTTAGGAACCGGTTAGGTCGTGACGCCGTTCCCGCGCCGGCCCTTCAGGCCGCGCCGAGGCGCTTGATGAAGCGCACCGTGCCGTCGCCATAGCCGCAGGCGCGGTAGAAGGCGTGCGCGTCGGTGCGCTGCGAGCCGCTGCTCAGCTCCAGCCGGGCCGCCCCGGCGGCACGGGCGCGGCGCTCGGCGTCGCGCAGCAGCTGCCGGCCCAGTCCGCGGCCCTGGGCCTGGGAGGTCACCACCAGCGCGGTGATGCGGCAGGTGGTCGTGCCCAGCGGCAGGTAGTACATGAAATCCAGTGCGACCAGGCCGCAGACGCGGCCGTCGCAGCGCGCGACCACCAGCGCCTGGTGGTCGTTGTCGGTGATGGTGGCGATGCGTTCTGCCGCCTCGGCGACCTCGCAGGGATAGCCCAGCTCGCAGAGCAGGGCGGCCACGTCGTCGGCGTCGCCCAGCGAGGCGCTGCGCAGGTCTGCGTCGGGAAGCGGGCCGCGCGGTGCGAAGTGGCTCGACATCGTGCCGGACCGCCCGCGTGCGCCGTCAGCGCGTGCCGTAGACCACGACGGTCTTGCCGCGCGCGTGCAGCTTGCCGTCGGCCTGCAGCTTCTTCAGCACCCGTCCGGCCATTTCGCGCGAGCAGCCCACCAGCCGCGCCAGCTCCTGCCGCGAGACCCGCAGCTGGGTGCCGTCGGGGTGGCTCATCGCCTCCGGCTCGCGGGTCAGGTCGTGCAGGGTGCGGGTGATGCGGTCGGTGACGTCCAGGAAGGCCAGGCGCCCGGCCTTGCGGCTGGTGTCCAGCAGCCGGCGCGAGAGCTGGGCGCCGATCGCATACACAATCTGCGTCGCGTCGCCGATCAGCGAGCCTTCGAACAGCTGGTACAGCCGCTCGTAGCTGATCTCGGCCAGTTCGCACTGCACGCGCGTGCGCAGGATCACCTCGCGCACGTCGGACTGGATGAACAGCCCCATCTCGCCGACGAACTCGCCGGGGCCGAAATAGCCCAGCACCAGCTCGCGGCCGTCGTCTTCCTCGGTGATGATGCTGACCGAGCCGCTGATGATGTAGTACAGCGTGCCGGCCGGGTCGCCGGGGCGGAACACGTCGGTCCGCGTCGGGTAGCGGCGGCGGTGGCAGTGGGCCAACAGACGCTCGATGGTGGCCGGCGAGGGCACCAGTGGATTCGAGCTGCTTCGGTAGTAGGGATTGATGAGAGCCACGGATGTCGGATTCATGAGCGGCGTCAACGGGGGAATGACCAAGAGTAGGCGGTCTCCGTTCATCCGGCAAACGCAGCCCCTTTTAGGCATGGACCCGATGGGCGCATAATTCGCCTTTCGCCCATCGAATCCGAGAGGGATGACCGCCGTGGTCAAGCCGCTGCCGCGCCTGAAGCTCCAGGGTTTCAACAACCTCACCAAGGCGCTGAGCTTCAATATCTACGACGTGTGCTACGCCGTGTCCGCAGACGAGCGCCAGCGCTACATCGAATACATCGACGAGGAATACAACGCCGACAGGCTCACCCAGATCCTGACCGACGTGGCCGAGATCATCGGCGCCAACATCCTCAACATCGCGCGCCAGGACTACGACCCGCAGGGTGCGTCGGTGACGATCCTGATCTCGGAGCAGCCGGTGGTCGACAAGGCCGATGCCAAGGGCGTGATCTCCGACGCGGTGGTCGCGCACCTGGACAAGAGCCACATCACCGTCCACACCTATCCGGAAACGCATCCGCAGGGCGGCATCGCGACCTTCCGCGCCGACATCGACGTGGCGACCTGCGGCGTGATCTCGCCGCTGAAGGCACTCAACTACCTGATCGAGAGCTTCGAGTCGGACATCGTGATCGCCGACTACCGCGTGCGCGGCTTCACCCGCGACATCAAGGGCAAGAAGCACTACATCGACCACAAGATCAATTCGATCCAGGACTTCCTGGCCAAGAACATCAAGACCCGCTACGAGATGTTCGACGTCAACGTCTACCAGGAAAACATCTTCCACACCAAGATGCACCTGAAGGACTTCGACCTGGACCAGTATCTGTTCGAGGAAAAGGCCCGCAACCTGTCGTTCAAGGAGCGGATGAAGATCGAGGCGCGGCTCAAGCGCGAGATCGAGGAGCTGTTCCACGGGCGCAACCTGGTCGAGTAGGGCGGGTTACATCCGTTTCAGGCGCGTGGTGCCAGACTGCGCGGCACGAAATCCAGGCGGGACGACCCGCGCGGCGGACATTCGCCGAAGTGACACAGACCGACGACGGTCCGGCGCGAAAGCCCCGGGCCGTTTTTCTTTTCGCATCGACTGGAAGGAGGCCGTGATGGCCTGGATCTACCTGCTGCTGGCCGGCGTGTTCGAGATCGGATTCGCGATCGGCCTGAAATACACCGAAGGCTTCACCCGGCTGTGGCCGAGCGCGGGGACGGTCATCGCCGCGGCGATCAGCCTGTGGCTGCTGACCCACGCACTGCGCACGATCCCGGTGGGCACGGCGTATGCGGTCTGGACCGGGATCGGCGCGGTCGGCGTGGCCACGCTGGGCATCGTGCTGTTTTCCGACAGCGCCTCGCCGGCGCGGCTGGCGTGCATCGCGCTGATCATCGCGGGGGTGGTGGGGCTGAAGCTGGTGTCGTAGGTCGAGGCCTGCGCAAACCCCCATCCCGCAGGAGCGGCGGAAGCCGCGACCACGTTGCCGGCGTGGCCTGGCCGCGGCTTGCGCCGCTCCTGCGCGGGCGAGTGGCGTCGGATGGACTGGCGAAATCCCGCCCTACAGCCGGTAGGCGACGGTCTTCATCAGCTTGGACGCCGCCGCCATCACCGAGGGGATCGGCTGCGGCAGGATCCGCGCGCCCGCGGCTTCGGCGTTGTTGGCGTGGCGGGCCTCGTCGGCCTTCATCGTGGTCAGGATGGCGCGGCTGCGCAGGTCGGCTTCCGGCAGGGTTTGCAGGTGTTCGTCCAGGTGGGCCTCGACCTGGCGCTCGGTCTCGACCACGAAACCCAGGTTCCAGCCGTCGCCGCGCAGGCCGGCGAGCGCGCCGATGGCGTAGCTGCCGGCGTACCAGACCGGGTTGAGCAGGCTGGGGCGGCTGTCGAGTTCGCGCAGGCGGTCGGCGCACCAGGCCAGATGGTCGGTTTCCTCCTGCGCCGCCTCCAGCAGGTGGTCGCGGGTGGCGGGGTCGCGGGCAACGGCGGCCTGGCCCTCGTACAGGGCCTGGGCGCAGACCTCGCCGACGTGGTTGATCCGCATCAGCCCGGCAGCGTGGCGGCGCTCGGCCGCGTCCAGGGCCACTTCCGGCGTGTCGCCGGCGGGGTTGTCGCGGGCCGCAGGCGGGCTGCCGAAGACCGTTTCCAGCGCGCGCTGGGCCTGGTCCAGGACATGGTCGAGGGGGTGCTTGAGGCGTGGGGTGGCCATGGGCGTGCTCGGGGGCGGATTCGGGCGACGGGGTCGCGCCGGGCAGCGGCCATTCTCGCCGCCGCCGTGGCGGTCCGCCAGCACCGGCCCGGCGAGGGGAGCAGGCCGCTTGCGGCGGCCACGCGCGGCCGGTATCATTTCGCCTCTTGCGCTTCACGCTTTCAAAACGCGAGGCAAAGTTCCGCCGCCAACGGCGCCGGAATCCGCCCGACCAATCAACGCCATGAGCACACCATGAAGACCTTCACCGCCAAGAACGAGACCGTCCAGCGTGACTGGTACGTCGTCGACGCCACCGGCAAGACCCTCGGCCGCCTCAGCGCCGAACTCGCGCACCGCCTGCGCGGCAAGCACAAGCCGGTCTACACCCCGCACGTCGACACCGGCGACTACATCGTCGTGATCAACGCCGAGAAGATCCACGTCACCGGCAACAAGCTGGCCGACAAGATGTACTACCGGTTCACCGGTTACGTCGGCAACCTCAAGAGCGAAACCCTCGGCCAGGCGCTGCAGCGCCACCCGGAGCGCGTCATCGAGATCGCGGTCAAGGGCATGCTGCCGAAGAATCCGCTCGGCCGCGCGATGTACAAGAAGCTCAAGGTCTACAAGGGTGCCGAGCACCCGCACGCCGCCCAGCAGCCGCAAGTCCTGGATATCTAACTCATGGCCATCTCCCAAAATTACGGCACCGGCCGTCGCAAGTCCTCCACCGCCCGCGTGTTCCTGCGCCGCGGTACCGGCAACATCACCGTCAATGCCCGTCCGCTCGACGAGTTCTTCGGCCGCGAGACCGCGCGCATGATCGTGCGCCAGCCGCTCGAGCTGACCAAGAACACCGAGTCGTTCGACATCTTCGTCACCACCACCGGCGGCGGCACCACCGGCCAGGCCGGTGCGATCCGCCTGGGCATCGCCCGCGCGCTGGTCGAGTACGACGAATCGCTCAAGGGCGAGCTGCGCAAGGCGGGCTTCATGACCCGCGACGCGCGCGAGGTCGAGCGCAAGAAGGTCGGCCTGCACAAGGCACGCCGCGCCACCCAGTTCTCCAAGCGTTAAGGAGAACGTCGCCGGAAGCCCCGCCAGCGCGGCGCGGGCCTCCGGTGCCGCGCGGAAACGGCGCGCCACTGCGCCGTTCCCGGGTTACAATCGCTCCATAGCCCCGTCGCCAAGCGGTAAGGCACCTGACTCTGACTCAGGCATTCGGAGGTTCGAATCCTTCCGGGGCTGCCAAATCCGCCGGTATTGCCGCGATTGCGCAGGCGCTGCCGGACCAGCAGGACACCGCAAGCCCGCCCCGCGCGGGCTTGCGCGTTTCGGGCCGCGGGCGCTGGCCGGCGGCTGTTCCCGTCGCCGCGTGAGGCTGCGCCATGGTCGCCATTTTCCCCGCTCCGTCCACGCCGGCCGACGCCCTGGTGCCGGCAATGCGCGGGCACGGCTACGCGGTGTTCGCTCCCGACGCGGTGGCCGCGCTGTGCGGCGTGCCGGCGGCCGGCCTGGAGACGCTGAAGGCCAGCTGGAACGACCTGCCGCGGGACGAGTACCTGCTCGACGGCGGCAGCTACCGTCGCCGTCGCCACGCCTGCTTCGTGGCCGATGGCGATGCGCTTGAGCGCGTGCCGCACCGCGCGCACTGGCAGTCGAAGGACTACAACGCACTGCACGGCGGGCTGCGCCGCTGGTTCGCGCCGGTCGAGGACGCGGTGGCCGGCAGCGACGCATGGCAGGGCCTGCTGCGCGGGCTGTCGGCGCAGGTCTCGCGGCTGGACGACGCGCGGCCCTGGTACCTCGAGGCGCACCAGTTCCGCATCGACACCGCCGACGGCATCGGCCGCCCGACGCCCGAGGGCGCGCACCGCGACGGCGTCGACTTCGTCGCCGTGCTGCTGGTCGACCGCGTCGGCATCCGCGGCGGCGAGACGCGCGTGTTCGACGCCCGGGGCCCGGACGGCCAGCGCTTCACGCTGGAGCAGCCGTGGTCGCTGCTGCTACTCGACGACGCCCGCGTGATCCACGAATCCACGCCGATCCAGCCCGAAGGCGACGCCGGTGGCCATCGCGACACGCTGGTGCTGACCTGGCGCAAGGGCGGCTTCCAGGGCGACGACTGAGCGCGGCCGGACCTGGCGGCGGTGGAGAACCCCTGTGGGAGCGGCCATGGCCGCGATCTATTCGGGTCCAATCGCGACCATGGCCGCTCCCACAAAGGCGCGCCGGCAAAAGTTACAATTGAAACGATTTCCAGACACCTGATCCGCGGAGTCCCGATGAAACTTGGTTCCCTGAAGGAAGGCGGCCGCGACGGCACGCTCGTCGTCGTCTCGCGCGACCTGTCGCAGGCCGTGCATGCCACCGGCATTGCGTCGACCCTGCAGCAGGCGCTGGAGGACTGGTCGAACGTCGCGCCGCGCCTGGTCGCGCTGTCCGACGCGCTCAACGACGGCAGCGCCGACGGCGCCTTCGACCTCGACGTCGCCGCTCTGGCCGCGCCGCTGCCGCGCGCCTACGAGTTCGTCGACGGCAGCGCCTACCTGCCGCACGTCGAGCGCGTGCGCAAGGCGCGCGGCGCCGAGGTGCCGGAGAGCTTCTACACCGACCCGCTGATGTACCAGGCCACCAGCGCCGGCTTCCTCGGCCCGCGCGACAACGTCAAGGTCGTCGACGAAAGCTACGGCATCGACCTCGAGGCCGAGATCGTGGTGGTCACCGACGACGTGCCGATGGCGGTCACGCCCGACCAGGCCGCCGCGCATATCCAGCTGGTGGGCCTGGTCAACGACGTCAGCCTGCGCAACCTGATCCCCGGCGAGCTGGCCAAGGGCTTCGGCTTCCTGCAGTCCAAGCCGCGCTCGGCGCTGAGCCCGGTGTTCGTCACCCCCGACGAACTGGGCGACGCGTGGCGCGGCAACAAGCTGCACCTGCCACTGGTCACCCACGTCAACGGCGAATGGTTCGGCGCGCCGGAAGCGGGCGTGGACATGCAGTTCGACTTCTCGCAGCTGGTCGCGCACGTGGCCAAGACCCGGCCGCTGGTCGCCGGCACCATCGTCGGCTCGGGCACCATCGCCAACCAGGACACCAGCCTGGGCGCATCGTGCTTCGCGGAGAAGCGCACGGTGGAGAAGCTGGAGCAGGGCGAATCGGTGACGCCGTTCATGTCGTTCGGCGACACGGTGCGCATCGAGATGCTCGACGGCGAGGGGCGCTCGATCTTCGGTGCCATCGAGCAGCGCATCGAGCGCCAGCCCAAGCCCGGGGCCTGATCCGCGGCGTGATGGGCCGAGTGGGCCGCCTGCCGCGACGGGCGGTCTTCCGGCGCTGCCGCGTGCACGTTAAGGTGCCCGTTTCCGCGCCGTTGCGCGGTCACCAGGGGAACATGACGCGATGACCGCCGACCGGCTGTGCCTGCATTCGTACTGGCGCTCGAGCGCCGCCTATCGCGTGCGCATCGGCCTCAACCTCAAGGGCCTGCCGTACGAGATCGCGCCCGTGCACCTGGTGCGCGACGGCGGCGAACAGCACCGGCCCGAGTACGCGCAGATCAATCCGCAGCAGCTGGTACCGGTGCTGCAGCACGGCCAGCGCATGCTGCGGCAGTCGCTGGCGATCCTCGAATACCTCGACGAAATGTGGCCGCAGCCGCCCTTGCTGCCGGCCCACGCGCGCGATCGGGCCCGCGTGCGCGCGCTGGCGCAGCTGATCGCCTGCGACGTGCACCCGCTCAACAACCTGCGCGTCATGCAGTACCTGGAGCGCGACTGGGGCGTGCCGCAGCCCGAGCGCGAGGTCTGGTCGCGGCACTGGATGCAGGAGGGCTTCGCCGCGTTCGAGGCGCTGCTGCGGCACCATCCCTCGACCGGGGAATTCTGCGAAGGCACCACGCCCGGGCTGGCCGACTGCTGCCTGGTCCCGCAGGTCTACAACGCGCGCCGCTTCGGCGTGGACCTGACGCCATACCCGAACATCGTGCGCATCGAACAGGCCTGCCTGGCGCTGCCGGCCTTCGACGCCGCGCGGCCGGAGCGGCAGCCGGATGCGCCCGGAAAATAAAACTGGAAGAAGATCCGTCGCAAGGGGATCACTGCGACGCTTTCGAAACGACTCCCGCACGGCACGAACGCTCCTCCCCCGCTTACGGGGGAGGATGGGTGGGGGAGGCTCTTCTACCGTGTTGTTTTCCGAAGCTGTGCGCCTGCCGGCGATCAGGCCTGTGCGCCGCCTTCGAACACATCCGCGTACGGGTCATGTTCGCCGCTGGCGCCCTCCGAGAACCGGAACTTCAGCGCCAGGCCGTCGCGCGAGTCGGCGGCGCGCAGCGCGGTCTCGCGCTCGATCCTGCCTTCCTTGCACAGCCGGAACAGGCACTGGTCGAACGACTCCATGCCTTCCTCCAGCGACTCCTCCATCGCCTGCTTGACCTCGTGCACGTGGCCGCGGCGGAGCAGGTCGCGGATCACCGGGGTGTTGATCAGCACCTCGGTCGCCGGCAGGCGGCGGCCGTCGGTGCCCGCCACCAGGCGCTGCGACACCACCGACTTGAGGTTGAGCGCCAGGTTCATCAGCACGTTCTTGTGCGCGGCCTCGGGGAAGAAGTTGAGGATGCGCTCGATGGTCTTGTCGGCGTTGTTGGAGTGCAGCGTGGCCAGGCACAGGT
>Ga0160437_1000237_pt1 | contig 30767 bp, 25 predicted proteins | sample HID1975I_E0MG_FD_108227 | JGI IMG/M metagenome (GOLD analysis project Ga0160437, IMG submission 108227) | Enriched soil microbial communities from UW Madison campus, WI, USA - HID1975I_E0 MG | ecosystem: Environmental > Terrestrial > Soil > Unclassified | place: USA: Madison, Wisconsin... | reverse complement strand
TTCGGCAGGGCGCCCAGGGTGTCGTGCAGCGCGGCCAGCAGGTCCGCGCTGCCGGTTTCAGGTGACCAGCCATCCACGATCCCTTCAATCCGGTTTTGCCGGTCGCGCGATGATTCCGTAATCACTTGCGGCTGGTCGCGTGCCTTGGCGTGGACCATATGGTTGGCATGGCCGTAGCGCGCGCCGATATCCATCGTCGAAACCAGTCCCGGCGCCGCTTCGGCGCTGATCAGGCGGGCGTCCGTTGCGCTGCCCATCAGATGGTGAAAACCGCCGGAATGCGGCAGATCTTGAAGCAGGGCGACGGCCTCGTCCAGCGTGGAACAGTCCAACACCGCGCGGGCCAGAAACATGCGTGGCACGCCCGGTTGGCGCAGGCGGGTGCGCAGGTTATTGATGGTTTGCACCAGGCCGGCCCGATTGGCGCCGAATGTGTGGCCCGGCAAGGAACCTGGGTAATAGAAGCTGACATAGCCCGGTGCGTCTTCCAAAGCCACATCAACCAGATGGCAGCGCCCATATAAGTACGGGTCGCCGTCTTCGTTATGCCCGATCCACCGGGTGCCGTCCGCGCCTTTCAGTGCGACGGACGTGCAGCCATCGGTGGTGCTGTGCAGCAAGTCGCCACGGCAATTCCAAAGCAGCACGTCTTTCACAGGCATGCGCAGGCCGTCGGCCAAGCCTTCCAGCTCTTCCCATATCTGCGGCAACGCCTCCCGGGCCTGCTGCCCCAGTTCATCCACATAGGGGTGGTCACGCCAGCGCCGCAGTGCTTCCCAGGTGCTGCTTTGATTCAGGTATGCCGACATCATCGGGCGTGCCAACTTGCCCAGCGCCTGGCCAACTTCGCGCCGGTTTCCGGCAATGCGTACATATTTGTAGGGCATGGGGATTCTCCGGGGTGACATGCGGATTGTAATTTTTCTAAGCTCTGCCGGGTGGGGACGGATGCGTTAAGATCGCCGATAAGCAGCTCCGGAGATCCCGGCGCGGCCAGGAATCATGCCCCTACAACAACCCGGGGAGCCGACGGTCCCCAAGAGGAGAGTTTCATGATCAAACGTAAAGTCGCCGCCGCCTTGGTCGGCCTGTCCGTGGCCATGTTCGGCGCCGTGTCCGGCGCGCAAGCCCAGGGCAAGGAATTGGTGGTGGCCACCGATACCGCTTTCGTGCCGTTCGAGTTCAAGCAGGGTAATACCTATGTGGGCTTTGATGTGGATCTCTGGGCCGCCATCGCCAAGGAACTCAACCTGAAGTACAAGCTTCAGCCGATGGATTTCAACGGCATCATCCCGGGCCTGCAAACGAAGAACATCGACGCCGCGCTCGCGGGCATCACCATCCGGGACGACCGCAAGAAGGTCATCGATTTCTCGGACCCCTACTATGAAAGCGGCCTGGCCATTCTGGTCAGCGACAAGAACACCGATATCAAGGACGCCAAGTCCCTCGCCGGCAAGACCGTTGCCGTCAAGACCGGCACCGCCACCGTGGACTTCCTGAAAGCCCAGGTGCCGGACGCCAAGCTCAAGCTGTTCCCCAACATCGACAACGCTTATCTGGAACTGGCCACGGGCCGCGTGGACGCCGCCGTGCATGACACGCCGAATGTTCAGTACTACGCCAACACGGCAGGCAAGGGCCGCGTGAAGGTGATCGGCTCGGTCAAGAGCGGTGACTTCTACGGCATCGCCTTCCCCAAGGGCAGCGATCTGGTCCCGCAGGTGAACAAGGCCTTGGCTACGCTGAAAGCCAACGGCCAGTACGACGCCATCTATGAAAAGTGGTTCGGCAAGAAGCCGTAAGCGCTGGGCATAGCATTGCTTTGGGCGCCGTCCGCAACGAAATGCGTGGACGGCGCCGCGATGATGCGGCGCGCGACGGCGCCTTGGGGGGACTACCGTGGAATTTGACTGGGCTGTAATCCAAGACGCGATACCCAATCTGCTTGAGGGTACGCTGATGACCATCAAGATCACGTTCTGGGGCTTGGTCGGCGGCTTCCTGCTGGGGGCATTGTCGGGCGTGACCCGAGCTTATGGGCATCCCGTCCTGTCGGCGATCGCACAAGTCTATGTGGCCGTCATCCGCGGCACGCCGATCGTTGTGCAGGTGATGTTCATCTACTTCGCCTTGCCGCTGTTGGCCGATATCCGGGTGGATGCCGAATGGGCGGCCATCGTCACCCTGATCATCAACTCGGGCGCCTACATTTCTGAAATCGTGCGGGGTGCGCTGCTGTCCGTGCACAAGGGGCTGAAGGAAGCCGGCCAGGCAATGGGCCTGCCGTTCCACAAGATCTTGTTCCACATCATCGGGCCCGTGGCGTTTCGCCGCATGATCCCGCCGCTGGGCAACCAGTGCATCATCAGCTTGAAGGATTCATCGCTGTTCATCGTGATCGGCGTGGCCGAACTGACACGCCAGGGCCAAGAGATCATGGCCAGTAACTTCCGCGCCGTTGAAATCTGGTCCGCTGTCGCGATCGTCTACCTGATCCTGACCGGCCTGATGGCGCTAAGCCTGCACCTGGTGGAAAGAAGGATGCGCATATTATGAGCATGGTCGAATTCCATAACGTCACCAAGCACTTCGGCGAATCCATGGTGCTGAACGGCATTTCGCTGAACATCGACGCGGGCGAAGTCGTGGTGGTGGTCGGCCCGTCGGGCTCCGGCAAGTCCACCTTCCTGCGATGCATCAATGTGCTGGAAACCATCAACGGCGGTGACTTGCTGGTGGATGGCTTGAGCGTGAAGGGCGATACAGCGCAGGTACGCGAGATCCGCCGAGAAGCCGGCATGGTGTTCCAGCAGTTCAACCTGTTCCCACAGATGACCGCGCTGGAAAACGTCATGTTCGGCCCCGTGCATACGCGCGGGCAGCCGCGCGGCGAAGCACGCGAGCTGGCCGAGGCATTGCTGGACAAGGTGGGCCTTGCTGAGCGTATGCATCACTACCCGGCGGAGCTGTCCGGTGGCCAGCAACAGCGCGTGGCCATTGCCCGCGCTTTGGCCATCAAGCCCAAGCTGATGCTGTTCGACGAACCTACCTCGGCGCTCGACCCCGAACTGCGTCACGAAGTGCTGAAGGTGATGCGGGACCTGGCGGAAGAGGGCATGACGATGGTGGTCGTGACCCACGAAATGGAATTCGCGCGCAAGGTGGGCAGCCGGCTTATCTTCATCGACGCGGGAAAAATCGCGCACGATGGGCCACCGGCTGAACTACTGAGCAACCCGCCCAGCCAGCGTTTGAAGGATTTTCTGCAGCACGTGAAGTGAGGCGCGATTCCTTCATGGCGTAAAAAAACCAGCATGCTGCTGGTTTTTTTGTGCCCCGCGATGGGGCGTCACGAAATGGCGTCAGCCTTTCACCCGAACGATCTTCTGCACCTGCGGCACGTGTCGAATGGCGCGGATGACCTGGGCCAGGTGCTTGCGGCTGTCGACCTGAATGGTCAGGTGCAACGACACCGTGGACACCGCATCGTCGTGCATCGTCACGTGCATGATGTTGGCGTCGGCCGCGGTAACTTCCGCCGCCAACCGGCCCAACACGCCGCGCTCGTTGCGGGTGATGATGTCCAGGCGCGTGGCCAGGTGCTTGGCCGTGTGAGCGTCCCAGGCCACGTTGATCCACCGTTCGGGTTCGCGCAGGCGCTGGCGCATGGCCACCGGGCAGTCGGCGGTGTGCACCACCAGCCCATGACCCATGCGCATGCCCGCCACAATCGGGTCGCCCGGCAGCGGACCGCAACACGGCGCCAACTGCACGGCCTGGCCTTCGTTACCTTGGATCAGGATGGGGGCGCTGCGCGCGGAAGTCAGCTCGTCCACCGCCGCCGCCGTGGTGGCGACCAATTGGTGTTCGGGTGCAAACCGGCGTGCAACGACGGCGGCCAGACGCTTACCCAGGCCGATATCGGCAAGGATTTCCTCGCGCGAACTGGCGCCGGTGCTGCGCGCCAACTTCTGCCAGGCGGGGTCATCGGTGGCCGGCATCGGCATGTGCAATTCTTGCAAGGCCTGGCTCAGCAGGCGTTCGCCGAACGCCACCGATTCTTCGTACTTGACGGTGCGCAGGTAGTGCCGGATTTCAGAACGCGCGCGGCCGGTGCGTACATAATTGAGCCACTGCGCGTTGGGGCGCGAGGCGGGCGACGTGACGATTTCCACCGTGTCGCCGCTGTTGAGCTCGGTGCGCAGCGGAACGAACTCGCCATTGACCTTGGCCGCCACGGCCTGGTTGCCGATGTCGGTATGGATGGCGTAGGCAAAGTCCACGGGTGTGGCGCCGCGAGGCAGCGAAATGATCTTGCCGCGCGGCGTGAACACGTAGACGGCATCCGGAAACAGATCCACCTTGACGTGTTCAAGGAATTCGCCGGAATCACCCGTCTGGCTTTGAATATCCAGCAGCGATTGCAGCCATTGATGGGTGCGCTTTTGCAGGTCGTTCAGCGTCAGGTCCGCGCCCTTGTACAGCCAGTGCGACGCGACGCCTTCTTCGGCCACGTGATGCATGTCGCGCGTGCGGAACTGAAATTCCACCGGCGTGCCGTAGGGGCCGACCAGCGTCGTGTGCAAGGACTGATAGCCGTTCACCTTCGGGATGGCGATGTAGTCCTTGAACTTGCCAGGTACGGGTCGATAGAGCTGGTGCAGCGTGCCCAGCGCCAGATAGCACTCGGGCAGGGTGTGCACGATGACGCGAAAGCCATAGATGTCGAGCACGTCGGAAAACGACTTCTTCTGGTCCACCATCTTGCGGTAGATGCCATAAAGCGTTTTCTCGCGGCCAGTGACTTCGGCTTCGATACCGGCGGCGGGCAGCGAGGCCCGCACTGAATCGGCAATCTTGGTGATGACTTCGCGGCGATTGCCGCGCGCGGCCAGCACCGCCTTGTACAGCACCTGATAACGGTTCGGGTACATGGCCGCGAAGCACAGGTCCTGCAGCTCTCGAAACAGCAGGTTCAGGCCCAGGCGATGCGCAATTGGCGCATAGATGTCGAGCGTTTCGCGGGCGATGCGTCGGCGCTTCTCGGGGTTGACCGCATCCAGCGTGCGCATGTTGTGCAAGCGGTCGGCCAGCTTGATGAGAATGACGCGCACATCGCGCGCCATCGCCAGCAGCATCTTGCGGAAACTTTCAGCTTGCTGTTCGGCCTTCGTGGCGAAGTCCAGGCGGTCCAGTTTGGACAGGCCATCAACCAGTTCGGCGACTTCAGGGCCAAAGCGTTCGGCAAGCTCGTGCTTGGCGATGCCCTGGTCTTCCATCACGTCATGCAGCAGGGCGGCCGACAACGCGTTGACGTCGAGCTTCCAGCCTGCGCAGATTTCAGTGACGGCGATCGGGTGCGAAATGTAGGGCGACCCGCTGGCGCGGAATTGGCCAAGGTGCGCCTGATCTGCGAAGCGATAGGCTTCGCGCACACGTTCTACATCTTTGGGATCGAGATAGCTGCCGATGATTTCGGTCAGCGGCGCCAGCGAAGCAACCGGCGAAGCGGTTGCGTCCGCCGCTTCTTGCGCAGCGACAGACGGTGGCGTAGCGAGGTTCTTGCTTTTCTTACCCGTGCGGCGCCCAAGACGGGAGCCGGCACGTAGCGCGGCAAGCAGACCAGATGAAGCGTACTTCAGCCCGGGAAAAGCCATACTTGCCGCCCCCCGGAGAGTATCAGGTGGGAACTTTACGCAGCATTTCCACGCCGGTTAGGCCGCCTGCGATTTCGCGCAGAGCAGTGACCGTGGGCTTGTCTTTGCTGTCCAGGCGCGGGGCATGGCCTTGCGCCAACTCGCGGGCGCGATACGTCGCGGCCAGCGTGAGCTTGAAACGGTTGGGGATTTGATTCAGACAGTCTTCGACGGTAATGCGAGCCATTAGGACACCTGGTGCTGATGGATTATTGGAGAGAATGCAGTCGGCTCAATGCTCGGCGGGAATGCCAAGTTGCGAGAACAACTGAGCGTGCCGGGCGGCCTGAGACGAAAAACGCAGCCGCGCGGCGCTGACTATTTGAATCAGTTCCGACAAGGCTACGCTAAATTCTTGATTAATAATAACATATTCGCATTCTGGCGCGTGGGCGATTTCACCGCCCGCGGCCATCAGCCGGCGCGCGATCACTTGCGGTGCATCCTGGCCGCGTGCCTTCAAGCGGTTTTCCAGTTCATCGATCGACGGCGGCAGCACGAAAATGCCGATTGCCCCCGGAAAACGCTGTTTTACCTGGCGGGCACCTTGCCAATCGATTTCAAGCAGGACGTCGCGCCCGTCGCGCGTGGCGGTGTCAATACGATCGCGCGGGGTGCCGTAGAAATTGCCATGCACTTCGGCCCATTCCAGCAGATTTTGCGCATCGCGCATCTGCTTGAAGTCTTCCGTGGACACGAAGCGGTATTCACGGCCATCTTCTTCGCCGGGCCGCGGCGCGCGCGTGGTGCAGGAAATGGAAAGTTCGATGGAAGGGTCTTGCTGGAGCAGGGCCTTGACCAGGCTGGACTTGCCCGCGCCGCTGGGCGCGACGACCATGAAGACGTTTCCGGGATTGGCGTGCATGAATATGACCGGCGTGTGATGCTAAGACCGGAAGTCTAGCAAATCACGCGGTGCGGCAGGGGAAAACCCGATGCCGCGCCGCGTGTTTTTTCATGTCCTTCGGGTGGACGCGACTCAACTCGCCGGTTTGGCATTCGCCTGGATCAGCGTGCCGCCCGGCGGTGGGGCATCGCTGCCCAGCAGATGGCCATTGACCTCTATCCCGTAGAGGGAATCGTCCGAGTCATGGTATTTGGCACGCGTTGCCGCAACCGATTCGGTGTAGCGCGGGTCTTGCGGGCGTTCGTGCGCATTCATGAAGTAGGCCACGTCCCAGGCTTCCTGATCGCTAAGCATGCCGCCCTGGCCCAAGGGCATGTTGGCCTTGATGAAGCCCGCGGCGTTGCCGATCTGTTGCATGCCGGCGCCCCAATTGAACGAGTCGGCGCCCCACAGCGCCGGAAACACCCAATGCTTGCCGTTCTTTTGACCCTGGCCTTGGGCGCCGTGGCATACCGCGCAATACTGCGCATAGACCTCGCTGCCGCGCACATAGTCCGCCTTCTGTGCGGGCGCGGGCAGTTTTCGGTAGCCCTGGCCCTCCAACACCACGCCCGTGGGCGCCTTGCTGGCCAGCCAGAACATATAGCTTTGCAACGCGGTCAGCACCGGGTCATCCGCCGCCGGGGCCTTGCCGTTCATGCTGAAACGAAAACAGCCCTGCAGGCGCTCGGCCAGCGTATTGACGTGTTCGTTCTTGGCGCGGTAGGCCGGATAGAGCACATAGGCCGCCCACATCGGCGCGGAATCGGGCCTGCGTCCGGCATCCAGGTGGCAACTGACGCAATTCAAATTATTGCCCACGAACTTGCCGGCCATTTGCGGCGTATGCAGAAAGATCTGTTCGCCCTGGCGCACGATCTTGCCAAAGTCGGTGTCCGGCAAGGAGGCCGCGGAAGGCGGTGTGAAGGCGGGGCGGGCGTCGGCCGCGAACGTGGTGGACGACGCAAAGAACAGGGTGAAAAGCGAGGAGAGCAGCGCGCCGGTGAACCCGGCCCTGCGCACCGCGCGGGAGATCGAACAGGGCTTCATTGCGTCTTCCCCTGGTTGGCGGGCGATTGCGTGGCGAGTTGATCCGCGGCGGCGGGCAGGCCGGCGTAATAGGCCGAGACGGCGTCGATTTCCGCGTCGCTCAGGCGGGTGGCCACGGCGGGCATCAAGGCCAAGGGGCCGGGCGGGCGCTGGCCTTGCTGCCACGCGCGCAACTGGCCGGCGATATAGGCGGCCGGCTGTCCCGCCAGGCTTGGGAAGTTTTCGCCAACGCCGATTCCTCCTGGCCCGTGGCACTGATTACAGGCGGGCACGTTCTTGTCCCAGGCGCCGCGTGTGGCCAGCCACGCGCCGGTGTCGGCCGGCTTGACCGGGTGCATGGCCGTCGCGGCCAGGCGGTCGGTATTGAGCGGGGAGGGCAAGCCTGCGTAATAGCGGGCCACGGCCTCTTGCTGCGCCGGGCTCAGGGCCTTGGCGGTCGCGGCCATGATGGGGCTCACGCGCGAACCGTTGGCCATGGCTTCCAGTTGTTCCGCCAGGTACTTGGCGCCGATACCCGCCAGTTGCGGAAAGCCCGCGGCCGGGTTGCCTTCGCCCTGGGCGCCGTGGCAGGTAATACAGGCGGGAGCGCCGTTGGCGCCTTGCATGCTGATCTGTTTGCCGTCAGGGGCGCCCTGCGCATGCGCAGCCGTCGCGCCTAGCAGACCTGCCAGCAGCGTGGCGCGTAGGGACCGTGGGGTCATGGTTGCCTGCTCCGTAGCTCGTTATTCGGTTTTGGTAATAAGCTAATTTCCACAAATTATATAAAGACTTGTGACCGATCGCGCGCCTTTTGCGACTTGATGCCAGCCACCCGCGTTTCTTCTGCTTGCAAGCGGTCGCGCCGCATTGTGTCCACGTTGGAAACTTTGCTTGCAGCTTCGCAAGAATGATTGCGGTAGCATCTCGCCGATTGATAACAAGGAGAATTCGATGCATGCGAACGAGATCGAACCGCCGCGCGTAGCCCTGGTAACCGGCGCAGGGACAGGAATTGGACGTGCGGTAGCGCTGGAATTTCTGGCTCAAGGCTATCGGGTGGTGCTGGCGGGCCGTCGGCGCGACCCGCTTGAGGCCACCCGCACGGCGGCGGGCGAAGACGGTGTGCGCGCCCTGGTAGTGCCCACCGATGTCTCGGACGAACACGCCGTGCGTGATCTATTCGACACGGCGCAGCGTGAATATGGCCGCCTGGACGTGCTGTTCAATAACGCGGGCCGTGGCGCGCCCGCCATGCCCATTGAAGAACTGCCCGTGTCGGTGTGGCGCGAAGTCGTCGACACCAACCTGACCGGCATGTTCCTGTGCGCGCAAGCCGCCATCCGCGTGATGAAGGCGCAGTCCCCGCAGGGCGGCCGGATCATCAATAACGGGTCGATTTCCGCCCACGCGCCGCGCCCGTTCTCCATTGCCTATACGGCCACCAAGCACGCCGTGACTGGTTTGACCAAATCCATCTCGCTGGATTGCCGCCCCTATGGCATTGCCTGCGGGCAGATCGACATCGGCAACGCCGCGACCGACATGACCGAGCGCATGGCGGCCGGCATCCTGCAGGCCGACGGCAGTACCAAGGTCGAGCCGCGCATGGACGTGGCGCACGTGGCGCAAGCCGTCGCCGCCATGGCGCGTCTGCCCCTGGATGCCAATGTGCAGTTCATGACCATCATGGCTACGAACATGCCCTTCGTGGGCCGGGGCTGAATGCACGAAGCCTGCCGGCTATTACCTGGCAGGCTTCGATGCCCCTGACATGCTAGGCGCCCAGCGGGCGCCTTTTTTTGCGCCGCTCCGACGGCTCCAAATACAGTAACGCGAGGCCGTAACCGAAAGCCTTAGCGCGAAGCTTGCGCCAGCATCTGGCCCTGCGTGGTGTCCAGGTAGCGCCGCGCGCCAACGTAGCGCTTGGTCCAGTAGGGATTCTTCATTTCGTCGACGCGCACCTTGGTGCCGCGCCGGGGCGCATGGACGAATTTGTTCTGGCCGATGTAGATGCCTACATGCGACGTTACGCCACGGCCACGGGTGGCGAAGAAGACCAGGTCGCCCGGACGCAGTTCTTGCTTGTTGCGCACGGACTTCCCTTCGCTGCGCTGAGCCCGCGCGGTACGGGGAAGTTCAAGCCCGGCGATCTCGCGGTAGACATACAGCACCAAGCCGCTGCAGTCGAAGCCTTCGGCGTCGTCGCCACCCCAACTGTAGGGGGTGCCGATGGCGTCCAGGCCCGCTTGCACGACACGCTCACGCAAGGTGGGCACGGTGGGCTCTGGCGCCAGTCGCATGCCGCTGAGCGTGGGGCGGGCTTGCTCGGTGGGCAGGGAGGCCTGAGCGGCACCCGGTACCCACGAGAGGGTCAGGGCAAGCAGGGGGGCTGAGAGGAAAACGGGAATGCGGAAATTGGCAATTCGGACTTTTCGCGTAGGCGGCGTCATTACGTCACTTCAGAAATCGGAGTAGGCGGCATGGCTTTGCCTCGAGGGGGCAAGCCGGCGGAAAGGGGTGGCTTCGGGACGCAAAAGGCCTCGGAAGCTGTTGAATTATAGTGGAATAAAGTTTCATTACATTTGTAGTGCAATGCAGCAAAATTTGGGTGCAACCGTTACTTCCGCCACGGGGAACGGCGTAACGGTTGCAGCATTCGTGGTCTGAAAAGTCGGGTTTCTGGGGGCGGGGTTTCAGCAAGCCGCCACTTCAGCCAGCCTCGCCTTAGAAGCTCCCACGCAAGCCCACCATAACGGCGCGCCCGCCTTCCGGCGCCACATCGCGCAGTACCGATGTGGCGTAGCGGATGTCCTGATTGGTCAGGTTCAAGCCGCGTAGGTAAGCCTCCCATTGCACGCCGGTGGTCTTGAAGCGGTAGCCGGCGTTCGCGTCCAGGCGGTAGTACCCGGCGGTAGAGGTGTCGTTGGCTGGGTGGTCGTGTTGGGCGAAGGCTTTGGACACGCTCACCCCCGCGCTGTATGGCCCGTAGCCGTAGTCCAGCGCCACGCGCAGGCGCAGCGGCGGAATGCGCGGCAGCGAGCGCCCCGTGTCGCGATTGCGCGAGAGGGTGTAGTCGCCAGACAAGCCCAGGTCCAGCGTGTGGCCGCCACGCTGCAACACCCGCGTCACGTTTTCGGCTTCCAGGCCGTACAGGCGGGCGGGTACGCCTTGGTAGCGTGCTTCGGGCAACGCGCCATCGTCGCCCGCCGAGACCACGTCGCCGTCATCGTTGCGATAGCGCCCGGTGTTCGTTTCCGCCAGATAGTTGGAGAAGCTGCTGTAGAACACCCCGATGCTGCCGTGGTCGGTGTCGTTTTTGTAGCGCAACGACAGGTCGCCCGACCACGCGCGTTCCTTGCCCAGGTTTTGGTCGCCGACCAGGTATTGGCCCGTGGCGGCGTGGGGGCCGTTGGCGTAGAGCTCGTAGAAGGTGGGCGCGCGTTCGGTATAGGCGCCGTTGGCGGCGACCGACCAGCGGCTGTCCAGCTTGTAGATGCCGCCCACCGAGAAGCTGCCCGCGTTGAAGTCGCGGCGCGAGGATCCGTCGAAACGGTCGTTGCCGCCCGCTGTCGGCGTCAACTGCGTGTGATCGATGCGGGCGCCAGCCGATAGCGTAAAGCGGTCAGTCAGGTCCCATTCCTCTAGCGCAAAGAGCGCGGCGGAATCGGTGTCGGTGGTGGGCACCAGCGCTTCGTCGCCCAGCGCCGAGAAGCGAGTTTGCCCGAATTGCAGGCCCAGCACGCCATGCAGCGGACCGATGTCGGCGTGGCGTGCTTCGATTCGCGCCTCATAGCCCCGGTTCTTGAACACCGTGCCGGTTTCGCCATCTTCCACTTCCTTGTGCTGGTAGTCCGTGTAGGCGAAGTTGAGCTTGATGCTTTTGAACGGCCCGTCAAGGTCGCGCAATTCGCCGGCCGCGCCGAAGCGTTCCTGGTGCATCTTGATGCGCACATCCTCTTCGGCGACCGACCCATAGTTGGCGTCGTACCCGCTGTAGGACAGGCCGGCGTAACCGTGATCGCTCGTCCACGACATGCCCAACGCGCCGCCGCTGGCCTCGCCGTCGCTGTTGGGCAGGCGGCCTCGTGGTTGATCGACGTCTGGCCCGTCGGCCGCGCGTTGCTGCGCCGTGCGCGCATAGCCCGGAATGCGCAGCGTGTCGGTCTTGCGCCCGAACACATCGGCGTGGATGGCAAAGGTGCCATCGCCGCCTTCCAGTTGCACGGCGCCGTTGCGGTCGTTGTTGGCGCCGCCGTAGCTGCCGCCCACCTCGCCATGGATGCCATCGATGGGTTCGGTGGGTATGCGGTTGTCCACGGTGTTGACGACGCCGCCGATGGCGTTGCCGCCATAGAGCAGGGCGGCGGGGCCGCGCAGCACCTCCACCCGGTTCATTGACAGCGGGTCCTGCGGCACGGCGTGGTCGAACGACAGCGACGACGCATCCAGCATGCCGACGCCGTTGTTCAACAGGCGGATCCGGTCGCCGTCCAGCCCGCGGATGATCGGCCGGCCCACCATGGGGCCGTAACTGGTGGTGGACACGCCGGGCAGCCCGTTCAGTGTTTCACCCAGATTCGAGGCGCGGCGCAACGCCAGGCCTTGGCCTTCCAGCACACTGGCGGGCGTGGTCAGCGCGTCGCTGCCTAACGGATTGGCGGTAATGACGACGGGCGCCAGCGTGGCGGCCTCGGATGAGGTTTGCGCCTGCACGTTGGCGGGAAGGGCGTAGGGCAACGCGGCCAGGCAGGCAAGCGTCAACGGGCGCAGGGCAAAAGCGCGCAGCGCGGCACGCGCCCCGGCGGAATAGGTCGGGAAACTCATGGTGGCAATCCAGGAGCCGGCGCAAGGGCCGGCGGATGAAATCAGAAAAGGGGAGGCTTGCGGATTTCAGCCCTGGACGGGCGGGGCGCGGGATTGGAACCAGGTGCCGCTGACGGCGATGGCGCTGGTCGGCGCTGCGAACGGGGGCGTGGAGGTGGCGGTAGGGGCCGCATTCCAATGAAACGACGACGGCAGCGGCGCATCCAGCAAGTCCCACAGATCGCACAGGTCGCAATGGCCATGCTTATCTTGCGGATGGGTGTCGTCTTGGCTTGCGGCGGGTGGCTCACCCAGGTGGGTAAGCGCGTGGCGAAGGTTGCCGGCGGGCGCCAGCAGCAGGCAGGCGCACACCCAGCCGAGCACCACCCACCGAGTGAATAGCGGCGGGGTGGCGCGGGGTGGGGGAAGCTGCAAACGCATCCGTCTTGGGGCAAAAATAAAGTACGGAATGATATATCGTTTCGACTATGTTCGCGATGCCTGCCTAGGCGCCACAGGGCTGAATGTGTCACTTCAGTCGCGAAGGGCTCGGGCATAATCGTCGACATGTCGATAAGACAGCGATAAGACAGAAAAGAAGCGGAGTAGAGCTCAATGATGAACGCAGTACACCCTTTGTCTTCCATGAACCGGCCCGACGCCTTGCCCTTCGAACCCTTCCAGGATGCGCGGGCAGCCGTCGACCGCTTGTCCGAAATCTACGCGCGCAACACGGCATTCCTGCGCGCCGCTTTCCGCGAGGTGCTCAAAGGCCCCGGCAACGGCCCCGAGCGTGCCCGCGCGTATTACCCGGCGATCCGTATCGTGGTTGAAACCTACGACCCGATCGACACGCGCTTGTCCTACGGCCATGTGGCCGAACCCGGCATTTACCAAACCACCATCACCCAACCCGAATTGTTCCGCGACTACCTGATCGAACAGGTGGGCCAACTGCTGCAGAACCACCGTGTGGCGGTGGAAGTGGGCGAATCCGATTCCCCCATCCCGCTGCATTTCGCCTTTCCGGAAGGCGCCTATGTCGAAGGTGAACATCTTGAGGCGCTGAAGCGCCCGCTTCGTGACTTGTTCGATGTGCCCGACCTGGCCGTCACCGATGACGCCATCGTGAACGGTTCCTGGCGTGGCAAAGAGGGTGAGCCCAAGCCGCTCGCGCCGTTTACCGCACAACGCGTCGACTATTCGCTGCACCGCTTGCAGCACTACACGTCCACCGCGCCGGCGCACTTTCAGAATTTTGTGCTGTTCACCAATTACCAGTTCTATGTCGACGAATTCTGCGCCCGCGCCCGCGCACTGATGGCCAGCGGCAACGAAGACTACGAGATGCTGGTCGAGCCGGGCAACCGCATTACGCGGCGTGGCGAGAACGGGCCGGGCGACGAAGGCCAGGGCGTGCGCCTGCCGCAAATGCCCGCCTATCACCTGGTGCGCAGCGACCACTCGGGCATCACGCTGGTGAATATTGGCGTGGGGCCGTCCAACGCCAAGACCATTACCGACCACATCGCCGTGCTGCGTCCGCACGCCTGGTTGATGCTGGGCCATTGCGCCGGTTTGCGCGACTCCCAACGCCTGGGCGACTACGTGTTGGCGCACGGCTATGTGCGCGAAGACCACGTTCTGGACGATGACCTGCCCACCTGGGTGCCCGTGCCCGCCCTGGCCGAGGTGCAGGTGGCCTTGGAGCAGGCGGTGGAAGAGGTGGCCGGCCTGTCGGGGTGGGACCTGAAGCGCATCATGCGCACGGGCACCGTGGCCACCATCGACAACCGCAACTGGGAACTGCGCGACCACGTTGAACTGGTCGAGCGCTTTGCGCAGTCCAGAGCCATTGCACTGGACATGGAATCCGCGACCATCGCCGCCAATGGTTTTCGCTTCCGGGTGCCGTATGGCACGTTGCTATGTGTATCCGACAAGCCCCTGCACGGTGAATTGAAACTGCCCGGCATGGCCAGCGTGTTCTATCGCCGGCAGGTCAACCAGCACCTGGAAATTGGCATCCGCGCGCTGGAGCGCCTGCGCGACATGCCGCCGGAACGCCTGCATTCGCGCAAGCTGCGCACCTTCATGGAAACGGCCTTCCAGTAGGTCTGATCCGTCCCCAAACCCCTCGCCGTTTTTGCGGCGGGCGGGTTTGCGCTATTCTCGCGCGTTGCTCGGTAATCCCAGGCTTTCGCGCGGTAAATGCGCGGACGCTTTCAAGACGTGAAGGAATGCATTTTGGCCCCCTCGGAACATGATGAACGCCGCTCCGGCGGCACGCGCGCGGCGAAGGCGAGTGCGCCTTCGGAGCTGCGGCGCACCTTGTCCGCGCGCCACCTGACAATGATCGCGGTAGGTGGCTCCATTGGCACGGGGCTGTTCGTGGCCTCGGGCGCGACCATCGCCACGGCGGGCCCGGGCGGCGCGTTGCTGGGCTACGTGCTGATCGGCGTGATGGTCTATTTCCTGATGACCAGCCTGGGTGAATTGGCTGCCGCCATGCCCGTGTCGGGCTCATTTTCCACCTATGGCGCGCGCTACGTTGAAGACGGCTTCGGCTTCGCGCTGGGTTGGAACTATTGGTACAACTGGGCGGTAACCGTAGCGGTGGACCTGGTGGCCGCGCAGCTCGTCATGGCGTATTGGTTTCCCGACGTGCCGGGCTTCTACTGGAGCGCCTTGTTCCTGGCGATTACCTTCGGGCTGAACGCGATGTCGGCGCGCGGCTTCGGCGAAGCGGAATTCTGGTTTGCGCTGATCAAGGTCGTGGCCGTGTTGGGTTTCGTGGCCATGGGCGTGATGATGCTATTGGGCATTATCCGGGGCGGGGAAACCGGCGGCGTGGCCAACTGGACGGTGGGCGATGCGCCCTTCGCCGGCGGGTTCGCCGCCTTGATCGGCGTGGCGATGGTGGTGGGGTTTTCTTTTCAGGGCACCGAACTCATCGGCATCGCCGCGGGCGAATCCAAGGACCCGGCACGCAACCTGCCGCGCGCGGTCCGCCAAGTGTTCTGGCGCATTCTGTTGTTCTATGTGATGGCGATTCTGGTGATCGGCTTGCTGATCCCGTACACCGACCCGCATCTGCTGCGCAACGACGTCGAAGACATCAGCGTCAGCCCGTTTGCGCTGATCTTCGAACGCGCCGGGCTGTTGGGGGCGGCATCCGTGATGAACGCCGTGGTGCTGACGTCGGTGTTGTCGGCGGGCAATTCGGGCATGTACGCGGCAACCCGCATGCTGTACAGCCTGGCGCGCGAGGGCAAGGCGCCGCGCATTTTTGGCCGTATTTCCAGCCATGGCGTGCCGCTGTGGGCGCTGCTGGCCACGACCGTGGTGGCAGCCTTGTGCTTCTTCACCTTTATCTTCAGCCCGAACGCCGTGTACATCTGGCTGCTGAACACGTCCGGCATGACCGGCTTTATCGCGTGGCTGGGCATTGCCATCAGCCACTATCGATTCCGGCGCGGGTATGTGAAGCAAGGCCATAGCCTGGCTGACCTGCCTTATGTGTCGCCGTTCTTTCCCTTTGGCCCGATCTTCGCCTTCGTGCTGTGCCTGGTGATCACGTTGGGCCAGAACTACCAGGCGTTTCTGCAAGACCGCATCGATTGGGGCGGCGTGGTCGCTACCTACGTCGGCATTCCGCTGTTCCTGCTGATCTGGCTGGGCTACCGCTTGGCGCGGGGTTCGCGTTTCATCAGCTACCGGGACATGCGCTTCCCTGAGCCGCGTGCGCGTAGCGAATATCTGGATTCAGCCTTGCGCGGAGAGCCCGCGGCGGGCGAGGTGCGTTAGGAATAGCAAGCGCTGGATTGCCCTGCAAGGACGATCCAGCGCCAAGCCGTGCTCAGGCCGTGGTCCGGCACTGCTCAAGCATCCACGCCCCGAATTCGCGCACCAGCGGCGTGTCCGCCTGCGCTTGGGGATAGACGAAATAGTAGGCGTCAGTGCTGCTCAGCACTTGCGGAAACAGTTGGATCAGCTCGCCCGAGTCGATCTCGCGTTCAACCAGAAAACGGGGAAGCAGCGCCGCGCCCAGACTTGATGCGGCGGCTTGCGCCAGCATTGCCGCCTGCTCGAAATGCGGGCCTTGCATGGCCCGCGCCGAACTGGCGCCGTGCTGGTCGAACCACGTAGCCCACTGTGCAGGGCGTGAGGTCTGGTGCAGCAACACCACCTGGTCCAGGTCCGCGATATGCCGGATGCCATGGCGCCGTTGATAGCCGGGGCTGCACACGGCGATCACTTCTTCGGGCATCAGGTATTCGCACACGGCGCCGGCCCAGTAGGGCGCGCCAAAGTGGATGGCTGCGTCAAACGGTTCTTGGGAGAACTCGAAGGGCAGGGTGCGCGAGGTGAAGTTGATGGTGACCTCGGGCTTGCGCGCCATGAAGTCCCCCAGGCGGGGAATGAGCCAGCGCGTGCCCAGCGTGGGCAGCACCGCTAGGTTGAGCTGGTCACGCCGGGTGCAAGCCATGGTGCGCCGCGTGGCGTCGGACAATTGGTGCAGCAGGATGCGCACTTCCGAGGCATAGGCGCGGCCGGCATCGCTTAACACCACCCGTTGACGCACGCGATGGAACAGCGTCACGCCCAACTGCGTTTCAAGCTGGTGAATCTGGCGCGATACCGCGCTTTGCGTCAGGTGGAGCTCATCCGCCGCGCGCGACACGCTGTTGCGGCGGGCGACTGCTTCGAAGGCCAGCAGGTTGGCGACGGGCGGCAGAAAGGTCTTGCGGAACATGGCGATTCCTAATCGGTACGTCCTGAAAGTAAACCCGCCATGACAACATGCCGGCGTGGGCCCCCGAATAGGAAAAGTCTGGAATGCAAAAAGGCCGCGTTATCGCGGCCTCGAAGCGTTGGCAATGCGCGTCGCGTTACTCGATGTTTTGCGCCTGTTCGCGCATTTGCTCGATAAGCAGTTTCAGATCCATGGCGGCGCGCGTCACGTCCATGCTGCCTGCCTTGGAGCCCAGGGTATTGGCTTCGCGGTTCATTTCCTGGAACAGGAAATCCAGGCGCTTGCCCGCGCTGCCGGCCTGCTTCTTGCCCGACGCCGCCTTGCCGCCACCGTCGGTCAGCAGGTGACGCAATTCCTCAAGGTGCGAACGCAGGCGCGACAATTCTTCCGCGACATCAATGCGCAACGCAAACAGGTTGGCTTCCTGCGACAGGCGTTCGGACAATTCCGTGCCCGAGATGTGCGTGAAGCCGCCCGGAAAGGCCTGCTCAACGCTTTCGCGCAGCTTGGCGGCCAGCTTGTCGCGGTGGTCGGCCAGCAACTGCGGCAGATGCGCCTGAACGATCTCAACGACGCGGGCGACCCCATCGGCGCACTCGCGCATCATGCCGGCCAGGCGTTCGCCTTCGCGCGCGCGGCCTTCCTGCAATTGGGTCAGGGCCTGTTGCGCGGCTTGCAAACAAGCGGCGCCCCAGATTTGCGGGTCCAGCGCGTCGTTGCCGCGTTGGCCGGGCCAGTTGAACAGTTCCACCAGCCGCGGGGGAGAGATATCGGGAACAATGCGGCGAGCCGCCTGGAGCTGCTCGGCCAGGCTTTCCAGCCAGGTCGGGTCCAGCTTGGACAGGTCGGTGCTGGCATTGCGGGTGAACGACACACGAATCTCGACCTTGCCGCGCGCCAGATTGGCCGTCAGCAGCTCGCGCAGCGGCGTTTCAACGTGCCGAAGTTCGTCGGGCAAGCGGAAATACAAATCAAGGAAGCGGCTGTTGACGCTGCGCAGTTCAATGGCAAGCGTGCCTTGTTCTAAGTCTGCTCGGGCGTTGCCGAAGGCGGTCATGCTGCGAATCATGGGCGTGTCCTGGTGAAGCTTGGGTAAGAACCGGTTGCGCCGGGACCCGCGGCGTCCTGGTAAAGGGGGCGGGTCTGTTTTATTGAACCGGATATATCGCGGCAGGATACTCCAAGCCGGGATTTCCTGCGGCGGCTGCCCGTACAATGCCGCGAACCCTATTTCTGTCTGGAGTCTGCTTGTGACCACTACGCCCACCATCGCCCGTCCGTCTGGCCGCGCCGTCGACGAATTGCGGCCGTTCAGCCTGGAGCGCGGATTTACGCGCTACGCCGAAGGGTCGGTACTGGTGAAGGCGGGCGACACGCATGTGCTTTGCACCGCCAGCGTGCTGGAAAAAGTGCCGCCATTTCTGAAGGGCAAGGGCGAAGGCTGGGTCACGGCGGAATACGGCATGCTTCCGCGCGCGACGCATACCCGGGGTGATCGCGAAGCGGCGCGCGGCAAGCAAAGCGGCCGCACGCAGGAAATTCAACGCCTGATCGGCCGCAGCCTGCGCGCCGTGTTCGACATGCGCGCACTGGGTGAACGCACCTTGCATCTGGATTGCGATGTGCTCCAGGCTGACGGCGGCACCCGCTGCGCCAGCATCACCGGCGCCTGGGTAGCGGCGGCCGACGCCGTGGCCTTGCTGATGAAGCGCGGCGATCTGGCGGTAAACCCGATCCGCGACGCGGTCGCCGCCGTGTCCGTGGGCTTGGTGCAAGGGCGCTCGGTGCTGGATTTGGACTATCAGGAAGATTCCGCCTGCGACGCCGACGTCAACGTCATCATGACGGGCAGCGGAGCGTTCGTGGAAGTGCAAGGCACCGGCGAAGGCGCAACCTTCACCCGCGCTGAGTTGGACACCATGCTGGTGCTGGCGGAAGGCGGGATCGCGAGCCTGGTCCGGTCGCAGCGGGCTGCGCTGGTGTGACCTATGCGCTGCGCTGCCGCGACCTTTGTAGGATGGGTGCAGCGCGGGAGGCGGGTTGCAAGAATTCGGCTGGGAAACGCGCGTAACCCATCGTTCGGCGGTGATTTCTGGCCTTGCCGGTTCTATGGCGAGATCGGCTTGGGCTTCACCGCTGCTTGATGGGTTTCGTGCGTTTGAATTCAGTTTTCTATTGAATCGGAGTCTCGCGCTGCACCCATCCTACGGGGCAATACTTGGCTGCTTGCAACGTAGGATGGGTGAAGCGCGGGAGGCGGGTTGCAAGAATTCGGCTGGGGAACGCGCGTAACCCATCGGGTGGCGGTGATAGCTGGCCGTGCCGGTTCTATGGCGAGATCGGCTTGGGGTTCACCGCTGCTTGATGGGTTTCGCGCGTTCGATTTCATTTTTCTTTTTAATGGAATTTTCGCGCTGCACCCATCCTACGTGGGCAGTAATTCGCCTACCTTGGCTGCCTTTTCCAAACCCCAGATTTTGTCGATCAGGCCACGTAACTCCTGTTCCGTCGCCGCATCAGCGTAGCGGCCCAGGCTTAGCGTCTTGTCTTCGATTTCCGGGCGGCTCAGGGTGTTGCCGGGGTCGCCCTTGGGTTCGTCGACGCGGCCGTGCAGCGTGCGGCCGTCGCGTGTGGTGACGGTGACTTTACCGATCCAACGCTGCGGATAGGCGTTGTCGACCTCCGCGTCCAGCACCATCTCCACCTTCCCCCTGAACGCTGCCACCGCCGGGTCATCCAGCCCCGCGTCAAATTCCGCCAGGCCCGCGCGCCCTTGGCGGGCGATCAGCGCCAGCACCGTGCCCATCGAAAACTTGGACTGATGCACCGTTTGCGGGTTGACCACCGGCCCCAACACATCAATCGCGCCCTGATGCACATGCGCCACCACGCGCTCTACATCCGCCTCCGTCAGCTTGTTTTCCCGCAGCGCCTGTTGCAAGGCATCGGCCGCCGGGTGCGTGTGACGGCACGAGGCATGGAACTTGAACGACGTCTCCGCCAAGGCCCAGCGTACGCCCAAGCGGTCGCAAAGCTTCGAGGGATCGGCATCGGTGGACATGCCTGCCGCCATGCCCTGCGGGCCTTCCAGGATGTGGCGCGCGCCGGTGAAGCCCTCGCGTGCCAGGTACGCGGCGGTCATGCCATCGGCCGCGGCCTTGGCCGTATGCAGTTGCTTGGAGTCGGCCGCATCGCGCAGAAACTCCCACAGGCCCGCCGCCTGCGTGCCGGCCGAGCCCAAGGCGTGCAGCATCTGGTCGGGCGTGAGCTTGAGCAGGCGGCCGGTGGTGACGGCGGCGGCCAAGGTGCCGGCCGTGCCCGTCGTGTGGAAAATCTTGTAGTGCGAGCGCCCCAGGAATTCACCCACCCGGATGCCCACTTCATAGCCCGCAACCGACGCCACCAACAGGTCACGGCCCGAACTGCCCAACGCCTGCGCAACCGCCAGCGCGGGCGGGAACACCACGGCGGCCGGATGGAACACCGAACCGTTGTGGACGTCGTCCTGCTCCACCACGTGGGCCGCCGCCGCGTTCACCATGGCGGCAAACAGCGGCGTGGTGCGGCGGCGGTTGATCAGCACTTCGCTGGGTCCATCGGCCGGCCCCATCGCAGCGGCATAGCGGTCTATGGCCAACACCGCGCGCGCCGACGCGCCGGCGAGTATTGACGCCAGACAATCCAGCAACAGATCTTCGGCGCGGCGCAATACCGGCGCGGGGATGTCTTCGTAGCGCAGGTTGGCGGCAAAGGCGGCCAGTTCGGCGCTTAGGTGGGGGGTGTCTTTGGCTGCGGTCATGAGCATTGGAGTCGGGTCAGAAGGAACGGGGCAAGCCCAGGATGTGTTCGGCAACGTAAGACAGAATCAGGTTGGTCGAAATCGGCGCCACCTGATAAAGCCGCGTCTCGCGGAACTTGCGTTCCACGTCGTATTCGGTGGCAAACCCGAACCCGCCGTGAAACTGCAGGCAGGCGTTGGCGGCTTCCCACGACGCATCCGCGGCCAGCAGCTTGGCCATGTTGGCCTGCGCCCCGCAGGGTTGGTGCGCGTCGAACAGCCGGCAGGCTTCGTAGCGCATCAGGCTGGCGGCTTCCACGTTGATGTGGGCGCGGGCGATGGGGAATTGCACGCCCTGGTTCTGGCCGATGGGGCGGCCAAACACCATGCGTTCCTTTGCGTAGGCGGTGACCTTGTCCACGAACCAGTAGCCGTCGCCGATGCACTCGGCGGCAATCAGCGTGCGTTCGGCATTCAGGCCATCCAGGATGTACTTGAAGCCTTTGCCTTCTTCACCGATCAGGTTTTCGACGGGAATTTCCAGGTTGTCGAAAAACAGTTCATTGGTCTCGTGATTGACCATGTTGGGAATGGGGCGGATCGTCATGCCGTGCTTGACGGCGTGATGCAAGTCCACCAGGAAGATCGACATGCCTTCGGACTTGCGCGTCACCTGGTCCAGCGGCGTGGTGCGCGCCAGCAGGATCATCAGATCGGAATGCTGCACGCGCGAAATCCAGACCTTCTGGCCATTGATGACATAGCGGTCGCCACGGCGCACGGCCGTGGTCTTGATCTTGGTGGTGTCGGTGCCGGTGGTGGGCTCGGTCACGCCCATCGACTGCAAGCGCAGTTCGCCCGCGGCAATGCGCGGCAGATACTCGCGTTTCTGCGCTTCCGAGCCGTGGCGCAGCAAGGTGCCCATGTTGTACATCTGGCCGTGGCAGGCGCCGGAATTGCCGCCACTGCGGTTGATCTCTTCCATGATGACCGACGCTTCGGTCAGCCCCAGGCCCGAACCGCCGTATTCCTGGGGAATCAGCGCGGCCAGCCAACCGGCCTCGGTCAGTGCGCGGACAAAGTCTTCGGGGTAGCCGCGTTCTTCATCAACCTTGCGGAAATACTCGCCCGGAAATTGCGCGCAAAGATCGCGCACGGCTTCGCGGATGTCCTGATAGTCGTGTGAGGCGTGGGGCATAGGGATGTAGTGGGTCTTGTGAAAGGCAAAAGAATGGATCGGTACAGCATCGAATGTGCCGCATGGGCGCGACCATGCCAATTCACAATTCCTTAATACGGGGTTCCTGTTCGCAAAAGCGCGCTTTCATGACGGGCGTTAGTCAGTCGCCAGGACAGTTGTGTCAAGAAATTGCCAAACTGCCTGTCCATAATCCAGGGCACTGCGCCCCACGGCGCCCGGCTATAGACGGATGGATATGCGGAAAAATCTTAGGGTCACCACGGCGGTATCGGCCATTCTGGCGTTGTTCGTGTTGTTGTTTGCGATTGCGGCGGCGGCGGGCATTGCCGTGTTGCGCGACAACCGCGCCGACATCGAAGCCCTGGGCCGGGGCAGCATCGAACGCGCCAGCGACCTGGCCAACATGACCAGCCGGTTGTTCCAGGCGCGCGCCGCGCTGGCCGACGCCAAGACCAGCATGGAAGGCGGGCTGGAAGAGGCGCGCAACCAATCGCTGGCGCAGGCCGAGGCGCTGCTCAAGCAGGCGGGCGAGAGCCTTGCGCGGCTGCGCGGCAATCCGGACACCAGCGCGCAAGGCGGTCCGTTGTTTGAACAGTTGCTGGCCGCGTACACCGCCTTCGCGGACCAGACCCTGACCCCCATGCTGCAGGCGACGCAAGGATGGAACGGTATTGAAGTGAACCGGCTGGTGGACAAGGTGCTGCCCGCCAGCGGCGCGGCCTATGTGAAGCAGGCGGACGCCTACCAGACCTATGCACGCGAGCAGGGCCAGGCCGCGGTTGCCAGCGCCAGCCAGACCCTGGAGCGCGTCATCATGGTGGCCGGCGTGGTGCTGGCGGTGGTGCTGTTGCTGGCCGTGCTGATCCGGCTGGCGTTTCGGCGCGGCATTCTGCGTCCGCTGAACGAGGCCGGCGCCCACTTCGACCGCATTGCCGATGGAGACCTGACCGGCGCCATCGCCATGCGTGGCGACAACGAAATCGGCGTGCTGTATTCAGCCATGCGCCGCATGCAAACGGGGCTGTCGGCGGCGGTTGCCTCGGTACGCCATGGTGTCGAGGAAATCCACACCGGCTCCGGCGAGATCGCGGCAGGCGGCGCGGATATGTCCGACCGCACCGCGCGCCAGGCAGGGTCCTTGCAGGAAGCCGCGGCCAACATGACGCAGTTGGCCCACACCGTCCAGCTCACGGCGGGCAACGCCGACCTGGCCAGCCGCCAGGCGGAAAGCGCCACGCAATTGGCTCAGCGCGGTGGGCGCGCGGTGGGCGAGGTCGTGCAAAGCATGCAGGGCATTGCCGACAGCGCGCGCCGCATCGGTGAAATCGTCGGGGTAGTGGACAGCATTGCCTTTCAGACCAACATCCTGGCCTTGAACGCCGCCGTCGAGGCGGCCCGCGCGGGCGAGCAGGGCAAGGGCTTCGCGGTGGTGGCGGGCGAGGTGCGTTCGCTGGCGCAACGTAGCGCGCAGGCGGCCAAGGAAATCAAGGGGCTGATCGAAGATTCCGCCGAGCGCGTGCAGGCCGGCGTGCGTCAAGTGAACCTGGCCGGCGACACCATGCGGGACATGGTGGTGTCGGTGGACCGGGTGACGCAGATCGTGGCCGAAATTTCAAACGCCACGGCCGAACAGGCCGCGGGCATTGCCTCGGTGAACGACGCGGTGGCCGATATCGAAAGGTCTACCCAGGAAAACGCCGCCATGGTCGAGCAGACCGCCGCCGCAGCAGCCGCCCTGGAGATCCAGGCGCAAGGCCTGCGCCGGGCGGTGGCCGTGTTCCAGATTGCCCAGGCGGCGCAGAATGCTTCCGCCGTGCAGGCCTCGATTGGCCAGTTACGCGGCCAGGTCGGGCAGGACGCCGCCGGTGTAGCGCTCGATCACCAGCGACAGGTTCCCATGCTTGACCTTGTGCTTGACGTTCGCGGCAGCCGACGCGATGTCCTCCGGGCGGATGCGCTCGCATAGGGAAGGCGTGACGGTCAGCGCACCGACGCCCAGCGTGACGAAGGGGAAGAAGCGCGGCACGCCGTAGCGGTCTTCCGCTTCGATGCCGCCATTCTTGCGGCCCAGGTCGTCGTACAGGGCCGTGGCCTGTTCGTTGAATTCCGCGATGATGCGCTGCACCCGCTCCGTCCAGTCCGGGCTGCGGAACAGCACCACGAAATCATCGCCGCCCACATGGCCGACAAAGTCGCGCAAGGGGTCGCAGTGTTGCTTGATGACCTCGGCGGTCAGCATGATCATGTCGTCGCCGCGCCAATAGCCGTACACGTCGTTGAAGGGCTTGAAGTTGTTCAGGTCGCCATAGCAAACCGTGAAGTCGGCCGCGTCTTCCAGCAGGGTTGCAATATGGCGGCTGATGGGAATGTTGCCGGGCAGGGACGTCAGTGGGTTGGCGTAGCGCGCGGCCTCGATCCGCATTTCGGTCACGGAACGCACCAGCGTTTCGCCGGTTGCCAGGCCGTCGTAACGGCCGTCCCGCGTGATGATCAGGCCGTCCATCAGGTAGCGCTGGTCTTCCGATATCAGCACATGGCTGAGCTGGTCGATGGACACGTTCAGGTCCACCAGCACCGGTTCGGCGTTCATGAAGGTTGAACAGCGGTCGCGGCCGAACAGTTCGCGCGTGTAGCGCTGCGCGTAGTGTTCCGAAAAATCGCGCCGGTTGATGATGCCCACCGGTCGGTTGTCGGCGTCGACCACCGCCACGGCGTGCATGGTTTTGTGTTCGATAAAGAGCCGGTGCACGTCATCATTGGTGTGCGTGTCCAGCAGTGCAGCCGGGGCTTCCACGCGCAGGCTGGCCGCCGTGCCGCCCGCCGCGCGTTGCGACAAGGGGGCGGTGCTGCGTACGCGCAGCGAATCGCGCACGGGCGCGGTCAGCTCGGTCAGCAGCGTTTCTTCAGGCCGGCCCAAGTACCAGCCTTGCGCGTAGCGGATGTCCAGCTCGCGCACCATGGCCAGGTCTTCAGCGGTCTCGATGCCTTCGGCCACGATGGCGGTGCCCAAGTGCTGGGCCACCTTCAAAATGGCGCGCACCATGCTTTGCTTGCGGTCGTCGTGGCCGATGCCGCTGAAGAAGTAGCGGTCGATCTTGACCAGGTCGGGCTGCATTTCGGCCCACAGCTGCAAATTCGAGTTGCCCACGCCGTAGTCATCCAGCGCGATGCGCATGCCGTGCTCGCGCAGGCAGGCAAAAGCACTACCCAATTCCTGCATGTGATCCGATAGCGGGTCTTGCTCGGTTAGCTCAACGATGATGCTGGACGCGGGCAGCGCGCAATCCTTAAGCAACTGCTGCGGCATATCGTCGCCCCAAAGCGTCCAATAGTGGATCAGCGCCGACCCCGACAGGTTCAGGAACAGCTTGCCGGACGCTTCGTTGCTGTGGAAACCCTGGGCGCCGGCGCGAAAGCTGGCCAGTTCCAACTGCGGATGCAGGCCCCGGCGCCGGGCTTCGGCAAAGAGCGCGTCCGGAAAGTGCAGGGCCGTGTCGGCGGGGCCGCGTATCAGGCTTTCGTGGCCGTAGATGCGGGTATGGGACAGGTCCACCACCGGTTGGTAGCGGGGGCGAAGCAGGCGATCTTGCAAGATGCCGGCCAAGCCAACGGATGCGGGCGCGTCGCCCAGAGTGACAGGCATGCGGGCCGTGGTCGGCCGGGGCAGAGCGTGAAGGGAGGTCATCGCCGAGGCGTTCAGATACGATCAGTGACAAGATTGGTCATGTTGACAACAAAATATGTCTGCGTTGTTGCCGGTGCGCGCGACGCGCAATCTTCAAGCGCTGTTACATGGGTGTCAACCAAGGTTTCCCCTTGCTATGAGCGTGGGTAGGGGCCGCGCCTCGGCCACCGCCCTATACAATTTGCCCCATGACTTCCCCCAAGATTCCCGAATCCCTGCGCCGCATCGTGCTGGCGTCCAACAACGCCGGCAAGTTGCGTGAGTTTTCCGCCTTGTTCGCGCCCCTGGGCGTAGAACTCGTGCCTCAGGGCGAGCTGGGCGTGCCCGAAGCCGAAGAGCCGCATGTGACCTTCGTAGAAAATGCGCTGGCCAAGGCGCGCCATGCCAGCCGCTTGACCGGCTTGCCGGCCCTGGCCGACGACTCCGGCCTGTGCGTGGCCGCACTGGATGCCGCGCCCGGCGTGTATTCGGCCCGCTACGCCAAGATGCACGGCGGCGAAAAGTCCGACCAGGCCAATAACGCGCTGCTGGTGCACAACCTGGCGGGCGTGACCGACCGCCACGCCTGGTATGTGGCGGTGCTGGCCCTGGTGCGTTCGGAAAACGACCCGTGTCCCATCATTGGCGAAGGCCTGTGGCATGGCGAAATCATCGACCAGCCCGAAGGCGCGAACGGCTTTGGCTACGACCCGCACTTCTACCTGCCCGATATGGCGCTGACCGCGGCCTCGCTCGACCCCGAAGAAAAGAACCGCGTCAGCCATCGCGCCCGCGCCTTGCGCGAACTGCTGAGCAAACTCAGCCACGCTTAACCCGCATGTCCATCACCATTCCCATCCGCAACGACATGGGCGCGTCGCCATCGCGCGTGCGCATGCCGCCCGGGGCCACGCTGACCAGCCTGCCGCCGCTATCCATTTATGTGCATGTGCCGTGGTGCGTGCGCAAATGCCCGTATTGCGATTTCAATTCCCATGCCGCGCCCGGAGAAATTCCCGAACGCGCGTATCTGGACGCCTTGCGCAGTGATCTAGAACAGGCGCTGCCGTCCATCTGGGGCAGGCAGGTGGTGTCCGTCTTCATTGGCGGTGGCACGCCCAGCCTGCTGTCGTCGGCCGGCTTGGACGAACTGCTGGCCATGCTGCGCGCCTGTTTGAACTTGTGGCCAGACGCCGAGATCACCATGGAAGCCAACCCCGGCACCGCCGAGGCCAGCCGCTTCCGCGACTATGCCGCAAGCGGCGTTACGCGCTTCTCGCTGGGTATCCAGAGCTTTGACGATGCGCAACTGCAAAAGCTGGGCCGCATCCACGACGCCGCGCAGGCCCGCGCGGCGATCGACATGGCGCAGCGCGCCGTCTCGCGTGTGAACCTGGACATGATGTTCGCCTTGCCCGGTCAAAGCCTGGACGCCTGTGTGGCGGATCTGCGCCAAGCCATCTCGTTTGGCACCGAGCATCTGTCGCTGTATCACCTGACGATGGAACCCAATACCGTCTTCGCCAAGTTCCCGCCCGCGGAACTGCCCGATGACGACACCAGCGCGGCCATGCAAGACGCGGTCGAAGCGGAGCTGGCCGCAGCCGGCTTGGCCCGCTACGAAGTGTCTGCCTATGCCAAGGCGGGCGCGCGCTGCCGCCACAACCTGAATTACTGGGAATTTGGCGACTACCTGGGCATCGGCCCCGGCGCGCACGGCAAGCTGTCATTTCATGACCGTATCGTGCGTGAAGCGCGCCTGCGCAATCCGGATTCCTGGATGCAGGCGGCCATGGCGCGCGACGGTAGCCACCTGGCCGAAAGCCGGCAGGTCGGACCGGACGAACTGCCCTTTGAATTCATGCTTAACGCGCTGCGCCTGAAGGACGGGGTGCCGGCCACGGCGTTCAACGAACGCACCGGTTTGTCGCTTGCCGCCATTGCGCACCAATTGGAGGCAGCATCGAAACGGGGCTTGCTGGACGCGGATCCGACACGTTTGAAGGCCACGCCCTTGGGCTGGCGGTTTCTGAACGACTTGCAGGAAATGTTCCTGTAGTTGCTTTTGCACCAAAACGGAGCAATCATGCTCCATCTTTTGCACCATCATGGTGCTTCGTGTTTCCATAAGCGTGCGGTTTTCCCCCGGGATTGCCTAGGGAAAAGCTGGCACGCTTATTGCTTCCCTCTTTTATGCCAGTCGAGCGGCAAAGCCCTCGACCCTTTTATCTAATGGAGATGACATGGCAAGCCCGAAAGACGTCCTGAAACAGATCGCCGATAACGAAGTCAAGTTCGTGGATTTCCGCTTTACCGATACGGTTGGCCGTGAGCACCACGTTTCCGTGCCCACCTCCGCGATCGACGAAGACAAGCTGGAAAGCGGGCAGGCTTTCGACGGTTCGTCGATCCCGGGTTGGAAGGGCATCGAAGCGTCCGACATGCTGCTCATCCCCGACTGCTCGACCGCCAACCTGGATCCGTTCCGCGAAGAACCGACCCTGATCCTGTCGTGCGACGTCGTTGAGCCGTCGGACCTGAAGGGCTATGACCGCGACCCGCGTTCGCTGGCCAAGCGCGCCGAAGCCTACTTGAAGTCCTCCGGCCTGGGCGACACCGCCTACTTCGGTCCGGAACCCGAATTCTTCGTGTTCGACGGCGTGACCTGGAACACCGACATGTCGGGCACGTTCGTCAAGATCAAGTCCGAAGAAGCCTCGTGGTCGACCGGCCTGGAATTCGAAGGCGGCAACACCGGCCATCGTCCCGCAGTCAAGGGCGGCTACTTCCCCGTTCCCCCGGTTGATTCGTTCCAGGACATGCGCTCGGAAATGTGCCTGTTGATGGAACAAATGGGCGTGCCGGTTGAAGTGCACCACCATGAAGTGGCTGGCGCTGGCCAGCTGGAAATCGGTACCAAGTTCAGCACGCTGGTTCAGCGCGCCGACTGGACGCAGATCGTCAAGTACGTCGTGCACAACGTGGCCCACGCCTACGGCAAGACCGCCACGTTCATGCCCAAGCCCATCGTTGGCGACAACGGTTCCGGCATGCACGTGCACCAATCCATCTGGAAGGATGGCCAAAACCTGTTCGCAGGTAACGGCTACGCCGGCCTGTCGGAATTCGCGCTGTACTACATCGGCGGCATCATCAAGCACGCCCGCGCCCTGAACGCCATCACCAACCCGGGCACGAACTCGTACAAGCGTCTGGTTCCGCACTACGAAGCCCCGGTCAAGCTGGCTTATTCGGCCCGCAACCGTTCGGCCTCGATCCGCATTCCGTACGTCGGCAACCCGAAGGGCCGCCGCGTCGAAGCGCGTTTCCCGGACCCCCTGGCCAACCCGTACCTGGCTTTCTCGGCCCTGATGATGGCCGGCCTGGACGGCGTCCAGAACAAGATCCACCCGGGCGATCCGGCCGACAAGAACCTGTACGACCTGCCGCCGGAAGAAGACGCAAAGATCCCGACCGTGTGCTCCTCGCTGGAACAAGCGCTGGAAGCCCTGGACGCCGATCGCGAATTCCTGACCCGTGGTGGCGTGTTCAGCAACGACATGCTCAACGCCTACATCGACCTGAAGATGGGCGATGTGAATCGTCTGCGCATGACCACGCACCCGGTCGAATTCGACATGTACTACAGCCTCTGATCCTTTAGAGGCTGTGGCGGGGGGAGCGCGATGATGTAGGCAGAAACCAGGGCCCACACATCGCGCACCACCAGGTCGCGGCTCGACGGTTTGTCCGCCAGGCAACACGCTTGGCGGGCAGGGCGCCGGGTTCCGGCGCCGCCGTCGCGGGCGCGTTCCGCTTTTCCCCTGTCATTCGGGTACGTTGAAAAATGAATGTAGAAGCTCTCGATCTGCTTGCCACGTCCGTTTTCCTGGTCAACGAGCGCGGCCACATTGAATACGCCAACGCCGCCGCCGAAGATCTGTTCGGCCGCTCACGCAAGCAACTGGCCGGGCACTCCGCCGCCACGTTGTTCGACACCCCAGAAAACATCCAGTCCTCCATTGACCGCGCCGCCGCGGGCAGGTACGCCGACGTCAGGCAATTGGCCTCGTTGCGCCGCGCCGCCGAATCCGTCGAAGTCGCGGTCACCACGGTGGGGCTGACGGGCCAACGCTGGCCGGTATTGATCGAAACGCGCGAGATCGAACAGCGCGTGCTGGCCGACCGCAATCATCGGCTGGTGGACGAAATAGAAGCGCATCGCGAACTGCTGCGCAATCTGGCCCATGAAGTGAAGAATCCCCTGGGCGGTTTGCGCGGCGCCGCGCAATTGCTCGAAGCCGAGCTGCCCAGTGCGGCGCTGGCTGAATACACCCAAGTCATTATTTCCGAAGCTGACCGCCTGCAGGCGCTGGTGGACCGCTTGAGCGGCCCGCAACGTGTGCCGCTGAACGCGCGGCCGGTGAACATCCATGAAATCTGCGAGCGCGTGTGCGCGCTGATCCAAGCCGAGTTCCGCAACGATGTCACCATCCTGCGCGACTACGACGCCTCGGTGCCAGATTTGAAGGGCGATGCCGCCCGCCTGATGCAGGCGGTGCTGAACGTGGCGCGCAACGCCGCGCAGGAACTGGTTGCGCGGCCGCAAGGCCCGCAGACGGAACCCGGCGTGGTGACGCTGCGCACCCGCGTGGCCCGGCAGGTCATGCTGGCGCACCGGCAACACCGGCTGGCGCTGGTGCTGTCCATTATCGACAACGGTCCCGGCGTGCCGGACCACATCCGCGACCGCATTTTCCACCCGCTGGTCACGGCAAGGGCCGGCGGTACCGGGTTGGGCTTGAGCCTGGCCCAGGACTTCGTGCAACAGCACGGCGGCATCATCGAATTTGAATCCCGACCCGGGCGTACCGAGTTTCGCCTGGTCCTACCGATGGAGCCCGCACACTGATGAAACCCGTATGGATCGTCGACGACGACCAGGCCATCC
>Ga0160437_1000233_pt1 | contig 30919 bp, 25 predicted proteins | sample HID1975I_E0MG_FD_108227 | JGI IMG/M metagenome (GOLD analysis project Ga0160437, IMG submission 108227) | Enriched soil microbial communities from UW Madison campus, WI, USA - HID1975I_E0 MG | ecosystem: Environmental > Terrestrial > Soil > Unclassified | place: USA: Madison, Wisconsin... | reverse complement strand
TTCCTCGGACAACTCAACGCCATGGTTCGCGATGGCACGGCGTGGCAAACCAAGGCCGTTTGAAGAAAGACAGTTGCTCCTACCAAGGCGTCGTCATCGCACGCCGCATACCCCACACCTCCGATGACAGAACTGCGCAATCGCCACGCGCCCGCTTGATTCAGGTCAACATGCCACCCCCGCGGACTGGTGAAGATGCGCCCACCTGTCCGGGAGAGCGCGTCATGGAACCGAAAAGCATCCAGATCACCAAGCGGCTGTGGTGGGGCCTCGGCGCCCTGCTGGTGGTCAGCTTCGGCATCATGTTGTGGATCGGCAAGGACATCTACCAGACCGCGCCGCCGATGCCGCAACAGGTCGTGACGCAGGGCGGCCAGGTCGTCTACACCCGCGCCGACATCGAGACCGGCCGCCACGTCTGGCAGAGCATCGGCGGCCAGCAGAACGGCTCGATCTGGGGCCACGGTGCGCTGATCGCGCCGGACTGGTCGGCCGAGTGGCTGCACCGCGAGGTGATGGCGATGCTGGCGCTGCGCGCGCGTTCGGAGTACGGGCTGGCCTACGATGCGCTCGACGGCAGCGAGCAGGCCAAGCTGCAGGCCGAGATCAGGCCGGAAATCCGCCGCAACACCTACGACCCCGACACGGGTTCGATCGTCATTTCCGACGAGCGCGCGCAGGCGATCGCGCAGGTGGCCGCGCACTACATGAGCGTGTTCTCCAACGACCCGGTCACCGCCGACCTGCGCGAGGCCTATGCGCTGCGCGAGGACCCGGTACCGGACATGGAGCACCGGCGCATGATGACCGGCTTCTTCTTCTGGGCGTCCTGGGCGACGGCGACCGACCGTCCGGGCGACGTGAAGTCGTACACCAACAACTTCCCGCACGAACCGCTGGTGGGCAACGTTCCCACCGCCAGCAGCTTCATGTGGTCGATGTTCTCGATCCTGTTCATGATCGCCGGCATCGCATTGCTGGCCTGGCACTACGCGGTCTACCACGGCAAGGAGAAGCCGCTGGTGCCGCCTGCCCAGGACCCGGCACGCGCGATCGTGGTGACGCCATCGATGCGCGCCACGGCCAAGTATTTCTGGCTGGTGATGGGCCTGTTCCTGGTGCAGATCCTGATGGGCGCGACCACCGCGCACTACCAGATCGAAGGCCAGGAGGCCTACGGCTTCGCGCTCGCCGAATACCTGCCGTATGCAGTGACCCGCAGCTGGCACACGCAGCTGGCGATCCTGTGGATCGCGACCGCGTGGCTGGCGACCGGCCTGTACCTGGGGCCGGCGATTTCCGGGCATGAGCCGAAGTACCAGCGGCTCGGCGTCAACTTCCTCTTCATCAGCCTGATCGTGATCGTGGTCGGTGCGTTCGCCGGCCAGTGGTTCGCGGTGATGCAGAAGCTGGGCCTGGCCCACAACTTCTGGTTCGGCCACCAGGGCTGGGAATACACCGACATCGGCCGCTTCTGGCAGATCTACCTGTTCATCGGCCTGATGCTGTGGCTGTTCCTGGTCGGCCGCGCGCTGTGGCCGGCGATGCGCAGCAAGGCCAACGAGTCGCGGCATATCGCCGGGCTGCTGTTCCTGTCCACGGTGGCGATCGGCCTGCTGTACGCGGCCGGCCTGATGTGGCGGGAAGACACGCACATTTCAATCGTCACCTACTGGCGCTTCTGGATCGTGCACCTGTGGGTGGAAGGCTTCTTCGAAGTGTTCGCGGTCGCGGTGATCAGCTTCATCTTCGTCAAGCTGGGGCTGGTGCGCGGCCGCTCGGCGACGATCAACGTGCTGTTTGCCACCATCGTGTTCATGGCCGGCGGCGTGCTGGGCATGTTCCACCACCTGTACTTCGCCGGCGTCACCACCAGCGTGATCGCGCTGGGTGCGAGCATCTCCGCGCTGGAGGTGGTACCGCTGGCGCTGATCGGGCTGGAGGCGCACGAGACCTGGAAGAGCAGCCGCGCCACGCCGTGGATGGCGCGCTACCGCTGGCCGATCATGTTCTTCCTCGCGGTCAGCTTCTGGAACCTGGTCGGCGCCGGCCTGCTGGGCTTTTTGATCAACACGCCGCTGGCGCTGTTCTACATGCAGGGCACCAACCTCACCGCCGCCCACGGCCACACCGCGCTGTTCGGCGTGTACGGGATGCTCGGCATCGGCCTGATGCTGTACTGCCTGCGCGGCCTGCGGCCCGACGTGGTGTGGAAGGAAGGCCTGCTGCGCGGCGGCTTCTGGACGATGAACATCGGCCTGGCGCTGATGGCGGTCCTGACCCTGCTGCCGATGGGCGTGCTGCAGCTGGAAGCGAACCTGGAACGTGGCTACTGGTACGCGCGCTCGGCGGAGTTCATGAACCGCCCGATCATCGATCTGCTGGTGTGGCTGCGGGTGCCGGGCGACACGATCTTCGCGGTCGGCGCGCTGCTGGTGGCGCTGTTCGTGGCCCGGCTGTGGATTGCGCCCGGGCGCGAGCGGCTGCCGGCGGCAGCAGCCGAAGCCGCGGGCGCCGAGTAGCGTGAGACGAGGCCAGGCCGGGCCGCGGCGAACGCCGCGGTCCGGACGGACCCGCGCCGCGCGGGCCACGCTGACCTGGATCAAGGCGACGCCGCCGCACCCGGCGCACACTGCACGCCATGGACAAGCATTCCGCCACTTCCCCAAAGCACGCGCTCTCGCCGGCGATGCTCGCCCGCGCACCGCACCGGCTGCTGTTCTTCATCGGCGCGGCCAACGTGCTGCTGGCGATGCTCTGGTGGGCGCTGTGGCTGGTCGACGCGCACTGGCACGTGCCCGGCCTGCCGCAGCCGCAGGTGTACGGCGGCTGGATCCACGCGATCGTGATGCAGTACCAGGTGCTGGCGCCCTTCATGTTCGGCTTCCTGTTGACCGTGTTCCCGCGCTGGATGGGCCAGGACGAACTCACCCGCTGGCACTACGTTCCGGTGGGGCTGGGCCTGTTCGGCGGCCAGCTGCTGACCCTGGCCGGCGCGCTGGGGCCGGCGCACCTGCTGCACCTGGGCGCGGTGTTCACGCTGGTCGGCTGGGGCACGGGCCTGCTGTTCCTGTTGCGCCTGCTGTGGCGCGACGGCGGCAGGACCTGGCATGCGGTGTCGTGCGCGGGCGCGCTGTTGCTGGGCTTCGCCGGGCTGCTGGCCTATGCCGCGTACCTGCACGTGGAAGACGCGCGGCTGGTGTTCGCGGCGATCAAGATCGGCACCTTCGGGCTGCTGCTGCCGGTGTATTTCACGGTCGCGCACCGGATGTTCCCGTTCTTCGCCGGCAACGTGGTGAAGGGTTACCAGCCGTGGCGGCCGATGTGGGTGCTGGGCGCGTTCTGGCCGCTGGTGCTGGCCCACCTGGCGCTGGAGCTGGTGCACGCCTACCAGTGGCTGTGGCTGGCGGACGTGCCCTTGCTGGCGCTGGCCGGCACGTGGCTGTGGCGCAACTGGCCGCGCGGGCCGGCGCCGCTGCTGCTGCGGGTGCTGTTCTGGGGCTACGCGTGGCTGCCGGTGGCGCTGGCGCTGTATGTCGCGCAGAGCCTGGCGTACCTGCTGGACGGCGACTTCATCCTCGGCCGCGCGCCGGCGCACGCGCTGTTCATCGGCTTCTTCGGCAGCCTGCTGGTGGCGATGGTCACCCGCGTCACGCAGGGCCATTCCGGCCGGCCGCTGGTGTTCGGCGGCGTGGCGACGTTCGCCTTCGCAGTGATCCAGCTGGTGAGCGTGACCCGCATCGTGGCCGAACTGGTCCCGGACCAGATGGCCTGGCAGGCGGCGGCCGCGCTCGGCTGGCTGCTGGCGTTTGCGCCGTGGGCGCTGCGTTCGCTGCGGATCTACCTGGCGCCGCGCGCGGACGGCAAGCCTGGCTGACGGGAAGGAGCAGCAACGGATGATCGAGTTCTATCCCCAGATCCGCCACGTCCACATCGGGGCGGTGATCCTCAGCGGCAGCCTGTTCGCGCTGCGCGGCGCCTTCGCGCTGGCGGGCGCGCGCTGGCCGCATGCCGCGCCGGTGCGCTACCTGAGCTACACCATCGACACCACCCTGCTGACCGCGGCGCTGATGCTGGTGTCGATCCTGCCCGGCGCGCTGTTCGCCAACGGCTGGCTGGCGACCAAGCTGGTGCTGGTGGTGGTCTACGTGGTGCTGGGCGTGCTGGCGATGAAGCGTGGGCGCACGCGCGCGATCCGCACGGGCTGCTACGTCGCCGCGCTGCTGGTGTTCGCGACCATCTACGGCATCGCGCGCATGCACCATCCGCTGGGCTGGCTGTACCCGTGGCTGGGCTGATGGACGCGGCTGGCGCAACCGCCGTCGCCGGCGACGATCGCGGCTGGATCGCCGACGCCGTTGCCGCCCTGCGCCGAGAAGCCGCGCGCTCGGCCGACACCCACCTGCTGCACGCCACCTTCCCCGGCCTGCCGGGCATCGACTTCTACTTCAAGGACGAAGCCTCGCACCCCACCGGCAGCCTCAAGCACCGGCTGGCGCGGTCGCTGTTCCTGTATGCGCTGTGCAACGGCCGGCTGCGGCCGGGACAGGCGGTGGTGGATGCCTCTTCCGGCAGCACCGCGATTTCGGAAGCGTGGTTCGCACGGTTGCTGGGGCTGTCGTTCACCGCGGTGATGCCGGCGAACACGGCGCCGGCCAAGATCGAGGCGGTGCACGCATTGGGCGGGCACTGCGACCTGACTGGCGCGGATACGTGCCCGCAGGCACGTGCGAAGGAGATCGCCGCGCAGGGCGCCTGCTTCCTCGACCAGTTCGGACTGGCCGAACGCGCGACGGACTGGCGCGGCAACAACAACATCGCCGAATCGATCGTCGGCCAGCTGCGGCACGAACGCCATCCCGAACCGGCGTGGATCGTCTGCGGCGCCGGCACCGGCGGTACGTCGGCCACGATCGGCCGCTACCTGCGCTATCGCGGCCTGCACACGCGGCTGTGCGTGGCCGAACCGACGGGCATGGCATTCGCGCGCGCCTGGCGCACGCGCGACCACGCCGCGCACGCGACACATGCGACCTGCATCGAGGGCATCGGTCGGTCGCGGGCGGAGCCTGGCTTCCTGCCCGAGGTCGTCGACAAGGTGGTCGAGGTACCGGATGCCGCCTCGATTGCCGGCATGCTCCTGCTCGAAACACAGTTCGGACGCCGCTACGGCGGTTCGTCGGGGACGAACCTGGTCGCGTGCCTGGAGCTGGCGTCGCGCATGCATCGCAACGGCGAGCACGGCAGCATCGTCAGCCTGCTGTGCGACCGCGGCGAGCGTTACGACCGGACGCTGTTCGATCCCGGCTGGCGCGGGCGCAGCGGGATCGATCCGGCACCGTGGGGCCGCGAACTGCAGTCAATCATCGAAGGCGGCGCGGCGGGTACGCAGCGGCCGGCCCGGCTGGACGCCCTTCTGTAAAGCCGCCTGGTTCCCGCTTCAATCCAGCGCGCTGAATACCAGCGTGCCGTTGGTGCCGCCGAAGCCGAAGCTGTTGGACATCACCGTACGCAATGTCGCATCGGTGGTTTCTCGCAGCACCGGGAAGCCCTCCGCGCGCGGGTCGAGTTCGGCGATGTTCGCCGACCCGGCCATGAAGCCGCCCTGCAGCATCAGCAGGCAGTAGATCGCCTCGTGCACGCTGGCCGCGCCGAGCGAGTGGCCGGTCAGCGCCTTGGTCGACGACAGCGGTGGCACCTTGCCGCCGAAGGCCTCCCCCACGGCTTCCAGCTCGACGATGTCGCCCAGCGGCGTCGAGGTGCCGTGGGTGTTCACGTAGTCGATCGGCGCGTCGACGCCTTCCATCGCCATGCGCATGCAGCGCACCGCGCCCTCGCCCGAGGGGGCGACCATGTCGACGCCGTCGGAGGTCACGCCGTAGCCGACCAGCTCGGCGTGGATGCGCGCGCCGCGCGCCTTCGCGTGTTCGTATTCCTCCAGCACCAGCATGCCGCCGCCGCCGGCGATGACGAAGCCGTCGCGGCCGGTGTCGTACGGGCGCGAGGCGCTTTCCGGCGTGTCGTTGTGGTGCGTGGACAGCGCGCCCATCGCGTCGAACTGCGCGGTCATGCCCCAGTGCAGCTCCTCGCCGCCGCCGGCGAACATCACGTCCTTGGCGCCGTGGCGGATCATGTTCGCGGCCGCGCCGATGCAGTGTGCCGACGTCGCGCAGGCGGCGGAGATCGAATAGCTGATGCCACGAATGCCGAATGCGGTCGACAGCGCCGCCGACACCGTCGAGCCCATCGTGCGCGGCACCATGTACGGCCCGACCTTGCGCACGCCGCGGTTGCGCAGCAGGTCGCCGGTCTCGATCTGCCACTGCGGCGAGCCGCCGCCGGAGCCGGCGATCAGGCCGGTGCGCTCGTCGCGCACATCCGCGTCGGACAGCCCGGCGTCGGCGATCGCATCGCGCATCGACACGTAGGCGTAGCCTGCCGCGTCGCCCATGAAGCGCTTGAGCTTGCGGTCGATCTGCTCGCCGAGGTCGATCTCCGGCGCACCCGCGACGTGGCTGCGCAGCCCGAGTTCGGCGTACTCGGGAATGAAGCGGATGCCGGATTCGAGCGCGCGCAGCGATGCCGCAACGCTGGCCTGGTCGTTGCCGATGCACGAGACGATGCCCATGCCGGTGACGACGACGCGGCGGTTGCCATCCGGACCGTTCATCAGAACCCCTCCGTGTTGCGGAACAGCCCGACGCGCAGGCCCTCCGCAACATAGATTTCCTTGCCGTCGACCAGCGTGCGGCCGTCGGCGATCACCAGCGCCAGCTTGCCGCGCATCACGCGGCGGATGTCGATCTCGTAGCTGACCAGCTTCGCGTCGGGCAGCACCTGGCCGCTGAACTTCACCTGCCCCACGCCGAGCGCGCGGCCACGGCCGGGTTCGCCCAGCCACGGCAGGTAGAAGCCAGTGAGCTGCCACATCGCGTCCATGCCCAGGCAGCCGGGCATCACCGGGTCGCCCTCAAAGTGGCAGCCGAAAAACCACAGGTCCGGATGCACGTCCATCTCGGCGCGGATCAAGCCCTTGCCGAATGCGCCGCCTTCGCTGGCGATCTGCGTGATGCGGTCGAACATCAGCATCGGCGGCAGCGGCAGGCGCGCGTTGCCGGGACCGAACATCTCGCCGCGTCCGCAGGCGAGCAGCTGGTCGCGATCCAGCGAGGAGGGTCTCGTCATCGATTCGAATCCGGTCGTGGGGAAAGGGGTCAATTATGGCAGCCGCGCGCGAATCCCTCGACGCCGCGTGCCCGGATTCGACCATACGACCCGGTAGGTTCAGTCGGCGTCGGCGCCCTGCGCTTCCCGCGCGCCCTCGCCTGCTGCATGTCCGGGCACGCAGCCGTCGAGACCGGCGGCGTCCAGGCACTCGACCACCATGCCCGGCGGCTGCAGTGCGAAATCCACCCACTCGAATGCTTCGCCCATGGCCCGTTCCGCACTTGGATCCGATGACGGTCATTGAAGCGCCCGGGCGCTGCGTGGCGCATTGATCCGGATCAAGCGCATCCGGCGCGCGCCGCGCACAATCGCCTGGCACCCGCTGTCGGCGGCTTGACGCAGGTCATGGGGAATCCGCCGGTGCAGGCACACCATACGCACATGAATGGTGAGCCGGTGCGGCACACCACCCGCCACGCGGCATCGACGACGCAACGGGGAGCGAATTCATGCACCTGCCACCCCTTCCGCGTACAGCGCTCGGCACATCCGGCGCGCGCAACGACCACGCCATCACTTTCGTCATGACACGTTAAGCCCCCGACGGGGAAAGGGACACAGACCATGAAACGCTTCATCGCCTGTATTGCCATCGCAACCCTCCTGGCGGCCGCCGGCTGCAAGCAGGGCGATACTCCCGCCCCGGCCGCCAAGCCGGGCGCGGCCTACGATTCCGGCGGCTCGCTCAAGGGCGACTTCGGTCCGCCGCAGGGCAAGCCGATCGAGGCAGTCCTGACATCGCCGCCGCACGTGCCGCCGCCGACCGGCCGCGACTACCCGGCGAAGGTGGTCGTGGAGCTGGATGTGGTCGAAAAGGAGATGGAGATCTCCGAAGGCACCACCTACACCTTCTGGACCTTCGGCGGCACGGTGCCCGGCAGCTTCATCCGCGTGCGCCAGGGCGACACGGTGGTCTTCCACCTGCGCAACATGCCCGACAGCAAGATGCCCCATAACATCGACCTGCACGGCGTCACCGGTCCCGGCGGCGGTGCGTCGTCGAGCTTCACCGCGCCCGGCCACGTCACCCGCTTCACGTTCAAGGCGCTCAACGCCGGCCTGTTCGTGTACCACTGCGCCACGGCGCCGGTGGGCATGCACATCGCCAACGGCATGTACGGCCTGATCCTGGTCGAGCCGCCGGAGGGCATGCCGCCGGTCGACCGCGAGTACTACGTGATGCAGGGCGACTTCTACACCACGGGCAAGTACCGCGAGAAGGGCCACCAGGGCTTCGACATGCAGAAGGGCATCGACGAAAACCCGACCTACGTCGTGTTCAACGGCGCCGAGGGTTCGCTGACCGGCGACAACGCGCTGACCGCCAACACCGGCGAGAACGTGCGCCTGTACGTGGGCAACGGCGGACCCAACCTGGTGTCGAGCTTCCACGTGATCGGCGAGATCTTCGACAAGGTCTGGTTCGAGGGCGGCACGCGCTACAACGAGAACGTGCAGACCACGCTGATCCCGTCCGGCGGCGCGGCGATCATGGACTTCCACGTCGAGGTCCCCGGCAGCTACGTGCTGGTCGACCACTCGATCTTCCGCGCGTTCAACAAGGGCGCGCTGGCGATCCTCAAGGCCGACGGCGCCGAACGCCCCGACATCTATTCCGGCAAGGAAGTCGACGCGATGTACATCGGCGACCAGGCCAACGCCAACCTCGCCGCGGTCGGCGCCGCGGTCAAGGCGGAAAAGGCCGGCGAGCTGACGGTCGACGACCAGATCGAGGCCGGCAAGGCGCTGTTCGCCGGCACCTGCTCCACCTGCCACCAGGCGAGCGGCGAAGGCATGCCGGGGGTGTTCCCGCCGCTGGCGAACTCGGATTACATCGCCGCCGATCCCGCGCACGTGCCGCAGGTGATCCTGCATGGCCTGCAGGGCCCGATCAAGGTCAACGGCAAGGACTACGACTCGATCATGCCGCCGATGAGCCAGCTCACCGACGACGAGGTGGCCAACATCGCCACCTACGTGCTCAACAGCTGGGGCAACCCGGGCGGACAGGTCACCAAGGAGCAGGCCGCCGAGATCCGCAAGGTCAAGCCGGCCAATGCGTCGGAAGGCCACTAGGGCGAACGCCATGCGCCTCGCCGTCGCCCTGCCCTGCCTGCTCGCCGTCGCCGCCACGGCCGCCCTCGCGGCCGGCGGCGCGGCATGGGTGCGGCTGCCGGGCGGCGACTTCCGCTCGGCGCTGAAGTACGAGGACGCGCGCAAAGTACGGATCGCACCGTTCGAACTGCAGCAGCGGCCGGTGACGAACGCCGAGTTCCTGGCCTTCGTGCAGGCGCATCCGCAGTGGCGGCGCGACAACGTCGCCTCGGTGCTGGCCGAACCGCGCTACCTCTCGCACTGGGCCAGTCCCGACGTGCTCGGCGACAAGGCCCTGCCGCAGCAGCCGGTGGTGCAGGTGAGCTGGTTCGCGGCATCCGCCTACTGCGAGGCGCAGGGCGCGCGGCTGCCGACCTGGTCGGAGTGGGAATACGCCGCGGCCGCCGACGAAACCCGCCGCGACGCGCGCAGCGACCCGGCCTGGCGCGAACGTATCCTGGCCTGGTACTCGACGCCGTCCAACAAGGCCCTGCCGCGCGCCGGCCTGCAGACGCCCAACGCCTGGGGCGTGCAGGACCTGCACGGGCTGGTGTGGGAATGGACGGACGACTTCTCGTCGCTGCTGGTCTCGGGCGACAACCGCATGCAGGGCGACGCCGACAAGTTCAAGTTCTGCGGCGCGGGTGCGCTGTCGATGGACGACCGCGAAAACTACGCGGTGCTGATGCGGGTGGCGATGCTGTCCTCGCTGGACGCCGTCGACACCACCGCCAATCTCGGTTTCCGCTGTGCGAGGGACGTGAAATGAAGGCTTCCAGCAAGTTCGCCGCCTGCCTGTCGCTGGCGCTGCTGCTGCTCGCGGCCGCGGCCGCCGCGGTCGCGGCACCGAAGCAGGCGCCGCTGCCGCGCGATTCGGTCTACCAGCTGCCGGCCACGCTGACCGACCAGGCCGGCGAAACCCGGGACTGGCGCAGCAAGCGCGGTACGCCGCAGCTGGTGGCGATGTTCTACACCTCCTGCCAGTTCATCTGCCCGCTGATCATCGACAGCGGCAAGGCGGTCGAACACGCCCTGCCCGCCGACCAGCGCGCCAGGCTGGGCATCCTGCTGATCAGCATGGACCCCGCGCGCGACGACCCTACGGCGCTGATGTCGGTGGCGCGCAAGCGCAAGCTCGACGCCGCGCACTGGTCGCTGGCCAGTCCCGAACCCGACCAGGTCCGCGCCGTCGCCGGCGTGCTTGGCGTGCGCTACCGGCAGCTGGCCGACGGCGAGTTCAACCACACCAGCGTGCTGGTGCTGCTCGACGCCGAAGGCCGCATCGTGGCGCGCAGCGAGCAGATCGGCAGCCAGGTCGATCCGGAGTTCGTCGCCGAGGTCCGGCGCGTGCTGGCCGACTGATCCGCTGCAAGAGTGTGTCGCCACCATCTACGACCAATGTCGTAGGCCCTTTTTGCATCGCGGCATCGTTTTCGCATTGACCGTCCGCAGCGCAAGCGCGACCCTGCCGGTACCGGACGGAGGGCGAACGCATGAACGGTCTCGTGAAGAAGCTGGCCTGGGCTGCGCTGGCGATCCTTGGGGCGTTCTGCCTCGCCACCATCGCGCTGCGGCGCGGCGAGACGATCAACGCGCTGTGGATCGTGGCAGCTGCCGTTTCGATCTACCTGGTGGCCTACCGCTTCTACGCGAAGTTCATCGCCGACAAGGTGATGGGGCTCGACCCCACCCGCGCCACGCCCGCAGTGCTCAACAACGACGGCCTGGATTTCGTGCCCACCAACCGGCACGTGCTGTTCGGCCACCACTTCGCCGCGATCGCCGGCGCCGGCCCGCTGGTCGGCCCGGTGCTGGCGGCGCAGATGGGCTACCTGCCCGGCACGCTGTGGCTGATCGCGGGCGTGGTGCTCGCCGGCGCGGTGCAGGACTTCATGGTGCTGGTGATCTCCAGCCGCCGCGACGCCCGTTCGCTCGGCGACCTGGTGCGCGAGGAAATGGGCCAGGCGCCCGGCACGATCGCGCTGTTCGGCGCGTTCCTGATCATGATCATCATCCTCGCGGTGCTGGCGATGATCGTGGTGAAGGCGCTGCAGGGCAGCCCCTGGGGCATGTTCACGGTGATCGCGACGATCCCGATCGCACTGCTGATGGGCGTGTACATGCGCTACATCCGGCCGGGGAAGATCGGCGAGATTTCCCTCGTCGGGCTGGTGCTGCTGCTGGCGGCGATCTGGTTCGGCGGGCGCGTGGCGGCCGATCCCGAATGGGCGGCGGCGTTCACCTTCAGCGGCACCCAGATCACCTGGATGCTGATCGGCTACGGCTTCATCGCCGCGGTGCTGCCGGTGTGGCTGCTGCTGGCGCCGCGCGACTACCTTTCGACCTTCCTCAAGGTCGGCACCATCCTCGCGCTGGCGATCGGCATCGTGATCGTGATGCCGGACCTGCGCATGCCCGCGCTGACCCAGTTCACCGACGGCACCGGCCCGGTGTGGAAGGGCGACATGTTCCCGTTCCTGTTCATCACCATCGCCTGTGGCGCGGTGTCGGGCTTCCACGCGCTGATCGCCTCGGGCACCACGCCCAAGCTGCTCGCCAACGAGCGTGACGCGCGCTACATCGGCTACGGCGGCATGCTGATGGAATCGTTCGTGGCGATCATGGCGATGGTCGCGGCGTCGATCATCGACCCGGGCGTGTATTTCGCGATGAACAGCCCGGCGGCCATCGTCGGCACCGACGCGGCGACGGTCGCCCAGACCGTGTCGAGCTGGGGCTTCGTCGTCTCGCCCGACGTGCTGGTCGCAACCGCGAAGGAGATCGGCGAACCCAGCATCCTCTCGCGCGCCGGCGGCGCGCCGACACTGGCTGTCGGTATCGCCCAGATCCTGCACAGCGTGATGCCCAGCGCCGACATGATGGCGTTCTGGTACCACTTCGCGATCCTGTTCGAGGCGCTGTTCATCCTCACCGCGGTCGACGCTGGCACGCGCGCCGGCCGCTTCATGCTGCAGGACCTGCTCGGCAACTTCGTGCCGGTGATGCGCAGGACCGAATCGTGGGGCCCGAACCTGATCGCCACCGGCGGCTGCGTGGCGCTGTGGGGCTACTTCCTCTACCAGGGCGTGACCGATCCGCTGGGTGGCATCAACATGCTGTGGCCGCTGTTCGGCATCGCCAACCAGATGCTCGCCGGCATCGCGCTGCTGCTGTGCACGGTGGTGCTGTTCAAGATGAAGAAGGAGCGCTACGCGTGGGTATCGATCGTGCCGACGGTGTGGCTGCTGATCTGCACGGTGTCCGCCGGCTGGATCAAGATCTTCGACTCCGATCCCGGGGTGGGCTTCCTGGCCCAGGCCAACAAGTACCGCGCCGCGATCAACGCCGGCGAACTGATCGCGCCGTCGAAGGACATGGGAGGCATGCACCAGGTGATGTTCAACAACTATGTCAATGCCGGGCTCACCGCGCTGTTCCTGTTCGTGGTGCTGGCGGTGCTGGTGTACTCGGTCGCCGCGATCCGCCGCGCCCGCGCCAGCGACGCGCGCACCGACCGCGAACAGCCCTACGTCGCGCTGACGCCCGAACAGCAGGCGTCGCAACCCTGATGGGTACCGCGCTGGTCCCGCTGGACTACCACCAGGCGCACAAGCGCGTCTGGCGGCGGCTGGTGCAGACCGCGCGGCTGTGCTGCGGCGTGCCGGACTACGACAACTACGTCCGGCACGTGCTCGAAAAGCACCCGGACCGGGAACCGATGGACTACCCCACGTTCTTCCGCGAACGCCAGCAGGCGCGGTTTGGCGGCAAGGGGGGATTCCGCTGCTGCTGACCGGCCATCGCCCGCTGCACTTGCAGGAGCGGCTTCAGCCGCGAGCTTTTCCCCCGATCACCAAGGATCAAGAGCTCGCGGCTGAAGCCGCTCCTGCACATGGTTGCGCGGCGCTACGCCCCCGCCATCGACTTGAGGATCAGGCCGAGCGCGTACGCCAGCCCGGTCCCGGTCGCATACCCCAGCGTGCCCAGCAGTGCGCCCACGGGCGCCAGCGAGGGGTGGAACACCGCCGCCACCACCGGCGCCGAGGCGGGGCCGCCGATGTTGCTCTGCGAGCCGATCGCGAAATAGAAGAACGGCACCCGCAGCAGCCTGCCGGCCACCCACAGCAGGCCGATGTGGATCAGGATCCACACCACGCCGAGCAGGAACAGCTCCGGTCGCTGCAGCAGCGCCATGATGTCCATCTGCATGCCGATGCAGGCGATCAGGAAGTACAGCAGCAACGTGCCGATCTTCGATGCGCCGGCGCCGTCGAGCGTGCGTGCACGGGTAAAGCTCAGCAGCAGGCCGATCAGGGTCGACAGCGCCACCACCCAGACGAAGGGCTCGTGCATGCTCACCGCCCTCGCCCACGAGACGTTGGCGCCGAACCAGTTCGCCAGCGGCGTCGCCAGCGCGTGCGCCAGGCCCACCGCGCCGAAGGCGATACCGACGATCATCATCAGGTCGCCGAGGCTGGCGATGCGCGCGTGCTGGGCCTGGAAGCTGGCCATGCGCTCCCTGAGCTCGTCCAGTGCGCGCGTGTCGGCGCCGCTGCGCTTGTCGATGTCCTGCGCGCGGCCGGCAAGAAAGATCAGCACCGCCATCCACACGTAGCCCACGCCCACGTCCACCACCGCGAACTGGCCGAAGGTGGTGGCATCGACCTCGAAGATCTCCTTCATCGCCAGCATGTTGGCGCCGCCGCCGATCCAGCTGCCGGCCAGCGCGGTCATCCCGCCCCAGGTGTCGCCGGCCACCGTGGCCGGATGCACCGCGGCGAACAGCGCGAACGCCGCGATCGCGCCGATCATCACGCTGATCGACGAGGCCGCGTACATCGCCAGCAGCTTCCAGCCGAGCCGGAGGATGCCCTTGATGTCGATGGTCAGCGTGAGCAGCACCAGCGCCGCCGGCAGCAGCACGCGGCTGGCAACCGGGTTGTAGAGGCTGTTGTTGGCGCCGTCGATCAGCCCGACCGTGTTGTAGATGCCGGGGATGAAGTAGCACAGCAGCAACGCCGGCACGTAGGTGTAGAAGCGCTTCCAGAAGCCGGCCGGGCGCGACTCGGTCCAGAAGATCAGCGCCAGCGTGGCGGCGATGACGCCGAGGATGACGATGTCGTTGGTGATCAGGGGGCCACCCGCGGTCGCGGCTGCGTCTGGATTCATCGGATCGTCTTCCGCCTGTGTCTCGTGCAGGGCATCCGCGCCGGGAACCGGCGCAGGCGGCGGGACGAAGCACGTCCCGGGTCGGGCGTCATCATTCGGGCATCACCATTACTGCCCAAGGTGCTGCTTCAGCCAGCCGTTGACCGTCTCGTGCCACAGGATGCTGTTGTCCGGCTTGAGCACCCAGTGGTTCTCGTCCGGGAAGTACAGGAACTTCGACTCGATGCCCTGGCGCTGCAGCGCGGTGAACGCGGCGATGCCCTGCGAGACCGGGATGCGGTAGTCGAGCTGGCTGTGGACGACCAGCATCGGCACGCGCCAGTCCTTGACGTGGTTGACCGGATTGAACCGCTCGTAGCCTTCCGGATTGTCGTAGGGCGTGCCCCCGTTCTCCCATTCGCTGAACCACAGCTCCTCGGTGGCGTAACCCATGATGCGGTTGTCGAACACGCCGTCATGGTCGACCAGGCACTTCCACGCGCCGGACTTCGGCGTATGCCAGTTGCCCGCGATCCAGTACACCATGTAGCCGCCATAGCTCGCGCCCAGCGCGCAGGCGTTGGCGCCGTCGAGGTAGTCGTATTGCTGCTGCGCCGCGGCCCAGCCCTTCTGCAGGTCCTCCAGTGGGCGGTCGCCCCAGTGCTGGCTGATCGCGTCGGTGAATTCCTGGCCGTAACCGGTGGAGCCGTGGAAGTCGATCATCACCACCGCGTAGCCCTGGCCTGCGTAGGTCTGCGGATTCCAGCGGTAGCTCCAGCCGTTGCCGAAGCTGCCCTGCGGGCCGCCGTGGATCAGGAACGCGACCGGGTACTTCTTGCCTTCCTCGTAGTTCCACGGCTTGACCACGTAGCCGTACACGGTGTCGTTGTTCCAGCCCTTGAAGCTGAACTGCTCGAAGTCGGCGAACGTCGCCTCCGGCACCATCTCGCCGGCGCTGGGCGTGATCGCGCGCAGCTGCGCGGCGTCGAGGCCGGTGGTGAACAGTTGGTCGCCGGTCTTCATGCTGTTGCGCGAGAAGGCGAGCGTGGGGCCGGCGATCTCGAACGAGGAGATCGTGCCGTCGCCAACCACCTTCTTCGCCTCGCCCGTGGCCATGTCGATCGCGAACAGCGGGTGCTCGCCCACGTCCTGCGCGGTGGTGTAGAGCGTGTTGCCGTCCTCGGACACGACGATGGCGTCGGCTGAGCGATCCCAATCGGGCGCGATCTCGCGGGTGTCGCCGCTGGCCAGGTCCATCGCCATCAGCGCGAAGCGGTCGGCCTCGAAGCCGGGGCGCTTCATCGCCCGGTAGTACAGCGTCTTGCCGTCATTGCCGAACACCGGGCCGGTGTCCCAGGCCTTGTTGGCCTCGGTGAGGTTCTTCGCGGCGCCGCGGCCGTCGGCGCTGACCTGGTAGAGGTCGAAGTTGGTCGACCACGGCTCGCTGCCATCGGACTTGCGCGCGCTGAGCACCAGCGACTGGCCGTCGGGCGCCCAGGCGTACTCGCCACTGTCGCCGAACGGCTTGGACGGCACGTCGCCGATCACGTCGGCGCCGACCAGCGTCGCACTGGCGACGGCCTTCGCCTTCGCCGCCGGGAGCTCGGCGACGAACACGCGGTTGAGGCGGCCGTCGTTCCAGGTGTCCCAGTGGCGGATGAACATGCGGTCGAAGACCTTGCCGCTGGACTTGTCCTTCTCCGCGGCATCCAGCTTGTCCTTCGTGCACGCGAGCACGCCCTGCCCCGCATCGGGTTTGCAGTCCGGGAACGCACCGGCGCTGAAGGCCACCTGCGAGCCGTCGGGCGAAAGCTTGAACGACTCGACGTCGACCGGGAACGCGGTCAGCTGCACCGGCGTGCCGCCGCCGGCCGGCATCGAGTACAGCTGCGACGAATCGCCCTTCGCGCTGAGGAAGTACACCGTGGCGCCATCGGGCGAGAACGCCGGCGTGTTGACGTTCCAGCCTTCCGGCGTCAGCCGCTTTGGCGGCGCCGCATCGCGCGCGAACAGGTCCTCGATCCACAGCGAGGTGCTGGCCTTGCCGCTCTTGTCGTCGAGCACGCGCTTGGCGAACACCAGCTGGCGGCCGTCGGGCGACAGCGTGGGCGACGAGTAGCGGTCGAGCTTGACCATGTCGTGCACGTCGAAGCCGCGGGTGGCGGCCAGCGCCGGCATGGCGATCAGCAGGGCGAGGGGCAGGACGAGATGGCGGGATTTCATGGCGGCTCCTGGAATACGGGTGCAGCAGTGGTTTTCTCCTTCCCTTTCAGGGGAAGGCGGGGATGGGGACGGTTGCCGCGAGTGTTGGCGAAACCCATCCCCACCCAACCCTCCCCCTGAAGGGAAGGGCTGAAAGCGATCACATCGGACCGGGTTCGGCGTCGCCCAGCACCTTGGACCTGGTGCCGCTGCGGTACAGCAGCCAGCCGACCACGACCAGCACCGCGAGGCCGACGACCTGGCCAAACTGGAACTGCTCCGGCAGCGCCAGCACGTCGGCACGTTCGCTGACCACGATCGGAATCGCGATGGCGATGCCCATCAGCGCCTCGCCGGTGATCAGGCCGGCGGAGAACAGGGTGCCCGGGCGGTGGATGCGGTCGCGCATGTCCTCGTCGCCGGCCTTCAGCCCCTTGCGGCGCTCGACGAAGTACGACAGCAGTCCGCCGAGGAAGATCGGCACCATCAGTTCCAGCGGCAGGTAGATGCCGATCGCCGCGGCCAGCACCGGCACGCGGAAGCTGGAACTGCGCGCCTTGAGCCATTCGTCGAAGGCGATGATCGCCGCGCCGATGGCGGCGCCGATGGCGATCATCGTCCACGGCAGCTCGCCGCCAAACATGCCGTTGGCCACCGAGGCCATCAGCGTGGCCTGCGGCGCCGCCAGCGAATTGGGATGCTCGGGCGTGGGCGCGCCGATGCCGTAGGCGTGGGCCAGCAGGTTCAGCACCGGCGCCATGATCAGCGCGCAGGAAAACGCGCCGATGGCCAGCATCAGCTGCTGCTTCCACGGCGTGGCACCGACGATGTAGCCGGCCTTGAGGTCCTGCAGGTTGTCGCCGCCGACCGCGGCCGCGCAGCACACCACCGCGCCGATCATGATCGCGGCGACCGCGCCGATCGGCGAGTCGCGCCCGAGCAGCAGCACCAGCACCACCGAGGCGAACAGGATGGTGGCGATGGTGATGCCGGACACGGGGTTGTTCGACGATCCCACCAGGCCGGCCAGGTACGCCGACACCGACACGAACAGGAAGCCGGCGACGATCATGATGATCGTCATCGGCACGCTCACCATCCACTGGCCGACGATGGCGTGGTAAAGCAGGCCCAGCGGGACCACGAAGGCGACCAGCGCGATCAGCATCCACTTCATCGGCAGGTCGCGCTCGGTCTCGGCGACCACCTTGCCGGCGCCCTTGCGCGCGGCGGCAAAGCCGCTCTTGATCCCTGACACCAGCGACTTGCGCAGCGAGAACAGCGTCCACACGCCGCCGATCAGCATCGTGCCCACGCCGAGGTAGCGGATCTTGGCCGACCAGATCGCACCGGCGATCTCTTCGGCGCCGGCACCGGCCACCGACGCGGCCAGCGCGGGATCGGTGCCCATGAAGAAGGCGTGGTAGATCGGGATGGCGATGTTGAACGACAGGATGCTGCCCGACACCACCACGATGCCGACGTTGAGGCCGACGATGTAGCCCACGCCCAGCAGCGCCGGCGACAGGCCGGTGCCCATGTAGCCCAGGTACTTGCCGATGAAGCCGCTGCCGATCGCGCTGTCGGGGATCATGCGCAGGCCGCTGGCCGCGGCCAGCTTGACCACCGCGCCGATCACGCCCGACAGCGCCAGGATCTTCAGGCCGGGCCCCGGGTTGTCGCCGGCCTTGAGCACCTCGGCCGCGGCCTTGCCCTCGGGGAACGGCAGCGGGTCCTCGACGATCATCGTGCGCCGCAGCGGCACCGAGAACAGCACGCCGAGCAGGCCACCGAGGCCGGCGATCGCCAGCACCCAGGAATAGCGGAAGTCGTCCCAGTAGCCGAGGATGATCAGCGCCGGGATGGTGAAGATCACGCCGGCGGCGATCGAGGAGCCGGCCGAGGCGCCGGTCTGGACGATGTTGTTCTCGAGGATCGTGCCGCCGCCCAGCAACCGCAGCACGCCCATCGAGACGACGGCGGCTGGGATGGCGGTGGCGATGGTCAGGCCGGCGAACAGCCCGAGGTAGGCGTTGGCCGCGGCCAGGATCATCGCCAGGATGACCGCCAGCAGCACGGCCCGGAAGGTCAATTGCCGCGTCGCCGGCTTGTTCATCTACAACCCCTGTCCACGAAAGCCCAACAAGCTAATCGCTGCCCCGGGGCAAGTCCAGTGCGCAGGGGCCCGGTCGCTATACTCGCGCGGATTCCATACGGAGCAGCACGTGGCCGCCAGCATCACGAGTGACATCCCCGCCGGCGAGGACTTCCTCGGCCATCCCAAGGGCGTCTACGTCTGCTTCTTCACCGAAATGTGGGAGCGCTTCTCGTTCTACGGGATGAAGGCGCTGCTGCTGCTGTACCTGACCAAGTACCACCTGTTCGGCGACGGCCCCGGGCTCGACCTGCTGGGCGCCTACGGCGGACTGGTGTACTGCATCCCGGTGATCGGCGGCCTGCTCGCCGACCGCTGGCTGGGCATGCGCAAGGCGGTGGTGTTCGGCGGCATCCTGCTGTGCCTGGGGCACCTGGGGATGGCGTTCGAGGGCCACGCGGCGGTGAACGTCGGCGGACAGGTCGTGCGCGACGAAGGCGCGCTGCGCGTCACCTACCTGTCGCTGGCGCTGATCATCATGGGCGTGGGCTTCCTCAAGCCGAACATCTCCACCATCGTCGGCAGGCTGTACGCGGAGAACGACCCGCGCCGCGATTCGGGCTTCTCGCTGTTCTATGCCGGCATCAACCTTGGCGCGCTGTTCGCATCCCTGGTGTGCGGTTTCCTCGGCGAGGTCTACGGCTGGAAATACGGCTTCGGCGCAGCCGGCATTGGCATGCTGGTGGGGCTGGGCATGTTCCTGTGGGGACAGAAGTACCTGCACGGGCACGCCGAGCCGTCCAACCCCGGCTCGCTGCGCGAACGCGTGGCGGGGTTGCCGCGAGAGTGGCTGATCTACGGCCTGGCGGTGCTGGGCGTGCTGCCGGTGGCATGGCTGATGTGGGCGGCCGGGTCCGGCGCGTTCGCGCTCGGCGGCGAGGTCTCGCTGGCGCTGATGCTGATGCTGGTCGTGCTGGGCGTCGTGCTGCTGTGGTTCTCGTGGTTCGTCGGGACCCAGTGCACGCCGGTGCAGCGCCAGCAGATGATCGCGCTGATGGCGCTGATCTTCATGGCACTGGTGTTCTTCACCCTGTACGAGCAGACCTACGGTTCGTGGGTGACGTTCACCGACCGCATGATGACCAAGGACATCATGCCGTCGCTGGTGATCCGGAACGGCACGCCGCTGCCGTGGTCGATCGCCTCGCTGCTGCTGGCGCCGCTGGGCTTCGTGGCGGCGGCGACGCTGTCGGACCGCAACCCGGCATCCAGCGCGCCGCGCGCGCTGTTCATCGGCGTGGTGGCGCTGATGCTGGTGTTCCTCATCCGCGACTGCGTGGTGCTGCCGCAGACCGCCGGCTCGCTGACCTACCTCGGCGCGCTGTTCCTGGTGCTGCTGGCGCCGATCTTCGCCGCGCTGTGGGCGTGGCTGGACAGGCGCCGCATGGATCCGTCCAAGCCGGTGAAATCGGCGCTCGGGCTGGTATTCGCCGGGCTGTCCTTCATTCCGCTGGCGTGGGCCGCGCAGCAGGTCGGCGCCACCGGCCAGATGGCGAGCGTGTGGTGGCTGGTGCTGGCCTATCTGGTGCTCGAGATCGGCGAGATGTGCCTGTCGCCGGTCGGGCTGTCCGCGGTCACCCAGCTGGCCGTGCCGCGCGTGGTGAGCCTGATGATGGGCACCTGGTTCCTGGCTACCGCGTTCTCGGAAACGCTGGCCGCGCTGTTCGGCAAGCTCGCAGCGATCGACGTGCCCGAGGGCGAAGTCATGGACATCGCCACGGCCTCGGCGAAATACGCGCACCTGTTCTGGCTGATGATGTGGATCGGCCTGGGCTGCGCGGTGGTCGCGTTCATCGCCGCACCGCTGCTGCGGCGGATGATGCACGGGGTGAAGTGATCCGCCCTGTTCCGGCGGCGCGCCAGGCGCCGCCGGAACAGGGCGTTACCGTGGTGCGCCCTCCGGCGCGGCCGTGCCGCCGCCAAGGCTCCGCGCCAGGAAGGCCAGCAGCCGGGTCTGGAAGTCCTTCCGGTTTTCCGGCTTGTAGTAGCCGTGCCCTTCGTTCCTGTAGTAGCTGGCCTCCACCTGCACGCCGGCGGCCTTGAGCGCACGCTCCATCGCCTCGGTGTGCTCGACCGGCGCGGTTTCGTCCTCCCGGCCCGCGGCAAGCAGCACCGGCACCTTGATCGCTGCGGCATGGCGGGTGGGCGAACTTGCGGCGAGCACGTCCTTGTCGCTGCCGATCCATTCGTTCGCCCAGGTCGCGATCGAGCCGTGCTTCTGGGTTTCTTCGGCGTGCAGTTGCGGCAGGTCGTAGACGCCGACGTTGCCCACCGCGCACCTGTAGAGGTCCGGTTCCCTGGCCACGCCCATCAGCGCCGCGAATGCGCCGTAGCTGGCGCCGTAGATGCAGATGCGCGCCGGATCGGCGATGCCCTGGGCAATGGCCCAGCGGGTGGCGTCGGTGACGTCGTCCTGCATCTTCAGCCCCCACTGCCGCGCGCCGAGGCGCTCGAAGTCGCGCCCCCGCCCTCCCGAACCGCGGAAGTTCACTTGCAGCACCACGTAACCCGCGTCCGCCAGCATCTGCGCCTGGCCATCGAAGCCCCAGATATCGGCGATGCCGAACGGACCGCCGTGCGGCATGACCACCATCGGCATTTTGCCCGACCCGTCGCGCGGGGTCGTGAGGTAGCCCTGCAGCTTCAGCCCGTCGCGCGCGTCGAACTCGAAGGCACGGGTCTTCGCCCGCTTCGCCGGGTCGAACCATTCGGCGCGGCTGATCACGTAGTCGGCCTTCTTCGCCTGTGCGTCGAACAGGTAGAAATCGCCGGGATTGCGGCTGCTCCATGCCCGCACGAGGCTGGTCCGCCCGTCGCGCGTGCTCGACGTCACCAGCGCGGCGTTATCGCCGAAGGCCGCCTGCAGGCTCTTGTACAGCCGGGCGTCGTCCGAGTCCTCGTCGAAAAACCGGAACGTCGGCTTGTCACCGTCGTACATGGCGCCGATCGGGATCGATGTCCCGGGCCGGTAGAGCATGAAGGGATCCTTCTGCCCGTCGCGCAGGACCTCCGTGCGCTTCCCGCTCGCAACATCGTAGGCAACGACCGCATCCGGTCCGCTCTTCATCTCGGTGAGCAGGTATGCAGTCTTGTCCTCGGCCGAGAACCCGACCGGAACCTCGATCCTGCCGCTCGAGGCTTCGTCGTTGACGAGCGTCCAGTCGCTGCCCTCGCCGGCGCGGTAATACAGCTTGCTCACGATGTCGGTATCCGCGCCGAGCGCGAAGCGCACGACGCCGGCGTTGTCGCTCGTGAAGCGGGCATTGCGGACCGGTGCCCGCGTCACCGTGTGCCGCGTGCCGCTGTAGATGTCCATCTTCTCCACCCGCGTGTACGGGTCGCTGGAGAACGGGCTGACGGACACGAGGACATGCTTGTCGTCGTCGCGCAGGCCGTCGACCAGGAACGCGGCCACGCGCTCGGCCTTCTTGGTGCGGATGCGCGACCCCAGGTTGCCGGCGACGCGCTGGCCGATCAGCATCTCGGTGCGGCCGCCATCGGCATTCATGGCGAACAGTTCGCCCGTGGGTTGCGGCGTGTCCAGGGAGCCGAACTTCTCGGCCGCCGAGATCAGCACCCGGTCGGGGCTGACCCACTCGAAGCCGTAAACAGCCGAGTTCCGGCCAAGCTGGAAGGTTCCGAGCAGCTTCTTGTCCTGCCTGCCCATGATCACCAGCGCGGTGCGGTCCTCGAACGGCACGGTCGCGGCCAGGTATTCGCCCGTCGGCGAGATCTTGATCGTCTCGAAGCGGTCGTTGCGCACATAGGCATCCACGTCGACGGCCTGCGCGTGCGCCGTGCCGACGGCGGCCGCTGCAAGCGCGAGGCACAGCGACGCCAGAATGGCGAGTCTTGAAATCATGTTTTCCCCTTGCATGGCTGGTGGAGATGCCAGCCTTTCCATTGCAACCGCGGCGGTCCGGGATGCGGCCAGTCCGGGCGACGCCCGAATTCTAGCGTGCGTGACGGACTGGTCGCCGCGGCATGGCGGCGAAGCGGCGTATCGACGCTTCCGCCAGCCAAACGGGCTGCTCAGGCCGCGCGGTCGTCCGCCAGCATGTCGAGCACGCGGGAAAGCCCGTCCTGCCAATCGACGGGCGTCATGCCGAAGTCACGCTGCAGGCGTGCGTTGTCGAGCACCGAGAAGACGGGTCGCGCGGCCGGCGTCGGGTAGTCGCTCGTGGCGATCGGCACGACGCGGGGCGCCCGCCGAAGCAGGCCGCGCGCGACGGCGCCGGACATGATGGCTTCGGCAAATCCATGCCAGCTGGTGCTGCCGTCGCAGGTGAGGTGCCACAGCCCCGACCGTTCCGGGCGCTGCCCCAGGATGGCCGCGGTGGTGTCGGCGATGTGCGCGGCCGATGTCGGGCTGCCGACCTGGTCGGCCACCACGCGCAGTTCGTCACGCTCGCCCGCCAGTCGCAGCATGGTCAGCAGGAAGTTGCGCCCCTGCGCGGCGTACACCCAGGCGGTGCGGAAGACCAGGTGACGCGCGCCGCTTTCCGCGATGGCGGTTTCGCCGGCGAGCTTGCTCGCGCCGTAGACGCCCAGCGGCGAGACGGGATCACCCTCGCGGTACGGGCGTGACGCGCTGCCGTCGAAGACGTAGTCGGTCGAGTAATGGACAAGCAGGGCATTCCGCTCGGCGCAGGCCGCGGCGATTGCCGCGGGTGCGTGCGCGTTGGCGCGGAAGGCTGCGTCCGGTTCACTTTCCGCGCGATCGACGGCGGTGTAGGCCGCGGCATTGACGACGACGTCCGGCGCGAGCCTCGTGACCAGCCCTGCCGGTCCTGCAGGATCGTCGAAGTCGGCCACCTCGCACGCGGCGCCGTCGTTCAGGCGGCCATTGCGCGCCGCCAGCACGAGATCGCCGAGCGGTGCCAGGCTGCGCCGCAGCTCGGTGCCGACCTGCCCGTTCGCACCGAGCAGCAGGATCTTCAAGGCATGTAGACCGGCAGGCGGTCGGCCGGCACCTCGGCAAGGAGCGGTGCGCGCGTGTCCTTGTCCGAGAGGATCGGCTCGGCCACGGGCCAGTCGATCGCCAGCGCCGGATCGTTCCAGCGGATGCCGGCATCGGTCTCGCGGTCGTAGGTCTGCGTGCACAGATAGTTGAAGGTCGCCTTCTCGCTGAGCACGGCAAAGCCGTGGGCGAAGCCTTCGGGGATCCATAGATGACGCCGGTTCTCCGCAGTCAGCAGCACCGCTTCCCACTTGCCGAACGTCGGCGATCCGCGGCGGATGTCGACGGCCACGTCCCAGACTTCGCCATCGAGCACCGAAACGTACTTGCCCTGCGCCTTTGGCCACTGGTAATGCAGTCCGCGCAGCACGCCGCGCGTCGACGTGGACACGTTGCCCTGCACGAAGTTCGGTACAAGCCCGTGCGCGGCAAGCTTGTCACTGTTGAACGACTCGAAGAACTCTCCGCGGGCGTCACCGAACACCCGTGGCTCGATCACCACGCAGCCCGGCAGTCCGGTTTCGACCAGTCTCATGCCACGTACCCGCGGCCGACCAGGTCCAGCAGGTATTGCCCGTAGCCGTTCTTGACCAGAGGCTTCGCCAGCGCCTCGAGTTGCGCGGCATCGATCCAGCCGTTGTGGAAGGCGATTTCTTCCGGGCAGCACACGCGCAGACCCTGGCGCGCTTCGATCGTCTCGATATAGTTCGAAGCCTGCAGCAGCGAACTGTGCGTGCCGGTATCGAGCCAAGCGTAGCCGCGACCGAGCTGTTCCAGGTGCAGGTCGCCTTCTTCCAGATAGCAACGGTTGAGGTCGGTGATCTCGAGCTCACCGCGCGGCGATGGCTTGAGCGCGGCCGCGAAGTCGCTGGCTCGGCCATCGTAGAAGTACAGCCCGGTCACCGCATAGTTGGAGCGTGGCTCCGTCGGCTTTTCCTCGAACCCGACCACCTTGCCGTCGCTGTCGAATTCGGCCACGCCGTAGCGCTCCGGATCGCGCACCCAGTAGCCGAAGACAGTGGCGCCATGTTCGCGCAGGTCGGCGCGCTTGAGCAGCGCCGTCAGGCCGGGCCCGTGGAAAATGTTGTCGCCCAGGACCAGGCAGCTGGGCCTGTCTTCGACGAATTCGCGGCCGATCAGATAGGCCTGCGCCAGCCCGTCCGGGTTCGGCTGCACCGCGTACTCGATCCGCATGCCCCACTGCGAGCCATCGCCAAGAAGCGCCCTGAACAGCGCCTGCTCGTGCGGCGTGTTGATGATCAGCACTTCGCGGATGCCCGCCAGCATCAGTACGCTGAGCGGGTAATAGATCATCGGCTTGTCGTAGACCGGCAGCAACTGCTTGCTGATCGCCTGGGTGATCGGATACAGCCGCGTGCCGGAGCCGCCTGCCAGGATGATGCCGCGTCTGTTTGTCATTTCGATTCCTCGCGAAACCTTCCTGGCACTTGTGGTGTCAAGCCGTCGCACCGATGCGCTCGAGCCGGTAGCTGCCGTCGAGTACGCGCTGCACCCACGGCTGGTTGTCCAGGTACCAGTCGACCGTATCGGCGATGCCCTGCTCGAAGCTGTGCGCCGGCGCCCAGCCCAGCTCCGATTTCAGCTTCGACGCGTCGATGGCGTATCGACGGTCGTGGCCGGGGCGATCCCTGACGTAGGTGATCTGCGAGTTGCGCGGCTGGCCGTCCTCGCGCGGGCGACGCTGGTCGAGCAACGCACAGATCGTGTTGACGACATCGATATTCGGGCGCTCGGCGTCGCCGCCGACGTTGTAGGTCTCGCCCACCCGGCCGCCATCAAGTACCGCACGGATCGCGGAACAGTGATCTCCGACGTACAGCCAGTCGCGCACGTTCATGCCGTCGCCGTAGATCGGCAGCGGCTCGCCGGCGATCGCCCTGGCGATCACCAGCGGGATCAGCTTCTCGGGGAACTGGTACGGGCCGTAGTTGTTCGAGCAGTTGGTGGTCACCACCGGTAACCCGTAGGTGTGATGGAAGGCGCGCACCAGGTGGTCGGACGCGGCCTTCGAGGCCGAGTACGGCGAGTTCGGCGCATACGGCGTGGTTTCGACGAACTTGCCGCTGTCGCCGAGCGAGCCGTAGACCTCGTCGGTGGAGACGTGCAGGAACCGGAACGCATCCCTGGAAGCGCCTTCCAGCGACTTCCAGTAGTCGCGCGTGGCCTCCAGCAGCGCCAGCGTGCCGACGACGTTGGTCTGCACGAACGCGCCCGGGCCGTCGATCGAGCGGTCGACGTGGCTCTCGGCGGCGAAGTTGACCACCGCGTCCGGGCGGTGCTCGGCAAGCAGGCGGGCGACCAGGTCGCGGTCGCCGATGTCGCCGTGGACGAAAACGTGGCCCGGGTTGTCCTGCAGCGATGCCAGCGTATCGAGGTTGCCCGCATACGTCAGCGCATCAAGATTGACCACGCGGACGCCACTGGCGACCGCCTCGAGCACGAAATTGCCGCCGATGAAGCCGGCACCGCCGGTTACAAGCCAGGTTGGCACGCGCAGGCCCCTCCAGGTTCAGCCAGCCGCACATGGAGCCGATTCCCACTTCCGGTTATCGGAGACACCCGCGATCGGGGAAAGCGTGTCATGTGAATCCGATCGCAGGGGTCATTCCTGTTCACCGCCCGGGCGCGCGCCCTGATTGGCTTTAGAACGGGATATCGTCATCCGAGAACCCGTCATCCGCCGGCGGCGGCGCCGACTGGCGCTGTGGCGCCTGCCGCTGCGGCGCGGACTCCTGGCGCGGGCGCGACATGCGTTCGCCACCGCCACCGCCGCCTTCGCCACGGCCGCCGAGCATCTGCATCTCGTTGGCCACGATCTCGGTGAAGAACTTCTCGACCCCGTCCTGGCCGGTGTACTTGTCGTAGCGGATCTCGCCTTCCACGTAGACCTGCGAGCCCTTGCGCAGGTATTCGCCGGCGATCTCGCCGAGCTTGCCGAAGAAGGTCACGCGGTGCCACTGCGTGTTTTCCTGCGGGTTGCCGTCGCGGTCCTTGCGGACGCTGGTGGTCGCCAGGCTGATTTTGGTGATGGCCATGCCACCTTGGGTGTATTTGGTTTCCGGGTCGTTGCCGAGGTTGCCGACCAGGATGGCCTTGTTGATGCCGCGTGCCATGGATGACCTCTTTGAGCGTTCTGTGGGTGGCGGGCGCGTCGCCGTCCGCGGTCCGGGGACCACCAGGCGATGCCGGGGTGACGGCGCATGATACCGGGCCGACCGGATCGCCGTGCCTCGACCAAGGTACGGCCCCACCCGGGCACGGGCAACCCGAAATCCGGGTGGGGAAACCCTGACGCCCAGCTCCCTGCGCCGCTGCCGCCGGGGCCGGGCGCAGCAGGCACGCCCGGCCCCGGCCGGCATTGCTCCCTATAATCGCGCCTTTCCCCCGCCGGACCCGGCATGTCTGTCCCCGCAAGCCTGCACATCCCCGCCCTGCCCGCCATCCAGGCCTTCGCCGCCGCCGACATGGCCGCGGTCGACGCCCTGATCCGCCGCCGCCTGGCCTCGGACGTGGTGCTGATCAACCAGGTCGCCGAGCACATCGTCGCCGCCGGCGGCAAGCGCCTGCGGCCGATGCTGCTGCTGCTGGCCGCGCGGGCGCTCGGACACCAGGGCGCGGACGCGCACCAGCTGGCGGCGGTGGTCGAGTTCATCCACACCTCCACCCTGCTGCACGACGACGTGGTGGATGAATCCGATCTGCGCCGCGGCCGCCAGACCGCCAACGCGGTATGGGGCAACGCGGCCAGCGTGCTGGTGGGCGACTTCCTGTACTCGCGCAGCTTCCAGCTGATGGTGGAACTGGATTCAATGGAGGTGCAGCGGATCCTCGCCGACACCACCAACCGCATCGCCGAGGGCGAGGTGCTGCAGCTGCTGCACGTGCGCAACCCGGACGTGGACGAGGCCGCCTACCTGCGCGTGATCGAGCGCAAGACCGCCGTGCTGTTCGCCGCGGCTACGCGCCTGGGCGCACTGCTGGCGGGCGCCGACCGGGCCACGCAACAGCGCCTGCACGACTACGGCGTGGCGCTGGGCCACGCCTTCCAGATCGCCGACGACGTGCTCGACTACAGCGCCGACGAGACCGCGCTGGGCAAGCACCTGGGCGACGACCTGGCCGAGGGCAAGGCAACCCTGCCGCTGATCCACGCGATGGCGCATTCGGACGCCACCGTCCGCGAGCGGCTGCGCGCGATCGTCGAACAGGGCGACGTCGACGCGCTGCCCGAAGCCATCGCCGCGATCCGCGCGCAGGGCAGCCTCGACTACAGTCGCGCGCGCGCCGCCGAATATGCGCAGGCCGCCGAACGCATGCTCGACGGCCTCGAGGACAACGAAGCGGTGGCCGCGCTGCGCGGGCTGGCGCGCTACGCGACCGAACGCGACCACTGACGCGGACGTCGGGGCAAGGCTTGATGGGGCACGGATTACGCGGATAACCGCGGATAGCGCGTTCCATGACCGCATCAACCCGGCATTCTGCGCCCCCTGCGGATGAGCGCAGAAGCGCCGCGTCACCTCTTCGAACGTATTTGCTTCATGCGCGTTGATCCGTGGCAAAAAGCCCTCAATCCACCCCGAAGCGCTCGTCGAAAAAGTCTTCCATCATCCGGTACGCCCGCTTCGCCGCGCGCGGGTTGTAGACGCAGCCCGGCGGGCTGTTCGCGGCCTCCAGTGCGAAGCAGTGCACCGCGCCGCTGAAGTTGACGAAGGTCCAGTCGGCGCCCGCCGCGTCCATTTCCTTCTCGAAGCCGTCGATGTCCGGTGCTGTGCCACGGTCGTCGGCGCCGTTGAGCACGAGCAGCGGCGTCTTCACCGAGTCTGCCTTCGCCGGCGTGGTGGTCGACAGGCCGCCGTGGAAGGTGACGATGCCGGCCAGCCGCGCGCCGCTGCGCGCCAGCTCCAGCACCGACGATCCGCCGAAGCAGTAGCCGAAGGCGCCGATCTTCGACGCATCCAGCGGCGTCGTACCGGCTTGCGCCTCCAGCACCTCCACGGCCTTCGCCACGCGCGTGCGCATCGCATCCACATCCGCGTAGAGCGGCTTCACCTGGGCCTGCGCCTCTTCGCTGTTCTTCGGTCGCACGTCCTTGCCGTACATGTCGGCGACGAGAATGACATAGTCGTCACCGGCCACCTCCTTCGCCTGCGCGACTGCGGCGTCGGTCACGCCCAGCCAGTCGGGCACCATGACCAGCCCGGGGCGCTTGTCCGAAGACGCGTCGTCGTACACCAGCACGCCGCTGAAGGCCTGGTCGCCGACGTTCCATTCCACGGGCCTGGCCTGCATCGCGGCGAACGCGGATGCCGACAGCGGCAACAGCGCCAGCAGCAGGGCGGCGCGACGCAAGGTGTGGTGGTGCATCGGCTTCATGGCAGTCTCCGTGCAAGGCGATGCCGGCAAGCGTACCCCGATATCCCCGTCCTTGTAGGAGCGGCTTCAGCCGCGAGCTTTTCAAGCGCCGACTGGTGATTGGGCAAAAGCTCGCGGCTGAAGCCGCTCCTACAAGAGCGAGGTTTCCTGCATTCAAGCCACTCAGGCGATGCCGAGCCCCGGGATGCCGCTGATCGCCGCTGGATCGAATCCGGCCAGTTCGGCGAAATGCCGCCCGCGCCAGGTGTAGTCGCGATAGGGCCCGAAGCTCGGCGCGCCGGGCGAGAGCAGCACGACACCTTCACCGGCGAGTGCGTCGCGTGCGTGGGCGATCGCTTCGGCCATGTCCGCCGCGCTCGACAGCACGAAGCCAGCCGTACGCGACAACGGCGCGAGCAGGTCGTGGATCCGCGGTCCGTTCTGCCCCATCGTCACTATCGCCACCGGCGCGTGCGTCTTCATCGCCTCGGCGAACGCCGACCAGTCCAACCCACGGTCATGCCCCCCGGCCAGCAGCGCCACGCGGCGGTCGCGGAACACGTCCAGCGCGGCCAGGCTCGCGTGCGGCGTGGTGCTGATCGAATCGTTGACGTAGGTGATGCCGTCGCGCGTGCCGAGCGTCTGCAGGCGATGCGGCAGCGGCCGGAACGAGGCGGCATGCGACGCCAGCGCGGCGCCATCGAAGCCGAGCGCATCGACCGCGGTGAGCACGGCGCACAGGTTGCCGCGGTTGTGGCGGCCAGGCACGGGAACGTCGCGAGTGTCGAGGATGAAGTCGTCGCCACGATGCAGCGCGTCGCCGCGCATGTGCCAGCCATCCGCGCGGCCGAACCAGCGCACGTCGCTGTCGGGCAACGACAGCGCCGACAGCCGCGGATCGTTCGCGTTGAGCACCGCGACTCGCGGCTTCGCATCGGCCAGCAGCGCCAGCTTGTCCTCGACGTAGCGCTGCTCGCTGCCGTGCCAGTCCAGGTGCTCGGGGAACACGTTGGTCACCACCGCGACCTCCGGGCGAATGCCGCTGGCGGCGACATCCCGGGTCTGGTAACTCGACAGCTCGATCGCCCACAGCTCCGCGTCGCCGTCGAGCAGCTCCAGCAGCGGCATCCCGATGTTGCCGCACAGCGCCGTGCGGTGCCCGCCGGCGCGCAGCAGGTGCGCCAACAGCGCGGTCGTCGTGCTCTTGCCCTTGGTGCCGGTGACGCATACCGCGCGCGCATCCGGGCGCCCGGCGAACCACAGCGCGGTACCACCGATGAAGACGGTGCCGCTTTCGCGCGCCGCCACGGCTTCCGGACGATACGGGCTGATGCCGGGCGACTTGATCACCACGTCGAACGCAGCCAGCCGATCGGCCGTCGCTTCCGTCTCGATCGTGAGCGCCGCGTCGCCAAGCGCACGCACATCGGCCGCCTCCGTGTCATTGCAGAACAACGTCAGCGGCATCGACGCGTCCAGCCGCGCTATCGACGTTCCCGTGTCCCGAGTCCCGGGTCCCGGGTCCCGCAGCGCGCGATACGCCGCCCGCCCCTCGCGTCCCCAGCCCCACAGCGCGACGCGCCTGCCCTCAAGCTGAGAAATGCGCACGCAGCTGCTCCCAGAGCGCGGGCGGGACGCGGTGTTCGTCGTCGAGCACCAGCAACGGCGCGATATCGAGTTCCGCGGCATCGAGCTGCGGCAGGATTTCGCGCGCGAAACGCTTTACCACCGCGTCCTCGCGCCACTCCGGGCGCGCG
>Ga0160437_1000231_pt1 | contig 31169 bp, 37 predicted proteins | sample HID1975I_E0MG_FD_108227 | JGI IMG/M metagenome (GOLD analysis project Ga0160437, IMG submission 108227) | Enriched soil microbial communities from UW Madison campus, WI, USA - HID1975I_E0 MG | ecosystem: Environmental > Terrestrial > Soil > Unclassified | place: USA: Madison, Wisconsin... | reverse complement strand
GCTGCACGTCCACTCCCGTCCTTCTGGATCACGGCTGCGACCGAGACGAGCGCGAAGGCATAGGATGCTCGGTCGCGAACTTTCTCATAATGGTGCGTGCCGCCAAGCGGCCGGGGCAGCGTCACCGCCGTAATCAGCTCGCCGGCTTCAAGGTTGTTGTCGAGGTGAGGCTTTTCGCCGGGCAGACGGTGGAAATCAGCGATCGGGATAGCGCGGCTCGTGCCATCCGCCTTGACCGTCTCCACCATCGCATCCAGCACGCGCATCGCGACTGCCATATCGCCGGGATAGGTGGCGATGCACTGGTCGCTCGAACCGATCACCGCGAGTTGGCGCGAATACCCGCCGATCGCAGCGCAGCCCGACCCCGGCTTGCGCTTGTTGCAGGGCATGTTGGGGTCATAGAAATAGGGACACCGGGTCCGCTGGAGCAGATTGCCCGCCGTGGTCGCCTTGTTGCGAAGCTGGCCTGAAGCTCCTGCCACGATCGCGCGGGTCAATACGCCATAATCGCGACGGACGCGGGTGTCGGCAGCCAGCGCGGTGTTCGTGACCAGCGCGCCGATTCGCAAGCCGCCATCCGTTGTCGGCTCGATCCGGTCGAGCTTCAGGTCCTGGACGTCGACCAGATGCCGGGGCGTTTCGATTTCCAGCTTCATCAGGTCGAGCAGGTTGGTGCCCCCGGCAAGAAACTTGGCTCCGGGCTGACGGGCAACAGCGGCAGCGGCTTGCGCCGGCGTCTTCGCGCGCTCATAGGTGAAGGGCTTCATGCCCCCATCTCCTTGACCGTAGCTCCCGCGACTTCCGCCATCGCCTCGGCTATGTTGGAATAGGCTCCGCAACGGCAAATATTGCCGCTCATTCGCTCGCGCATTTCAATGTCGGTTGGTTGCGGTCGCGCAGAAAGATCGGCTTGGACGTGGCTCGGCACGCCGCGCTTGATCTCGTCCAGCACCGCGACTGCCGAACAAATCTGGCCCGGCGTGCAATAGCCGCACTGGTAGCCATCATGACGCACGAACGCGGCCTGCATGGGATGGAGCTTGTCGGGTGTCCCCAGCCCCTCGATCGTCTTCACCTCGTCGCCCTGATGCTGGACGGCAAGGCTAAGGCAGGAATTGATCCGCTCGCCATTGACGATGACGGTACAGGCTCCGCATTGCCCGTGATCGCAGCCCTTCTTCGTGCCGGTGAGCTTCAGATGCTCGCGTAGCGCATCGAGCAGCGTCGTGCGCGTGTCGAGATTGAGGTCACGACGCTTGCCGTTGATGGTGAGTGATACCGGCATGATCGCAGGCGCAGGTGCCTTTGCGGGTTGTGCTTCCGCAGGCGGGGCCGCTGCCAGCGCAGCCGCTGCGGCGCTGCCAGCAAGGACACCGCGCCTCGACATTTCGATTTCCGACATCATCGCCGTCTCTCCCGTTACAGCTTGTTGTATAAATCGTCGGCGACTGGTTCGAGCCACGTCACGGACGTACCGTCCCGCGCTTCCGACACCGCCACATGCGTCATCACGCTATTTCGCGCCGCGCCATGCCAATGCTTGACGCCCGGCGAGATAAACACTGTGTCGCCCGTCGCGATCGGCTTCGCGGCCTCACCCTCGACCTGGACCCATCCGTGTCCAGCAGTGACGATCAGCAACTGTCCCAGCGGATGCGTGTGCCAGTTCGTATGCGCGCCTGGTTGGAACGTGACCGTAGCACCGCCAAGGCGCGCCGCGCCGGTGCCTTTGAAGGGCGATGCGACCGACACGCTGCCGGTGAAATAGTCGGCCGGCCCAGCCTTCGGCTCCTGCCCGGGACGGATAACTTGAACCTCTGACATGGTGGCAACCTCTTGTCTGGCGAACACCTTGCCTGCGACGCCGATGGCGGCATTCGCCTTTGGCCACCCTGCGTAGAAAGCGAGGTGAGTCAGGGCCTCAACGATCTGCGGCTGCGTTAGCCCGTTTTCGAGGCCACGTTGGACATGGAAGGCGAGCTGATCGCCATCACCGCCTGCGGAAAGCGCGGCGATGGTAACGAGGCTGCGGTCGCGCGGCGATAAGTCGGTGCGCCGCCACAAGTCGGCGAACACGACGTCGTTGGTAAGCTGCGCGAGCTTGGGGGCGATCGGGCCAAGCGTCCTGTTGACGGCCGCGGCACGCGCGGGATCGGAGCTGGAGAGCGGTGCAGTGGCCGGAGGCATCGTCGCAAGAGACCTTAGATCGACATCGCGTCCAGCAAATACCTTCTCGACCTCGTTCAAGGCCGACACGGCATTCGGCCACCCGGTATAGAAGGCAAGCTGCGTCACCATGCCGGCCACTTCGGACGGTTTGATGCCGTTATCGAGGCCACGACCAAGATGGCCTGTCATCTGCGCGGTTTTGCCGGTTGCAATTAGCACCGACAGGGTGACGATGCTGCGGTCGCGCGGAGTCAGCTCCGGCCGCACCCACACGTCGCCAAACAGCACCCGGTCGGTATAGCCGGCAAGCGCGGGAGCGATCGCCTGCATGTTCCTGGGCGCGACCGACGGACGCTCCTGCGCCTCGACCGGCACGGCCATCGCCAGCGCGGCAGCAGTTGCATAAGCGACCTTCATCGTCTCGTCTCCCATTCCGGTCCTCGACTAGGCTCAATTGCTGCCAGCGTTCGCCTTCACGGGTCGAACGAGGCGCGAGAATGTGAGCTGGGCCAAGCGCCACTTGCCAGCCTGCCTGTTGTAAACTTCCGTGACCATGAAGGGGTTGGTGACGGTGCGACCGCCCACCACCGCCTCCAGATCGAGGTCTTCCAACACGATCGCGGTGTTGCCGAACACCCGCACATCAACCGCGTAGATCGACGCCTTCTTGTACCAGATACCGCCGTTTTGAATGGTGGCGAGTTCCTGGGTCTTTCCCCAGGTTCCGCCCATGTGGGTGAACATGGCCCGATCGTCAAAGAGCGTCTCGAGAGAGTCGACCTTCTTGTCCGCCATCCAAGCCCATTTGGTCTTCGACAGGTCGATGACCTGCTGCTCTGTCGGGGTATGAGTGGCGGCCGTCTTGATAGTCTCGGCGGGAGGAGCCGGCGTTTGCTGCGCAAGCAAGGGCTGCATAGGCGGCACCGACAAGGCGACGGCACCTAGCAGGCAAAGCCGCTTCATTCCCTGGGTCGATCGAGTGTCCATCACAACTGCTCCCGTTTGAGTTTGAAAGGGGCAGGCTGATGCCGTAACATCAGCCTGGCAATGACGATCAGAGCTTCCTTTCGCCGAGCCACTTCACCATCGCCGGATCTCGGTGGTCGAAGAAGCTGCTGGCGTTCTGATCGAGCTTGGCGATGGCATCGAGGTCGCCAGCGTCGAGGTCGAAATCGAAGATGTTGAAATTCTGCGCCATGCGCTCCTTGCGCACCGATTTGGGGATCGCGACGATGCCCCGGTCGGTCAGCCAGCGAAGCACGACCTGGGCGATGCTCTTCCCATGCTTGTCGGCGATCGGCTGCAACACCTCGTTCGTGAACAGGCCGTTCTTGCCCTCCGCGAATGGTCCCCATGCCTCTGGCTGGACGCCGTATTCCTCAAGGATCTTCACCGCATCGGTCTGCTGGTGAAAAGGGTGGATCTCGATCTGGTTGACCGCCGGCTTCACCTCGTTATGCAGCACGAAGTCCACGAGGCGATCGGGATAGAAATTGCTGACGCCGATCGCACGAATGCGTCCGGCCCTATGCAGTTCCTCCATCGCGCGCCACGCGCCGTACACGTCACCATAGGGCTGATGAATCAGCCATAGGTCGAGATAGTCGAGCCCGAGCTTATTAAGCGACCGCTCGAAGGCAGCCTTTGCCGCCTCGTAGCTGGCATCCTGCAGCCAGAGCTTGGTGGTAACGAACAACTCGCTTCGATCGATGCCGTGGTTCTTGATGGCGGCGCCAACCGCCTCCTCGTTACCGTAGGACGCGGCTGTATCGAGCAGGCGATAACCGACGTCGATGGCATCGCGGACGCTGCGCTCGCATTCTACGGGATCAGGCACCTGAAACACGCCAAACCCGAGGATCGGCATCTTCACGTCGTTGTTAAGAGTGACACTGGGAACGTTGCTGGTCATGGGCTTGGTCCTCGTTCGGTTCAGCGATTCACGAACTGCTGATGCGAAGCCGCATAGCGCTCGCCTTGGACTTCGATCCCCGACAGGGCGTCAGCCATGCGCACCATGTCCTGATCGGTCAGCCCCAGATCGGCACTGCCCAGGTTTTCCTCTAGCCGGTGGAGCTTGGTGGTACCAGGGATGGGCACAATCCACGGACGCTGTGCAAGCAGCCATGCAAGCGCGACCTGCGCGGACGTGGCCTCCTTCTCGCTGGCGATCGTCGTGACCAGATCGACGAGCGCCTGGTTCGCCGCCATCGCATCGGCCTGGAAGCGCGGCACAGTGCTGCGGAAGTCATCGGCCGCGAACGTCGTGCCCGCCTTCAGCTTGCCGGTGAGGAAGCCCTTTCCGAGCGGTGCGAACGGCACGAAGCCGATCCCCAGCTCTTCGAGCAGTGGCAGGATCTCTGACTCCGGCTCGCGCCAGAACATCGAATACTCGCTTTGAAGTGCGGCCACGGGCTGCACCGCGTGGGCGCGACGGATAGCGTCCGGTCCGGCTTCCGACAGGCCGAAATGCTTGACCTTGCCTTCTGCGATAAGGTCGCGAACCGTTCCAGCTACGTCCTCAATCGGCACATTGGGATCGACGCGGTGCTGATAAAAAAGGTCGATGCGATCGGTACGCAGCCTGGACAGCGCCTCGTTCGCGACCTGCCGGATACGCTCGGGACGACTGTTCAAGCCATCACCCGGTTTGCCGTTCTCGAATCCGAACTTTGTAGCGATGACCACCTGATTGCGAACCGGCGCCAGTGCTTCGCCGACAACCTCTTCATTGTCCCCCGGCCCATAGGCTTCGGCCGTGTCGAAGAAGGTAACGCCGCGATCGTACGCGGCGCGGAGTAGTGAAACCGCTTCTGTGCGATCGGTAGCTGGACCGTAGCCAAAGCTAAGACCCATGCATCCAAGCCCAAGAGCCGATACCTCAAGGCCGCTGCGGCCTAATACGCGCTTCTGCATCATCAAAATCCTCGTTCGGCCCATCGTCACAAGCGGGGCTAGGATGATCAAAAGGTAGCGCGAAGCGGTTCTGATAATTAGACAGGGCAAATCGCTTGGGTCTATGACATGAAGTCATGAAACTTGATCGGTTAGGCTGGCTATGAAACGTGAAGAATTGGGCAATCTCGCGATGTTTTTGGCCGTCGCGGAAGAACGTAGTTTTACCAAAGCCGCAGCAAAGCTCGGAATTTCGCAATCTGCGCTGAGCCATACGGTGCGACGTCTGGAAGCCAGATTGGGGCTGCGGTTGCTCACCCGCACGACACGCAGCGTCGCCCCCACGGAGGCCGGTGAACGTCTGATTGAGACGCTGCGACCTGCATTCGATACGATCGATGACAAGCTGGCGACGCTGACGGAGCTTCGCCAACGTCCCGGAGGAACTGTTCGAATTACTTCCAGCGCTCATGCGGCGCGTGCGGTGCTGTGGCCGGTCATCAACCGCCTGACGGGCGAAAATCCTGACTTGAACATCGAAGTCAGTATCGAGGGTGGCTTCGTAGATATCGTTGCCGATCGATATGATGCTGGGGTTCGCCTTGGTGAAGCGTTGGAACAGGACATGATTGCCGTGCCAATCGGTCCCAAACTCCGAATGGCTGCATTCGCTTCTCCATCATACCTGGCTCGCGAGGGAACGCCCTTGACGCCTTATGACCTGGCAAACCACAATTGCATTAGTCTGCGCATGTCTTCGTCCGGCGGACTATATGCCTGGGAATTTGAGCGCGGGGGCAAAGAGCTGAGAGTTAAGGCTGAGGGTCAGTTAGTATTCAACGATGCGCAGCTCATCATAACAGCAGCGCTTTCCGGACATGGCATTGCCTTCATGATCGAGGATCATGTTCTCAATCACTTTTCTGACGGATCCCTTGTTCGGGTGCTCGACGAATGGTGCGAGCCTTTCGATGGATATTATCTGTATTACACCAGTCGCAGACAGCCTTCTCCTGCGTTCCAGATCGTGCTTGAAGCGCTTCGCTACCGGTCCCAATGATGTTCTCGCCTCTCGATTAAATGGCGCGTTTCGCTACGACCTGACTATGAGGGGTGATGGGAAACGGCAGCTTCGTCCCACCATGCGGCGTTCCGCATCCGGCTGCGAACGAGCTTGGCGAAGGCCGTGATCATCGGAGTGAGACCCATCATTGTCCTGGCTGAAGCTAGGCCGATCAGAGTTTTGATGCGGCCGCGCTCCTTTTGCCGAACCCGGCGGCCCTCTCGGCAAGATCAGGACCTGGACGGACAAGCCGATCGACGAGAACGGCATCCGTTTGAGCCCGCGCACGATCCCTTGAAAATTGCAAAGCACCGATCGTGCTCCGCCGCGGCGCCGATAAGAAACCTTTAGAGCGAAGCGATGCGTGCCCGATCAGGATCGAGGATGCGCAAATGGCCTCATTACTAATTCGTGCGGATCTGTGTTGAAGCGCGGTACGGACGGTAGGAGGACGAAGTAATTCTAAGTCTCAAAGTCAAACGCTACGGACGATAATTCTTCAGATAAAGCGTGCGCTTTATCGTTTCGTCCAGGAAGCAATTACTATAAACGATTGCCGAGGCCGTGCCTCCGCCAAGTTCATCCATAGCCGCATGGCAGGTACTCTCGCGCTCTTCGAGCCAGGAACGCTGCAGCCCGCGCAACGTGGCTTTTCGTGGCGCGTTGAGCCCGCCCATGACCACTTTGTACGTGTGGTTAAGGCGGGCATCCTGGCGTATATTTTCGCGGCCTAGGCAATCCATAACGCCAGCGGTGACACCTTGTGCCGCGTCGCCGCTTTTCATGCAGCGATCGAACAAAGGTGTGTAGGCCGCCGAAACCTCGGCGTCAGACTGCGCGAGCACCGGCATCGCAGCGATCGGGCCTGCGGCGACGATCGCGATTGCCCAAACTTTCATCATGACCGCCTCAGTCGTTCTGCCATCTTGCCTCAAACTAGCACTAAATTGAAAGATGGCTATAATTTTATTAATCGCTGTGTAATTATCGGTATTCCTGACGCTATGCTTCCCGCCAGTTTGCCATTGCCCTAGTCGTCGTCGCAGCCGAAGGTGTGGGCCAAGTTTCGACCCCACCGCCGCCCACCCCAACCCAACCAGCCGGATCATGCCCGGCATTGCCGAACTTGGCGTTACCATGGAGCGCGGGCCACGCTCTCGACAAAGCTGGGGAGCATCGCGAAGCTGAGCGTCAATGGCGCGAGGCTATCGATCTGCGCATCGCGCTGATCGGAATCGACAGTTCGCAGATGGCCACACTAGCGGTTTTCAAACGAGGAAGGACACGTCTTCTTTCATCGCGTCTCGAGACGCCATAGCGGATTACTTCGTCGGGTCCCAGTTCTCGGGCAAATCTTCGAATCCTTCGAGTGCGTAGCCTTTATAGCTTGACCCCGTCAGCTCTTCACGATCGCACCGCATAAAGGTTGTCTCGTAACTGTAGCTTGTGATGATCTGGCGGATTTTCAGATCCGGCCGGCGGAAGCTCCAGCCTTCGGTCACCTTGTAAGTCGCAATCTTTGGCGAAGTGGCGACGACGCCAAGACTATCAATCAGCGTCTGGCTGCTTCCGTCATCGACGCGAATCGGCCTGCGATCCGCTTTTTTCAAGTCTGCCCGATACCGATCTTTCAGGAACGCCAAGCATTTTGCGAAGCTGGAAAAGCGGCGCGATTCCATTGGTGAGGGGGGTAGCTGGCCACTAGCCAATACCGGTGAAACGCAGTTGGCCATCGCGACCATGCCGACAGCACAGTGACGATAGCCATTCATTCCGGCCTTCTTTGTCATCAAATTAGATCGAGGAACGCCCATCTTGAAACCTCCCTCCATGGCAGCTGGCCGGTCGCGGCACCCAAAATCGTGGCGCCAATCGCGATCAACCGGCTGCTTCCCAGGCATCAGCGATACAAACTTACCCAGCCGCAATCGGCACGGCGGGATAATCTTCAGCATCCGAAGGGCACTTGCCTTGTTTCATGAGGCTGGGCGTGCCCGGTTCGAACCATTGCGAAGACTGGAAGTCTTCATCGTAGCCCAGCCCCCCGTATATACATACTTCGGGTTCCGAGCCATCGGGTGCGAGCACTACAGCCCAGTTCCTATAGTCCTCGGCGTGGTTCTCGCCGCCCCACATCAGCAACCGGCCGCCCTTGACGCGTTTGATCGGGATCCCCAGTTCGCCGTCCTTGTATCGGACGACCGCACGAACCTTCGCGTCTGGCACCGAAGCGGCGATCGCGGCCTTCACCACCGGGTTATCAAGGAAGCGATGCCCCTCCACGACGTCGAAGGGATACTTGCCAATGTAAGGCGTCAGATCGACCGCAGGCGCGATGGAGGGCTGGACGACGGGAGTGGCGTTCGGCGTGGCGGTCTTCGCCGTGATCTCGGGGCCTTGGGTTTGTTCATCGGACGTGCCTGCCGTCTGCCTGCATCCTGCAAGGGCCAGCAAAGCCAAGCCCGTCAAAGCAACCACCTTCATATCTTCTCCTTGTCTTCATTTCGCGCCAGATGCCGGGGGTAAGTTGCCGGCCTTACTCAGCCGCCATCAGCCATTCTTCCATGCGAAGTCGTAGGACTTTGGCATGCCGATCCTGCGCACAAGGGTTCGGCCGTCGCCTTCGCCGTCATCCTGAAAAATCCCGGGCTGGTAAGTTAGGCGACGACCCTTGCCGGGCAAGTCCGTCACGTCGACGGCAAGTTGGCGGAAACGCTTGTTTGGATCTGGATTGGACAACGCGACCGAGGACGGATCGACGTAAGCATAATCGACTTTGCCGATCCGGAAAGGTTCAGAGGGCACGTCGCGGTAGCGGGCACGCACTGCGCCGGAGGCGATGAAGGCTTCCAAAAATCCGTAGAACTCACCTCGCCGGCAGGCGCTGCTCGCCTCCCTCAGAAATTCCTCGGTTTCGGCAGGCGAGGTCGGCGCAGCAGTGGCGGAATACGCAGAACCCGCGAGCATAATTGACGCGCTTGTGCAGATGGATATCCGGCGGAACGCTGAATGTCGCATAGGGCCCTCTGACTGTCCGTACGGAAGGAAGACTATCCAAAAATAATCAATGTGCAATTGTAATTTGAACGGCGATTAATTTTCGGTATGGTGATGTCCAATCCAGCATTTTGGCAACGGAAGGAATTACGATGGTTTCCTGCAAGCCTGTGGCTTGCGCCGCGCTCGGCGCGGCTCTTGCTATCCTCGCTCCGGGCGTTCAGGCGCGGGAACCGACTGCCAAGCAAGTCGCCGCTGTCGATACCGCCGTCGCGCGGCTTGGCGAAGCGATGCGAAAAGCGGACGCTCTTGAAAAGCAGGGCCGCTTTGTGGACGCCGAGCCGGTTTGGCGCGATGCGCTAAACCAACGACGGCGCCTACTGGGAGAGCGTGATCCGATGGTTGCAGCGGGCATGCAGCGGCTTGCGCGCAACATCGAAATCCAAGGCGACTACAAGCGGGCAGAGCCAATGCGCCGCGCCATTCTAAAACTGCTGCAGACAGATGCGGACTCCGCGCCGATTGTACCGGAGGCCTACTCGGCGCTGGGCTACAACCTGACCATGCAGGGCAAGCTGCATGAGGGCGCGGCGCAAAGCTATAAGGCGCTGGAACTCTTACGGACGGCGGGCAAGGCAGAGGCGCCCGAAGCGGCGCACGCCCTATCGATCGTCGGGCTGACCCTCGACAAGCAGGGGCTCCCCGCCAAAGCCGAGCCGTTCTATCGCCGCGCGCTCGATATCCGGCGTCAGGAGTTGGGCGAGAACGATCTGGATACCGCGACAAGCTACAACAATCTGGCGGCGGCGCTGAGCGGGCAGGGACGCTTCGCCGAAGCGCAAGGTTTGTTCGAGACGGCGCTGGCCATCCGCGAGGCGGATGGCACGGTGCCGGATTTGGTCGCTCAGAATGCACTCAACATTGCGCTCAATCTCGATAGTCAGGGCCAGTCCGGCAAGGCGAAGATGATGTACGGCATCGCGATCAATATGTGGACGAAGCTGTATGGCGCAGAGCACGTCACGACCGCCAGCGGCTATAACGGTCTGGGGATGAACTACTACCGCCAAGACATGTTCTCGATGGCGGCTGTGCAACTAGGCCAAGCCCTGAAGCTGCGCGAAGCGGCACTCGGGCGCTATCATCCCGACACGGCGGAAAGCTACGGCAACCTTGGCATGGCGGAGCGGGCGATGGGTCATGAAAAGGAGGGCAAGGCGCTGATTGCCACGGCGATCGAAATAGACGAGCGCACGCTGGGCGCGAACCATCCTTCCACGCAGGCCCTGCGCAAGGCGCTCGCCTCGGCGCCGCCGGTGCTCAAGACCGAACCGGTGGTGGTGGATTATTGAGGGCTTCCTAAGCCGGACCTAAGCAGCCTGGGGGGCGACGCGCGGTTAATTCGGGCCTACGAAAAAGTACCCGACGGACAGCGATCGGTTGCGGCCGCAGTAACCCGGTTTGTTGTCACTCTGCGTGATTTTCAGCGGCGGTCTGGTGCGGACCAGTGAGATGGCTGGCCGTCGGCTCAGTGATCTGTGCGGTCCAGCGGCCATGTGCATCGCTGGCGGTGTTGCCCTGGGCATCGCAGACCCAGCGCCTCACCGACGGTTCTGACGTGTTCGCCGCGAACGAGGCGGTTCCGGACAGGCGACGGCGGATCTCGCCGGAAACGTTACGCCACTTGCCGATCAATCCGGCGGGCGGGGACAGCCGGATCGCGTTAGGAAGGCAAGTCGGCGGCGCAGGGTACTGGCGAGGTCCTTGGCCGAACGCGGGCCCATGCAGGTGTCGTCGCGGCGGCCAGTCATGAACCATTGCTGATCCTGGTTCAGCAGCTTGGCGGAGGCGCTGTCGAACTGTGTCAGCAGCCTCCTGTACCGTGCGGCGATCTGCCGGTCGAGCAAGGCCAGCCCAGAATTGCGCAGATCAGCTTCTTGTTGCACGAGGACGCCTTGCGGCAATCGAACGAGGGCGCGGCGGCCAGGCAGGGTTGACGGTGGGCAGCAGGCGGCAACGCCGATGGCCACACATGCGCTCAGCATCCGGACGGGCATGATCGCTCCTCCAGGATCGAAAGGCACCTTCTTGAAGATGAAGTGGTCATATAGAACGATGTTTCGTAATCTTGCGGCCACCGCGCCCTGCAAAAATGATCGCTGTCTATTTTTAATTTGAACGGCGATCATTTTACGCTAGGTTCCCCCCGTTATCATGGATATCGAAGAGGTTCGTCATGGCTTTCGCTAAGCATGCCGCCGCCGCCGTCATGCTGATCGCGTCGACCTTCGGAGGAACGGTTTCTGCCCGCGCGGAAGAGGTCACCCAGATCCATGCAACGCTGAACGGCTTGTCGCGGGCCGACCTTGCAGGGCCGTCACCGCGTTTCTTGGCTATGCTGGAGCGGTGGTTTCCCAAGTACACTGAGCAGGGTCCCTGCGGGCCCGGCGCCGACCTGATATCATCAGATACCGTCTGCGAATGGCGTGCGCCGGGGACGAACACCAGCGGCGCGATCCTGCCGGACATGTTCGTGTCGCTGTCTCGCCGCAAGCTCGACAGCGTCGTGTTCTGGGGCGAAATGCCGCTCAACACCCGCAACTGGCAATGCAAGCGGGTGCTAAACAGGGAAGTCTCCACGATCTGCATCTCGCTGGTAGTGCCGGCCGAGCAGCGCACGCGGCTGATTGCGGACTGGGAAGCGCTGCTCGCCCGTATCGCGCCGGGCGCGTAACACCGACTTATGTGTCTTTGCATCCGACCGGAAAGGAACCGCAATGAGAATGCTTCAATTGGCGCTGCTGGCGGCCGCCGCAGCGCCGATATCCGCCGTTTGGGGCGCTGCGCCGCCGCAGCACGACTGGAATACGTACGGCAATGCGCGGTTTGAATTTCTGATCTGCTTCCCGGCGGACCTGCTGACCCCGCAGCCGGAGGCGGACAACGGCGACGGGCGCGTGTTCGTTGCGGCGGATGGAACGCGACTGGAGGTATGGGGCACCTTCAATGCGCAAAACCTCACGCCCGCGCAGGTGCTGGCGGCGGAAACCGCGCACATCACCGGTGAGCATGGAACGATCACCTACCAGGCGTCGAAGCCGGGCTGGTACGCCTTGTCGGGAACAATGGATGGCAAGGTGTTCTACCAGCGCGGCCTGTCCGATACGGTGCGCTTCGCCAGCTTCCGGTTAGTCTATCCCAAGGCGGCTGCGGCCACCTGGAATCCTGTCGCCGCCCGCATTTCCGAGTGCCTGAAGGGAGCGGAAGGAACATGATCGGGCTGAACAGAGCGGGCGGCGCGGCGATGGCACGCGTCCTCGCGGGGCTTCTGCTGGCCGGTCAGGCCTTGCCTGCCGCAGCTGTCGTGGCTGCGCCCGATCCATCAAGCGAGGCACCGGCGAGGCAGGGCCAGCCGATGGACGATCCGGCATGGCTGGCGCAGTGCGTGAAGAAGGCGGAAGCCGAGGGCGAAGGCACCACGTTGGGCTGGGGGCACTGTATGGTCGACCACCGCGAAGCGCTCAAGACCGCGCAGGCGGGGATCGTGGCGCGCATTGGCAAGGCCCTGGAAGGCAAAGGCCCTGCCGGAACCGATTACTCCCGCGCGGCAGCCTCTTTCGCCGAGGCGCAGCGGCACTGGACGGCCTTTGCCGAGGCCGACTGCGGTATCATCGACGATGTGTTTGGCTATGGCACTGCGCAAGGGCTGGCGGGGGAGGATTGCGTGATCGCGCACTACCAACGCCGCAACGAGGAATTGCGGGAATTGGAGAAAGCCTACTTCAGCAGCACAAGCGATCTATAAGGACCAGCATGCAATGAAGATAGGACAATGGTTGCACGCGCTGATCAGTGGCAATTTCGAAGGCAGCGGAGCAGATGGCAAACCGACCAGGCGCATCACGGCGGAGCGCCTGGAGGCTATATTCTCATACGCCAGAGGTACGACGGTGGAATCGATCGGCGCGCTGCACCATGCCCCCCGTCGTCTGAAGTTTAACCTGCATTTTCATCCCGACCCGTTCGAGATCGACATGCGCTGTGCGGATGCCCTATCGCCGCGACGAGATCATCGTCCATCCCGCTCACCTTGCCTTTTCGTACATGCCCTGCTTTGCCAAAATCTCGCTTGTGGATGGCTGCGTGCAATACCGCTGGAGCGAGACCGGGCAGGTGCGCTGTTATGACTGCCCGTAACCCGGGATTCCGCGCGGATCGCGCTGATCGACGATGCCTTCGAGCTGTGGGAGGCTAACCAGGAGGAACGGCGCATCGCGGACGCCGCCCGCCCAGTTCATGCCGGTCCCGTCGACCGGACCGTCCCGATGGCACTCATCCGCCATTACATCGCGCATGCCGATCTACATTACCTGTTCGATGTGCTCGCCAGACACCGACGAAATCGTGCTGTGGGTCGACCGCGGCGAGGAGGAGGATGAGATCGCGACAAAATGCCCAGCCTTGCTGGGCTTGCCGGCGCTGTCCGCGCGCTTCGATGACTTGTGGCTGGAGATCACGCGCGAAGGGGCGCTTACGCGCATTGATTACGGAGGCGGGGATGCCGACCGCGCCGAGACTCTGGCAGCGCTTGCCGAGGTGCTCCGCCTGGACTTCGAGCTGCGCAATTGCAAGGACAGTCAGGGCAATAGCGATGCCGCATTCCTGCCTTTGCCGCGCACCGACTGGGAGATGCTGGAACGTGACTACCCCGCGGAGGTGGCCCGGCTTTTCACGCCGGCAATGGCAACATTGAAGATCTTTCGATAAAGGAATGGCTGTGGTTCGTGTACGTTTTCTCGCTTTGACCTTGTGCCTTACTGCCGCGCCTGCCGCTGCATCCACCACCCCTGATCGCCAGTCAGCCATGACTGCGGAGGCGGACAGGGTAGCGGCCACCCTCGATCCAGTTTCCGCCGAGGTGCTACGCGGTAACCAGAGGGCGTGGAAAATTTGGGCACAGGCGCTCGCAAAAAGAGCGGCTGTCATGGTGCGGGAAGGCAAGGCAAGCGCGCAGGATCTGGAGGAGGTGACGGCATCGCTAAAGGATCAGCGACACCAGTTCCTCTCCAGCATCCGGCCCGGCGACTGGCAGGGCATGAAAGGCGGCTGGAGCGATGGGATGAAGGAAGTCCTGCTCGACCTGAACGATAGAGGCCATGCCAAGATAGTCAGCATTTCCCATACCCTTGATAGAGGCAAAGGTATCTGCGTCATCGAGGGATCTGCGGCTTCGGCGGGTGATGGCATCGTAGTGACGCCAACAGATAGCTCAGGCCATGTCATCCTTATACGCCGCCTCGGTATCGCGCTGGCGATCGAGGACGAGAGCGTGCGGCCGGGCAGTTTGGCGCCCTACTGCCAACTCGGCGGTGCGCTGGTGGGACAGTATTTCCGCATCGAGGGGGCCGACAAGGTCATACCCTGGCTGCTTTACTGAAAGCGTCAGGGCACGGGGAGAGTGCGGCGCTTGAGTCCTTCCGGGGTGTTGGCAGCGGTTGCAATCATGACTTTGCGCAGACAACTGCTTTCCATGTCCCTCCCGCTCGGCAGCCCGCCCTCCTGCCGATCGAGCGTGAAGGTCATGATGCGCCCTTCCGGCCCGCGATAGAGCGGGTAGCCCGGGCCACCATCGGTCACGAACGTCTGGGAAACGGTGGTGAGGTCCTGCCACCCCGCACTCTTCGCCGCTGCCGCCAACCGTGCGGCGGTCAGGCAGCCATCGGGGCCGGTTGCGCCGTTCTTAGTCTCGAGCGTCAGATCGATCTCGACATCGAGCTTGTCCAGGCCGACGAGCCGGCGCGGATCTGCGCCAGTCTCGAAGACGGCGGGCTGGTCGTCGCCGAGCGGGAAAGCCGCCTCACGGACGGCAATCAGCATCTTCCAGTCCTTACCACTTGCCATTGTCGCATACGCAGTCATGCGGCGTTCGCTGCGGATCGGCTTGATCCCCGGAAGCCCGAAACTCAGTGCCAAGCCGACATGCTCTATGCGAGTGCCGCTGGCACGCTCGATCAGATGTGCGATGCGCCCGCCCAGATCGGTTTCGTCGTAAGGGCAGGTCGCGGTACCTAGCGCCTGCGTCTCCAGTTCGGCGCTGGGCATGTCCGAACCGGGGCGGCACAAAGTCAGCCGCGTGGCCGGTTCGGGCTGCGCGACCGCCGCGGGGGCCCAAGCTGCAAGCAGGACAGCGACAAAAACGGGGGCAATCTTGCGCATGGGTCTGAATCTCCATCGTGGCGAGGGGAAGGTGCGACATAAATAGACATCAGTCAATTATATATTGAACATTGATTATTTTGTGGCAAGTTAGGTTCCTGACCCAAGATGCGATCAAGGAAGGACCGTTCATGACCGTCACGAATCTGGGCTACGCCATCGCTCTGGCCCTCGCGGCAACCACGGTTGCATCGGCTCATGCGGCCGAGCGTGGCGACCCGTCGTTGGATTGCGCTGCAGCGTACATGGACGAGGTATCGCGCGCGATCTGCGCTGACCCGGCAAGCGCTGCGCTTGACCGCAGGATCACGGCTCGCTTCGAAACCGTGCGCCGGGACCTTCCCGAAGATGCAGCCATGGCGCTCGCCGATGACCAGCATTACTTCGAGGAACTGCGCGGCCTCGCCTATCGGGCCTCGGGCGGCAACGCGGCAGCCTTGCAGGCGGTGCTGGCTGAGCGTGCGGCGTTTCTTGACGCGGTGGTTCTCGGCGGGCCCCAGTTGCGCGCGGGAACCTGGCGCAACTTCACCGGAACAGTCGCGGTGACTGACGACGGCAGCGTGATGATCGTTGAGGCGCAGCCTGCCTACGGGCAAAGCATCTGCAGGGTTACCGGCAGGCTGGGAGGATCAGCGATGGCGGGCAAGGTGACGCTGCACGGGCAACCCCGTCGCAGCGTGAGGCTTGAACGGTTTGGCACCGTCATGGTCGTCACCGACAGCGCCATGTCGGCCGAAAGTCCCTGCGCGCTGGGCGGTGAGCCATTCTTCCGGGTCGCCGTTCAGCCTGAGGCGGACGGCGTCACGGAACCGTGAAATCCTCGCATGGAGGCAGCGGCACGTTGGGTCGGTAGGCGTGGGCCGCAGCATTAAAAGTATAGCGGCGACTGTACGTACAGATCTTGTCGGTTTCCTCGACGAGGTCCGTTTGGGTTAGCGCGGGCATCTCCAGCGAGTCCGCCTGACGGCTCACCCCGCGCGGAAAATTGGTGGCCTTCACCACCAGGATAAGGTCGGGCATGCCGCTTTGCGTGCCCCCGTGAGTGCTGGGCGCGGACGCCAGGGTGCTCGTCAGAGTATATTGATCGGCGCAGGCATCGAGTCGCTGCTTCATGTCTTTTTCGTCAAAGCAGCCCCGGATAGAGATGTCGCTGCTGTAGGGCGCCTCCATTACTGCGACCGGTTCACTCCCCTGCTTTTGGCCCAAGCGCACGAGCATCAGGCGTTGAAAGATCACTTCAGCATTGCCGCCGGAATACATTTTGCTGCGCTGCACGCCGACCCCAACGAGTACGCCGCTGCCGTCGCTCAGGCGCAGCACCGAGGGAAGGGGTCGGAACCGATCGTCGTCCTGCTCCTTCTTCGCGGTCCATTGCGCGACGGGCTTGCCTTTGCGAGTGACCACGAAGGCACCTTCTGGCGTGCCGGTGACACACAGGCCGCCTTCTTCGGTGCAGAGCGGGGCGTCCTTGCTGGCCTGCGTCAGCGCCTCGAAGCTTTGACCTATCGCAGTTGAGGAGGCGGCAAGGGCGGCGGCCATCATCAGGATAGGGGGCATGGGTTTACCTCAAACTGCTTTGGGGAAGGAATGTGGCTCACTCGAAATTCGGGCCGACCGGCAGGCCGTCCACGTAAACCTGGCGGCGTGTCACGGTGCGCACTTCCACCTTGCCGGTGGCTAGACCATTATCGATCTGGCGGTTCTGTTCTGCGGTGCGCACCGGATTACGCTCATTGGGGCCCCAGGCTCCGTTGCTCAGATGGTAGTGCGTCGATCCATTGTTGGTCACAATCACCGCCTCGCGACTGCCCGGTATGTACCAGACCACGCAGGCGGCGCTGGTGTAGCAGGCCGAATAACTGCTGAGCTGGTCGTAGAGAGCGGCAGGTAATTGCGCGCCGCGGGGAAGAACGATGAGATGATCGCGATTATAAGGTTGCGGCTTGCCTTCTGCCAACTGGCGTGGTTCCAGCGCATAACGGCTGTTTTCCTTGAACGCATAAGCGGCCGCAGTGCGGATCTCCTTCGTGCGGCCTTGCTTCGCCAGCCGGGCCACGGCGTCTTTACCGGCCCGGCCGAAATCGAAGCGCAGTGCGGCCCAGTCGAACTGCTTAAGCGGAACGCGGCCGCTTTCCAGCATTGCCACCTGATCGCGCGCGGACATCGCGCCGAAGTTGAGCAGCGGGGTGGCCAGCACCAGCGCCAGCACCGCAAGGCCCATCGCAAGGCGCAGGTTGGCGGCGCGCAGGTACGGCGCTGCACCAAGCCGGCGATGCGCTAGCGTGACGATGTAGGCGAGGCCGTAGGCGCAGGCGATGCCGGAGAAGATCACCGCCCACAGCCGGTCGGGTGTCAGGCCGTACTGGTGGAGGCGCAGGCCGATCGAGAGCGCGGCGATCAGTGCCAGCGGCAGCATGCACACCCCTAGCGCGCCGACGCTTGCGCGTAGCAGGGGGCTGCGCGCTTCGTGCGGCTGTTCCTCGCCAATCACCGCGTTGGCAAGGCAGAGCGCGCCGACGATGCAGCTCAGCAGGATCGGACTTGTCGAGCGCGTTGCGCCCCACAAGGGTGCAAGGCCGGTGAACGGGATCGCCGCGAGGAAAACTAGCAGGCCGATCGCCAGCAATGGCGCGAGGACCGAGAGGATTGTCGTCACCACCCGCTGCATGAGCGCAAGGATATGGTCGCGGTCGCGCAGCATGGCGATGCCCGCGCCCAGCGCGGCGCCGCTCAGCGTCAGCATCATCCAGGCATCGTTCAGCAGTTCGGCAAGGATCACGATGCCGATCAGCTTGAACAGCTGTCCCAGCAGCGTCGCCATTGCCCAGACCACGCCAACGAAGGCCCATGCTGCCAGCCACAGCACCACGTCGCCCCAGGCGTGGCGATATGCCTCGGGATAGGGGATCGCGCGGCTCAGCGGCCCTTCGGACGGCTGCGCCCCGCGCCAGGCCTGGAACAGCGGGGTGCAGATCGCCACCGCCAGCGCGGCACACGCTACCCGCCAGGCATCCTCGCCTTCACCGAACGGACCGTTGAAGTAGACCGTCAGCCCCACCAGCGCGCCGCCGACAATCGCGAAAGCGATGTTCCAGCCCAGTTTCCCGCGTTCGACCACGAAGCCGAGCAGCACGGCGGCGATCGCGATGAAACTGGCCGCCGCCGCCCGCAGGTCCGCGTGATCGAGGTTCGGCAGGTACTTGTCCGGCCGGATGATCCAGTAGATTAGCAGACCGGACAGTCCGCCTAGCAGTGCAAGGCCCCAAGCACGCAGCGGCCAGGTTGGGTTTTGCGTTTCATCCGGTCCAGCAAAAATGTTCATGGCCGTTTTCGAGGCTCCGCTTGTCTGGTGATCTGCGACCGCCATGCCGCTTTGCCATGGAACGTTGCCGTGCAATCCGTCTTCGGCACCAATATGCCGGCCAAATATACATCGATCAATTCATAATTTGATCGATGTTCAAAAAATTCAAGAATAGAAAGGCACCCGGCTTAAGACATAGGTGCCGTTCTTGGGCGAGAATACCAGCTGGTTGGCGAATTCCGGTGAATCCAGCAGGTATTCGCCCTTGACGATCGGCCCGGGGGCCTCGCCGTCATCGCTGCCGGGTTTGAAGGCGCGGACTTTGCCAGCACGGATCGCGGCGATCACGGAAGGGGTGAATATCTGGTCGTACCGGACGAGGAACTGCGCGCGCGTGGCGGCGCTGCGGTCAACCTCGCCGCCCGCGAAGTCCTTGAACGGCAGGGCAATCATTGCAGCGACCTTTGCCTTGTCTCCGGCCAGAACCGCAGCTCGGAAGCCTGCGAAGAAGCGGTCGAAGCCCTGCCGCGCCGGGGCGGCGATGGCCTGCGGGGCGGGAAGCGCCGGCGTAATCGAGACGGCTAGAGCAAGCGCGGCGGTGGTCATTCGGTAGTGCATGGCAGGCTCCTCACATCGATTCGTCAGTCATCGCGGACAACTGCCAGCAGTCGCCGACCGGCTGGAATTGGTAGCGCAGCTGATACCCGGTATCCGGCTTGGCCAGCACGACCTCGAACTTTCCGCCGCCTTTGGGGGCGGTGCGCATTTCAAGCCCATCGCGGCGGCGCTCCGCACCCAGCGGCATTATCGGAAAGCCGAGCGCCGCCTTGGGCAAACTTGACGTAACCATGCGCGGCTCCGGTTCAGCTTCCGCATCGATCCGGCCGGAAGACAGCGGATCCGCGACATGGGCGCGCTGAATATCCGCGTTGGCGGCGAACGCTGCGAGGAAGGTGTTGAAGCTCCTGCCGGGGCAAGCGGGCGCCGCAGCCATTGCGGGCGCGGCGGAGATGGCGCCGGCCAGTGCTGCGATCATCAGGGAAGTTCGAATCATTGGGGGCTCCGTCATCGGGTGGAATCGGTTTGATAGGCGTGGCTGGCGGCACTGAAGCGCCACACCGAGCCGTCGGCGGGCTTGGCGCGCCGCGCCTGGCCATCAGGTCCGGGCAGCGTGCCTGTCTGCGTGGACTGCAGTTCCGGCCATTCCGCCACGGTCTTGCCGGTCAGCGCCAGCTTGCCCCAGGAGCGATAGCATTTCTCCGGCGCGGTTTCCCGGTCACAGTCGTTCCAGTTGTCGGAGGCATCGACGATCTCGCCGCCGAAGGACCACGTGCCGGGCTTCGCCGGGTCGGAGCGGAACAGCACATGGCCATGCAGGTTCACGCCGCCGCCAGCCATCGTCACGGTGGGATAGCCGACCAGTGCGCTGCCGCCCTGCAGAGGCTGTTCCAGGTAGGCGGCATCGCCGTCGTCGTCGGACATCGAGGGGTTGCCGGTATTGTTGACGTAGACCTCGCCCAGATCGATCTGCCGTCCTATCAACGTCCAGGCGTTGTCACGCAGTCCGTATGTGACTTGTGCGATCGGCATCTTCGCGGTCGTGCCCAACAGGTCGCTGACGCCATCGCGCGGGCGGCCTATGGCGACCACGGTGTACGTCTTCAGGCCTGTTAATTCGGTGGTGAAGCTGAACCAGTAGGACCATTCCCGGCCGCCGAGTGTGCAGGCTTGGTCTTCCGCCACTGAGCGGCATACCGCACCTATCGCCTGGTTATAGTCGGGCGGGAAGGGATCGCGCGCGGCCCGTGCGAAGGCCGAAGGCGCACTGGATGAAAGCATGAAGGCGACAAGGCCGAGCGTACCACTCATCACAGGCTTGGTGATCGCGTTTCTGGTCATGGGCGCCTCAGTTCATGGCGTTCAGGAAGGCTCGCCAACTGGCTGCCCAGTGCGCGCGGTGCGCCGGGGTGGCGGACTGGACGCTGCACACGTTCAGGAAGTTGTCCGGATTGACCGGATCGACCGGCTCGCAGGCCCAAATCTGCGCGTCGAGCTGGCGCGGCCAGGATGTGACCACACTGACGAGCGCGTGGTCCTCGATGCCAATGAGCAGGTCAAAATCCTCCTCGTTGTCGTCCGTGGACCACATGCAGGCGCCGTCGAAATCCGGGTTCTGGCCTGCTGGCAGCGGACAAGGATCGCTCTGGCCTGGAAACAGCGAGGCAAGGAACGCCTTGCCGGGGCCGTTGTTCACGTCCAGATCTAGCGGTCCCAGCGTGCCTAGCGCCAACACGGCCCGGTCGGGGGGCGGCGTTGTCAGGGCGGAGGCGCTGCCGCTGCCTGCCAGCAAGGCGGCTGCGGCGATCGCGGTGTAGCGAGATATCTTTCGCACGACGGGTTTTCCCCTTTTCCGACTTTGCGGTGAACCGGGCATGGATAGGGTGCGCGTCCATCGCCGTTCCGATGATTCGGCTGTCCACGATGCGGCATGCCAGAGCGGACACGTTAGTAGACCTGGCGGGAATCACGGACATGGCGCATCCAACCTGTTGATTCTGGCCAAAGGTCTATAGGGGAATTGATCGACGATCAATTAAAAATTCGACGATGTACATTTTTGAGTTGTTTGTTATGGTGAACGTCTATGGGTCGCAGATCAGATCACAGCCGCAAAGAGCTGGAGCACATGCTCATCGTTGAAGGCCACAAACACATGGCTGACGTGGGATTCGCGCGGTTTTCGGCGAGGGAAGTCGCCAAGCGGATCGGATACTCGATCGGTACGCTGTATAATGTGTTCGGAACGTATGATCAGCTTATCATCGCTATCAATACACGCACGTTTGTCTTGTGGACAACCTACATCCGCAATGCGTTGGAAAAAGGCGGAGAAGACCGCATCCGTGCGTTGGTGGAAGGTTACTTCGGCTTTGCCCATACCAACCGCAACGCATGGATGGCGATCTACGACCACCACTTGCCACCTGACGTGACGATGCCGCCCGAGCATGACGTGCTCCGCGGCCAGTTGACCGACGTTGTAGTGGAGGAAGTGCGCGCCGCCCTCCCGGCCGCCTGTCAGGCAGAGGCGCCGCGTTTGGCGCGTTCACTTGTGGCGACGGTGCACGGCCACTGCATGTTCGACATCAACGGGTCCTTCGCGCTTATGGGCGAAAAGGATCCGATGGCGTTGGCGCTTGCCCGCGTTCGCGAAAGCCTCTCGGCCGCTCGCACAAGCTGTTGAAAATGCTCTGGCTGCGGTGAAATTAATCGCCGTCCAGAATTATATTGAACACCGATCATAATTTTGCCATCACCGGCTTTCCGATGATTCGTCCTAGACTTCGGGAGCGTGATGAATGCGGGCTTATGTTACCGGATCGGGGCAGTTCCTGCCTGGAGAACCGGTCTCCAACGACGCGATGGCTGACTATATCGGACGCCTCTCGCTGCAGGCGGCGCGGCTCGGCAGGCTGACGCTGCGCCGCAACGGCATTCGCAGCCGTCACTATGCCATGCGGCCGGACGGGACCACCGACTGGACACTGGCCCGGCTGGGCGCGGCGGCGCTGGACGATCTGTTCGCCCGTTCCGGACTGGACCGGCGCGCGGTGGGCTACCTTGCCACCGCCACTACGCAGAACGACCTGATGGTGCCGGGGCTGGCCAGCGGACTGCATGCCCAGTCCGGTTTGCCGCCGGTGGAGATCGCCAGCATGCAGAGCGTCTGCGCGAGCGGGATGATGGCGCTCAAGTCCGCAGCCTTGCAGGTTGCCGCAGGCGAGCACGCGGCGGCGCTGGCGGTGGGGGCGGAGTTTTCCAGCCGCTACTTCCGGCCCGGCCACTATCACGGCACCGCCGCGATGAATGCCGACGGCACGCTGCCGAGCGATGCCGAGTTCCTGCGCTGGACGCTGAGTGACGGTGCTGCGGGGGTGCTGGTGGAGGACCGCCCTGCGCCGCGCGGGCTCTCGCTGCGGATCGACTGGATTTCTTTGCGCTCCTTCGCCGATCGGTTCGCGCCGTGCATGACCGGTGGCGCCGCGTTGAACGAGCAGGGCGACCTTGTGCCCTGGAGCCATTTTCCCACGATCGCTGAGGCTGCGCAGGCGGGTGCGTTCCAGCTGCGGCAGGATGTCGAGGCGCTGCACCGCATGCTGCCAGTATGGCTTGGCGAACTGATGCGCCTCGTCGACGAAGGGCGGGTCGATCCTGGCGGGGTGGACCATTTCCTCTGTCATTTCTCCGCCCGCAGTTTGCGCGACGAGATGGTTGCGTTGGCGCGCAAGGCCGGGTGCCTGATCCCCGAGGACCGCTGGTTCACCAACCTTTACGAAAAGGGCAATGTCGGCGCGGCCTCGCTGTTTCTGTTGCTTGACGACCTGCTGCGCTCCGGCAGGCTGGCGGCGGGCCAGACGGTGCTCTGCGCCGTGCCCGAGAGCGGTCAGTGCGTTATGGCCTATGCGATGATGACCGTGGTGGACGGAGATGAAACATGACCGAGGTACTGGACATTGCGCACCTTGAGTCTGCCCATCGCGGCCTTGCCCGCGCGTGGATCGAGTTCGAGAGCGGGCTGGCGGCAGTTCCGGTGATCGCCCGCCTGCTTTCGGGGCGCCTGCGGATAGAGGATTATCGCAGCCTGCTGTTCAACCTGCGTCAGCAGGTTGTCGACGGCGGCCGCTGGATCAGCCGCGCCGCTTCCAACCTGGAGCATGAGGAGCTGCGCGCGCTGTTCATCCGCCATGCCGCCGCCGAGCACCGCGACTATCGCATGCTGGAGGACAACTATGTCGCCGCCGGCGGCATGCGTGAGGAGATCCGGGGCGGGGTCAAGAACATCGGTTCAGAGGCGCTTTCGGCCTTCATGTTCCACGCGGCGTCGCAGGCGAACCCGGTCGGCCTGCTCGGCGCGATGTTTGTGATCGAGGGGCTGGGCAACCGCATGGCCGGGCCCTGGGCGGAGGCAATCCGCATGCAGCTGGCGCTGGACGAGGATGCCGTTAGCTTTCTTGCCTATCACGGTGCAAACGATGAGGACCATTTGGCGATGTTCGACCGCGCGCTGGCGATGGCCGTCATCGATGCGGCCACGGCGACGGCGGTGGTCCGCCATGCCCGCATTGTGGCGCGGCTCTACCGGCTGCAGCTGGAAGAACTCGACAATGTCTGACATGCGCGGGCCTGACATCCCGGACATTGCAGACTGGGACCGCAGCGATCCCGATCCGTGGCTGGCGCTGTCGATGGACCGTTCGCTGCCGATCGCGCCTGCGGCCAAGGCCGCGCTGATCCGCGACCAGCGTTCACGCAGCCGCCAGTTCCTGCTGCCGATCGTGCGTCCCTTCGCGCGGATGTGGATCGTCGCCGCGCAGCTTGTCCATACTGTGACGCCGCGCTGGCCGCATGCGCCGCGCTTCCTGCACGCCAGCATCGCCTTCGGGATGAAGCACTTCCTCACCCCCGACGCCAACCGGCTGATCCTGCGCCACTTTCATCTGGGCGCGCAGATCCTACGCTTCATCTCGGACAATGCGACGCCGGGCTTTCACCCCCCGCTGGAGCCGATGACCCCGCGCCGGATCGACGACGTGCGCGCCAACCTGTTCCTCAACCACGACCTCAACATCTACAACTACCTGATCGGCCTGAACGCCGAACTGGATCGTCGCGGCAAGGACATCGACAAGGTGGAGCGGATTGACTTCTCCGCCATCGCCGAGGACGTCGAACTGGAGGAACTGCCGCGCGGTCGCTTCAACGTGATCGACCTTCAGACAGCCATCGAGTGCTACACCCCCGCTTACGCGATGTTCCTGACCGACCGCGATTTCTGGCGCGCCACCAATTCGCTGCAGCTGGACGAGACCATCGGCCTTTATGCTGCCCGGCTGACGGGGGAGGAAAAGCACCTCGCGATGATCGTCAACGGCCATCCGCTGGTGCCGCACTCTACTTTGCGCGCGGGCTTCCGGCTGATGCTGCACGGCCTGTCGACCGAACTTCTGCACGGCTTCCTCCTGCACATGAAGCGCAGGCAGGCCGAGATGGAAGGAACCGGTCAATGATTGCCACACGTATCGCTCTCACGGCTCTGACCTGCTTCGCAAGCGCTGCCGCCCCTGCCGCTCCGCCTGCAAAGGCGCCGCCGGTGGAGGCCTATGTCGGTAAGTATCCTTTCGACAAAGTGGACGGCGTCAGTTTTCTCGATCACCCGGCGGTTCGCGCCGCAGTGACGCGCGGGGTGAGCGATCCCGAGGCGCGCGCTTGGCTGCTGGGCGCCAAGGGCAGCCCGTTCCCGCAGATCCGGTGCGAGAACGGGGAACTTATCGTCATCGGTTGCCAGCAGCACGCCTGCGACCGGCGCAACTGGGCGATCTACTTCAATCCGGCCAGCAACCTTGCGCGGGTCTGCTATTCGGCCACCGGCGCACAGTCACGCAGGTACGACGGCAAGGGTGGTTCGCGCGTCCTTGCCGGTTCGTGCCCATCATGATCCGGCTCGCCACGATTTCAGTGACGGTGATCGGGCTTCTCGCAGCGCAGGCCCCGGCCTCGGCGCGCAGGCTCGGTCCGCTGCCGCCGCATGCGAAAGCGCCGACTGGCCCCACGCAGTGCGCGTTCGGCGCATGGCAACGCTGGGAGGGCGGGGCAGTGCGCGTCATGGCAGCACCCGACGACAGGTCGGCGCTCCTCGGCACGCTGCCCGTCCATGACGAGAAACGAGACTATCCGGTATATCTCGATGTGATCGGCACCGAGCCCGGCTGGCTGCACATTGCCCATGCGTCCGATGCGCCGAACGATCAGGCCGGCCATCCCCGCCGCGAGGTCTTCGCGGGCGAGGGCTGGGTATCGTCCGACACCGTGAAGATCGGGGTGCAATCCGCGCGCGGCTACCTGCTGCCCGATGCCGCGTCGCCGCGCATCGTCGACCTTGGTGACCGATGGCTGACCGAGGTCTACCGGATCGGCGAGATTCATGGCTGCAGCGGCGACTGGGTGCTTCTTACCTATCACGACGACAGCGACGTTCGCGACATGATGACCTTCGGAACCGCCTGGTTTCGCGGTGTCTGCGCCATTTACGAAACCACCTGCGACATGAAATCGGTCGATACGCCGGGGTGATCCGGCTCTTCCCCCCGATCGAAGTGAAAGGCACCCTCTCGATGAAGCAACTATTTCTTCCGACTGCGATGAGCGCGCTGGCCATGCTGGCGGCCTGTTCCTCAGGCGACCATGGTCGCGGCAGCGATGCAAGCGACACCGCATCCGAAGCCGCCACCGGCGTCATGTCTGAGGCGGCTATGGCCGAGAAAAAAGCCGGGTTCACTTCTGAGGTCAGGGAACTCGCCTTCGATCCGGTGTCGCAGCTCCCCAAAGCGCCCGCCAGTGCCGCGAGCAGGTCCGAATGCGCCGGGCAAGTCATCGATGCAAAGTCCGCCGCGGCCCGCGAGGTCGCCAAGGCGGGCTGGGGCGTGACCGGAGAAGCGAAGCTTGGCGCTTACCAGTTGGTCAGCTTCGCCGGTTCGTTCGAGCCGGGCACTAGCGGTTCGTGCTTCGTGAGCAAGGGCAACATCGGCGTATTCGAGGGCACTGCGCTGCGCGCTATTGCCTACGCCCGCTCGAGCAGCAAGGAGACGATCGGCCGCATCCAGCCGTTCGGCAAGGACGGCGCGCGCATCTGGCACGGCGACATCGTCCCTGCGCCGATCGCGGACATTCGCCGCAGCGCGCAGGGGCTGGTGATCGGCAAGCTCGCCGCTGAGGAGAAGACTTGCGGCGGCGCAGTGCCGACGATCAACGACATGCCCATCACTCACGCCCGCAAGGCGCTGATCGCGGCAGGCTGGACGCCAGCGAACCACGGCGTCCCCGATGACCACATCGATGAGCGCGAACAGGCACTGGCGCTGCTTGGCGTAACCGAGGTGGAGAGCTGCTCGGGCACCGGGTTCGGCTATTGCAGCTTCGATTATCGCAAGGGCAAGGCAAAGCTTGGCGTAACCACTGTGGGCGACAACGAGGATCCCACCGTGTCCGACTACGGCGTAAGCTGCGACTGAAGGGGCCGCGATGCGCGGTGACAGGGCGGTTTGCTTGCTCCGTCACCGTGCATGGTGATCCTCAACGAGCGTAATAGCGAGATTCGCCGCCGAGACTGTCGTTGGTGTGGCGCACGAACACCTCCTTGACGCACTGTACGTTCCGGCATGCGTCACGCTCCTTGATGAACGCCTTATCGCGCGGAGGATCGTTATGATCGATCTCGAAGGTCTTGCCGCTGGCCTTGAGATAGCGGCGATAGGCTGAGTTACCGAACAGAGCCTTGTCGGCCTTCTTCGGCTGGGTCTGAACGCCGCCTTCAGCCAAGCGTATGACCCTCGCGATATCTAGGCTGCCGTTAAAAGGGGCGAGGTTCTACCACTTCCGCGCATTCTCGACCTTGCTCAGAAGCACGTGCCAGGCGAAGTGCTCGAAGTGGAATTGGAAGAGGATGACGGTAGGTTCGTGTATGGGGTCAAGATGCTGACACCGGACGGACGGGGGCGGGAGGTCAACCATCTGGAGCTTTAGGCGCATCGATCAGCCATTCGGGCATCGCCTGATCGTCATTTCCAAGCTTATCCGACCGGCCGGAAGCAATGAGCCGGTGCTTGTCCAGTTCGCCTCGGATGATGATGCCCTGGCGCTATCGTTGCGAGAAATCCGCAGTGAAACCGCGTTCGCCGTAGCGATGCTTTGGATCGTGCTTTTGGTCGCTACCGGCGTGCAAATCAGGCTTGGATTGTGGCCGCTTCTGCGCGTTCAGGGGGAAATCGAGAGGCTGCAGAGCAATCCTTCCGCTCGGCTGGCGAATGACCACCCTCGTGAGATCACCCGCCTCGTCGAGGCGATCAACGCGTTGGGTGACGTCCGGGCGGCTGACGTGCAACGGGCATGTCACCGGGCCGCGGACCTCGCCCACATCCTCAAAACGCCGCTTGCTGCCATGGCCGCGCAGAGGCGCCGGGCGCGCAGTGAGGGCGCCGGATGCCGCTGATGCCATCGATGGTACACTTGCCGTCGCCCGTGCCGCGCTGGAAACCGAACTTGCGCGCGCCTGAAGTTTATTGGCGCGTGGATCGAACGGGGAGACCGCCGATTTGGCCCGTGTCGTCGATAACGTCATCTCGGTGCTGGAGCAGACTGAGAAGGGCGGAAGTCTAGTCTACGGTGTCCCCATCGACGACGGCTTTGTAGTTCCCGTGGCTGCGCCGGAAATGACGGAAATCGTCGGCGCCTTGATGGAAAATGCGGTCCGGTTCGCACGACAGGGGATTGCGATCAGCGGCATTGCAGAGGGCGGAACGATCTGCGTCTTCATTGACGACGATGGCCCGGGCATGGAGGCTGGACGGATCCATGATGCGTTGGCACGCGGCGGGCGCCAGAATGAAGCGGTTTCCGGACATGGCTTCGGGCTCGCCCTCGTCAAGGAACTGGTCGATGCGACCAGGGGCACGATGGAATTTGCCGAAGCCTCTATCGAAGGCCTGCGCGTCGCTCTCAGTTGGGCGTCGGAGCCCTAGTCGCTGGTGTCGCAGGGCGGGCATCTTCGAACACCGTCGCAGCAAAGGCAGTGAGCGCTCGAAGCAATCCCGCATCTCGCAATCGTGCCCGTGCTTCCGGAAGCGAGAACCAGGCACGCTGCCGTACGCCCATTTCCGGCCACAGCTCCAGTTCTTCCAGAACTGCGAGAGGATAGATCTGGGCCTGACTGGGGTCTGCCAGTGAGGATGCGAGCAATGGCTCTGTTGCAACGGTGCCACGTACCCCGGCTTCCTCAAAAGCTTCTATGGCGGCACGTTGCGCCGCCGTCTCTCCCGCCTCGATCTTACCTTTGGGCAGGATCCACTTTCCCTTGCGGCGAGACGTCACCAGCAGGACTTCGAAGCCGTCGCCTGTCAGGCGGTAAGGAAGGGCATGTGTCTGAAGTGGCATTTTCCAGCTCGATAAGCACCGCTGACGTAACCCTAAGCGGGTCAAGTCAAAGGAGGCAACAACGAAGCAAATGACAGCGCGCCTTCAAAAGCGCGGCATTACCCGCTGGTTCAGCAACGAAGCCTCTGCTTCGCATGCGGTGGGTTGCTCGCCGCTGTGGCGCAGGGCGTCGAGTTCCGCTTTCGCGGCCTCGCGATCAGCCTGGTATTCCGGCTTGGTCTGCACCACAGCCATCGTGGCTGTCGCCGACAGCATTCCCGCCTCGACAGCACTTTCGTTATGGGCGCCGCAGACAAAGCGGCTGTCGCCATAAGCACGCCCGCGTTCTAGGATCTGCTGCGCACGATCGGGTGCGATGCTCGAGAGGACGAGAGCCCAGGTCCACCCCCAGGTCGTATGACCCGAGGGATAGTCATAGCTCATCCGTTGCTTCTTCTCGTCGTAAAGCTCGGATTCGGGTTGGCATATCCGGCCCTTGTCAATCGTGAAAGGACGATGCCGCTGGTAGACCGCTTTTGCCTTGCTCGACTGTACACCGGTATCCGCGCCCGCGCGCTCGATCAGCATCATGAGCTTCGGAGCATTCTGAGGCGTGAGCTTGACGCCCACGGCGCAGCTGAAATCGCGCGCCAGCGCCGGCACGGTATAGTCGGCATCCTCGGTTGCAAGCTTCCATCGCGGAGTGTCGACGAGCTTGCGTGTGGCCTTGAAAATCTTGCGATCGGTTTCGTAGCGCGGATCGCCTGGCCGCGGCGCCGGTTCGATGACATGCGTCACGTCGAATTCGTCTGGCGCGAGGTAGCCCTTGGGTCTTTCGCTCGAGACCGCCGATGCGGTAAAGAGCACGGTTGCAGTGACCGCAGCGGCAATCGATAGTCTGACCTTCACGCCTGTTCTCCAATCGCTGACGAGCTAGTCTCTCTATCTACGCGGCGTCAATATGACACTTATGTGACAATCCAGATTCATTGCGAGCTACGAACGTCCGCCACCATCCGTGAGCAGCGTGATCATGCCTTGCAGCGATATTCAGCCAGCGTCTTCACCGGTTGCCTGTTCGCGTCGACGACACCGAGGCCAATCCCAGTCACTCGGCCCGCAGCGCGCGGCGGAAGGGGCGCCGCATCTGTCATATATTTGCTCAGGTCTGGGCTGCGATCATTCGCAAGCGGGCTTACATGTGGATCAAACTGCATGAACCCATTCGGCGATCCTTAGCGTTCGATAGCTGGGAGCTTTGCTGAGTATTCCCTCTCCCAGGACTGTGCAGATAGGTTCTGCGATTGAAACGCTCGCAATCATGGTTGACCACGAATGGTCAGGGGAGGGGGTATCATCCATCCTGGCATCTCTTGGCAAAACTTGCGCCCCCGGGGTCTCCGCTCGCAAAAGGGAAGCGTGGATCTCTTTTTGCTCATAGAATGTGCAGAAAATTCACGTTCGTCCGCCGCACAGCAGCACATGTAATCTGGTAGGAGCGCATTCAACGTTACCGAGACAAGGCCGTACATGATTGCATCGGAAATCCAACAGGCCCTCGGCACAAGCATCGCTGCGGACATAATCGGCGATGTAAGCTTCGCATCCTGTTACGCGGTCAGTGATCTTCTCAGTGCCTCGATCGGTGCGGTCGGAAGTGCTGCGAGCGCGCTCCTGTCATCGCTTGGATTAGCGCCGTCACCTCCTGCTGTTCGGGTCGATCGACGCCTGGCATTGCTATGGTCAAGTCGATCAGTCCATCCCATTGGATGGGAGCTACCGCCAGTCTGGGATATTGTTGCGGGGGACTATCGGGCGCGTGATGGCTGGATAAAACTGCACACCAATTTACCGCATCATCGCCGTGCGGCGCTCAAAGTCCTCGGGGTTGGACCCGATCGCGCAAACGTCGCCTCGGCTGTGGCGCGGTGGGATGCCGAAGCCCTTGAAACCGCGATTGTCCTTGAGGGCGGCGTGGCCGCCATGATGCGTTCGCGTGCGCAATGGACTTCGCATCCTCAAGGAATTGCCATAGCTTCCGAACCGCTTGTATCCTGGCGCGCAGAAGCTTCGGCATCAATCGATAGCTGGCACGGGACGCAGGCCAGACCCCTGGCAGGTCTGCGGGTCCTGGATCTCACCAGGGTGATAGCCGGTCCGGTCGCCACTCGCACATTGGCCGGTCTCGGGGCGACAGTCCTGCGGATCGATCCTCCGCTATGGGAGGAGCCAAACATCGTTCCAGATGTGACGCTCGGAAAGTGCTGCGCCAATTTGCGTCTGGACACGTCTGAGGGCCTCCATGCGCTGAAGGACCTTCTTGCAAGCGCGCACGTGCTTGTTCATGGGTATCGACCAGGCGCCTTGGATGGGCTTGGACTGGGCGCCAGTGTGCGTCGGCAGCTCAATCCCTCTCTCGTCGAGGTTGCGCTTGGGTTGTGTAACCACAGGTCTGGAAATTCATTCGGGTCGGGACCGTTAAGCCGGTGCCGGGGCATGCCCCGGCACCGGCTGCCCATCTTCAGCATTCCACAGAGACACTACTCAACCGTGGAG
>Ga0160437_1000229_pt1 | contig 31266 bp, 27 predicted proteins | sample HID1975I_E0MG_FD_108227 | JGI IMG/M metagenome (GOLD analysis project Ga0160437, IMG submission 108227) | Enriched soil microbial communities from UW Madison campus, WI, USA - HID1975I_E0 MG | ecosystem: Environmental > Terrestrial > Soil > Unclassified | place: USA: Madison, Wisconsin... | reverse complement strand
CGGGATTTTCCGAGGGGGCATCCTGCCCCCGCGGAAAACGCCGCACATCCATGTGCGGCGCCCCTGCGGGGTCTTGTCCGCCGGCTCCGCCGCTACGGAGGGGCCCCGAAGGTCAAGAGCAAGATCAAGGGCAAGGGCAACGGCAACGGCAACGGCTCGCGCTTGCGCGCGTTGCCGCGCTGCTAGCTCCCTGCGCCGCAGGTGGTGTCGTTGAGGATCTTCGTCACCCGGGCGAATTCTTCCTGCAGCGCGGCCTTCTGGCCGCCGGGGGCGTAGCGCCAGGTGGATTCGATTTCGCGCTGGCGCTGTTTCCAGCCGTCGCAGGCGGCGCCGTCGGGGACGCGGGCGCAGAGGTCGTATTTCATTTCGCAGGCCTGGCCACCGGCGCGGTTGGGGTCGCCGGCCAGGCCGGTGGTCTGCAGGGTGACGCAGCGGGGCTTGGGTTCGGGGTCTTCGCTCAGGTAGTGGTCGTCGTCCCAGGTGTTGCACTGGTACAGGGGCGGCGGCGGGAGGCGTTCCGCGTCGGCGATATCGGCGGGCAGCGGGGCTTCCGGGCGTTCGGGGGCGGCGGGTTTCTGCTCCGGCTCGGGCTCCGGCTCCGGAACCTGGGTGACGATCGGCGGCGGTGTCTTGAAGCGCGGGATCACCATCGGCGATTCGACCTTCTGCACTTCCTGCTTGCTGCCCTTGGGGCAGGGCACGCCGTTCTGGATGGTCAGCGCGCCGAGGGCGTCGGTGCAGCGGTAGATGGTGTCGGTGCGGGAGTCCTGGGAATGGGCGAGCGTTGCCGCCGCCAACAGCGCGGCTGAAAACAGAAGGCGACGCATTCAGGCTCCTCCGCAATCTTCCGACAGGCGCGCGCTGATGCCGCGCTCTTCGACGTTCAGTGTCTCACGCTCGTTGGCCTGGGCGTTGAAGCGGCGGTGGCGGATCTCCTCGCGGCGGTCGCGCAGCACGGAGCAGGTTTCGGCCTGTGGCAGGACGTGGCATTCGTCGCGCACCCATGCGCCGCCGCTACCGTAGTTGTGACCGGGGTTGCGATGCCCGTGAGCCGGCGGGGGTGGGGGCGGCGTGGTTTCGGCGCTGCGGAAGCGCAACTGGGGCGGGCCGTTGCCGCCCGACGAGCCGCCGGTGGAGGGCGGTGGCGGTGCCGTCGTGCCGGAAGATGCGCCGCCGCCGCCGCCGCCGCCGCCGGCGTGGCCCGTGCCCCGGTTGCCGCGGCGCGGGCCGGCGGGCTGCCACCAGCCCCAGCCGCCTGCGACCCAGCGCGGATTGCCCTCGCCGTCGTCGCTGGTGTAGCGGCTGCCGTCGTCGCGGATGCATTCGTACATCGGCTTCGGCGCGTGCCGGGCGACGTCCGGTGGCGGTGGTTCCGGAGCGGGTTCCAGCGCCGCTGGGACGACGGGTTCGGCGCGCGGAGGCGGGTCGGTGGGCTGGATCATGCGCCGCGCCTGCTGTTCCTGCCCGCTGGCGCAGGGCGCATCCTGCACGGTCAGGTGGCCGCTGGCGTCGGTGCAGCGGTAGATGGTGATGTCGCCGTCCTGCGCGACCGCGCCGCCGGCGCTCGCGGCCAGCAGGGGCAACAGCAGCAGGCGGGGCAGGCGGCTGGCCATGGCCGCATTCTGCGCGCGTAGGGGCGGGAGGTGAAGTGACGGGGGTCGCGTAAGCGGCGCAAATCGCACAAACGGCGGTTGCCGGCCCCTTCGGCGGCTCAGGCGCGCAGTTCGGCGCCGCTGCGGGCGTCGCGGATCGGGGTCGGGCGGGCCAGGCCGCCGGTGTCGCCGGGCACGCAGCCGTCGATCGCCGCGAGCAGGGTGGGATCGAGGGCGGCCGCGGTGCGCGGGGGCGGGGCGCCGGCCGGATTGGCGCTGGTGGAGACCAGGGCGCCACCGAAGGCTTTGCACAGTGCGATCACCGCAGGATGCGCGCTGACGCGCATCGCGACGCCGTCGTGGGCGCCGGTGATCCAGCGCGGCACGCGGGCGGTGGCGGGGATGATCCAGGTGTGTGGGCCGGGCCAGGAGGCGAGCACGGTATCGCGGCGTTCGCGCGGCAGGTCGGCCCAGTCGGCGAGGCCGTCGAGCTGCGCGACGGAGGCGGCGACCAGGATCAGGCCCTTGTCGACGGGACGCTGCTTGACCGCCAGCAGGCGCAGCACGGCGGCTTCGTCGAGGGGATCGCAGCCCAGGCCCCACACCGCCTCGGTCGGATAGGCGATGACGCCGCCGGCGCGCAGGGCGGTGGCGGCTTGGGCGGGGGAGAGCTGGGGCATGGCGCGATTGTAGGACCTGTCGCCGCTCCTGCCAGGGCAGGGGTCAGAAGGGGGCGTCGTCGTCGGCGGGAGCGGCTTTCTTCGCGACGGCCTTCCTGGTGGCCTTCTTCGCGGTGGTCTTCTTCGCCGCTTTCTTTGCCGTGGTCTTCTTCGTGGTTTTCTTGGCCGTCTTCCTGGCAGCCGCTTTCTTTGCCGGCGCCTTCTTTGCGGCGGCTTTCTTCGCCGCGGCCTTCTTGCCGAAGCGGCCGCGCATCGGCTTGCCGGTTTCCTCCATCAGCTTGACCACTTCCTCCAGCGTCAGCGACGCCGGTTCGCGGTCCTTGGGGATGCGGCCGTTGAGCTTGCCGTCGCTGATGTAGGGGCCGTAGCGGCCGTTGAGGACCTGGATGTCGCTGCCTTCGAACTCCTTGATGATGCGGTTGCGCGCGATTTCTTCCTTTTCCTCGATCAGGAACACCGCGCGGGCCAGGTCGACGGTGTACGGGTCATCTTCCTTCTTCAGCGAGGCGTAGGTGCTGCCGCGCTTGGCGAACGGACCGAAGCGGCCGATGCCGACGCTGACTTCTTCGCCCTTGTCCTCGCCCAGCTTGCGCGGCAGGCGGAACAGGTCGATCGCCTGCTCCAGGGTGATCGTGTGCATGCTCTGGCCGGGGCGCAGCGAGGCGAAGCGGGGCTTTTCCTCCTCGTCCTCGGCGGTGCTGCCAATCGCGGCATACGGCCCGTAGCGGCCCAGGCGCACGCTGACCGGCTTGCCGGACTTGGGGTCGGTGCCCAGTTCGCGCGCGCCGGTGGCCTGGCTGCGGTCGACGCTCTCGGTCTTCTCGTCGACCAGTTCCTTGAACGGGCTCCAGAACTTCTCCATCAGCGGCACCCACTCCTCCTCGCCGCGCGACACCGCGTCCAGCTCGTCCTCGAGCCTGGCGGTGAAGTCGTAGTCGACGTAGCGGGTGAAGTGCGTGCTGAGGAAGTTGGACACCGCGCGGCCGACGTCGCTGGGGCGGAAGGCGCGGCCTTCCATCTCCACGTACTTGCGGAACAGCAATGTCTGGATGATCGAGGCGTAGGTCGACGGCCGGCCGATGCCGTATTCCTCCAGCGTCTTGACCAGCGAGGCCTCGGTGTAGCGCGGGGGCGGCTGGGTGAAGTGCTGGTCGGCGTGGATGCGGTCGAGCGGGATGCGGTCGCCGGTCTTCATCGGCGGCAGCTTGCGGCCCTCGTCGTCGTCGTCCTTGCCCTTGCTGTCCTTGCCTTCCTCGTAGACCGCGAGGAAGCCCGGGTCGACCACGGTGGTGCCGCTGGCGCGGAAGCTGTGTTCGCTGCCGGCGGCCAGGTCCACGGACACGGTGTTGAGCGTGGCCGGCACCATCTGCGAGGCGACGGCGCGCTTCCAGATCAGCTCGTACAGGCGGCGCTCGTCGTCGGACAGGAAGCGCGCCACCTGCGCCGGGGTGCGCAGCGCGGAGGTCGGGCGCACGGCCTCGTGGGCCTCCTGCGCGTTCTTGGACTTGGTGGTGTAGGCGTTGGGCTTGTCGGGCAGCGCCTTGGTGCCGTAATCGCGGGCGATGACGTCGCGGATCTCGCCCAGCGCCTCGACCGACAGGTTCACCGAGTCGGTACGCATGTAGCTGATCAGGCCGACGGTGCCTTCCTCGCCGATCGCCACGCCCTCGTACAGCTTCTGCGCCACCTGCATGGTGCGGCGGGTGGTGAAGCCGAGCTTGCGCGAGGCTTCCTGCTGCAGGGTCGAGGTGGTGAACGGCGCGGCGGGGCGGCGCTTGCGCTCCTTGCTGGCAACGTCGGTGACGTGCAGCGCGCCGTTGGCGGCGGCCACGATGCGCCGGCGTGCTTCCTCGGCGGTGTCGCCGTCGGTGACGGTGAACTGTTCGAACTTCTTGCCGTCCAGGCGGGTGAGCTTGGCGGTGAAGGCCTGCGCGGGGTGCGCGCATTCGGCCTCCACGGTCCAGTACTCGCGGGCGACGAAAGCCTCGATTTCCTCCTCGCGCTCGACGATCATCCGCAGCGCCGGCGACTGCACGCGCCCGGCGGACAGGCCGCGCTGCACCTTGCGCCACAGCACCGGCGAGAGGTTGAAGCCGACCAGGTAGTCCAGCGCGCGGCGCGCCTGCTGGGCGTCGACCAGGTCGTCGGAGATCTGCCGCGGCTGCGCCATCGCCTCGCGGATCGCGCGCGGCGTGATCTCGGTGAACACCACCCGCTGCAGGGTCTTGCCCTTGAGCAGGTCGCGCTCTTTCAGGATCTCGGCGATGTGCCAGCTGATCGCCTCGCCCTCGCGGTCCGGGTCGGTGGCGAGGTAAATGCCTTCGGCGGACTTGGCGGCCTTGGCGATCGCGGCGACGTGCTTTTCGTTCTTGTCGATCAGGTCGTAGCGCATCCGGAAGCCGTGCTCCGGGTCGACCGCGCCCTCCTTCGGCACCAGGTCGCGGACATGGCCGTACGAGGCCAGGACGGTGAAGTCCTTGCCCAGATACTTGTTGATCGTCTTGGCCTTGGCGGGCGACTCGACGATGAGGAGGTTCTTGGCCATGGCGGGCGGGGTTGTCCTTGCGCTGCGTGCGGGCGGGTGGGGCTGGCACTATAGGTTGCGGCAGAAGATAACGCCCGCAGCCTGGGCCGCGGGCGTTCACATATATATAGTGGAATCACGCCGCGGGCAGCGCTGTCAAGCGCCCCGGCCCCGGCCGGGGCGCCGTCAGTGCGCCGCGAAGGACGCCACCAGGCCGATGAAGGCCAGCGCCAGGCCCGCCAGCAGCAGCCCCGCCACGGCCAGGACCACCCAGGTCAGCGCGCCCAGCTCCTCGCGCTGCTGGTCGGCGTGGGCGGTGAAGGCCCAGCGGTCGACGACCACCGTGTCGCAGACCATGTCGTGCAGGGCCTGCTTGCGCGCGGTGAAGGCGACCATCAGGTAGCCGACCAGCAGCAACAGGGCGCTCAGGAGGGTGGCGAAATGGCGCCCGAAGCCGCGCCAGAAGCTGCAGCCGCTGCCGTCGCTGCGGACCACCTTGATACCGATCGCCATCTTGCCGGGCGTGGCCTGGTTGGATGAGGCGTAGAAGAATCCGTAGTAGCAGGCGGCGACCAGCAGGCCGCCGATCTGCGTGACTGTCTGGATGGCCAGCAGGCTGCTCGTGGCGAAGCCCTGCGTGGCGCCCATGAGACCGCCGATCAGGGCGCCGGTCATGCCGCCGAGGACGGCCAGGATCACCGCGTCGATGAAATACGCGGCCACCCGCTTCCAGAAGCCGGCGTAGACCACGTGCCCGTCCAGATGGATCTCCGCCGCGCGCTGCACCGGCGCCCGTGGCGGGGCGTAGGGCGAGTCCGGCTCCGCCACCGCGTAGGGGTTGTAGCCGTGGCGCGGGGCGGCGGCGGGACCCGCGGCAGCCATGGCCGGCGACGCGGATGCCACCACCTCGTGCATCAGGCTGCGCCAGGGCTGCCACTGCGCCAGGCCTTCACGCCAGACCAGGGTCTCCGGTGCGAGCTGGCCGCCGGCGTGCAGTCCGGCCATGTCGGCGTCGCCGACCGGGCCGAGGCGGTTGCGCTGGTCGTCGCTGTAATACCACTGGGCCATGTGCGGCAGTCCTCCGGATCGTTCGTGGAAGGCGGCTCAGTCGCCGCGGCAGGGCACCGGGCGGTAGCGGTCGGGCAGGTCGCCGCCGCTGCAGTCCCAGTCCACCAGGTCGCCGTCGTGCACGGCTTCGTACACCAGTGTCCGGCCCTCGACGGCGCTGTCGCCGTGCAGGGTGAATTCGAACGCGCAGTTGCCCCCGGCCAGCGTGCCGAAATGCACCGTCGGGCCCTTGTCCTGCGCCTGGAAGCGCTGCAGCAGGGGCGCGAAGTCGTCATCGCCGGGGCAGCGGCCGTGGGCCTGGCTGAACTCCTCGACCGCGCGCTGCATGGCCGACGCCGCGCCGATGATGCCGGCGGTGGAATTCGCGCGGATGGTGTAGTCGTGGTAGGCGGGGACCGCGATCGCCGCCAGGATCGCGATCACCGGCACCGCGGCGACAGCGGCGACGATGGCGACGATCGCGCAGCCCGACAGGCCGCGCTTGGGCGGCGGTGCCGCGCTCCCGACGCCGGGGCCGGGCCGCGACGCAACGCCGGGCGGAGGCGGGGGCGGAAGCGGGGGCGGAAGCGGCGGCGGCTGCGCAGCGTCGGGGCGCACCGTGTGCAGCGCCAGCTCCTCGGCAAAGCGCTCCAGCGGCTGCCATTCCTGCACGCCGGCGTGCCAGGCGAGGGTGTCGGCCTGGATCCGGCGGTCGACGTAGCGCTCGCGCATCTGTCCGGCCGAAAGCGGCCCGACGCGGCCCCCCTGCGCGGGGTCGTGGTAGTACCAGTCAGTCATGTCGTCCCCTGTTTCCCCTTTTCCCTTCGGCACCGGCATGCGGTGCCTCGTCCCCTGTGGAACTGCCTTCGCGCCGCGGTCAGCCTTCGGCCGGCGTGCCGGTGTCCTGCCCGATCCAGAGGCGGTTGCCGTCCGGATCCTCGATCCGGAATTCGAGCATGCCGTAGAACGTTTCCTCCAGCGCCGGCACCTGCAGCCCGTTCGCACGTGCGCCGCGGTGGAAGTCCCGCACGTCCTCCGGGTACAGGTAGAGCACCGCCGCCCGCGGGATGCCGGCGTGCAGCCGGATCGACTGGTCGAGCATCAGCTCGCAGTTGCCGCAGCGCATCCGCGCCCAGCCCCACTCGTCGTGGCGGCGTTCGACGCTGAAGCCGAGCTTTTCGTAGAACGCCACGCTGGCCGGCATGTCCGCCACCGGCTGCATCGGGACAAGGCGTTTCAGGCGCATGCGGCCTCCTTGGCGCGCGCGGGTGCGGCTAGTGCACCGGCTCCGGCTCGTCGATGAACATCTGCGTTTCCATCCACGCGTACGCGGCCTCGGAGCCGGGCTGGTTGAACAGCACCATCAGCACGACCCACTTCAGGTCGTCCAGATCCAGCTCGTCCTGGTCGAGCGCCATCGCCCGGTCGAGCACCAGCTCGCGCTGGGCCGGGTCGAGGATGCCGTGCTGCTCGAGGAACATCAGGAAGCCGCGGCACTCCAGGTCCAGCTTGTCCAGCTCTGGGCCGAAGAAGACGCGGGTGGGGCCGTCGACGCGGCGGACCGAGGCGCTGGGCCGCTGTTCGGCCAGGGCATCGAGCCAGTCGAAGGCCTTGCTGGTCTCTGCGGGGCTGAAACCGGCCTGGAGCAGGCCGCTCTGGAGGGAGTCGCGGTCGCGGGCGAGGTCCGCGTCTTCGGTGAAGTAGTGTTCGAACAGGTAGAGCAGGACGTCCAGGATGCTCTCTTTCATTTCCCCCGGCCTGCGCCCGGAGGCGCGGTGATCGCGGTGTCATGGCGCTTTCGGGCGTAGCGGCCGTGTTCCACACAGACGCGTCCTTCCAGTTCCATGAGCAGCAGCATGGATGACAGTTCGGCGGTCGTCAATCCGGTGCGTTCGACCAGCCGATCCATACCGGTTGGGTCGTGCCCGAGGGCCTGCCACAAGCGGTTGTAGTCAGGATCGTCCAGCCGGTCTGCCGCCGGGGCGTCCGGCGGGGCCGTTCCGACCCCCTGGATGGGGGCGCCCAGGCGCCGGCGCAAGGCGTCGCCGAGTTCGGCCGCCAGTGGTGCGACGGCCGCGGTGACCTCGCTGGCGGCCTCCACCAGCCCCGCGCCTTCGCGGATCAGGCGATGGCAGCCGCGGGCCATCGGGTTGTGGATCGAGCCGGGCACGGCGAACACGTCGCGCCCGGCCTCGCTGGCCAGGCGCGCGGTGATCAGGGCGCCCGAGCGCTCGGCGGCTTCCACCACCAGCACCCCCAGCGACAGCCCGGCGATGATCCGGTTGCGGGCCGGGAAGTGGCCGCGCTGGACGCCGGTGCCGGGTGGATATTCGCTGGCGACCGCGCCGGTTTCCGCGATGCGTGCGTACAGGCCGGCGTTGGCGCGCGGGTAGGGCTGGTCGATGCCGGTGCCCAGCACCGCCAGGGTGATGCCGCCGGCGGCCAGCGCGGCCTCGTGCGCGGCGGTGTCGATGCCGGCGGCCAGGCCGCTGGCGATGCCCAGGCCGGTGGCGGCGATGGCGCGGGCGAAGTCGCGGGCGTTGTCGCGCCCGCCGGCGGTGGGTGAACGGCTGCCGACCACCGCCACCGAGGGATGCCAGAGCAGGCCGGGGTCGCCGGCCACGAACAGCGCCAGCGGCGGGTTGGGGATCCGCCGCAGCAGGGCCGGGTAGTCGGGGTCGTGCCAGCCGAGCAGGTGGTGGCCGGCTTCGGCCAGCCAGGCGTGGCTGCGCTCGCGCGGTGCCGGCGTCGCGGCGGTGGCCTGGAGCGCGCGCACCTGCGCGTCGTCGCAGCCGGCCAGGCGCCACGCGCGCGGACCGGCCTCCAGCGTGGCGACGGGGTCGCCGTGGGCCTCGAGCAGGGCGCGGCGCGGGGCGGCGGGGCCGCCGGCTTCGAGCAGGCGCAGCAGCGCGTCGTGATGGGCAGCAGTCATCCCGCCAGCGTAAGCCGGAAACGACGACGGCGCCCTCGGGCGCCGTCGCGTTGTGCGGTCAGGAAATCCTGAAACTCAGTACGGAGCGTCCGGATGCTTGAGGTGGTAGCCGATCCGGGTGGGCTTGGTGCTGTCCATCACCAGACCGTAGCTGACCTTGTCGTAGGTGCGGAACACGATCACGTGGCCGGCGTATTCGTCGGGCAGGCGGACCTTGCCCTCGAAGCTCTCGGCACCGGCCGGGAAGTCGGCGCTGTGTTCGACGCGGTCGACCACGTTGCTGCCTTCGCGCCAGATCGAGAACACGGTGCCGTTGTCGACGCCGTCCTGGCTGCCGACCGACAGCGCCACCACGTCGCGCGGGCCGCCGTAGGCCACCGTGTCGGTGACCGCCAGCACGCGGGCGCGGCCGTATTCGAGCTGCTGCTGCGGCGGGTGCGGGAAGAACTGCAGGTCGTAGGGCTGTGCGTCCACCGCGATCAGGCGGTCGCCGATGCGGACCTCGCGGCCGGCCTCGTCGAGCAGCACGGTGCTGGCCTCGATGCCGCCGACTTCGCCGCGGGTGACGGTGCCGATGTTCACGCGCATCAGCTCGTAGCCCAGCACCTCGCCGCCCTTGTCGGGAAACACGACGTGGTTCCAGTACTTGCCGAAGTCGACGTCGCGGCGGCCGCGGTAGTCGAGGTCGTCCTTCTCCAGCAGGTCGCAGCACATGCCCGAGCGCTCCAGGCGGGTGTAGCGCACCGTCGGCCGCACCACCAGGTAGCGCTGGCCGGGCGAGGCGGACAGGCCGCGCACGTACACCACCTGGCTTTCGCTGCCGCGCAGGCGGTCGTCCTCGAGGGCAACTACGTAGGGCAGCTGCTCGAACTGGTCGACCACGCGCAGGTCCTTGAGGAACGGCTCGATGTCCGACAGCGGGATCGCGTTGATCGGCTGGGCGACCTCGCGCGGCCCCTGCTGGACGGTGACGCGGTCCAGGTAGGCCAGGCTGATCACGTCGCCCGGATAGATCAGGTGCGGGTTGCGGATCTGCGGGTTCGCCTGCCAGATCTCCGGCCACAGCCAGGGGCGCTGCAGGAACTTGCCTGCGATGTCCCACAGGGTGTCGCCGCGCACGACCACATAAGTGTCGGGGTGATCGCCACGGATGCCCTGCGCCATGGCATAACCCGCCACCATCAGCAGTGCGACTGCAAAACCCGTGCGAAGCCCCTGAGAAAGGCGCTGAAGCATGCCGGCCATCTACTTGCTCCCCTTGGAATTTCCCGGAATTTCCCCATTCCAGCCGGGGCACTATAGCCTACAGAACCCGGCGCAACGCAAGCCCGCGGCGGCTACAATATCGGGGTCAGACCCACGGTTGTGACCGGTGCCACCCTTTGGGCGGCGATGACCTGCTTCGAAGCCGCCGCAGCCGACCCCCGGCGGGTCCGGCGCCCGCAATTCCACCAGAACCCCGCCATGTCCCTGCTTCCGATCCTCGAGCTGCCCCACCCGCGCCTGCGCAACGTCGCCGGTGCGCTGGATGCCGAACGCATCGCCACGCCCCAGTTCCAGCGCCTGCTCGACGACATGTTCGAGACCATGTACACCGCGCCGGGCATCGGCCTGGCGGCCACCCAGGTCGACGTCCACGAGCGCTTCATGGTGATCGACGTGACCGAGGCCCGCGACCAGCCGCTGGTGTTCATCAATCCGGTGATCCACCGCCGCACCGAGCAGCTGCGCGAGCATCAGGAAGGCTGCCTGTCGATCCCCGGCATCTACGCCGACGTGACCCGCGCCGACGGCATCCAGGTCGAGGCCCTCGACCGCCACGGCAAGACCTTCGTGCTGGAGGTCGACGACCTGCTGGCGACCTGCATCCAGCACGAGGTCGACCACCTCGACGGCAAGCTGTTCATCGACTACCTCTCGCCGCTCAAGCGCGACCGGGCGCTGAAGAAGTACGAGAAGCTGCAGAAAAGCCGGGATTCGTAACTGGTGATGGGTAAGGGCGGGGCGCGGCCGGAACTGCCGGCGGCGGGGATGTGGTCGAATCACCACTCACCAATGACCCATTACGGCCTCCCATGAGAATCGTCTTCGCCGGCACCCCCGAGTTCGCCGTCCCCTCGCTCGTTGCCGCCGCCCGCCGCAACGAAGTGGTCGCCGCCTACACCCAGCCCGATCGCCCCGCGGGGCGCGGCCGCGCGCTGTCGCCGTCGCCGGTCAAGCGCGCCGCGCTGGAGCGCGGGATCGAGGTGTTCCAGCCCGGATCGCTGAAGACGCAGGTCGCGCGCGACGCGCTGGCCGCGCTGAAGCCGGACCTGCTGGTGGTGGTGGCCTACGGCCTGATCCTGCCGAAGTCGATCCTCTCCATCCCCACGCAGGGCTGCTGGAACGTGCACGCCTCGCTGCTGCCGCGCTGGCGCGGCGCGGCGCCGATCCAGCGCGCCATCGAGGCCGGCGACACCCGCACCGGCGTGTGCCTGATGCAGATGGAAGCCGGCCTGGACACCGGTCCGGTGCTGCTGTCGCAGCCGCTGGACATCGGCGCCGACGAAACCGGCGGCCAGCTGCACGACCGCCTGGCCACTCTAGGCGCGCAGGTCCTGTCCGACGGCCTCGGCCTGCTGCGCGCCGGCATTCGCCCTGTCCCCCAGCCGCAGCCGGCCGAAGGGGTGACCTACGCCCACAAGCTCGACAAGGCCGAAGCGAAGCTCGACTGGTCGCAGCCGGCGGAAGTACTCGAACGCAAGGTGCGCGCCTTCAATCCCTGGCCGATGGCCGAGGCGCAGGTCGCCGGCGAGCGCCTGCGCATCCACGCCGCCGTGGCGATCGATCGCGAACGCGACGCCGCCCCCGGCACCCTGCTGGCCGCCGGCCGCGACGGCGTGGACGTCGCCTGCGGCGAGGGCGCGCTGCGGATCCGGACGCTGCAGCGGGAGGGTGGCAAGGCGATCACGGCCGCGGATTTCCTCAATGCGAGGCGGGACCTGCAGGGCGCGGGCGCGTAGGCGCGCGGGCCAGCCTTTGTCGGTGCCTTTAGCCTTTGCCTTTGCTTCTGCCCTTGCCCTTGCTCTTCGCCCTGGCTTCTAAAGATACGGCCGCCACCCCGATGCTGGCAGACCCGGAGGGCGCCGCACATGGATGTGCGGCGTTTTTCTACGGGACAGGATGTCCCTTAGAAAAATCCCTTCATCAGTGAATGGCCGGGTGTGCTGTTGGCACAAAGCGTTTTCTTTGGTTCGTTTCTTTGACGCTTATCAAAGAAATGAACTCGGCCGCGCAGCGGGCGAAACACCTTTGATCTTGTCTCTGGCAGGCATGCCTCACGCTGGCGTGAAGCAAAATCCATAAGTGCAAAAGTCAGAAGCTTTCGCCTTCGGCGACTTCATTTCTTTTGATGAGCGTCAAAAGAAACGGAAGCAAAGAAAAACGCTTTGTGTCCAGGGCAAACCCGGCGGTTCATTGATGAAAGGATTTTTCTAAGGGACATCCTGTCCCATAGAAAAACGCTGCACATCCATGTGCAGCGCCCTCCGGGTCTGCAGGCTTGCACAAGGGTGGCGGGATCCTTAGAAGCTGAAAGGCAACAACAAGGGCAACAGCTCGTGGCTGCATGCGGCCGCAGGCCGCCTGGCGGAGAATGCGCGGATGAACGATGACAAGGGCGCGCGGCCGCGCGCGATGGCCGCGCAGGTGCTGGATGCGGTGCTGCACCAGGGGCATTCGCTGAAGGCGGAGCTGGCGCGGGCGTTGCCCGGGCTGGCCGACGTGCGCGACCGGGCGCTGGTGGAGGCGATCTGCTTTGCGGCGCTGCGGCAGCGGGCGCGGGCAGAGGCGGCGCTGCGGGCGTGGGTGCCGCGGCCGCTGGGCAGGCGCGACGGTGCGCTGCGGGCGCTGCTGCACGCCGGCTTCGCCCAGCTCGATCCGCTCGGGCTGCCGCCGCACGCGGCAGTGGATGCGACGGTCGGGGCGGCGCGGCTGCTCGGGCGTGCGCACCAGCGCGGGATGGTCAATGCGCTGCTGCGGCGCGCGCAGCGCGAGGGGCTGCCGGACGTGGCCGCCGACGCGGCGTGGCCGGCGTGGCTGCGCGAGCGACTGCGCGCGGACTGGCCGGACGACTTCAACGCGATCGTCGCCGCCAGCGCGGCGCCGGCGCCGATGTGGCTGCGGGTCAACCGCCGGCGCGTCGGCCGTGACGACTACGCCGTGCGCCTGCGCGAGGCCGGGATCGAGGCGTCGATCGATGACGGTCTTGCCGATGCGCTGCGTCTCGACGCGCCGGTCGCGGTGGCCGCGATGCCCGGCTTCGACGACGGCGACGTATCGGTGCAGGACGGCTCGGCGCAGGCGGTGGCCGATGCATTGGCGCCGCCAGCGGGCGCACGCGTCCTTGATGCCTGCGCCGCGCCCGGCGGCAAGGCCGCGCATCTGCTGGAGCGGGATCCGTCGCTGCGTCTGACGGCGCTCGATGTCGATCCCGGGCGCCTGGCGCGCGTGCGCGACACGTTCGCGCGCCTGGGCGTGGGCGGCGATGCCGCCTTGCAGATGGCCGATGCCGCCGACCCTGAAGTCCTGCGCGAGGCTGGGCCGTTCGACGCGGTGCTGCTCGACGCGCCGTGCTCGGCAACCGGAATCGTGCGCCGCCAGCCGGATGTGCTGCTGCACCGCCGCGCCGCCGACATCGATGCGCTGGTGGCGCTGCAGGCGCACCTGCTCGACGCCGCCTGGCAGGCGCTGGTGCCGGGCGGGGTGCTGCTCTACGCGACCTGTTCGATCCTGCAGGCCGAGAACGCCGGTCAGGTCGACGCCTTCCTCGCCCGCACGCCCGACGCCGCGGCCGAACCGCTCGGCGGGCACTTCGGCCGCGCCTCCGGCACCGGGCGCCAGCGCCTGCCGGGCGAGGGCGGCAGGGACGGCTTCTTCTACGCCCGCCTGCACCGCGGTTGAGCGACCGCCGGCGTCGCGCACACGACACGAACCAAACATCGTCCGCGCATATGATCCGCGGCATGGCCACGACCAAGTCCCCGTACGACCGCGAATTCTGGCTGCTGGCCGTGTTCGCCCTGCTGGTGATCGGCGCCGGCATCGGCCTGCGCCACCCTTGGCCGGCCGACGAGCCGCGCTTCGTGCTGGTGGTGAAACAGATGTGGGAGTCGGGTGACTGGTGGTTCCCGCGCCGTGGGCAGGAGCTGTATTCGGACAAGCCGCCGCTGTATTTCTGGCTGCTTGGCGCGTGTTACGCACTGGTGCGCAACTGGACCGTGGCCTTCCTGCTGCCGTCGCTGCTGGCGTCGCTGGGCACGCTGTGGCTGACCTTCGACCTCGGCCGCCGTCTGTGGAGCCGGCGCGCCGGGCTGTGGGCGGCGGCGGCGGTGCTGTGTGCCTTCCAGTTCGCCTACCAGGCCAAGCACGCGCAGATCGATCCGACGGTGGCGTTCTTCATCATGCTCGGCTTCTACGGGCTGGCCCGGCACCTGCTGCTGGGGCCGCACTGGCGCTGGTTCTGGCTCGGTTGCTTCGCGTCCGGGCTGGGGGTGATCACCAAGGGTGTGGGCTTCCTCGCCCTGCTGGCACTGCTGCCGTACGCGTGGATGCGCTGGCGCGGCTGGCAGGGGTTGGCCGCACCCGCGCCCCGCGGCGCCGGGCGCTGGGCGCTGGGGGCGGTGGCGGTCCTCGCCGCGGTGGGACTGTGGCTGGTGCCGATGCTGTGGCTGGCGCTGTCCGGCGGCGATCCCGCGCACCGCGCCTACGTCGACGACCTGCTGTTCCGCCAGACCGCCACCCGCTACGCCGACGCCTGGCACCACCACGAGCCGGCCTGGTACTTCCTGCGGGTGGTGGCGGTGTCGTGGCTGCCGTTGTCGCTGCTGCTGCCGTGGCTGGCCAGGCCGTGGCGCGAGGCCTGGCGCGCGCGCGATGGGCGGGTGTGGTTGCCGCTGGCGACGTTCGCGCTGGTGCTGCTGTTTTTCAGCCTGAGCAGCGGCAAGCGCGACATGTACATCCTGCCGGCGCTGCCGATGCTGGCGCTGGCGGCGGCGCCGTACCTGGACGGCCTGCTCGAACGCCGCGGCGTGCGCCGGGTGCTGTTCGCGCTGGTGCTGCTGCTGGGGGCCGGGCTGCTGGCCCTGGGCGTGGCCGCGCTCGTCGGCGAGCCGGGCTTCGAGCTGAAGCTGGAAACCGGCCGCGGCATGCCGCTCGGACAGGATGGCCTGTGGTGGACGCTGGCGGCGATGGGCAGCGCGATCGTCGCCGCGGCGCTGTGGCTGCAGCCGCGCCGCGCGGTGGCGCTGGTGGCGGGGATGACCGCGGTGCTGTGGTGCGGCTGGGGCCTCGCGCTCGCGCCGCAGCTCGACGGCGAGAGCTCCTCGCGCGACCTGATGCACGAGGTGCGCGAGCTGGCCGGGCCCGGCACCGGGGTCGGGCTGGTGGCGTGGAGCGAGCAGAACCTGCTGCAGGCGCAGGGGCCGACGGTGGAGTTCGGATTCAAGCGCACGCCGGTGCAGCAGTGGAACGACGCCATGGCTTGGGCGCTGGCGGCCCCGGACTCGCGCGTGCTGCTGGTGCTGGAAGTCGACGAGCTGGAAGGCTGCCTGCGCCGCGCCGGTGCGCGCCACGTGGGCGTGGCCAGTCGCCGCGCGTGGTCGCTGGTGTCGCCGCGGGAGGTACCGGTCGACTGCCGTTCGTTGCCGGAGACGGGCGCCGCGCCGTAATCGCCGCAGGGTGGATGCCGTGCTATGCGCCGGGGTGTCCGACCCCCGCGGCGCGCCGCGGCAACGCGTGCCAGGCTTCGATGACGGCCGCCGGCGTGATGTCCGAGACCCGGCTGGCCTCGCCGCGTTCGCCGCCCAGCGCGGCCACCGGGCCTTCGCCCAGCGGCATCCAGTTCGCGCGCGGCGCGGGGCCGAACAGCACCACCAGCGGGCAGTCGAGCGCGGCCGCGGCGTGCGCCGGACCGGTGTCGACCGACACCATGCCGTGCGCGACCTCGAGCAGCGCCAGCAGGCGCGGGATCGGCAGTTCGTCGGCGAGATTGTGCACGCGCGGGTCGTTGCCGGCGGCGCGGCGGATGTCCTCGAGCACTTCACGCTCGGGCGCCGAGCCGCACAGCAGCACGTGGCCGCCGGGCAGCGCGTCGAGGATCGCCTCCGCCACCGTCGCCCAGTGTCCGGGCGCCCAGTGCTTGGGATGGTCGGCGGTCATCACTTTGCCGCGCTTGTGGGTGCGCTTGTTGCCCGGCTGGAACAGCACCAGCGGCCCGTCCAGGCCGCGTCGCGCGCGCCAGTCCGCGAGGTCGGTCCGATCGGTGTCGGCCACGACCAGGCGCGGCATGCGGAACTGCGCCGGATCGACCGCAGTCGTCGGCCAGGCGTGCGCCGGGTCGCGCATGCCCAGCGCCAGCCAGCGGTCGGGCCACAGCATCGGGACCGCATCGCCGGCGCGGTCGCGGGCGACGATGTCGTTCGGATGCACGCCGGCGCGCGCGAGCAGCCCGGCCATCTCCGGCTTGACGTCGCACAGGTACACCGGGCCACGTCCGCGGCGGCGCAGCCAGCGCACCAGTGCCCACTGGCTGGGGCACAGCAGGTAGGGCGTCTTGCGGCTGGTGACCAGCTGCAGGTGGCCCAGCGCGGGTTCGTTTTCCAGCAGCGGCGCAGTCCACGCGCCCGAGCCGACCACGTCGACCGGGCTGCCGTAGCGCGCCGACAGCAGCCGGATCAGCGGCGTCAGCACCACGACGTCGCCGAAGGCGCCGCAGCGGATGACCAGGGGTGGCGCGGGTGGGGGCGTGGGGTTGGGCGTCGGCATGCCGGGATGATACGGGCCGCGCGGGCCGCCGACGCGCTGCGGCTATCATCGCCAGGCAACCTGCCTGCGAACCCGAGCATGACCGATGTCCTCCTGGCCGGGCGCGAACGCTACGCGCTGCCGATCCTGCAGCCGCTCGCCGATGCATTGGCGGCGGCCGGGTACCGCGTGCACGCCTGGTTCGACGGGCCGCTGGCGCGGGCCGGGGACACGATGCCGGCGCCGGTGAGGATGGTCGACGTGCGCGGCGCGGTGGCGCTGCGGCCGATGGCGGTGTTCTGCGCGATGAACCAGGTGCCGCCGTTCTTCGCCGGCGCCAAGGTGCAGCTGTTCCACGGCTTCAACGTGCAGAAGCGCGAGGACCATCGCGGCCACTTCCGCTTGCGCGGGCTGTTCGACCTGTACTGCACCCAGGGGCCGGCGACGACCGCGCCGTTCCGCGCGCTGGCACGGCAGCACCGGCATTTCGCCGTGGTCGAGACCGGCTGGCCGAAGCTCGACCCGCTGTTCCGCGACGACGGCGGCGCGGCCGCGCACATGCGCGCCCCGGCCGGTGCGCGGCCGGTGGCGATGTTCGCCTCGACGTTCACCGAGCGGCTCAGTGCGGCGCCGCACCTGTACGACGCGATCGCCGCCGAGGTCGCGCGCGGCGACCGCTACTGGCTGCTGACATTGCATCCGAAGTGCCCGCCCGAACTGTTCGCGCGCTATCGCGCGCTGGCCGGCGACAACGCCGCGTTCGTCGAGCCCGAACGGATCGTCACCGCGCAGCGCGCCGCCGACGTGCTGCTGTCGGACACCACCTCGGTGGTGCCGGAGTTCATGGTGCAGTACAAGCCGGTGGTGACGTTCCGCAACCGCGTGCCGCAGCCGTACATGCTCGATTTCGACGACCCGGCGCGCCTGCCGGCGATGCTCGACATGGCATTCGCACCGTCGGCGGAGCTGATGGCTGACATCCGGCGCCGCGCCGACGACATCCACCCCTGGCGCGACGGGCGTTCGTCCGAACGCGTGATCGCCGCCACCGAGGACCTGGTCGCCGGCCGCCTGGGCGCGCTGGCGCCGAAGCCGCTCATGGCCCGCGTGCGCGGGTTGCAGATCCGCCGCGAGCTGGGCTACTGGGGGCCTGCCGCGCGCGGGTGAAACCGTCGGCCGAATGAAGCCCGGCTGACCGGCAACGGGCTCGACGCCCGAAGCGTGCCGGTCTTCATGTTCCGCACAGCCGGTTTTCAGGATTCTGTGCGTCCTTGCGCCGCCGGGCCGCCCCCATGCCCCTGATCAGGATCCTCAGTCGTGGAAACGGCCACGGCCTGAGCCGCGACCTCGGACTCGTCGCCGGCCTGCTGGCCGACGCCGGCAACACCGTCGAGCCGGTGGCCTTCAGCAACGAGAAGGGCCTGCGCTACCTGCACATGGGCGGCATGTGGCTGGAGCGTGGCTGGAAGGGGCGGGCCGACCTGCAGATCTCGCTCGAACACATTTATCCGCCGGCCCTGCCACTGGCGCGGCGCAACCTGTGGATGCCGAATCCGGAGTGGTTCAAGTCGCGCTGGCGCGACGAGCTCGGCGACCTTTCGGGCACGCTGTGCAAGACGCGCCATGCCGAAGACATCTTCGCCGGCTTCGGCTGCAGGCCGCGCTTCGTCGGCTTCACCAGCCAGGACCGGCTCGACCGCGCGGTGCCGCGGCAGCGCCGGTTCCTGCACCTGGCCGGCAAGAGCCCGGTGAAGGGCACCGAAGCGGTGCTTGAAGCCTGGCGCCGGCATCCGGAATGGCCCGGGCTGGTGGTGGTGCAGACCTCGCGCCACGCACGCGCCGGCACCGTGCCGGCGGGCAACATCGACCACCGCGTCGGCCGGATGCCGAACGACGAGTTGCGCCGGTTGCAGAACGCCTGCCGGTTCCACCTGTCGCCATCGGAAGCCGAAGGGTTTGGCCACTGCCTGGTCGAGGGCATGAGCGTGGGCGCCGTGATCCTGACCACCGATGGCGAACCGATGAACGAGCTGGTCCTGCCCGATCGCGGGCTGCTGATCGAACCGGCGCGGGTCGGGACGCTCGGTCTGGCGCGGCGCCATTTCGTCGACGCCGCCGGCATCGAGCGCGCGGTGGAGCAGGCGCTGGCGATGACCGACGCCGAAGTCGAGGCGATGGGCGCAGCCGCGCGGGTGGCGTTCGAGGCGATGGATCGCGACTTCCGCGAGCGGTTCGCCGGGCACGTGGCGGAGATGTCGCGCCATTGACTTTCGTTGGCCCAGGCTGGGAGCAGCTTCAGCCGCGGGCTCCCGGCTTCCAGTCGACGCCCTGCCGAAAGGTCCGCGGCTGAAGCTGCTCCCACTGGCCTTGTTGGCAGGACGCAGGGCGGACCTCGACGGCTTCGGGTTTGCGGCCCGTCACCACCGCAGCGGCCGCCGTGCCACCTCGCGCGCAAGCCGCGCATGCATTGCGCGCGCCTCGTCCAGCGGCAGGTAGCGCAGCCGCAGCGGCGACGAGGCACCGGCGGTATCCAGCCACAGCGTGGCCATGCCGGTGGCGTGGTCCAGCGGCGACTGGCGCAGCTCCAGCGCCTGCAGCTTGTCGATTTCCGCGAAGCGCCAGCGCCGCGACCACCAGCCGCTGCGCGCTGCGGCCAGCTGCGCGTCGACAGCGTAGCCGGCACGCCGCGCGTGGTGGCGGGCGACGAACACCGCCCACGGCAGCCACAGCAGCGCGAGCAGTCCCCACGGCCCCAGCCGCCAGCACAGCGCCGCGGCCAGCGCGAACGCGAACACGGTCCCGGGCAGGGCCAGCCGCCACCACGCGTGCGGATGCAGTGGTCGCCACTGCGCCGGTGGCCACGCGGCGCCCGGCAGCAGGTGGCGCACCAGCCCGTTGCAGGCCTCGGGCATGGCGATCGGCGCCAGTTCGCGCAGGCCGCGGCGCTGCTGCTGTTCGTTGCCGGCCACGGCCGAGTCGACATCCAGCGTGCGGCGCCCGAACAGGCGGTGCAGCAGGCCTTCGCGCAGCGTCCACGCCTGGATCCGCCGCCGCGGTGCGCTGGTGCGCAGACGGGTGAGCAGGCCGCGCTCGACGGTCAGGCGCCGGCCGTGCTCCTCCAGCCGGAAGCCCCAGTACTGCAGCAGCGCCAGCACCACCGACAGCGCGCGTACCAGCATCAGCGCCGCGGCGACCGCGGCGGCGATCGCCAGCGCGGACTCGGCCACGCCGGGGTGGTGGCTGCCGAAGAACGCGCGCGCCGCGGCTTCGCCGCGGTCGAACACGTCGTCGGGCAGCACCGAATCGAACTGCCACAGCGCCGCGAACGCGCCGCCGACCACGATCATGCCGCGATTGGAGATCAGCCCCAGGCGCAGGATCTCGGTCGGCGGCAGCGCCAGCAGCACGCGGCCGCCGGCGTCGTGCGCGGGCGCTGCGCCGGCGGCGGGTTCGCCGGCTGCCGCGGGTAGCGCGCCGCGCCGGCGCACCACCGCCTCCAGCGCGACCGCGTCGGCCATGCGCAGCACCCGCATCTGCGCCTCGGGCTTGTCGCCGCCGGCCGATTCCAGCCGCACCTCGGCCACGTCGAACAGCCGGTGCAGCAGCGACTGGTGGATCGCCACGTTGTGGATCCGCGAGAACGGCACCTGCCGCCGGCTGCGTTCGAACAGGCCACTGTCGACCACCACGCTGTCGGCGGTGATGCGGTAGCGGAAGGTCAGGTAGCGCCACACGGCCACGATCGCGAAGCCGCCCACGGCGACCAGCGACCACAGCTGGTAGCGGTCGCCGCGGCCGAGGAACACCAGCACCAGCAGCGGCACCACGAACTGCCTGAGCTGCTGCAGCAGCACGAACAGCCACGACATCGGGTGCAGCCGGCGCGCCTGGCCGTCGCCGCCGGGCAGCGGCGGCGGGACCGCCTCAGTCGGCGTCGTCATCGTCGTCGGTCTGGTGCGCGAGGTGGTCGCGCAGGCGTTCAGCGTCGTCGGCGTCCAGCCCGGACACCGACACCGCGCTGTGGCGCGTGCCCGCGGTATGGATGACCAGCGTGGCCAGTCCGAAGCGGCGTTCCAGCGGCCCGCGGCGGATGTCCAGGTGCTGCACGCGCGAGCCGGGCACGCGCGTGTCCGACTGCCACAGCCGCCCGCGGCGCAGGCCGAAGCCGTCGGCGTCCAGCCGCCAGCGCGTATGCCGGAACCGGCGCCAGCCCAGCCAGCCGCCCAGCGCCGCCGCGGCCAGCAGGCACGCCGGCGCCAGCCAGACCGGCAGCGGCAGCGCCGCGACCACGCCCGACACGCCGGTCGCGATCGCGAACGGCAGCGCGAAGCCGAACGCCGAACTGGCCACGAACAGTGTGCGCGCCCTTGCCGGCAGTGGCTGCCAGCCGGTGTCCGGTGCATCGTGTGCGGGGACGGGATCGCTCATCGCCTGCGCTCCAGTTCGCGGTAGGGATTGTCCTCGCCGCTGCCCGCCGGCCGCGCCTTGTAGCGCTTGTAGGTCCACTGGTACTGCGCCGGGTCGCGGCGCGCCATGCGCTCGACCGCGGCGTTGAGCGCGGTGGCCGCGGCCACCGCGTCCTTGCCGGCGATGGCCGCCGGCGCCGGCTCGAAGCGCAGCGCGAACCCGGGCCCGGCGCCGATGCGTTCGCAGCAGGCGAACAGCACCGTCGCCCCGCTGCGCTCGGCCAGCCGCCCGAGCAGGGTCATGGTCAGCGCCTGCACGTCGAAGAATGGCGCGAATACGCCGTCGCCGGCCTTGGGCTGCTGGTCGGGCAGGATCCCGACCACGCCGCCGGCCTTGAGCACCTTGAACAGCTGGCGGATGCCCGGGCCCTCGGCGCGGACCTGGGTCACGCGGTCGCCGCTGTCGGCACGCACGTGGCGCAGGAATGCCTCGCCGACCGCCGACTCGGGTGGCCGGTACAGGATCGCCAGCGGCGTGCGCGCGGCCAGCCACTGGTTGAGCAGCTCCCAGTTGCCGTAATGCGGCGCGGCGACGATCACCCCGCGGCCGGACGCGACCGCCGCGTCGAACAGCTCGCTGCCGTCCTCGCGCCGGATCAGCGACAGATTGCGCGCGTGCGGATGCGTCCACAGGTGCAGCGTCTCCAGCGCCTGGCAGGCGGTGGTACGCAGCACCGCGCGCCGCAGGTCCTCGCGCTGCGACGGCAGCAGCTCCGGGTACGCCAGCTCCAGGTTGCGCATCGCGACCTCGCTCTCGCGCGCCCCCGACCTGCGCCACACCCAGGCCATCCCCCCGCCCAGCCGGCGCAGCCACGCCCACGGCAGCCGCCCGATCGCGGCGGCGAGCAGGTACAGGAGCCAGGCGGCGAACTTGGTCATGCGGGGAGTGTAGCGAGGGGGTGGGGCGCAGATGGAAGGCGCCGGGAGAAAGCGGGCGGAAGAACACATCGTCATTCCCGCGAAAGCGGGAACCCAGCGTCTTGGATCGCGGCTGCGGAAAGCCACTGGGTTCCCGCTTTCGCGGGAATGACGGCAAAAAAGTTACGCTGTCCCGACTCCCGACTCCCGACTCCCGACTCCCGACTCCCGACTCCCGATTCCCGATTCCCGATTCCCGATTCCCGGCTCCCAACCCCATGCTCAGCCTCATCCAGCGCGTCACCTCCGCCAGCGTCACCGTCGACGGCGACACCGTTGGCGCCATCGGCCCGGGGCTGCTGGCGCTGGTCGGGGTCGAGCCCGGCGACGGCGATGCCCAGGTCGAGCGGATGACCGCGCGGCTGCTCGGCTACCGCGTCTTCGCCGACGAACAGGGCCGGATGAACCGCTCGCTCGCCGACAGCGCGGGCGGCCTGCTGCTGGTCAGCCAGTTCACCCTGGCCGCCGACACGCGCTCGGGCATGCGGCCGGGCTTCAGCACCGCGGCCACGCCGGACGAGGCTGAACGGATCTTCGACAAATTGCTGGCAAATTGCCGCGAAAACCACCCGCCGGGGGTGGAAACCGGCCGCTTCGGTGCCCATATGGTCGTCAGCCTGGTCAATGACGGCCCGGTGACCTTCCTGCTGAAGGCCTAGGGCCGGCTGGCGTCCGCGACCGCGGTCGGCAGCGCCCCGCCGCTTTCCGCGTTTCCATTGGGGGCGACCAACCCCCGGTGAACGGATTCCCGGTGGCCGGGCAGGCCAGCCAGCCCCTGCGGCGGTATAATGCAGGGTTCTCTTCACTCGAATATTCCGGTGGCTCCCCACATGGCCAACGAACGTCAGGCCCCGCAGTCCGACATCAAGCAGCTGATCAGCAAGGGCCTGGAACAGGGCTACCTGACCTACGCCGAAGTCAACGATCACCTCCCCGACGACCTCGTCGATCCGGACCAGATCGAAGACATCATCGGCATGATCAACGGCATGGGCATCGAGGTGCACGAACAGGCACCCGACGCCGATACGCTGCTGCTGGGCGACAACAACACCGGCAACCGCGAGGTCGACGACACCGCGGCCGAGGAAGCCGCTGCCACGCTGACCGCGCTCGACGCCGAGGGCGGCCGCACCACCGACCCGGTGCGCATGTACATGCGCGAGATGGGCACGGTCGAGTTGCTGACCCGCGAAGGCGAGATCGCCATCGCCAAGCGCATCGAGGAAGGCCTCAACCAGATGCTGCTGTCGCTGGCCAGCTTCCCGTGGACGGTGCAGCTGCTGCTGGAAGACTGGGAGCTGCACAAGGCCGGCAAGAAGCGCCTGGCCGAGATCGTGGTCGGCTTCAACGACAACCTCGACGACGAAGTGCCCGCGCCGCCGGCCGCCGTCGCCGCGGACAAGGACAAGGACAAGGACAAGGACGCCAAGGCCAACGGCAAGGACGACGATGCCGACGGCGACGATGACGACAGCGACGATGACGACGACACCGAGGACACCGGCCCCACCGGTCCGGACCCGGTCGAGGTCGCGCGCCGCATGGACGAACTGGCCGCGCTGTACACCAAGTTCCAGAAGCTCTACGCCAAGAGCGGCGCCGGCGGCAAGCAGGCGGCGAAACTGCGCGAGGACATGGCGAACCTGTTCGTCACCTTCAAGCTGCCGCTGCCGCTGGTCGACGTGCTGGTGCGCAAGCTGCGCGAGGTGCTGGGCGAGATCAAGGACCACGAGCGCCGCATCCTCGACCTGGCCACGCGCAAGGCGAAGATGCCGCGCAAGGACTTCATCCGTTCGTGGGAAGGCAACCAGGCCAACCTGGGCTGGGTCGACGACGTGCTCAAGCGCAAGCAGAAGTGGTCCAGCGGCCTGCGCGAGGTGAAGGACCAGATCATCGCCCACCAGGAAGCGACCATCGCCATCGAGAAGATGATGCGAGTGGACCTGGCCGACATCAAGGACATCAGCCGGCAGATGGCCTACGGCGAGGCCAAGGCGCGCAAGGCCAAGAAGGAAATGGTCGAGGCCAACCTGCGCCTGGTGATCTCGATCGCCAAGAAGTACACCAACCGCGGCCTGCAGTTCCTCGACCTGATCCAGGAAGGCAACATCGGCCTGATGAAGGCGGTCGACAAGTTCGAGCACCGCCGCGGCTTCAAGTTCTCGACCTATGCGACGTGGTGGATCCGCCAGGCGATCACCCGTTCGATCGCCGACCAGGCGCGCACCATCCGCATCCCGGTGCACATGATCGAGACGATCAACAAGTTGAACCGCATTTCCCGCCAGATGCTGCAGCAGTTCGGCCGCGAGGCGACGCCGGAAGAGCTGGCCAAGGAAATGGACATGCCCGAGGACAAGATCCGCAAGGTGATGAAGATCGCCAAGGAGCCGATCTCGATGGAGACCCCGATCGGCGACGACGAGGACTCGCACCTGGGCGATTTCATCGAGGACACCAACGTGATGTCCCCGATCGAGACCACCACCGACATCAACCTGTCGGAAACCGTGCGCGACGTGCTCGCCGGCCTGACCCCGCGCGAGGCCAAGGTGCTGCGCATGCGCTTCGGCATCGACATGAACACCGACCACACGCTGGAAGAGGTCGGCAAGCAGTTCGACGTCACCCGCGAGCGCATCCGCCAGATAGAGGCCAAGGCGCTGCGAAAGCTGCGCCACCCGAGCCGCTCGGAGCAGCTGCGGAGCTTCCTCGACATCGAGTAAGGCATTCGGCACCGGAAGGAAAAAGCCCCGCATCGCGGGGCTTTTTTTATGCCTGCGCGGCAGACCTTTCCGTCCTTTCCGTCCCGTAGGAGCGGCGGAAGCCGCGAGCTTTTGACTTGCCCCTCCCCTGCGAAGGCTGGGATGGGGTGTGTCGGCGCAGCCGCAACTGACCGCAGGTATCGCACGAGTCCGCGCAACCCCCTCCCAACCCCGACGCCTTCGCAGGGGAGGGAGCAAAAGCTCGCGGCTTCCGCCGCTCCTACGGCGGCCGGGACAGCGCCGGTGCGGTGGATTACCGCATCGGCCGCAGCGGATGCGCCTCGGTGTTGAGCACCATCTCCTCCGGGTCCAGCGTGCCGGGCTCCGCGAACAGCAGGTAGAAGTACTTGAACGTCTCGGCCAGCACGAAGCTCTCCATGTCGTCGGCCTTCTCCTTTGTCACCACGCTTTCGAGCGCCGCGAAGCCGCTGTCGGTGCGCGTGTACCGCACGAAGTCGTTGAACATCGACCGCCCCATGTCGCGGTACGCCGTGTCGCCCGTCGCGCGGTACAGGTACCACGCCGACTCCACGATCTCCGGCCGCAGCGGCCACGCGGGCGCGACCACTTCGCCCTTGCGGTAGTCCCACAGCTCCGGCTCGATCCCGTGCGCGTTCCACATCGCGAACGACGAGGCCTGCAGCCGGCGCGCGCGGTCGACGTCGCCCGAGTACGCAAGCAGGCCGGGCATGAACGCGTCCAGCGCGCCGTACAGGCTGGCGGTGCGCGTGCCGGTGGCCATGTCGACGTGGCCGTACCACAGCGCGCCGTCCACTTCCTCGGGCAGGTGGCGGTTGGCCGCGGCGATGCTGTCGTCCCACATCGCCTTGCAGTCGCGGTCGCCCAGCAGTTTCCAGCACTTCCACAGGTACTCGTAGTACGAGTCGATGCGCGCGCCGATGTGCGAGTCCGTGCGCGTCCACGCACCGGTTTCGACGTCGAAACGCTCGCCCACCAGGCCGATCGGCGAGCGGCGCTTGTATGTCTCCACCAGCGCGCGCTTGGCCTTCTCGAAGTAGACCGGCTTGCCGGTCAGGCGCGACAACGTGCCGTACTCGAGCAGCAGCGTGCCGGCCTCGGCCGGGTTGCTTTCGGTGCCGTGCACCTTGCCGGTGCGCAGGTTGACGTACACGTAGGGCAGGCCGGTGGGCGAGTCGAATGCGGGCAGCAGCCGCGTGCCGAGGTCGTCGGCCAGCGCGAGCAGGCGCTCGTCGCCGGTCATCTGGTAGCCCGACAGCAGCCCGCCGAGCAGGCGGATCACGATCTCGAAGTGCTTCACGTCCAGGTCGCGGTCGAACGACAGCCGGCTGGCGATCAGCTCGCGCGCCTCGTCGGCCTGCGCGTCCAGGCCCATCAGCAGCATCGTGTCGAGCGCGTCGACCGGCGTCATCAGCAGCGACTGTCCGTACCAGTCGTGCGCGCCGTCGCTCAGCGGCAGTAGCGCGTCGTGGCCCCAGGCGTATTGCCGGTAGCCGTTCCAGGCGTGCAGGAATTCTGTTTTCACGCGTTCGGCCATGGCCGCGTCGGCGCCGTTGCGGGCGAGGGCGGCGGCAACGCCGGCGTCCGCTTCGGCGTTCACGGCAGGAGCAGCGGCAGCGGGTGCGTGCGGCATGGGCGCGGTCGCGCAGCCGGCGCAAAACACAAGTGCGCCGGCAAGCAGGCAGGCACGCAACGTGGACGTGTTCATGCATTGTCTCCGCAGTGGGCGCGCAGCGCGGCCAGCACGTCGTGGCAGGCGCCCATGGTGTGGTAGTCGGTCTTGCCGGCGGGGCTTTTCTCGTCGGAATACTTCGCGTTGCGGCGGTCGAGGATGCGGTACCACGCACCGAACCGGTGGTCGACGAAGTGCCGCCAGGCGTAATCCCAAAGGCGGTCGTACCAGTCGCGGTATTTCGCGTCGCCGGTCGCGAGGAACAGCCGCATCGACGCGGCGATCGCCTCGGCCTGTACCCAGAAATACTTGTCGTCGTCGCAGACGTAGGCCGGTCCTTCGACCTTCATGTCGCCACCGCTGGCCGGTTCGCGCAGCGATTCGAACGCGAAGCCGTAGACGATGCCGCCGTGCGCATCGTCCCAGCCGTGTTCGAGCGCCCGGTCGAACAGCGTTCGCGCGGTCGGCAGCAGCCAGTCGGGCGCCGCGCCGCGCGCCGACAGGTGCGTGCGCAGCGTCAGCAGCAGCTTGGCCCATTCCACCTGGTGCCCGGGCTGGAAACCCCACGGCCGGAACAGATGCTTCGGATCGTCGCGGTGGTAGTCCCAGTCCACGTTCCAGTCGGCGTCGTAGTGCTCCCAGACCAGCCCGCCGGCCAGCGCGGCCTGGCGGCGGGTCATGTGGTCGGCCAGCAGCAGCGCGCGGTCGAGGTAGCGGGTTTCGCCACTGGCCTCGAACGCCGCGAGCAACGCCTCGCACAGGTGCATGTTGGCGTTCTGGCCGCGGTAGCCGGAGAACGTCCAGCCGGGCGCCGCCTCGTCGCGGTAAAGCCCGGCGCCGGCGTCCCAGACATGCGTTTCCAGCAGGTCCCACACCTCGTCCATCCAAGCCGCGGTGTCGGTACCGGCCTTGCGCGCGCTGGCGCAGGCCAGCAGCACGAAGGCCATGCCGTAGGCGTGGCGGGTGCGGTCCTCGGGCACGCCGTTTTGCAGTGTCCAGGCGTAGCCACCGTCCGCTTCGCGGTGCGCCTCGCGCAGGAAGCGAAGCCCGTGGCCGACGGCTGCGCGGTATTCGTCGGCGATGGCGTCGCCGGTGAACTCGTTCGCCGCCATCGCGTAGTCGTAGACGAAGCGCGTGCTGCTCACCAGGTGGCGGTGCGACGCGTCGTACACGCTGCCGTCGTCGCGGAAGTAGTGGAAGAAGCCGCCGGCCGGATCGATCGCGCGCGGATGGTAGAACGCCATCGTGTCGGCGACGTGCGCGCGCAGGAACGCGGGGTCGGCGAAATCGGGCGGCGGGGTCGCGGGCAGGCTCATGGCACGGTCTCCAGCAGCGCCTGCACCCCGGCGCGGTCGGGCATGGCGGCGAAGGCGCCGCGGCGGGTGGTCGCCAGCGCGCCGGTGGCGGCGGCGTGGCGCAGCAGGTCGGTGCGGAGCGGGGCGTCGTCGAAGGCGGCCGCGAGTCCCGTCGCGTCCACGCCGCGTTCGACCAGCCGCTGCAGCAGGCCGGCGACGAACGCGTCCCCGGCCGCGGTGGTGTCGATGGCGTCGACCGCGAACGTCGGCGCGGTCCCGTGGCCCGCGCGCGTGAACCAGCGGATCGGCGCCGCACCGTCGGTGACCAGCACCGCCCGTGTCGCGTGCGACAGCAGTCGTGCCACCACGTCCTGTTCCGCGCCATCGCGGGCGAGGAACGCCAGCTCCTCGCCGCTGAGCTTGACCAGCTGCGCAAGTTCCAGCGCGCGCCACAGCGTCGGCGTCGGATCCACGTCGCGCGGCCACAGCGCCGGCCGCAGGTTGAGGTCCATGCTCACCAGCGCGCCCGCGTCCGCGGCCAGCTGCATGCCGTGCAACGTGGCTTCGCGGCTGGGCGCGCCTGACAGGCTGTTGGAGCAGACGTGGAACGCGGCCAGGCCGGCGAACGCGTCGGCACCGAAATCGCCGGGACCGAACAGCAGGTCCGCCGCCGGCGGCCGGTAGAAGTTGAAACTGCGCTCACCGTCTTCGCGCAGCGACACGAATGCCAGTGCCGTACGCGCCGCGCCGGTGCGCCGCACCTGGTGCGTGTCCACGCCGAAGCGCGCGAACTGCGCAAGCAGGAAGTCGCCGAACATGTCCTCGCTCAGCATGCCGGCGAAGCGCGCATGGCCGCCGAGCCGGGCGATGCCGACGGCGACGTTGGCCGGCGCGCCGCCGGCCTGTTCGAGGAAACGGCGTCCGTCTTCGCCCGGCTGCGCCGGCAGCGCGAGGAAATCGATCAGCGCCTCGCCGAAGCACGCGATGGCCGGTACCTGCGTCATCAGCGCAGCGGCTCCGCGTCGCCAACCGGCTGCGCGTCGGCTTCATGCCGCGAGCCGCGCAGCGCGTACCAGACGATGAAGGCGTAGCAGGCCAGCGGCACCGCGAAGGCGTGCTGGATGCCGATCCGATCGGCCAGCCAACCCTGCACCCACGGCACCACCGCGCCGCCGACGATCGCCATCACCAGCAGGCTCGACGCACGGCTGGTCAGCGGGCCGAGCCGCTCGATGGCGATGGCGAAGATGGTGGGGAACATGATCGAGTTGAACAGGCCGATCGCGATCACGCTCCACATCGCCAGCTGGTCGCGCGTACCCATCGTGGTCGCCAGCAGCAGTCCGGCGACGACCGCGAACAGCGCCAGCAGCCGCCGCGCATCCACCCGCCGCAGCAGCGCGGCGCCGGCGAAGCGGCCGACCATCGCGCCGCCCCAGTACAGCGCAAGGTAGCGGCTGGCCGTGGCCTCGGTGAGGCCGCCGGTATCGGGGCCGGAGATGTAGTTGATCAGGAAGCTGCCGATCGCGACCTCGGCGCCGACGTAGACGAAGATCGCCAGCGCCCCCCAGCGCACGCGCCGCAGCCGCAGCGCGTCGGTGAATCCGTGGCGCGTTTTTTCCACGGCCGCCGCGGCGTCGCGCAGCGTCGGCAGCCGCATCGCCAGCACGAACACGGCCAGCAGCAGCAGGCCGCCGCCCAGCAGCAGGTACGGCAGCTGCACCGACTGCGCCTGCTGCGCGCGGTAGGCCGCCTGTTCGGCGACGTTCATCGCCGCGATCTCGCCCGCGCCCAGCACCGCGGTCGACAGGATCAGCGGCCCGATCAGCCACGGGAACAGCGTGGTGCCCAGCGAATTGAGCGCCTGCGCGAGGTTCATCCGGCTGGCCGCGCCCGCGGGGTCGCCGAGCAGGCTGATGTACGGATTGGCCGCCACCTGCAGCAGGGTCAGCCCGCTGGCGAGCACGAACAGCGCGCCCAGGAACAGCGGATACGACGGCAGCGCCGCGGCCGGGTGGAACAGCGCCGCGCCGACCGCCGCCACCACCAGCCCGATCGCGATGCTGCCCCGGTAGCCGGCGCGCGCCACCACCGCGCCCGACGGCAGCGACATCAGGAAATACGCGCCGAAGAACGTCGACTGGATCAGCATCGTGCGCGCGTAGGTCATGTCGAACACGGCCTTGAGATGCGGGATCAGCACGTCGTTGAGGCTGGTCAGCCCGCCCCAGGTGAAGAAGATCAGGGTGACCACGGCGATCGCCGCGGCGTTGGACAGCGGCTTGCGGGTCATGCGGGGTCTCCCGGCGGGTTCGGTGCGTGTGGGACCAGGCTGCTGGCGCGCACCACCAGCCGCGCGGGGGCGACGGTGCGGCGCGGCGTCTGCGTGTCGCCGCCAAGCCGCGCCAGCAGCAGGCGCGCGGCCTGCATCCCGCGCTCGCGCGGGGCGACGGCCACGGTGGTCAACGGCGGGGTGGAGACCGACGCCTCGGGGATGTCGTCGAAACCGGTCAGCGCGAAGTCGGCGCCGGCGCGGCGCCCCAGCGCGGCCAGTCCGCTGGCCAGCCCCAGCGCGACCGCGTCGTTGTAGCAGACCGCCGCGGTGGGCGCGGGGTCGCGCGCGAACAGCGCGCCGGCCTGGCGCGCGGCCTCCAGCCGGGTCGGCGCGCATTCGACCAGCCACGCCGGATCGGGCGCGATGCCGGCCGCGTCCAGTGCGTCGCGGTAGCCGGCGCGGCGTTCGGTACACGAGCTCGAGTCGCGGTGGCCGCCGAAGAAGGCGATCGCGCGGTGGCCCTGCTGCAGCAGGTGTTCGGTCGCCAGCCGCGCGCCGCGGCGGTTGTCGAGCGCCAGAAAATCCCAGTCGTCGCCGGCACCGTCCAGCGCGCGGTTGAACACCAGCACCGGCATGCGCGCGGCCAGCAGCCGGCGCAGCCGCGCCGGGTCGCTGTGTTCGGCCGGCGACAGGATCACCGCCGCGGGGTCGTGTTCGATCAGCGATGCCAGCACCGCCTGCTGGCGCTCGGGCGACTCACCGGTGCTGCCCAGCAGCAGCACGTAGCCGGCCTCGGCCAGCGCCGCGTCGACGCCGCCGGCGAACTCGGCGAAGAACGGGTTCGACAGATCGTTGACCACCAGCGCCACCGCGTTGGACGTGCGCCGGCGCAGGCTGGCCGCGCCGCGGTGGTAGACGTAGCCGCGGCGCTCGATCTCGGCCTGCACCCGGGCGCGGGTATCGGCGTTCACCAGCGGGCTGCCGCGCAGCACCAGCGACACGGTCGAACGCGACACCCCGCAGCCGGCGGCGATGTCGGTGACGGTGACGCGGCGATGGGCAGGCGAATCGGGCATGGATTTGGATCGATCCAAAGATGCCGCATCGTGCAGCGAACCGCGGCACCGTGCATTTTGCGGCGCAGCATGCCGCGGGACAGCGGCCGGTGCTACCGTCCGCGATTGGACCGATCTAAACGGGGCGCGGCGATGGCGGGCACGAGGCGTGGAGGACTGGCGGCGATGGCGATCGGGATGTTGATGGCGGCCGGTGCGGCCGCTGCCGCGGACGACGTTGCGACGCGCGGCGAGGCGGCGGTGGCCGCGGTCGACCCCTT
>Ga0160437_1000228_pt1 | contig 31337 bp, 31 predicted proteins | sample HID1975I_E0MG_FD_108227 | JGI IMG/M metagenome (GOLD analysis project Ga0160437, IMG submission 108227) | Enriched soil microbial communities from UW Madison campus, WI, USA - HID1975I_E0 MG | ecosystem: Environmental > Terrestrial > Soil > Unclassified | place: USA: Madison, Wisconsin... | reverse complement strand
GGTTCACCGCCTTGCCAGGTAAATTCAATTTCCTGTCCCGGGTTTGCTGCAATGTACTGGCGGACATAGCTCTCAAGCGTGGCGTCATCCATATGCCTTTCGGCTTTCCGGGGTTTCAGTGTGCCCTGTTCTTTTTCCAGATAGAAACAGTAGTCACAGGCTATGTTGCACTGGTAACTGACCGGTTTGGCCATCAGATGAAAAGGTCGCTTCATTCTCACTCCAGGGTATACACCTGTTAAGTTTAGTGACATTGCTCACTTTTTTATCAATGCGTTTTGACATTGAGCGCAAAGGATCGAAACATAGTTTTCGTTGATTCAATTATAACATGAAATATAAACTTCATAACACCAACATCAGGGGCTTGTATGAGCAAATTATTTGCCGGAGCACAAAATCTGGGAAAATCTTTTATGCTACCGATTGCTGTCCTGCCAGCAGCCGGCTTGCTGCTGGGATTTGGCGGCGTATTCACTAACCCGGTAACCATCTCAACCTATCCGGCGCTGGATAACCACACTGTTCAGGCCATCTTCACGGTTATGAAGCTTTGCGGCAGCGTAGTTTTTGACAACCTGGCACTGTTGTTTGCGGTGGGAATTGCCGTTGGTATGGCACGCAGCGACAAGGGAACGGCGGGGCTTGCCGCCGTGCTGTGCTTTATCGTGATGAATAAAGCGATCAATGCTTCATTACTGCTTTCAGGTGAACTGGCGACCGAAAATCTTGCCGCTGCCGGGCAGGCCAGCGTCATGGGTATCACCACATTACAAACCGGGGTGATGGGGGGCATCATGAGCGGCCTGCTGGCATTCTGGGTGCATAAACGATTTGGTAAAACGGAATTGCCGAACCTGCTGGCCTTCTTTAGCGGTTCCCGTTTCGTCCCGATTGTCAGCTCCTTTTTTGCTATTTTCCTCGGCGTGGCGCTGTTCTGGGTGTGGCCGCATATTCAGGCTGGCATCACGCATCTGGGCGGGCTGGTTGAAAGCACGGGATATATCGGCACCTTCTTCTACGGCATGATCCTGAAATGCCTTATCCCGCTTGGACTGCATCATCTCTTCTACCTGCCATTCTGGCTGACCAGCGTAGGGGGAGAAGCCGTCGTTAACGGGCATCTGGTTCAGGGGACGCAGAAAATTTTCTTTGCCCAGCTCGCGGATCCTTCCGTTACTCAGTATTACATCGGGGTGTCACGTTTCATGGCGGGTCGCTTTGCTGATTTTATGTTTGGTCTTCCTGGTGCTGCGCTGGCTATTTATCATTCAGCTCGTCCTGAAAACCGCAAAAAAGTGGCCAGCCTGATGCTGTCCGCAGCGCTGACCGCCTTTGTCACCGGTATTACCGAGCCGCTGGAATTTGCCTTCATGTTTTGTGCGCCGCTGTTGTACGGTGTGCATATCGTACTGACCGGTGTGGCATTCATGATGACCCACATTCTGCAAATTACCGTTGGGCAGACTTTCTCCGGTGGCCTTATCGACTTCCTGCTGTTCGGTGTACTGCAGGGCAATGCCAAAACTAACTGGATCCTGATGATGCCGTTGGGCGTGGTGATGTTCTGTCTGTACTACTTCTCTTTCCGCTTCCTGATCAAATGGCGACAGCTGAAAACGCCGGGGCGTGAAGATGAAAACGATGATGCGCCCGTGGATAACACGCTGACCGGAAATGAACGTGCCGCAGGCATCGTTGAGGCCCTGGGGGGAACGAACAATATTGTCGACGTTGACTGCTGTGCCACACGCCTGCGCATCACGGTGAAAAACCCTCAGAATGTCAAAATAGATGATTTCAAACAGTTGGGCAGCCGTGGTGCATTTATCCGCGGAGAAGGGGTTCAGGTGGTCTACGGCCCCCACGTCACGCTGATTAAAAACGAAGTTGAAGAATTTATCGGTTCATAAAGAAGAGACGTCTTATGAAAGCAGTCATGTTGATGTTTGATACGCTGACGCGTAACCATCTCGCCCCTTATGGGGGCGATGCCATTACCCCAAATTTTACCCGACTGGCACAGGAGTCGGCACAGTTTGATAATTTCTATGTCGGCAGCATGCCCTGCATGCCCGCGCGTCGTGAGCTGCATACCGGGCGTTACAACTTCCTGCACCGCAGCTGGGGACCGCTGGAGCCGTTTGATTTTTCTACGTTCCAGGCGCTGAAACAGGCCGGTGTGCATACCCATATGGTCACTGACCATAAACATTACTGGCGTGATGGCGGGGCCACCTATCACACCCGTTATTCTACCTTTGAGTTCATCCGGGGTCAGGAAGGGGACTGCTGGAAAGGGCAGGTGGAGAAACCCGCCATCAACTGGCAGGGTATGGAAGATGCGGAAACTCTGCGTCGGCGCAGTGGGCGAATGACTCAGGACCTGATTAATCGTGCTGCGATGCCGACCCAGGAAGAACATTTCACACACCGCACCATCAGCGCCGGCATGGAGTTTCTGGAAACCAACCAGCATCAGGACAACTGGTTCCTGCAAATCGAATGTTTCGATCCCCATGAGCCTTTCTTTGTCCCGGAAAAATATCTGGCACAGTACGGTTGTCAACCCGGTGAGTTTGACGGCTGGGTGCCGTACTACTGTGGCGCACCTGGGGGAAAGGATGACGATAAGGTGCGGAAGTTCTACCAGGCGCTGATCACCATGTGTGATGACTATCTGGGCCAGGTGATGGATAAGCTCAAAGCCCTCAACCTCTGGGAAGATACGCTGTTTATCGTCTGCACGGATCACGGCTTCCTGCTGGGTGAGCACCAGTGGTGGGGCAAAAACATCATGCCGGTGTATAACGAGATTGCCAATACGCCGTTCTTTATTCGCGATCCGCGCAGTAAGGCAGAAGGCGTGCGTCGCAGTGCGCTGGCACAGACGGTTGATATTCCGGCAACGCTGCTGGAGTACTTTGATATTCCTCGGCCACCGTCCATGACCGGGAAACCATTACGGGCCGCAGTGGAGAATGACACCCCGGTGCGGGAACATGCATTGTTCGGTTACTTTGGCGGACATATCAATATTACCGACGGTGATTATGTTTACATGCGCTGCCCACGTGATGAGAGTAAAAACAATCTGTACGAATATACCCTGATGCCGACCCGGATCGACAGCATGTTTAAGGTCAGCGAGCTTCAGGATATCCGCATCCACCCGGGGTTTGATTTCACTCAGGGAGCACAGGTTATGCAGATCCCGGCCACGTTCGGTTATCTGAACCCGTGGCGTTTTGGCGACAAACTATTTGATCTGCATTCAGATCCGCAACAGATGCACTCCCTGCATGATGGCGAGCGTGCATATCGTTATGCACAGTCCATCAAAAACATGATGCAGGCGCATGATGCCCCACCTGAACTTTATGCTCGCTTTGAGCTTGATGAACTGACGCCTGAACGCGAACAGGCTTTTGTTGAGCGCTGGTCCAGCCTGACGCTGCCGGAAGGGCTTGATTATCAGTGTGAACACCATGGCGTCGAAGAAGCGATGCGCTTTGTCGTCAGCGCCGCCGCGGAGCAGGGCATTACGCTGGCCGCGCTGCAACAGCATTTTCCGTCGGGGCATCTGCTAATCGAGGATGATATTTTCACCCTGATTGACCGCTGCTTTACAGGTGATAAGCATAAAGCGCTGGTTTACCAGGCTCGTCTATTGCTGAGAACGGAATAAGGCTGATGGCAAGTCACGTTTGGCATCTGGAAAACTGCCGCTTCAGGGTAACGGTACAGGCGCAGGGCGGTGAATTATGCAGCCTGTGGGATAAAGGTATGGACAGAGAGTGGCTGTGGCAGCCGCAGGAGGGGGTCTGGAATAACTCTGCCACACAGCTGTTCCCCGTTATTGGACGACTGATACACGGCGGTATCTGGCAAGGGGAGCAGTTTTGCCCGCTGCCGGCACACGGTTTTCTGCGTGAGCAGGTTTTTTGCTGTGTTGAACAGTCGGCAAGCCGCCTGACTCTGGAAGCAACTGCCAGCAACGCAACGTTTGCCGTCTGGCCCTGGCGCTGGCGGGTCACACTCAGTTTCGAACTGACGGATGATGGTCTGCTATTCAGTCAGAAGGTGAACAATGATGATACAACCCCGTTCTGGTATTCCGTTGGCTGGCATCCGGGATTTGCGCTGCCGCTGTCATCAGAACAAGGCTGGCAGGTACGATTTGCAGGGGATGGCGTCAAAGGCCCAATGCCAACATGTCAGCGAACCCTCACCGTCGCTGAAAATCTGCAAAAAAAGGACGTTTTTCTTCTGCAAGCCGACAGCTTCACGGACGGGGCGGTCTATTTTGCTGATTGTCAGGAGCAGCTTATCCAGGTTTGTACGCCAGACGGAAAAACCGTACTCAGCATGGAGACCACCGTGCAGGAGTGGCTGGCGCTCTGGGGCGTGCCGGGGGCTGACCTGTTGTGCATTGAGCCGCTGGCAGGCACAACAGATGCCCCGGACTTTGATGGTCAGGCAGGCAATAAACGCGGAATGCGTCAGCTGGCCCCCGGAGAAAGCCAGGTACTCAGCGTCAGGCTACGGTTTCCGGTGGACGTACGAAGCACTGGTAGCCAGAATACAGGACAATGTTGTTATCCAGGAGCGGAAGCGTCATGAGTGTTAACCGGGAAAATGTCAGGGTCTATATCAGCAACATTATCGGTGGGCTTGGCGAAACCGATCGTCACATTGCAGAATTTATCCTGAAAAACCCCGCACAGGCTGCGCAAGTGCCGGTCAGAAAGCTGGCAGAGGCGGTTCAGCTGAGTGAAGCGACTATCGTGCGCTTTTGTAAGAAAATTGGCTACGCCGGTTTGCTGGATCTGAAAGCGGCCCTCAAACGTGAGCTGCTGGAAGAGAGCGATCAGCATTTACCGTCGTCACCCGATATTTTCCTCAATGACAGCCGCAACGATGTGGCACAAAAAATAGCGCTGACGGTCGACACGACGATGAAGGAAACCATCGGCTTGCTCGATATGAATGTCATCCATCCGGTGGTGGACCGTTTTTTAACGGCTAACCGGGTGTTATTTGTGGGGTTCGGGGCGTCAGGGTTATCGGCAATGGAAGCGCGTGACAAGATGAACCGCCAGGGCATTGACTCGGAGGCTTATACAGACCGCTTCACCATGACGCTGAAGCTCGCAAATCTTAGATCTGAAGATATGGTTGTTGCATTTTCTCACTCCGGTGAGACGCCTGAGGTGGTAAACGCATTCATCCTTGCTAAGAAGGCAGGGGCAGAATGCCTGGCTATCACCCACAGTCCAAATTCGCCACTCACCGAACTTGCAGACACTTTTCTGCTGACCTGCGGTAGTGCTGGCCCTTATCAGGGGGACTCTATCTCTACGCGCATTTCGCAGTTGTTCATGATTGAGTTTTTGTGTACCGAAATCACCCGGCATAATTTGCGTGACAGCGCGTCAACGGGACTGTCGATTAAAGAGTTACTGATAAAAGAAAGGATCAAACGTGAGTCATCAGGATAATATTCACTCATCGTCACACCGTGGAAAATGGTGGCAGGCCGGGAAAACACCGGATTATCGTTTTACGCTGGCGAATGAACGTACATTTCTGGCGTGGATACGGACAGCGCTGGCCCTGATGGCAGGAGCGGTCGGTATTGATCAGTTCTCCCCCCATCTGTCATCGCCGGAACTCAGAATGACACTGGCGCTGCTGTTACTCACAGCAGCCGCATCGATGGGATTTCTGGCATGGCGTCGCTGGCGGAAAAGCGAATATGCCATGCGTATGGACCATGCTCTGCCCTACACCCGTGCGGTGTTATTCCTGGGTGGATTTATCATCGTACTGGCCTTTCTGCTGGGTATTTTGCTCTGGCAAGGACAGCCATGAGTGACCGCGATCCAGGGTTACAACCTGAGCGCACGGCGTTATCGTGGCGACGCACAGCATGGTCAATGCTCGTCCCTGCAATATTATGTCTGCGTGGATGGTTCCATTTTGGCGAATGGTTTTATCTGATCTGTTGTGGTTTGTTGCTGACAGGAATACTGACAATGCTATTTCATCAGCGCAGTAGCAAACACGTAGCTGTATCTTTAGTTGTCATTATCACTGCGGCTCTGCTGATGGTGATTACTGTTAAAAAATATTTTTTATTGTTGTAGTTAATATGGTTCTGAACTTCTTTTCCGCAGTGCCGTAATGGTGCGGTAGTGGATGTGCCGCAGTAAACCGTACCAATGACAGATGAGTGGAAATCCTCCACGCGTGTTGATCTGGTTTTTGCTCGCAATCTGATTAGCCGCGATGCAGGGTAGGGGACTTTTATTTTTGTGGAGTCTGCTGCTATGTCATACATCAGTACGCCGGAGCAGGAAGCTATCATTCACTGGCAGGGAAAGCAGCTGGTTGTCAGCGCTTTCGCCGGCACCGGGAAAACGTCCACGCTTGTACGCTATGCGCTGGCTAACCCGCAAAGCCGGATGCTCTATCTGGCCTATAACCGCGCCATTCGCGATGAGGCCGAGCGTAAATTCCCTTTCAACGTTGAGTGCAAAACATCTCACCAGCTGGCGTGGCCGAATTTCGGCCGTCACTACCAGAAGCGGTTGCGCGGCAGCGTCCGTATCACCGACGTGGCCCGCCTGCTGAATACCCGATTCTGGCCACTGGCCAAAACGTCGCTGACGACGCTCGAGCGATTTCTCTGCAGCGCCGACCCGGAGCCGGCTTTTCAGCACCTGCCGGCGGAGGAAGACCGCTGCGGCGTGGATGCCGGGAAAATACTCGGCGGTGCCCAGATTCTGTGGCACGAGATGCAGCGTACCGACTCTACTTTTCCGGTCACCCACGACACCTATCTCAAACTCTACCAGCTCTCACAGCCGGCGCTGGCTGCACGCTGGGACACCATCCTGTTTGATGAGGCCCAGGATGCAAACCCTGTGACGAGTGCCATCGTGCTGAACCAGCCCAGCCGGGTGATTCTGGTCGGTGACCGCCATCAGCAGATTTATCGTTTTCGCGGCGCGGATAACGCGCTCGATGCGCCGGGCCTGGCAGGTGCAGACCGCCTGTGGCTGACGCAGAGTTTCCGCTTTGGCCCTGCAGTGGCCGGACAGGCCTGCGTACTGCTTAAAGAGGCCGGAGAGGAAAGAGCGGTCACCGGCAGCGACACTGCTGATGAAGTGCTGACGCGTCTTCCGAAAGCGCTGGCAGACAGCCACCGCACCGTGCTGAGCCGTACCGTTGCCGGCGTGATTGGCGCAGCCCTGTCAGCCAGCCTGGAGGAGAAGAAGGTCTACTGGGTCGGCGGGATTGAAGGCTACCGCACCGAAGAGCTGGAAGACCTGTTCTGGTTCTCGGCCGAGATGCCGGAGCGGATGAAGTCGGTGATGCTGGCGAAAGAGTACCGCGATTACGAAGAATACTGCCGCGTGGCCAAAGCGACCAGCGACGCGGAGATGGGACAGTCCATCCGCCTGCTGGACATGTATTTTCCGCTGCCGCAGAAGCTGGCCATCATGCGCCGCCAGGCGGTCACCAGTGAAAAAGATGCGGACGTCACCGTCTGCACGGCGCACCGCGCCAAAGGGCTGGAGTGGCCGGTGGTGGTGCTCAACGATGACTTTGCCGACGTGACCGACCCACTGCTGAGCGCTGAAGAACGTATCGATGAAATCAACCTGCTGTATGTGGCCACCACCCGGGCGATGAAAACGCTGGTGATTAACGAGCTGCTGCAGGCGCTGAGCGGGCAGAACGCTGTATCAGGCGATGCAGACGAAGACAGCGTGACTGAAAACGGTACCCCGGAGGAGAGGGAGCAGGTCAGTGAAGAGGCTGATGAGGACCGTGCATGCTGAAATGGCTGAAGAAATCACTGTCCGGCGACAGCACCCATAACAGCACGGCCGCTGAGGTAGCATCATCGATAAAGACAGCCCGGTTGCCTGCCGGCTTTCTGCCGGCAGAAAGTCCGGATGTGCTGATTGCCAGCGAGCGCCGCCAGCAGAGTCTGCAGATAATCCAGCAGGTGAGCTCAATGCCGGCTCCGCTCTATAACACGCTTTGTTATCAGCCGCTGCTTGCCCTGCTGGCGCGGGTGCAGCAGGTGCCTGCCGCCGAAACGGGAACGTGGTCAAGGCAGGGCGGCTTTGGCGACCTGACGCTGAAATTCACCGCCTGCGCCGTGCGGCTCTCGAAAGGGTATATGTTCCCCCCGGGTGCGGCCCCCGAAGAGCAGTCGGCGCAGAGCTCAGCCTGGAACGCGGTGGTGTTCTGGTCAGCATTGTTTCATCACCTGCCGCTGCTGGCTCGCCTGGAGGGCGAACTGCTCAACGGTGAATGCTGGGTGCCGGGTATGACCGTGCCGGCACAGGCGTATCGCTTCCGCTTTTGCAAGGCGGCCCCCACGGGGTCGGAAGCCCCGGCGATGGCTTCTATGATGGCCGGGCAGCTACTGCCTGCTGAGGCCGTCCGCTGGCTTTCCGATACGCCGCCGGTGCTGCGTAACCTTGCCGGCGCGCTGTGGAACGGCCACCCGGAGATGCCGCTGATACGGGACATTCTGAAGCAGTCGGCCGCTATCGTCGATGCGCCACCGATGGGCAGTGATTCACCGGTGGCTCAGGCCGGGAAGCTGGCTACCGCCCCTGCCCCCGTGCCGGGAGTGGCTGTCCCGTCCGCTGAGTTACCTGCCGCAGGCGAGCTGCCGGTGACCGCACTGGCTCCCGACATGCTGCTGAGCGAGCTGGCATCTTCCGTGCCGGCTCCACAGGTCAAAGAAAATGTGGCTGCTACTGAGCCTTCTGAAGTTGACATCACACCGGCAGATGCCGACGAAACTGACATGCTGTTGTCGTTGTTTTCAGCGGTACCGGCGGAGCCTGAAGAGCACGCAGAACCGCTTGTTGCTGCCTCTTCGCCGGTCAACGATGAGCTGAGCGACGAAGAGCTGGTCGCTCAGGCGGCTGAACCCGGTGATTTACCCGCTATGTCTGCTGATGCGACTGAGCCCGCCGTAATGGACACGCCAGAAGAAGCCCTAACGGATGTGGTGGTCAGCGATGCCGTTTTGTCAGCGGTGCCGACGGTCTTATTCCCGGACACGCCTTCTGAACCTGATGTGGAGGTAAAACCGGTTCCGGACAGGGAACCGGAAAAGGTAGCCCGGGGCAGTGCCAGAAATGACGCTGGCGAGAGGGAAGATGCCTGTCAGGAAGGCGAGGCATTTCTTCAGTGGCTGAAGGTTAGCCTTCGTGACGGACTGCTCCGGGTCAACGGGTTGTCCGATAAAGTCCACATCGTCGCCGGGCATGTGTTTTTACCGGTACCCGGCATTTTCTTTGAATATCTGAAACAGACAGGTAAGGAGGTGGATGAACGTGAGCGTATTCAGCGCGAGTTTGAGCAGCTGAATCTGTGCAAACGACGTGACAATAAACGGTTCTGGTTTGCACACCTGCAGCAGGATACGCAGGGGCAGGGTGGATATAAAAAATTAAAAGGCTACCTGATAAAAGGACGTCTGATTTTTACCCGGGTGCCGCAGGACAGTACGTATTTGTCGTTCCCGTGACGGGAAATGAGCACAATAATGGAGCATATTATGAATAACAATAATTCACAGCGCAGCATGACGTGGGATGAGCTACTGGATGAGTATTTTTTCCGTAAGTCGCTGAGACCGGATACTGAGTGGAGCTATCGCAAGGTAGTCAATGTTTTCAGAACGTTCATTGGAGAGGGGGTATGTCCCGATGACGTGACTGCACGGATCGTTATGCACTGGCGACGGCATAATCTGAATGTCCAGCAGCTGTCGTCTAACACCTGGAACAATAAGGTCAGGCATATGAGTGCGCTGTACCGGGAGGGGATGGGAGCCGGGCTCTTAAGCTGTGCTGAAAATCCGTTCCGGGGTTTAATTATGAAAAAAGCCGGTAAAAAGAAGAAGACGCTGAGTGAGTCGCAGATGGTGAAGGTTTATCTCACGATGGAGCAGATGGCTGAAGCGGAACGGACCGGTTTGTTAAGAGGGCGGCCGTGTGCCCTGTTGCCGGCCTGGTACTGGCTTACCGTGCTCGATGTGTTGCGCTATACCGGTATGCGGCTGAATCAGCTGCTACACCTGCGCCTGCAGGATATCCATCTCAGTGATGAAGAGATCACGCTGTGCCGCGAAGGGAGTAAAACGCACAGAGAATGGAATGTACCCGCCGTCCGTCAGGTTCGTGACGGGCTTGAAAAGCTGCTGGCGGAGGCCAGCAAGCGTGGTGCAGGTCCTTGCGATCCGCTTTTTCATTATGAACGGATTGTCAGTAGCCAACCCGAGATTGAAGTATACGGTGCGCCTGCACTTCAGCCGGTTAAATCTTTTTTCAGACGGCTGTCAAAAGAGTGTGGTTTTGCGGTTTCGTCACATCGCTTCCGGCATACATTCGCCACCATTCTGATGAATTCGCCGGACAGGAACCTGCCGCTGGTAAAAGGGTTGCTTGGGCACAGCAGTGTATCCACGACAATGGAGTACATCGATATCAATATGAGAGTTGCGGCGAAGACGCTGGAGACAGAGTTGTCGCTTTATACGGATAAGCGGCAAAAGGAACAGTTAACAGGGCTCTAAAATCTGATGTGGGGTCAGATAACCTATTGCAGGGCTTGACATTCTGTAATGTCCCTGCAACTATTCCGGAGATCGAGAAAGAGGACTGCTGCAAACAGTCCTCTTCTTGAGGAAAATTGACAATCTGATGTGCGGCATTGAAACCACACCAGTCTGACACCTTCCTCGTTATCGTCCGTTAAGGATCTCACCCCTTAACCAACGGTTTCGATGATAGTGGTGCCCGGACTCGGAATCGAACCAAGGACACGGGGATTTTCAATCCCCTGCTCTACCGACTGAGCTATCCGGGCAACGGGGCGCATTAAACTAGATTCTGCCCGCCTCGTCAACGAAATTTGTGTGTTTCACGACGAACTGCGCAATCTCTCACCATTTATGCAAAAAAGCCCGTTCCAGAACAGCGATTTGATATCAATGTTTTATGCGTTGAGAGTGAATTTATAATCGTTAATTCTGCTTTTTTAGCGCCGTGCAGGCCGGAAATGTGCATATTGATTTCATCTTGCGCGGGTTGGCGAAAGGTGTAATTATTGCGCGAATTTTCTGCTTATCACCCCCGGGGCACCGGAATCCGGGCCTTTTATTCTCCCGATTTGGGTAGTCGCGCTTATGAAATCAATGCACATTGCCGCCAGCCGCGAGCTGGTTTCTCGTCTTTCCACTCACCGTAAGGTGGTGGCGCTGGACAGTACCGATTTTACTGACGTGGCGGCAGTGGTCATTACCGTTGCGGATAGCCGCAGCGGCATTCTTACGTTGCTCAAGCGAACCGGTTTTCAGCTGCCGGTGTTCCTGTTTTCTGAAGAAGCGCTGGAAGCGCCCGAAGGCGTGGAGGCCGTCGTCAACGGCAGCGGGCAGCAGTGGCTGGAGCTTGAAGCGGCGGCCACGCGCTATGAAGACCATCTTCTGCCACCGTTTTTCGACACGCTGACGCAGTATGTGGCAATGGGCAACAGCACCTTTGCCTGTCCGGGCCATCAGCACGGCGAATTTTTCAAGAAGCATCCGGCGGGTCGCCAGTTCTATGACTTCTTCGGGGAGAATATTTTCCGCGCTGACATGTGCAACGCCGACGTCAAACTGGGTGATTTGTTAATTCACGAAGGGGCGGCCAAGCAGGCGCAGAAGTTCGCTGCGAAAGTGTTTAATGCGGATAAAACCTGGTTTGTCCTCAACGGCACCTCGGCGGCGAATAAGGTCGTCACCAATGCGCTGCTGACCCGCGGCGACCTGGTGCTGTTCGACCGCAACAACCACAAATCAAACCATCACGGGGCACTGATCCAGGCCGGGGCCACGCCGGTGTATCTCGAGGCCTCGCGCAATCCGTTTGGTTTTATCGGCGGGATTGATGAGCACTGCTTTGATGATGGCTATCTGCGAGAGCTGATTCGCGAAGTCGCGCCGCAGAAAGCGGGTGACGCGCGTCCGTTCCGCCTGGCGGTTATCCAGCTTGGGACTTACGACGGCACCATTTATAACGCCCGTCAGGTAGTCGATAAGATTGGTCATCTCTGCGATTACATTCTGTTTGATTCGGCGTGGGTCGGCTACGAGCAGTTTATCCCGATGATGGCCGACTGTTCGCCGCTGCTGCTGGAGCTGAATGAAAACGATCCGGGCATTTTCGTGACCCAGTCGGTGCATAAGCAGCAGGCCGGTTTCTCACAGACGTCGCAGATCCATAAGAAAGACAATCATATTCGCGGCCAGGCGCGTTTTTGCCCCTATAAGCGGCTGAACAACGCTTATATGCTGCACGCCTCCACCAGCCCGTTTTATCCGCTGTTTGCCGCGCTGGATGTGAACGCCAAAATCCACGAAGGCGAGAGCGGGCGTCGGCTGTGGGCGGAGTGCGTGGCGCTCGGGATTGAGGCGCGCAAAGCGATCATTGCCAACTGCAAGATGATCAAACCCTTTATTCCGCCGACGGTGGCCGGTCGTCCGTGGCAGGATCATCCCACGGAGGCGATTGCCCGCGAACGCCGTTTCTTCAGCTTTGGCCCGGGTGAACGCTGGCACGGCTTTGAAGGTTACGCGCAGGATCAGTATTTTGTCGATCCGTGCAAACTGCTGCTGACCACGCCGGGGATCGACGCCGATACCGGTCAATATACCGACTTTGGCATTCCGGCGACGATCCTCGCCCACTATTTGCGTGAAAACGGCATCGTGCCGGAGAAATGCGATCTCAACTCGATCCTGTTCCTGCTCACCCCCGCCGAGAGCACGGAGAAGCTGGCGCATCTGGTGGCGATGCTCGGCCAGTTTGAGCAGCATATTGAGGACGATACCCCGCTGGCCGATGTGCTGCCGTCGGTGTTCAGCAAATATCCGCTACGCTACCGCGATTACACTCTGCGTCAGCTGTGCCAGGAAATGCATGACCTGTACGTTAGTTTTGATGTGAAAGACCTGCAAAAAGCGATGTTCCGCAAAGAGAGCTTCCCGGCGGTGGTGATGAATCCGCAGGACGCCAATATCGAGTTTATCCGCGGGAACGTTGAACTGGTGCGCCTCAGCGAGGCGGAAGGGCGTATTGCTGCAGAAGGTGCGCTGCCGTATCCGCCAGGCGTACTGTGCGTGGTGCCAGGGGAAATCTGGGGCGGCGCGGTTCAGCAGTATTTCCTCGCCCTGGAAGAGGGGGTGAACATGCTGCCCGGATTCTCACCGGAGTTGCAGGGTGTATACAGCGAGAAAGATGCGGATGGGATTAAGCGACTGTATGGCTACGTGCTGAAGTCGTGAATAAAAAAGGGAGGGGAAATCCCCTCCCTTTGAGACTAATGACCAACTTTAAGCTTTTTTGCCCGATGGCGCTGACGCTTATCGGGCCTACAACGCCGCCGGGCGCATTAGAACTGATTAGTGCGCCACAGGCTGCGCATCGTTTACCGTTGGCACATGTTTGTATTTGAACAGGGCCACGAAGGCGAAGGCCAGAACCAGCGAATACGCCGCGAAAATCAGCCATACGCTTTTCCAGTCGGTAATACCGCTGACGGTGTACATCTCAACCACTTTACCGCTGACGATCCCGCCCAGAATGCACCCGAAGCCGTTGGTCATCATCAGGAACATACCCTGCGCGCTGGCGCGGATTTCAGGGCGCACTTCTTTTTCCACAAACACCGAACCCGAAATGTTGAAGAAGTCGAAGGCACAGCCGTAGACGATCATCGACAGCACCAGCAGGACGGTGCCGAACGCGCTTGGGTCGCCGTAGGCGAACAGGCCGAAGCGCAGCATCCACGCGAAAATACTGATTAACATCACGTTCTTGATGCCGTAGCGGCTGAGGAAGAACGGAATAGTCAGGATGAACAGGGTTTCAGAAATCTGTGAAATCGACATCATCACCGAGGCGTGTTCAACGATAAAGCTGCCAGAGAACAGCGGGTTGTTATCGAAGCTGTGCAGGAAGGTGTTGCCAAACATATTGGTGATTTGTAGTTCAGCGCCCAGCAGCATGGAGAAGATAAAGAAAATGGCCATGCGTTTGTTTTTGAACAGCGCGAAGGCATCGAGGCCCAGCATACTGCTCCAGCTCTGTTTCTGCTGCTGATTGGACACCGGGATATGCGGCAGGGTCAGGGTGAACAGCGCCAGAACCACGGAGAGCGCCGCGCCGATGTACAGCTGCATATGGCTCAGTTCAAAGCCAGAGAAGCTCACCGCCCACATCGCCATGATAAAGCCAATGGTGCCCCAGATACGGATCGGCGGGAAGTCGGTCACGATGTCCAGTCCCGCAGATTTCAGGCGGTAGTAGGAGATGGTGTTGACCAGGCCAAGCGTCGGCATATAGGCCAGGGAGTTCAGCAGGATAACGACAAACATCGCCCCCGGCGTGGTGACGCCCGCCGCCATAAACAGCGTGACGGCCCCGACCAGATGGCAAAAGGCATATACCCATTTAGCGCTGATCCACTTATCCGCCACGATCCCGAGCAATGTCGGCATCAGCACCGCGGCAATCCCCAGAGAACTATAGACGGCGCCAATAGATGCCCCGTCGAATTTGAGCGTGACAAACATATAGGAGCCGAGTGTCGTCAGCCAGCTCCCCCAGAGACAGAACTGCAGGAAGGACAGTATTTTGAGCTGCAGCTTAAGGTTCATGTTACTTTCCTCACAAAGTGATCGGCGCTGTGTTGTTATAGAAACATTCATGGCGTGTATTTGATGCGATTCTATCGATGACGAGCGCGGCGTTTTGTTACCGCCCGCAAATAAATGCAATATTTATTCTTTTGCAGGATGGTTTAGTGACGCAAATAACATTTTTGTATGGCTGGAGAAGATAACCCTCTCCTTTTAAGGGAGAGGGCCAGGGTGAGGAGGACACTACTTCCGACGGTAGCTCTTCTGCGTGTTGTTCACTTTATACAGATAGCGACGCGATTCCTGCGACGGATGGCGGGTGGTCAGGGTCTGATAAACATCCCCCGGTGCCATGTTGTTAATAATGTTGGCCGCCTGAACTTTATCGCTGGAGAACACCCGCAGCACGCTGCCTGCGCCGCCGTTGTAGGCGGTGATCACCGCATAACGCCGTGAGGTTGGGTTATCAATTCCGCTGAGATAAACGTTGTTGAGCATCGCCAGGTAGGCGGTGCCGGTGTCGATATTGCTGGCCGGGTCGAAAAGGAAGCTGCGGCTCGGCGTCCCGGATTTGCCCTGCGCTTTGAATACGTCTTTCCCGGCGGTGTGCTGCACGACCTGCATCAGCCCCAGCGCATCGGAATTGCTGACCGCATACGGGTTAAATGACGATTCGGTCTGCATTATTGCCAGAATCAACGACTCATCCACACCGTATTTACGTGACGCCTGGCGGACCATACCCATGTACTTATGTGCACGTTTATCAAGGTGGTTCGGCACCAGGTTGATGGTCACGCTGTAGATCATGTGCAGCCCGTTATTGCGGCTCTTGAGGCGGTTTTGCAGCAGCCAGTCGGCGTAATTGGATGCGCGGCCCTGCCAGCGTATCGGCTGCCCGGTGTTATCCACCACCTGCCCGTACAGGAACGGCTCTTTGGAAATCTGAATATCATCGGCGTCGGAGTAGAGGTCAACCGAGCCCGGATCATCACCCATCAACAGCGTTTTGATGATGGTCTGACGCAGGCGGCCCGTCGGGTCGGTTCCGGCGATGGTTTCAAAGGTGATGGTGCCCGCATCAAAGTTGATGTGGCTACGGGTGTAGTACTGATCGGAATACTTCACGTAGTCCTTCGGTCCGGCGACCAGAACTTCGTTGTATCCCCAGATATTCTCGATGTTATGGGCAAACTGCCCCATCAGAATGTCAAAACCGTTGGTGTCCTTTACCCAGGCTTCATTAAAGGGCGTACCCTTTTTGGAGCCTGAACACGAAATGAGCAACGGCGCAATCAGGGCTAGCGCTAAATATTTTTTCATCATTCCGGGAGTGCGTGTTGTGTTGTAATAAAGGGCCCAAAGGCCCTTGTGTTATTGTTTTTCTGGTGGCGTATAGCCTTCGATATGAACCTCTTTCCCTTCGAACAGGAAGTTCACCATCTCCTGCTCCAGCAGCTTGCGGTGCTCAGGATTCATCATGCTGAGTTTTTTCTCGTTAATCAGCATGGTTTGCTTATGCTGCCACTGGGCCCAGGCTTCTTTTGAAATTTCGTTATAGATGCGTTTTCCAAGCTCGCCCGGATAAAGCTGGAAGTCCTGGCCTTCAGCGTCGCGCTGCAGGAAGGTACAAAAAATGGTTCTGCTCATGACTATTCCTCTTGATGGCCGTCGCTCACACCAGAGCGCCGGCGCGTAACTGCTGTAACAGGCGCTCCACGGGGGCTGCCAGCCCGACTGACGGTGGCTGGGCTAAGTTATACCAGAGAGCGGCGCCTTCATCCATGCACGCGTCCATTGACTGCACGCGGAGCCACATAGGCACAATATCCAGATGGAAATGGCTGAAGGTATGGCGAAACGCGGTTTGCTGAGCAAGAGTATCGGCGTTAATTTGCCGCTGGGCTAACCACTCGCGCAAATCGCTTTCTGACGTAAACTGCGGGAAGCAGAACAGGCCGCCCCACAGACCGCTCGGCGGACGCTGGAACAGCAACACCTCGTCGTCGTGCTGGATAATCAGCAAATAGCCCACGCGCTCCGGCAGGGTTTGCTTCGGCTTCTTGCCGGGATACTGCGCCCAGCTATGGTTGGCATACGCCACGCAGCCGGTTTTCAGCGGGCACAGTTCGCATTTGGGTTTTGAACGGGTGCAGACCATCGCCCCTAAATCCATCATTGCCTGATTAAAACGCTCCACGCCTTTGGCGGGGGTGACGTCTTCACTGATTTCCCACAGCCGCTTTTCCACGTCTTTTTTACCCGGCCAGCCATCGACCGCGTAACAGCGGGCCAGCACGCGTTTTACGTTGCCATCCAGAATGGGGAAATGTTTACCGAGCGACAGCGACAGCACCGCGCCTGCGGTGGAGCGCCCAACGCCGGGCAGGGCGGCGACTTCATCAAAGGTTTGCGGAAAGACGCCGTTATGCAAGGTGGCGACCTGCTGTGCCGCTTTGTGCAGATTGCGCGCCCGGGCGTAATAGCCCAGACCGGTCCACAGATGCAGCACTTCATCGAGCGGCGCATTTGCGAGGTCGGTAATGGTCGGGAAACGCGCCATAAAGCGCTCAAAATAAGGGATAACGGTAGCAACCTGAGTTTGTTGCAACATCACCTCAGAGAGCCATACTTTGTACGGCGTTTTTTCCATTTGCCAGGGCAGGGTCTTACGCCCATATTTGTCGTACCAGTCCAGCACCTGGGCTGAAAATTGAGAGGCTTGCATGGCTACCGATTCGCTGTATCAGGGACGCAGATTGCAGCACAGCGTCACCGGGCTGTAAACCGGATCTTTCCCATGCTTGCATACTTCGCCTGAGTTTGGATAATGCCCGTTTCCCGAATACTCACCAGGTAGACAGAATTTTTATGAACAACGACGTCATTTCACCGGAATTTGATGAAGACGGCCGCCCGATGCGCCGTATTCGTAGCTTTGTCCGCCGTCAGGGCCGTCTGACCAAAGGGCAGCAGCACGCGCTGGACAACTATTGGCCGGTGATGGGCGTCGAGTTTAGCGAAACCCCTGTCGACTTCGTGGCCCTGTTTGGTCGCGACGCACCGACCACGCTGGAGATTGGTTTTGGCATGGGCGCATCGCTCGTCACCATGGCAAAGGCCAAGCCGGAGCAGAATTTTTTAGGCATTGAAGTACACTCCCCGGGCGTCGGTGCCTGTCTGGCGTCTGCCGATGAAGAGGGCGTGGAAAACCTGCGCGTGATGTGTCACGACGCGGTGGAAGTGCTGCACAAAATGATTCCTGACAATTCTCTCAACATGGTGCAGCTGTTTTTCCCTGACCCGTGGCATAAAGCGCGTCATAATAAACGCCGTATCGTTCAGGCTCCTTTTGCTGAGCTTGTGAAAAGCAAGCTGAAGCTCGGCGGCGTCTTCCACATGGCGACCGACTGGGAACCCTATGCGGAGCACATGCTGGAAGTGATGTCGTCGCTGGAGGGTTACAAAAACCTGTCAGAAAGTAACGACTACGTACCGCGTCCGGAATCACGTCCGGTGACCAAATTTGAACAGCGTGGCCATCGTCTTGGTCACGGCGTATGGGACTTAATGTTCGAGAGGGTGAAATAATGGCGAAGAACCGTAGCCGTCGTCTGCGTAAGAAAATGCATATCGACGAATTCCAGGAATTAGGATTTTCCGTTTCATGGCGCTTCCCGGAAGGCAGCACCGAAGAGCAAATCGATAAAACCGTTGATGATTTCATTAACGAAGTTATCGAGCCGAACAAGCTGGCCTTTGACGGCAGCGGCTATCTGGCCTGGGAAGGCCTGATTTGCATGCAGGAAATCGGAAAATGTACCGAAGAACACCAGGCCGTCGTGCGTAAATGGCTGGAAGACAGAAAGTTCGAAGAAGTGCGCACCAGCGAACTTTTCGACGTTTGGTGGGACTAAACAAACATAAAGGGCCAGCAATCGCTGGCCCGTTTTGTCTTTACAGGAGTTTCTATGATGCGCAAAACGATGCTGGCCGCGGCGCTGTCCGTGACCGCGTTTGCAGCCCAGGCGGATTATCAATGCAGCGTCACCCCGCGTGATGACGTTATCCTCAACCCGCAAACCGTGCAGGTGAAAGGCGAGAACGGCAATCTGGTGATCGCTCCGGATGGCAACGTGATGTACAACGGAAAACAATACACCCTGAGCGCGGCCCAGCGCGAGCAGGCGAAAGATTATCAGGCCGAGCTGCGTGCCGCCCTGCCTTGGATTGACGAAGGGGCCCGCACCCGGGTGGATAAAGGCCGGGTGGCGCTGGATAAAATCATCACCGAGCAGGTGGGGGCAGACAGCAACATGCATTCGCGTCTGACCAAACTCGATGCGCAGCTGAAAGCGCAAATGAACCGTATCATCGAGCACCGCACCGACGGTCTGACCTTCCACTATAAAGGCGTTGATCAGGTTCGTGCTGACGGCCAGCAGCTGGTCAATCAGGCGATGGGCGGCATCTTGCAGGACAGCATCAATGAGATGGGCGCGAAAGCGGTCGTGAAAGGCGGCGGTAATCCTCTGCAAGGCATTTTAGGCAGCCTCGGCGGCCTGCAGGGAGCCATTCAGGACGAATGGAAGAACCAGCAGGCTGATTTCCAGAAGTTCGGCAAAGACGTGTGTAGCCGCGTCGTGACGCTGGAAGATAGCAGGAAAGCGCTGGTGGGCGGGCTGAAATAACGACGCTGTTTTCCCCTCACCCTAACCCTCTCCCCACAGGGGCGAGGGGATAAAGTCCCTCCACCCTATAGGGAGAGGGATAAAGCCTTTCTCCCTCTCCCTTTTAGGGAGAGGGCCGGGGTGAGGGTAAAACTTCCCGCAAAACCTCAAGTATCCTCTCCAGCACCGCAACTTCGTTCTCCCACAGCTCATTATTCCAGAACCGTAAAACTCGCCATCCTCTTTGATTCAGAAACTGAGTGCGCCGCCGGTCATAGCCCAACTGCGCTTCATGCTGGCCCCCATCCAGTTCAATGACCAGACGAGCCTCGCAGCAGGCAAAATCAAGGATATAGGGTTCAAAAGGATGCTGGCGACGGAATTTATACTGTGCAAAACGGCGGCTACGTAAGAGATACCACAGCTTTCGTTCTTCTTGGGTGAGTTCACGTCGCAACTGACGCGCAAAGCATTTTATCTTGTCCATCCCCCAAACCTGCCAGCAATAAAAGCCGCTGTCAGAATGGGAGATGAAAACTGGAATCGTGCTTCAGGATCCGTCAGAGAGGAACCGCTTATTGTGTCCGGTAATTTGCCATTCGCTCTCACTCGCGTTACATCAATCCCAGGGCCTGGGGAATAAACAGCGAAATCTGCGGGATGTAGGTTATCAACATCAGCGCAACCAACAGGGCAAAGTAGAAGGGCAGCAGCGGCTTGATCAGGTGCTGGATCTTCACCCCAGAAATTGAACACCCGACAAACAACGCGCTACCGACCGGCGGGGTTAACAGGCCGATGCACAGGTTAGCCACCATCATTATCCCGAAGTGCACCGGATCCATCCCAAGCTCTTGCGCGATCGGCAGGAAGATAGGGGTGAAGATAAGCACCGCGGGGGTCATATCCATAAAAATGCCCACGATCAGCAGCACGATGTTGATCAGCAGCAGAATTATCAGCGGGTTATCGGAGATCCCCATCAGCGTGTCGCTGATCAGATAGGGAATATCCGCATTGGTCATCGCCCAGGACATACCGACAGAAAAACCAATCAGCAACAGCACGATTGAGGTCGTGACCACCGACTCGAGGATCAGTTTCGGCAGGTCGCGCCACTTCACTTCCCGGTAAATAATCACCGACAGGATAAAGGTATACACCACCGCGATGGCCGAGGCTTCGGTCGCGGTAAATACTCCGCCCAGAATCCCCCCCATCACGATAACCACTAACAGCAAGCTCGGCAGCGCGTCGAGAAGCGCTTTGGCGGCTTGCGCACAGGTCGGCCGCTCGGAAAGCGGATATCCCCGGCGCTTGGCGATAATGGCGCAAACCACCATGATAGCCAGCCCCATCAGGATCCCCGGCAAATAGCCCGCCATAAACAGGGACGCGACAGAAACGCCCCCCGCCGTGAGGGAGAACACAATCAGCACGTTTGAGGGAGGGATCAGCAACCCGGTAATACAGGACGAGACGTTCACCGCGGTAGAGAATGCCGGATCGTACCCCTTTTTGCTCTGGATAGGATTCAGCGTGCCGCCGACCGCCGCTGCGGCCGCCACTGCCGAACCGGAGATCGAGCCAAACATCATATTTGCCAGTACGTTTACATGCCCAAGCGACCCCGGCACCCGGCCGACCATGACCTGGGCAAGGTTAATCAAACGGATAGCTATCCCGCCACTGTTCATCAGCGTTCCGGCGAAAATGAAGAACGGAATTGCCAGTAGGGCGAAGTTATCCAACCCGTTGGCCAGACGTTGGGAAACGGTAATCACGGCGATGTCCCAGGGGAACATCAGCAGCATGGAGGTGACCGTGGCGATGCCGATGGAAAAGGAAATCGGCACGCCGATGAATACCAGGGCAAAGAAACAACCGAATAAAGTCAGAGCGATATATCCGTCCATCAGTGCGCCGCCTCCTGCGGATGGGTCAGGCGATGTAGATTCTGGTGAATAAAGTACAGGGCGTAAAACATCATCACGCTGCCGCACAACGGCAGGATGAGATACACATGGCCCATCGGGATTTGCATCGCGGCGGAAACCTGGGCGGTGGCCAGCGTTTTATCGATAAGTTTCAGGCCGCCGGTGACGATAACGAGAGCGGAAAACAGGAAAATCAGGATATTGATAATGACGTTTAGCAGCGCCTGTTTTTGCGTGCTCAACGTCATAGCCAGCAGATCAATCGCCAAATGGCGTTGGGCGCCGACGGTGTAGGCGGCCCCTAACAGGCCGACCCAGATCATCAGAAAACGAGCCAGTTCATCGGTCATGGTGCTGGGCTGATTCAGCACATAGCGGCTGAAGACTTGCCACACCACACAGACCACCAGTGCGACCATCACGACGACGGAAAACGCCGCAATGGTGCGATCTACCACCTGTTTAATGCGGTTTAAAATCATTTGGATATACCCTGGAGAGAATACTCGAGAGAATAAAGGGCCTGTCGCCAGACCCCTGTCACGTTATTCAGCAGCCTGTTCGAATTTTGCGAGCAAAGCCGCCTGTTTCGGGTCTTTGTTGAAATCGTCATACAGCGGTTGGACTGCAGCCCGGAACGGGGCTTTATCCACCGTGACGAAGGTTGCGCCCATCGCTTTTGCCTGTGCGCGGGTTTCCGCTTCCACGTTTGCCCAGGCTTTTTGCTGCCATGCCTCAGAGTCTGTCGCGGCTTTGTTCAGGATCTGCTGTTGTTCAGGGGTAAGTTTGTCCCAGGTTTTGGTGGAGATGACCAGGAAGTCAGGGATAGAGGCGTGTTCATCTTCGGAATAGACTTTGGCGATTTCGATATGGCGGGTTTGCACCCACGATGGGACGTTATTTTCTGCCCCATCGACCACACCCTGCTGCATCGCGGTGTACACTTCGCCAAATGAGATAGGGGTTGGCGAACCGCCCATTAATTCGACCATTTTCAGCGTGGTCGGGCTCGCCTGAACGCGAATTTTCTGTCCCTTTAGATCGTCTGGTTTAGTGATGGCTTTTTTGGCATAAAAACTGCGAGTACCGGCGACATAGGCAGAAAGGGCAAAGAAACCTTTATCTTTGCTGGACGCCATTATTTCCTTTCCAACATTGCCAAAAACGACGTTATCAAAATGCTTCTGATCTTTAAATAAATAAGGGAGGTTATAAATGGCATACGTATTATCAAATGACTCCAGATCGCTGGCGGAGCCTTTGGTCATATCCAGCGCACCGTTCTGTAATAATTCCATGGTTTCGCGCGCGCTGCCCATCTGACTGCTCGGATAAATACGGATAGTCATTTTGCCGTCAGAAAGTTGTTTGACCTCTTTTGCCATTTGCTCAAAGGCCTGATGAACCACATGGCTGCGTTCCAGGTTATGTGCCAGTTTTAACGTCACTTTTTCTGCTGCCTGCGCCGTGGTGGCAAACAGCGCCAGCATTGATATGCCCAGTAAAGAACGTGTAGTCATGTTCATTTTCATTATTGGCTCCATGCACAAAAAAAAGAAGGGGAGATGGTTCACAGGAAATTGTATTCCCACAAGATCTGTATGACATCTTATCCTGGTTGTCAGACATCAATGCGCATACCAGGTCACATTTTTCCGTGCAAAAGCGAATGACAGTTTATTTTTGTGCGCTGGATTATGTTTATTTCTATTTTTATTCAGGAGATAAATGAATGTGAGAATAATTAGGGGAATAACTAAGAGGTAATATCGAAGTGTTAGCTCGGAAATGACGAATTAATGATGCCAGCGAAGAATACGCTGGCATCAAGAGGGAAATTTATTCGCTAAGGAATAATTCCAGTAATGAATTCAGGAACAGCTTACCGTGTTCGGTAATTTGCCATTCGGTCTCACTCTCGGTGAGATAACCCTGCGCCAGCGCCTCGTCAATTTGCGAACGTACCGCTGACTCTGCCAGCCCGGTGAAGGCGGTGAATTCAGCGCGTGGGGCAGCTTCCAGCAGACGGAAACGGTTCATAAAGAACTCGAACGGCTTATCGGCGTCTTCCACGTCATGCTGGCGCTCAAGGTAGCGACCTTCCATAAATCCACGTGGATGCCGGGTTTTTGCGGTACGCAGAATGCGCCCGTCCGGGAAGGTCACTTTGCCGTGTGCGCCGCAGCCGATACCCAGATAATCACCAAAGCGCCAGTAGTTCAGGTTGTGCTGACACTGGAAGCCTGGCTTGGCGTAGGCCGAGGTTTCATATTGCTGATAGCCCGCCGCACTCAGTAGCCGGTGGCCCTGCTCGTAGATATCCCACAGCGCATCGTCATCCGGCAATTTCGGTGGACGCGAGCTGAACAGGGTATTCGGCTCGATGGTGAGCTGATACCACGACAGGTGCGGGGGATTGAGTTCAATCGCCTGACGCAAATCGTCGAGCGCTTCTTCCAGGGTCTGATCCGGCAGGCCGTGCATCAGGTCGAGGTTAAAACTGCGCAGGCCTAAACCGGTCGCCAGGCGTGCCGCACGCTTCGCTTCATCGGCGTCGTGAATGCGGCCCAGGCGTTTCAGTTTCTGCTCGCTAAAGCTCTGCACGCCAATCGAAATGCGGTTCACTCCGGCGCGTTGATACTCGACAAAGCGGTCAGCTTCCACGGTGCCCGGATTGGCTTCCATGGTGATTTCTGCATCTGCAGCGAGGTCCAGACGCGCCCGCACGCCGTCGAGCAGGGTGTGCATCGCCGCGCCGGACAGCAGGCTTGGCGTACCTCCGCCGATAAAGATCGTTTTTACTTCGCGTCCCTGCGCGTAGGGCACGTCGGCATCCAGGTCGGCCAGCAGATGCTGAACGTAGTCGTCGTGCGGCACTTCGCCTTTCAGCGCGTGCGAGTTGAAATCACAGTACGGACATTTCTGCACGCACCAGGGAATGTGAATGTAAAGACTCAGCGGAGGGAGAACGGTCATTAACGCAGTGCTTCCAGTAACAGTTTCAGCGCCTGTCCACGGTGGGACACGGCAATTTTTTCTTCACGGCTCAGCTCCGCCGCCGTTTTACCGGCATCGGGAACAAAGAAGATAGGGTCGTAGCCAAAGCCTCCATTGCCCGCGGCTTCACGGGTAATCACGCCCGGCCAGCTACCGTGGCAGACCAGCGGGGTGGGGTCTTCTGCATGACGCATATACACCAGCACGCAGTGGAACTGCGCCTGGCGCTTTTCATCGGGAACATCTTTCAGTGCAACCAGCAGCTTTTCCAGATTCTGCTGGTCGGTGGCGTCCACGCCCGCATAGCGCGCGGAATAAATCCCTGGCGCACCGCCCAGCACATCTACTGCCAGACCTGAGTCATCGGCAATGGCGGGCAGGCCAGTCACTTTCGCGGCGTGACGCGCTTTCAGGAGAGCATTCTCGATAAACGTCAGCCCGGTTTCTTCCACAGACTCAACGTTCAGTTCGGTCTGCGCCACAACGTCGAGACCAAAATCGTTTAACAGCGAGGCAAGCTCGCGCACTTTACCGGCGTTACCGGTAGCCAGAACTACTTTTTGCATGGGATGTCCTGTCTGGTGAGCGCTTCAACGCCCGAAGGGATTTGTTGCGGGTGAATGATTTTTACCTGCTTGTGGCGGCCAAGCTCGCCTTTCTCAATTATCACCTGGCTCTTGGCGACGCGAAACTGTTTGCCGAGAAATTTGATCAGATGGGCATTGGCCTGGCCGTCGACCGGTGGGGCGGTGATGGCGACTTTTAATTCGTCGCCATGCAGTCCGACAATGCTGTCACGGCTGGCCTTCGGCTGAATATACAGCCGTAATACCAGCCCGTCGTCACAGGGTTCGACGGCACTCATAGTGCCATCCACAGCCCCGGCAGCAGCATGTTACCGGTGGCGCCTAACAGCTCGGTAATCCCCATATTAGCTACGTACAGCAGCAGGACGAGGATCATCGGCGAGAAGTCGATACCGCCCATCGAAGGCAGCATGCCGCGAATAGGGCGCAGCAACGGGTCGGCAAGCTGCATCAGCACAAACTCCACCGGGCTACGGCCACGGCTGACCCAGCTCATGATGGCCATCAGCATCAGCACCCAGAAAATCAGCAGGCCGATGGTTTTCACCAGAATCAGCAGCGCGGCGATCCAGATAATCGGCTGGAAGGTAATGACCATAAACAGCACGATAGCCTTCAGGACGCACAGCACGAAGGCAATCAATAATGACGAGCTGTCAATTGGCCCCATCGCGGGGATCACGCGGCGCAGCGGCCCAACCAGCGGCTGAGTGGCTTTCACCACGAACTGCGAGAACGGGTTGTAAAAATCACAGCGGGCCCACTGCATCCAGACGCGGAGCAGCATCACCATGGTGTAAAGCTCAAGTACCGTCGAGAGCAGGAAAGTCAACGTCTTCATGGCGTTCCTCAGTTTTCCTTATTTATTGTTGTGTGTAATCGCGCGCGCCAAAAATGGCGGTACCGATGCGCACCATCGTGCTACCCGCCGCGATGGCGGCTTCCATATCGTCTGACATGCCCAGTGAGAGTGTGTCTACCGATGGATAGCGTGTTTTCAGCCGGGCAAATGCTACCGCCATTTGTTGGGCGACCGCAAACTGCCTTACATATTCTGACTCTGGGGCTGGAATGGCCATCAGTCCGCGCAGGCACAGGCCGGGTAAGGCGGCGACTTCAGCCGCCAGCGCGTCGATGTCTTCCGGCGCAATACCGGATTTACTCGATTCATCGCTGATGTTGACCTGAATCAGGACGTTCAGCGGCGGCAAATTAGCCGGACGCTGGTCGCTCAGACGGCTGGCTATCCGCAGTCTGTCGACGGTATGGCACCAGTCGAAATGCTCTGCCACCAGACGGCTTTTGTTCGACTGCAACGGGCCGATAAAGTGCCACTGCAGACCGTTTTGTCCCGCTTCCTGAAAATAGCGGATCTTTTCTACCCCTTCCTGAACGTAGTTTTCACCAAAGGCGCGTTGGCCCGCAGCGATAGCTTCTTCGATGGCACTCGCAGGTTTTGTTTTACTCACTGCAAGCAACGTAACTTCTTCCGGATCACGGCCGCAAAGGGCGACAGCGGCTGAGATTTTGTCCCTGACCTGTGCCAGGTTATGCGCAATGTCGTTCATTTTCAGGATGATGATATGGATATGCAGGAAATTGTGGCCCTTAGTGTAAAGCATAATGTCTCGGATCTACACCTGTGCAACGATGGCGCGGTGCGCTGGCGGCGACAGGGCTGTCTCGAACCCGCCCCGTTTAGTGCCTCGGCACCGGAACAACTATTGCAGCGCTGGCTCAGCAAAGCGGCGTTTGCGGCCTGGGAAAAGGACCATCAGTGCGACTTCGCCGTGCAAACCGACGGCGGGATGCGCCTGCGTGCCAGCGCATTTCGGCATATGGACGGTATTTCGCTGGTCTTACGCCTGCTGCCGAAAAGCTGTCCGCAGCTTAACGAGCTTGGCGTGCCGCCCGCCCTCAACGAATTGCTGAACGAAGAAAGTGGATTGATTCTGGTGACAGGGGCCACCGGCAGTGGCAAATCCACCACCCTGGCCGCAATGGTCGACAGCCTTAATCATCGGCGTGATGGACATATTCTGACCCTGGAAGACCCGGTGGAATTTGTACATCACAGCGAGCGGTGTCTTATCCATCAGCGCGAAGTGGGGGCGCACTGCGATTCGTTTTCGTCGGCGCTGCGGGGGGCATTGCGCCAGGATCCTGACGTCATCCTGCTCGGTGAACTGCGTGACACCGAAACGATTCGCCTGGCGCTGACGGCGGCAGAAACCGGGCATCTGGTGCTATCCACGCTGCATACGCGGGGGGCGGCGCAGGCTATCGAACGGCTGGTGGATGTTTTCCCTGCTGGCGAGAAAGAACAGGTGCGTAGCCAACTGTCCGGCAGCCTGTGCGCGGTGTTGGCGCAAAAGCTGTTGCCAGACAAACAGAACGGGCGAGTGGCGCTGTATGAACTGCTGGTGAACACCCCTGCGGTAGGTAGCCTGATCCGCGAAGGGAAAACCCATCAGCTGCCCGGCGTGTTGCAAACCGGACAGCAGTCAGGCATGCAGACCTTTGCGCAGAGCTATCAGCAGCGTCAGGCAGCAGGTCGGCTTTAGCGCACGTTTAGCAATAAACTGTGAGCGAGATCCCGATATTGAATAATAAAACCTACAATGAGAAGAATATTGGCTCTTTATTTAGCATGAACATGAAATAGAAAACGTATCAGGTGAAACAATACTCAAATAACATTAATGTTAAGTCGGTGTTGATATTAGGTCAGAATAATACAATTAACTTTTTACATACTCTTTTTATTCCGCAGCTATTCATGGAAAACGGTGATAATTTTTTGACACTTATCCAGCGTTCGTTCTATTCTGTCAACGATGGATAGGATTTGTCTTATGAAATGTTTTTTAATGTTTATGTTTGGTTTTTAACTATTTGACACATGAGTTGTGGCTTTTGACCCATTTAATCACCATGAAGGTGAGTCTCAACTACGGAGAGTTTTTTAAATGCTTGACGCATCAGAGCGCGTAGGAAAATCACGTCAGCTGCTTATTATCACCCATCCTTCTGTACAGGCCAATGCATTCGCGAATTATCTGTCTGATCTTCTCTCTGTCTTTGTGAGTGTGCATAATATCAGCAAGCCGCTGGTGCAGCGTTTGCCGCGCGGTACCGTGGTCCTGTTTGATATCGCAGTATCGAATAAAAAGCTCAATGGGATCTGGCGGGATATTATCCAGTCGCAGATTGAAAATCCGCGCTTACTTATTATCAATACTGCACAAAAGTATGAGATCTACGAAATGGCCAAATGGCCAGCGCTGTACGGTGTATTTCGTCACGACGATTCCCAATCGCGCTTAATTGAGGGCGTCAAAGCCGTGCTTCACGGTGAACAGACGGCTGAATTGAGCGTGATGCACCCTGCGCTGTATGCAGTGGAACATACGTCCGGCGATGCCGACAATATTTCGTTGACCGAACGCGAGTGTGAAATTCTCAACGAACTGCGCCATGGATCTACAAATATGGATATCGCCAAGGCGTTATTTATTAGCGAAAACACGGTCAGAACGCACCTGTATAATGTTTTCCGCAAACTCAGCGTGAAAAACAGAACTCAGGCGGTGAGTTGGGCCAACGAGAATATGCGTCATTAGAACGCAGTTGCCCGGCGACACGATGCTTGCCGGGCCTTCGACATCCAGTGAATCTGTAGGCCTCGGGCTATCAGAAACCCTGCTCGAAAAAGCTCTCCAGAATCACCACCGCTGAGGCGGAATCCACTTTACCTTTGTTCAGCGCCCGGTAGCCTCCGTGCTCGAACAAACCTGCGCGGGCTTCGACGGTGCTTAACCGCTCGTCGTGAAGGACTATTTTCACCCCAAAGCGACCATGAATTTTATTGGCAAAATTACGCGCGCGGGCGGTCAGCGGCTGTTCGGTGCCGTCCATGTTCAATGGCAGGCCGACAACCACCGCTTCCGGTTGCCACTCTTTGAGCAGTTTGGCGATAGCGTTCCAGTCCGGCGTACCGTCCTGCGCTTTAAGCGCGCCGAGAGGACGAGCGGTGCCCGTCACGCGCTGACCGATTGCTACACCGATACTGCGCGTACCGAAGTCAAAACCGAGAAGTGTGCCGCTCATTATGCGTGTCCCGCCACGCCGGGCATGGTCTGAATATCAATCCCAATCAGACGCGCGGCGTCACGCCAGCGATCGGCAATTGGCGTTTTGAATAAGATGTTGAGGTCAGCCGGGGCGGTAAGCCAGGCATTATCCAGAATTTCCTGCTCAAGCTGGCCCTTCTCCCATGAGGAGTAGCCCAGCGCCACCAGGACTTCAGAGGGCTGTTCTGCGGTGCCGAGAGTTTCCAGCACGTCGCGAGACGTCGTTATCACCGTGTTGTCAGAAATACGGATGCTCGAGGAAAACGCCGACGGAGGGGTATGCAGGATAAAGCCGCGGTCTTCCGCCAATGGGCCGCCCATCATCACCGGTTTATCGAGGCGAATATCCGGATCGCGTGGATCGGGGGTAATTTTCAGCTTGTCCAGAATCCCTTCAACCTTCAGATTTTCCATCGGTTTATTAATGATGATCCCCATTGCACCATCGTCATTGTATTCACAAATATAGATAACGGTGCGGCGAAACATCGGGTCCTGGAGAGCAGGCATGGCAATAAGAAAGTGGTGCTGTAAATTCATTGTCAGAGGTTCTGTTCCTGGTTTAAAAAGCATCAGCGGCCAGTATGCGGACAAACCGCGGCGCTGTCGAGAGAAGGCGGGATTGCTCCCGCCTGGGAGGCGAATTATTTGCCCAGACGCTTTTCGATAGCGTCCATCAGCATACCGGTGATGGAGATGGGGAATTCAGCTTCGATTTCACGAATGCAGGTTGGGCTGGTGACGTTAATTTCCGTCAGGCGATCGCCGATGATGTCGAGGCCGACGAAAATCAGACCCTTTTCTTTCAACGTCGGGGCCACTTTACGGGCGATTTCCCAGTCGCTTTCTGACAGCGGACGCGGTTCGCCACGGCCACCGGCGGCTAAGTTACCGCGGGTTTCGCCGCCCTGCGGAATACGCGCCAGGCAATAAGGCACCGGTTCGCCATCCACCACCAACACACGCTTGTCACCCTCTTTGATAGCCGGGATATAATTCTGCGCCATGCAGTAGCGGGAGCCGAGTTCGGTCAACGTTTCGGCGATGACGGCGAGGTTAGGGTCGCCCTGTTTGACGCGGAAAATCGACGCGCCGCCCATTCCGTCCAGCGGCTTGAGGATGATGTCGCCGTGTTTTTCCCAGAAGGCTTTAAGCTGCGCCTTGTTACGGGTCACCAGCGTTTCCGGCGTCAGGTCAGCGAACCAGGCGGTGAACAGCTTTTCGTTACAGTCGCGCAGGCTTTGCGGTTTGTTGACGATAAGCGTGCCTTTTTCTTCTGCGCGCTCAAGGATATAGGTCGCGTAGATGTATTCGGTATCGAACGGGGGATCTTTACGCATCAGGATAACGTCGAGATCGGCCAGCGCCAGATCCTGTTCGCCGTTGAAGGTATACCAGCCGTCATAGTTCTGCTCAACGCTCAGCAGACGCGTTTGCGCCCGCGCTTCGCCGTTGTTCAGATAAAGATCGTTCATCTCCATATAGTGGAGTTCGTAACCACGACGCTGCGCTTCCAGCAGCATAGCGAAGCTGGAATCTTTCTTGATGTTGATCTTCGCGATGGGGTCCATCACGATGCCGAGCTTGATCATTACTCTTCTCCTGTAACGCGAGTATTAGCCCAGATCGCCAAAACGCACCTGAAGCGCGGTAATGGCGGTGAGCGCAGTGGTCTCAGTACGCAGAACGCGAGGTCCCAACAGAATATCAGTAAACGCATAGCGGGCAGTCATGGCAATTTCATCTGCCGATAATCCGCCTTCCGGGCCGATGAGCAAGCGCACGCGCTCAACGGGCTGCGGCAGCGTGTTGATGCTGGCGCTGGCGCGCGGATGCAGGTTGAGTTTCAGCCCGCTTTCTTCTTCTGCGCACCACTGTTCCAGCGTCATCGCCGGGCGAATTTCCGGGACGACATTGCGTCCGGATTGTTCACAGGCGGCGATGGCAATTTTCTGCCACTGCTGGAGCTTCTTGTTCAGTCGTTCAGCATCCAGTTTAACGCCACAGCGCTCGGAAAAGAGTGGCGTAATGAGGCTTACACCGAGTTCGATCGATTTCTGGATGGTGAATTCCATTTTTTCGCCGCGCGACATCACCTGTCCGAGGTGAATGTGCAGCGGCGATTCACGATCGTCGGTCTCGGCGCTCAGCACATTGACCCGCACGCTCTTTTTATCGGCCTGAACAATCTCGGCTTCAAAAACCTGGTTGCTGCCGTCAAACAGCTGAATGGCCTGGCCGGTAGTCATGCGCAGCACGCGACCCACGTGATTGGCGGCGTCTTCGCTCAG
>Ga0160437_1000225_pt1 | contig 31414 bp, 57 predicted proteins | sample HID1975I_E0MG_FD_108227 | JGI IMG/M metagenome (GOLD analysis project Ga0160437, IMG submission 108227) | Enriched soil microbial communities from UW Madison campus, WI, USA - HID1975I_E0 MG | ecosystem: Environmental > Terrestrial > Soil > Unclassified | place: USA: Madison, Wisconsin... | reverse complement strand
CGCGGCGTCGATCAGCCGGTGAGCCAGGGCGCGCACCGAAGGGTTGGCGAGCGTGATCGTCTGGCCGCCTTGCTTAGCCATTGCGAACCTCCCTGATCTGCTGCCGGCGCGGCGAGGCGTCGCACAGGCTTTCGATGAGCTGGTCCACCGTCTGGCCCGAGGCCTTCTGGTAGGCGCGCCAGAACGATTGCTCGCCGATCTGATGCTGCTGCTGGTGGTGGCCGATGAAGTCGAGGTCGCGCCCGCAGAGCGGAACGGCGCGCCAGTCGTCCGGCTTCTGTGACATGCCCGCCCCGCTTCCGTTGCGGACGTGTGCCGCCTCGATCGGCGCGCGCTGGCAGCCGGGCCAGGCGCAATGGAAGGACCGGACGAACGCGAGGTGCGCCGGGGACTTCCAGCGGCTCTCGCGCTTTTCCTTCTTGGGCGCGGGCTCTTTGAACTTGCGGGGTGGGAGTGCCACGGTCAGGCCTCCTCTATTTCTGCGGCGGTGGCACGGCGAACGCCCTTGCAGTCGAACCGCATGTCGTCGTCGGTCGTCCAGCCATCACCTTTGCGGTAATCGCCGGTCACGCCTTCCACGACCCACCAGCCCTCGCCGGGGCAGTCGATGAGGTCTTGGACCGTATAGTCGAGAAAGCCACCGTAGCTTTGTTCGTAGCTGGCGGCGCCCGTGACACCTTCGGCCCTGCCGATCACCGTGCAGGTTTCGAGGGTATGGAACGGCCAATGCGGAAGGGTCTGATCCGCATTGTCGTGCGCCAGCACCTCTATGAGAACGTCCTCAGGAGAATTGAAGTCGAATTTCTCCGGGTGTTCCTCGCGCTCCGGCGCGGCGACAACGCTGTCGGCCAGCATTACCAGATGCTCCGGTCGCTGATGAACGGGATATCGTCGTCGAGGTCGTCCCCGAAACCGCCGTCGTTGCCCCAGTTGCCTGCGGCCGATCCACGGCTACCGTCGCCGCCATCCTGCCAACCACCGCGACCGGAGTTGTAGACCTCCTTGTCGCCGGACTGACGGCCCCAGTCACCGCCGGTGCGCTGGCCACCACGGTCGTTGCCTTCGCGCTGGCCGCTGCCGCGCTGCTGGCGACCGCCCTGCCCTTCGCCGCCGCTGTTGGCGCCGTCGAGCATGGTAAGCACGCCGTGCATGCCGCCGACTGCAACCTCGGTGGAGTACCGGTCATTGCCGTTCTGGTCCTGCCACTTGCGGGTGCGCAGCTGGCCCTCGACGTAGATCTTGGAGCCCTTGCGCAAGAACCGCTCGACGACGCTGACCAGCCCGTCGCCATTCACGACGATCGAGTGCCATTCGGTGCGCTCCTTGCGCTCGCCGGTGGCGCGGTCCTTCCAGCTTTCCGAGGTGGCGATGCGAAAGGTCGCGATCTGCCCGCCGTTGGCGAAGGATTTGACTTCCGGATCGGATCCAAGGTTGCCGATCAGGATGACCTTATTCACTGAGCCCGCCATGCGAGTTCCTTTCGAGAGAGTGGTCCCGCCCCGTGAACGCCTCGCGTGCCGGGCCGAAGATTGAGAAGGGATGCCGGGTTCATCCGGCCTTTCCGCGCCATGTCCTGCGCGTTGTCGGCCTGGGTTCCGGCAAACAGATGTTTGGGATTGACGCAGCTGGGGTTGTCGCAGCGGTGGCAAACGACCTGCTCGTCATCCAGTTCGCCGTAAGCCAGAACGTAAGCTAGGCGGTGTGCCATCCAGCGCTTACCGTCGTGCTGAACGACACCGTAACCGTGGCCATTGAAGGTGCCGCCCCAGACTATACACTGGTCGCCCGCCAGGTTGCGAAGCAGGGCTGCCGACATCGGCTTTGCCTTCTTCACCTTGTTAGCGCAGGCGCACGAACAGAATTGACGCGCTTCCCACTGCGACTGGCTGTCCCGCGCGCGGCGGGCGAACGAGGCGCCGCACACCTCGCAGGACTTTGCCACGGCCATGATCAGACCACCTTTTCTTCGCGAATGTTGAAGCCGGGGATACCGCGGACGCGGGTCGCCTCGATGCGGGCGTCACGGGTCGCCCAGCGCTGGATCAGGCCGTGGAATTCAGCCATGAACTCGGGGTTCGTCTTGTAGTGGCCGTAGGCAAGCGCCCAGCTGTTCGGAGCGTCGATCGGGTCAGCGTGATAGATCGTGCGCAGCGTCATCGCGCGCTGACCCTCGCCAGCATCGACGCGGACCTTCTCCTTCGCGACGCCTTCGGCCTCCCGCAACAGGGCCTTGGCTCCGGCAAGCGCATCTTCGGCGCGGTCCATGACGGCGAGGTCCGTGGCTTCCTTCGCCTCGGCGCGGAGGGCCATCGCCTCCTGCGCAGCCACGAGTGCGGCATCGGCGGCGGCTTTCTCACGCGCCTTGCGCTCGTCCTCGGCCCTCTGGAGCCAAGCGGCGGACAGGCGGCCGGTTGCGACAATGGCCTTCGTCAGCTTGCCGTCCGGCGTGCCCTTCAGACCGCTGGCGACATAGCCGTTCTGCCATGCCTGGATTTCCGAGATCGCCTCGTTGTGCGGCTTCTTCTCGGTGGTGGCGTTGTCCTTAACCAGCGCGACAGCGGTCTGCATGTCGCGGTGAAGCTTGCCGACGGCGGCCGCCTGGCCATCGCTCTCTATCGCTACGCCGTCGGCCCAGTTGGCAGCCTCGGTCAGAAGGTCGGCGACGTGCGCGTCAATCGCCGCGCGACCGTCGACCTTCGGCGCCGGAGTTTCTTCGGGCGGGTTGTTCCCGCCGATGACAGCGCGCGGGTTGGCGTCATCGCCCCCGGCAAGCGCCTTCGCCTCGGATTCTGCGGTCAGGCGGTCGACGTGCTCCTGGAGCGCATCGATCTCGGCCTTCCGCTCCGGCTCGCTGCGGATCAGCTCGTTAAGCGCGTTCTTCGCGTAGGAGAACGGCATGGAGGCGATCTCTTTGTCGCCCTTGCTCGACTTGTACATCATGGCTCGGTCGCCTCTCAGTAGGGGATTTCGTCGTCGGCAAGGTCGTTGCCGGTGGCGGTGCGGTTGGTTTCAGCCTTCGCCGCTTCGGCAAGGCGCTGTTCGAGGCGATCGATCACCTCGTTGTACTGGCGGCTGTTGAGCTGGCGCAGGTCCTTGACCTTGTAGTGGTCAATCAGAGCACCGGGCGCGGTGCTGGTGGCTTGCAACAAACCCGCCAGCTTGGACCAAGCGGCATCCGGCATACCCTCGCTGTCGCGGGGTCCCCGGCGGTTGTCCTGCTGCCGCCGCTGCTGCTCATTGTTGCGCTGGCGGCCGCCGCCATCACGACGCTCGGCACCGCGCATGGCTGCCTCCGCGTCATCGTCCTCGCTCGCAATGCCGAAGGCGGTTTGCAGAGAGTAGCGTCGGCAATAGGTGCTCGCAGACCCAAATCCTTGCGGATCGCGCTTATTCACCGGCATGAACGTTTCGCCTGCCGACAGCTCGTCGCCGCTTTCGTGGATGTAGAACGTCTCGATCACCACGCCGTCGGGATCGCGCTTCGGCACCTGTCGATACCAGATGCCATGCTCAGCCACCGGGCGGATCGCCGCAATTACGGAAGCCATGTCCGCGTAAGACGACTTAAAGTGCGGATTTTCAGCGTTGCGCTGCGCACCCTCAACCGAAGCGAGGGCCTTCGCCAGAGCACCAATCATGGACGGTCGAATTTCGGTCACAGCGTTCATGTGCGTGTCCTTGTGGAGTTGCCGGTCAAAGCCCGGCCCATCCGCCGAAAGCGATTTCAGCGGTGGCGAGCAGCGCGCCAGACATGGCGGCGGCGGTCAGAACGAGGGCGAACAGCGCCCATTCGCGGAGGGTGTGGCGGGTGGACATTTCAGCCCTCCCCGCCACGGTTGCGACCCGCGGGCGACCGCAGGAGGGAATAGAGGGCGAAGGCAGCGCACGGCGCCCAGGCCATCGCGCCGAGAACGGCCCACACAGTGAACCAGAAGCCGTCGGCGAACTTGAGCGCGTCCGGCTGCGTGGTGGCGAGGTGCTCGATCCAGACGTTGATGCCTGCGATGCCAGCGACGATCGCGAGCACGGGGATGATGAACCAGCGCATCAGGCGCACCCCTCGTCCATGCCAGCGATCAGACCAGCCTCGAAAGAGGCATTCCATTCGGCGTCGAGCTGGGCCCAACGGGCCTCGCCCATTTCGCGTCGGGCTTGTGCGATCTGCCGGTCGAGTGTGAAGGTCGGCATGCACGAAGGCGTGTTGCCGAGGTGTTCAACCGCGCGTTGGCAGCGGGTGGTGTCGGGGCGGGTCATGCTCGGCACCCCGAAACGAGATCAAGCACGGCGTCGGCTCCGGTGATTGCCGCGACAGCCTCATCGGTAAGGCCGTCGATCTCGCCACGGTTCGAAGCCAGGGCGATGCGGCGCAGTGCGTCGTACAGCGCCACGCCATGTGCTGCCGCCACGACGAACACTTCTCCGTTGTGGTTGCTGTTCTCGGCTGCGTTGATCGCCTTGCGCAGGGTGTCGCAAGCCTTCTCGACCTGTTCGTCAGACGGGCTCATGCTGCCCGCCTCCCCGCATAGTAGGCCGAAACCTCAATGTTGGTGGGGTCTTCAGCCAGCCACAGCGCCAGCTCGTTGGCAGCCTCGTCGAACTCGCAGGGCACGCCCTCAAGCAGGATCTCGGCCTCGCGGACGATGCCCTTATAGATGCTGATGAGGTGGCTATCGCCGGTGTTGGCCTCGATGCGGCCACGGGCGATTGCAACAAGGCTGTTCAGGAACGGACGGGTGTAGCCGCCGGGAACTTCGCAGGCTGCTTCAAGCGACGCGATGTGCGCGTCGTGGAAGCGGTCCTCTGCAATGAAACGGGTAAAGATGCGCATGGCGATCTCCATCGGGGATCCCGGCAGGTCTGCGCTTGCGGCTCACTGCTGGGCTGATGGATGTAGTGTTAGCATTATTGCTGATCAATGCAAACCCCAAATTAGCATCATTGCAAATTTACGCTCTGACAGCTCGCTCGCATCTTCGGCGCAGGGAGGCACCATGTTCACAGAGATTCGGAAGTTGCTCGCGGAGTTTCGCCGTCAACCTGGCGTGGCTGAAGCTGAACGCACATGGGTTCCACCTATGCGCCTGGATGCAAGCGACATTGTTGCCGCCTCCGTACTGCTCTCCGGCCTAACCAAAGGCAGGCCAGAAGACGTGGCTTTCTATGTGGAGGCTTGGCGCGAAGGGGTGTTGAACTATCGCGACCTGCGGAAGCGCGGGACGCCGCTGACGGCAGAGGAGAAGCGCGCGCTTGGCGTCAAGGGACGCGCAATCCTGACACGAGAGTTCGTCGAGACCCTGAATGAAAGTGGCCTATCGGATCCCGAGATGGCGGCGCAAATGATTGCAATGCCCGCCAATCACCGCGCGTCCACAGCCGGCGACTTGCATCGCGCCAAGCAGGCAGGAATGGAGCACGAAAAATTCAGGTTCGGGCAAACCGCCGCCGGGCACTGCACCTATTCCAAGCGGATGAACGGAAAGGTCGTGAAGATCGATGAGGCCGGGCCGCTCCCGGCGCTCGACTGCAAACATCCAGATCAATGCGGGTGCCGCTGGCAAACCCACATGGTCTGAAGTCACATGCGGCGGCCCACCCAGACTAGCTTCCCCACAATATGCACGTCCTCGATCTCGGCGACGCGCGCAGGCACGTCCTTGTTGTCCGATATGATCTCAAACTTGTTGCGACCATCCTCCCGGATGAACCGTAGGCGCTTGATGAACCCCCCGCCTGCGTAATGGAATGCCCAGATGTCGTCTGACATCATAGGGATCTTGTTTCCGGTGTCGAACATCAGCACGTCACTCCGCAACAGGGTCGGCTCCATGCTATCCCCCTGCCCTCCGAAGATCAGGAGGTTTTCGGTAGGCGTCTTTGTGATCGACTGAATGAAACCGAGGTTGAACGGAACCAGATCGGTCGACGGGTAGTCCTCGATCACCGCGCCGTCGCCCATCGCGAGGCGAATGTCGACCTGGCGCACGTAAACCAGATCGTCCACCTTCTCGTGAGGGTCTAGGCGCTCGCCCATCATGCCATGATGATCTGATTGCTCCCGGTTCCAGCCTGGGAAATCAGGGAACTTAGCGCGCAGCTTGTCAATCGTTGGCTGGCTAAGCCGGGTCGTTGCAGTGCCGTTGAAAGGGCGGAGCAACGTTGTTGCGGCGACGCCTATTTCCTTCGCCAGACGGCTCGGCGCCATCCCGGCATACCGGCAAATTTCCTTGATAAAAGCGGTGTCTGCTTCGGTTCCGGTCATGCTTTCGCAATTAGCATCCGTGCTAATGCACAGCACTTTGCAAGATTGCTGTTGCCATGTAGCATTATTGCTAATACAGTTAGCATCATGGACCAGCAGAAAATCATCGCCGCTTTGGAGGGTCGCGCAAGGCGCCTTGGCCTCACCATGTCCGAGGTGTGCCGTCTCGCCAATGTTCATCCGACCACCTTTTCGCGTTGGAAGAAGAGCGAGAAGAACCCCGACCCTATTGGCGCCACCGTCCGGCTGCTGAACGCCATCGACGCAACCCTTGCGGAGCGCGAGGCGAAGAAGCCCCGCAACGCCCGGAAGGTCGCAGCATGACCTGGTTCTACCGCCATATCGCACCCTCGTTCTGCGAGCCGATCACTTGGGGTGATCTCGTGGCGCTCGTGATCGTCATCAAGGTGATCGAGGTGTTCGCATGAGCGCGTCCCGCTTCGTCGTCGGCGTCAATGGCCTCCAGATCGTAACCGTTCCTGCACTTGGTCAAAGAACGTCGCGAGCCGCTCGTTGCAAAGCTGCCGTATCGCGTCTGTTTCATCGGTGTCGTTCGCTGGTCCGCCGTAGCTTGTTCCCGGCAGCCCGGCTTGCCGAACCATCTCAGCAGAAAGCGCAGGGACGTCACCATGCGTAGCACCAACATCCCGCAGGTACATGGCGTAGAGGTTGACCAGCAGGAAGTTGATCTTGCTGAGTTCGGCCCCCAGCGTGACGCGTTCGTTATCCATTCGATTCCTCGTGCGTGTATCGGAACTTGCACGATGGTCGAAGCCGGGGCGGCGTCAAGTCGCCTCGGCGGAGGGTCGGCGCTGTGATCGGCCTCACCGCACAGCAGAGCAACCTGCTCGCTTACCTTCGCAGCTATCTCCAAGGCTCGAGGGGAAAAGCTCCGTCGTTCGACGAGATGCAGGCCGACCTGGGGCTTGCTTCGAAGAGCAGCGTCCACCGGCTGCTCACAGCCCTTGAAGATCGGGGTCACATTCGGCGCCTGCGCAATCAGGCGCGCGCAATCGAGCTGGTCGAGCATTCCGACCTGAGCGCCGTTCCTGTCCGCGCCCTGCTCGCCGAGCTTCGCCGCCGCGACATCCGCCTCGTCGAGGCCAATCCAGAAGTCGTGGAGGCCTGAATGATCGCGCCGCTGCCATACGCTGTTGCCACTGCTCTCTGCGCCATCTGCCGCAAGGCCACCTGCTCGCACTCCGATCTGGAGTTCGCTGGGCTCGTACCCGTCCCAACCCACACCCCGCAGGCCCCTGCCCGCGAGGTCGTGGCCCTGCCCGCCCGGTCTGAAACCCACACCCCCCTCCAAGGCCGGGCGGGCCTTTCTGCTCACAATCAATCTCATGCCTCTGAGGTATCCCATGTCTGAGACGCAAGCTGCGGAATTGTTTCCGATTATTTCACGCGAACAATCGGAGAACGCATTCCGCGCAGCCCTAAACCTCTTTGTCGGCCGCGGGCGCCGGTACAGCTCGAAGGAAGTCCAGATCGGGACCGGTGTTTCGCATCGCTTGATCGACTGCTGCCGGTCCTACCCTTCGGGCCACCCCGACCACCGCCCGATGCACATGGGCGCGCAGATGTCGCTCATGGCCTTCCTCGGACCCGAGTTCACCTCGGAGTGGATCAAGCTCGCCGGACAGGTCGCCTTCCATAAGCCGGAAGGCATCGACCACGACGAGGTCGAGGAGGCCGCCCGCGACTTCCTCGCCGCCAAGGGTAAGGCACACCACCCTGACAGCCCCGGCGGCCGCGAGATTGCCGAATGCGAACAGGACGACTTGGACGACAAGGTCGCCGTTCTGCGTGCGGTCGGTTGATGTCCGGCCCGGCCAGTCTCGACGATCACGAAACCCTCGTGCGCCTCGCTGAAAAGCGTGTCCGCCGCTCGCTGGCGAAGATTGAGGCTGAACAGGTCGAGCTGGCTGCCGCGCAAGTCTCTCTCGAATCCGCCGTCGCTGGCCGGTCCGCCTGGATTGCCGACCGCTCCCGCGACGAACCCATCATGCTTTGAAAGGACCATCTACCATGGCCGCAGTCACAGACGACCGTCTCCGCTTGCTTCTGGAACGCATTGAGCGTTTGGCCGAAGAGGCCAAGGGCATCGCGGACGACATCAAGGACGTTTACGCCGAGGGCAAGGCCGTCGGCTACGACACCAAGATCATGCGCCAGATCGTGCGCCTCCGGAAGATGAAGCCGGATGATCGCCGTGAAATGGACATGCTGCTCCAGACTTACCTCAACGCCTTGGGGATGGAGTGATGCTCCGGCTGTTCCGCCGCGCGCCGGCACCCACCGTCGCCGAGCCGGTCAACCCCGGCCGCGCCCTCAACCAGGTGAAGGCCGATAAGAGCCGCGCTCTTCGCCGGGCCATGACTGACCAGCTGCGCGCGGACCTGCGGGCCAAGGGTCACGAGCGCATGACGCCGATCGACTGGAGCGCACTATGAGCAAGCTCAAGTGCGGCCATCCCGACCGCTACGCCCGCACCTGCGCCGGCTATTACCGCTGCTCCATCTGCGACAACGAGAAACGAAACGACCGCCGCGCCCGGGCCCGCCTGCTTGCCTCGATCGGTGAGGTTAAGTCCGAGCGTACCCGTAATATCGGCGACTATTCCCATATCGCCGATGCGGACCCGATCTTTGGGGATGAAAGCCACGTCGCCCATACCCAGGACGGAACGCGCTCGCTTCTCGTGGCCCTGTTCCGCTCGCACCCTTACGTGTTCGATGCTGCCGAGCGGTCCGGGCGAATGGCGGTGCGACCGTGATCTTGCGCCTCCCTTACCCTGACAAACTCCTTTGGCCGAACGGCCGGACCCGCAGCCCTCACGCCAAGGCGCGCAAGGTGAAGTCGCACAAGCAGATGGCATGGGGCTCCGCTCTCGCCGCGCGCGCTGGCTTCACGCCCTGCGATACCATCGGCCTGCACATCATCGTCCACGCCAAGCGCACCGGCCCTCTGCCTGACAAGGACAACGTCGTCGCTGCCTGCAAGAGCTACCAGGACGGTATCGCCCAGGCCCTCGGTATCGATGACAAGCACTTCGCGACCCCGACGGTAGAGTTCGCCTCCACCCGCACTGGTGAGTTCGTCATCCGCGTCGGAGGCGCCGACCAGTGACCGGCTTCATCGCCTTGGACCGTAGCGCATTGGATCACCCGCTCCTGAAGGATGCGGAGCGCTTCCGTGCGTGGTTCTGGATCGTCGCCAAGGCCTGCTGGAAGCCCACCCCCTACGACGTCAACGGCAAGATCGTTTCCCTTGATCGCGGCCAGCTCTGCGCATCGCGCTCCCAGCTTGCCGATGCATGGGGATGGTCCCCGTCTGCGGTCGAGCGGTTTTTGGTCCGGCTCGAAACCGAACAGATGATCGGACGGGCAACCGGACAGGGCCGCACCATCATAACCGTGTGCAATTACGGGAAATATCAGGACGTCGAAGAGAAGACCGGACAGGCAACCGAACAACCAACCGGACAGCGATCGGACAGCGATCGGACAGCAAAAGAACAAGGAAACCAAGAAACCAAAGATATTCCGTCTCCTATCGGAGACGGGCGCGACGCGCCGGAGCCTTTGGCCCTGGACCTCGCAGGAGCAATCTTCCGCACCGGCCTCAAGCTCCTGATGGCCTCTGGCCACAAAGAGCCCGCAGCCCGCTCGATCATTGGCCGGTGGAGAAAAACCTACTCGGATGGCGCCGTGCTCGCTGTTCTGGCTCGCTGCCAGACTGCCCAGCCCGCGCCTTCGAGCCCGATCGAGTGGATCACCAAGGCCTTGCAGGCCGAACAGCAGCGCGCGGCCGGCCAGGCCCCGCAACCCCAGCAACAATTCCCAGAGCGGGCGTCAGTCCGGGAGATCGGCATGGATCTCGCCGCCCGGAAGCGCCGCGAGCGCGTGGAGCAGGAACAGAGGATCGCAATCGGTGCACGATGAACCCGAAATCGAAATGGCCGCGATGCTGTCGGCAAGCCTCGCGCTTGTGAAGCCCGCTGGCATGACCTCGAAAGAGGCCGAGGACTGGCTGGACGCCGCGTTCGACGCGCTGGCGCACCTGCCGCTCCACATCTTCCGCGACGGCATCCGGGCGGCCCGCCTGACCTGCGACCACCCGTCCAAGATCGTCCCGACCGTGATCGAGGCCACCAAGGACGCCCTGTCCTGGCACAACCGACCCAAGACACCCCCGGTGCTGCGCCTGGTCGCGCCGGAGAAGCTGGGCGTCGGCGAGCCGCTCCCCGATCCGGAAACGCTGATGGCAGGCCTCAAGCGCATCGGGCTCCAGCAGGGCTGGCTCGTCGAAGGCCCGAACGGCCTGGAATGGGCGAAGGAGACCGCGGCATGATCCGGGTAACCCGCCACGCCATCGACCGCTGCAGGGAGCGCGTCCCCGGCATCACCACCGAGGATCAGGCCCGCGCCCTGCTCTCGTCGTCCGCGATCGTCATCGCATGGCGGTTCGGCGCGAAGTACGTCCGCCTCGGTACCGGCCACCGCGTCGTGATCGAGGACGGTGCCGTCACCACGGTTCTGCCCGCCGAGACCCACGTCTGGAAGATGGGCTCTCGCTGGGACCGCATCCGCCAGCACGCCCGGGGATGGGCAAAGCTCTACCGCGAGGACGACGCAGCATGAGCGAAAATCGCAACCTTCAGCTTGGCTTCGTGTCGTTCGTGCTGCTGCTCATGATGGCAGACTCGCAATGCACGATTGCCACGAAGCTGGATCGATTGGCCGACACTGCCGACGCGCAACTCTGCATCGAAGCAGCCAAGGCTGGGATCGATCCGGCCGGCCTCAAGCAATGCAAGGGCATTTCCACCGCTTCAAAGGACGCGCCCGTATGAACGCCATAGCCACCATCATTCCCGCCGGCGCTCCCGCAACCACCCAGGAAGAGTGGATCGATCGCGGCCGCACCCTCGCCGACCAGCGCCGCGACGTAGACTGGCAGCTGGCCGACTGGATGGCTGAAGGCAAGGAAGCCGGATACCTTAACCAGTCCGGTTTCGACTTTCTGTCCGAGAACCTCGGCCTTGCCCCGAAGCGTCTGAAGGACGCGCTCAAGGCCGCGACCACGTTCCCGCCGGCACTGCGCGACCGCACCCTGTCGGTGGACCACTACGCCGCGGTCGCCTCGCTGCCTCAGGACGAAGCCCTGCCGCTCCTAAAGCGCGCCAGCACCGACCACCTGCCAGTGAAGGACCTCCGCGAGCATGTGACCCAGCGCCGATACGAGACCGGCCAGAACTTCGCGGACGACGACACCGACAGCACGCTCTGCACCCTGATCGTCCGTGCATGGAACCGCGCCACCCCCGAAGCCCGTGAGAGCGCGTTCGAGCACTTCAAGCTCGCCGCTGCCCACGGGTTCGCAATCGTAGACGAAGACGAGGCCGCCGATGTCGAAGAGTAAGCTTCTGCCCACCTCCGCACCGAAGCCGATCCCGCCGGAGTTCATGGAGAAGTTCAAGCGCCATGGCTGGCGCCGCGTGGAACAGATCTGGGGCAAGTCGACCGTGCTCGCCTGGCGCAAGGCAATCGGGGCCAAGCGCATGGCCGAGATCCGCAAGCGGTACCTGAAAGAGGAAGCTGCGCGATGAACCGCCCGTACCCACCCCATGACCTCGCCACACTCTCCGATCTGGAAATGCTCGATCGGTTCGTGCCCGCGCCGGACCTGCTCGCATGGATCCGCGCCACGTTCCTCGATGATGCAAGCCCGCTGTTCAACATGGACCACGTCCACCTACGTGAAGCCGCGCTCGGATTGCTCTGGACCAATTGCGACAATAGCCGGAACATGCGCGCCGTCATTGGCCAGGCTGAGCTGATGCCCCCGATGGCAATGGGCAAATGGCAGAAGGCCCGAGCGATCCAGCAGATCGAAGAGTGGTTCGACGGGATGCCCGACTTCCTGCTGACGTTCAGCGCGCCGGCTTCTGCCGGGATGGACGACCCATCATTCTGCGCCCTGGTGGAGCACGAACTCTACCACTGTGGCCAGAAGCTCGACGAGTTCGGCATGCCCAAGTTCAAGCAGGACGGCACACCTGCATTCACCATGCGCGGTCATGACGTGGAAGAGTTCGTCGGCGTCGTCGCCCGATACGGCGCGGAGCCTGCCGGAGTGGCGGCGATGGTCGACGCAGCCCAGCGCGGCCCGCTGATCGGACGCGCCTCGATCGATGGCGCATGCGGCACCTGCCTGAGGGCGGTAGCTTGAAGGGGCTTGAACCGTGACAAGAGCGAAACCCATCCCCGAGCCCGCGAAAGTCGCGATTATCGTAGGGCTCGCCTGCTTCGACAGCATCTCGACCGTGGCTGAGACGATCAAGAACGATTTCGGCCTGAAGGTAAGCCCCCAGGCCATCGAAGCGCACGATCCCACGAAGCGCGCCGGGCGGAAGCTGGCAACCAAATGGAAGGCTCTGTTCGACGCGACGCGGGCCACATTCATCGAAGACACGTCGACCATTCCCATTGCGCACCGGGCCACTCGCCTTCGTGCCCTCAACCGCATGGCCGATCTGGCCGAGCGCCGGGGCAACATGGCGATGGCATCCAAGCTGCTGGAGCAGGCGGCGAAAGAGGTTGGCAACGCCTTCACCAACAAGGTCGACCACCAGTCGAGCGACGGCAGCATGAGCCCGCCGAGCCTGGCCGACTTCTACGCATCGATGCGCAAGCCGCAGGAGTGAACATAATGGCTTGGAAACCGATCAACATCAGCACGCCCGAGAAATGGCATTGCCACAAGGCTTGGCGCTGGGGTGATAGCTGTTGGATCGTGGCGGCCGCGTTCTGCCCGGTCCACTTCTCAGTCGGCGTCGAACTGCTGACCGGATACGGCAAAGGGCTCGCACTCCAAATCGGTCCGTTCTGGCTCGGCGCAGCAGCGAATTTCAGCGATGGAGGTGACGCGTGACCCGCACCAAGAACCAAGATGGACCGGAAGGCGACGTACGGTTCACTGCTTTAGAGACCGCTCTCGCGACAAAACATGCCCACGAGGCGGAGACGCCTTCGCACTCGGTTGCGTCACCGCGGAAGACGCCGATGCTTGCCCTTTATTGGCGGACTGATGGGCCCATCCGAGAGTGAACAGGAGCGGATATATCATCCCGACAAGCCAGCAAGCCGCGGCAACGCTCTGCGATACAAGAGCGACACGCGAATAATCAAAGTCGGTGATTTCTGCCTTATGAAATTCCTCCATTGCATTACACATGACAGTTTGATTGTGATCATTTAATTCGCCATCAAACGTAGCCTTTAGCCATTGCGCCTTTTGCATACGTGTAAAGGCCGATGCGACCTCAGCATTAGCGGTCAACCCAACCCAAAATATCGATGCGGCAGCGAATATAGCTCCTACAATGAACATTGCCGCACTGGTTTTGGCGATGCTGGCGTCGAACCCCAGAAGGGCCACGGCGCTCGACTTATCGCCTAGCAGCGCAGTCAGGCCGATCAGTGCGGCGCCGTTCAAAGTGAGGGCGCCGAAGCGTATCCGACCTTGAAGCGTGTCGCGCTTCTCAACCAGGTATTCAAATCTCTGTGCGGCGAAATCGCTCTGGTCCGAGAAATTAGTGCGGTTGATGCTGTAGATGTCACCGACGGTTAATTGCTCGCTCATTGTGCCCCCGTTTTCGTCCGCAGCGTTTCTGCCCGAACCTCCGTATTGTCGCAAGCATTCGGCGCTTCGGGCAGATAACACTTTCCACCCGAAACATGCCACGTGGCTTCGCCGCCCACGGACGCCTTCGCGACGGATGATTCGACGGGGAAGACTCCGCGTTTGTGATACGGATTGCGCGCCCGACCGGATCGGCACCGTTTTACATATTCGAAGGCACTCAGGATTCCTTAAGGCCCGAGGCGCTTGCTCACAACAGGTGGTGCTATCGCCAGCGATCGCTAGAGCGGTAACAAATTACCCCGGACTTCAGCCATGTAGGAACGCTTCTTGCGATGTCCGCAAGTTAGCCTCCATGAACAAGCTATGGGCCCTCACTGACACATGAGCCCTGCCACCGGATTTCAGACCAGGCCTATCGAGCAGCCCACCGCCAGCATCGGCCATAACGGCGGGCCTACGCTCAACGACTGCCTGCGAGACTTCTGGTTCCGTGCCGACAACGACAATGGCGAGCCGATCCGCAACCGCGTCCTCTACGGCGGCCGTGCGTCGTCGAAGTCGTGGGACGCTGCCGGCTTCGCGATATTCCTCGCCTGCAACACGAAGATCCGCGTCCTCTGCGCGCGCCAGTTCCAGAACAAGATCGAGGAATCGGTCTACACGCTGCTAAAGCAGACGATCGAGCGCTTCGGCCTGCGCCACCAGTTCGACATCCTGGACAACAAGATCCGCCACCGGGGTACCGGGTCGGAGTTCGTGTTCTATGGCCTGTGGCGCCACATCGGAGAGATCAAATCCCTCGAAGGGATCGACATCTGCTGGCTCGAAGAGGCTCACGCGCTGACCGAGGAGCAATGGAAGGTGCTGGAGCCGACCATCCGCAAGGAGGGCTCGCAATTCTGGATCATCTTCAACCCGCAGCTGTCCACGGACTTCGCCTGGCGCCGTTTCGTGGTGAACCCACCGCCGGGGACCATCGGCCGCCTGATCAACTACACCGAGAACCCGTTCCTCTCTTCGACCATGCTGACGGTGATCGACGCCGCACGCTCCGAGGACGAAGACGAGTTCAACCACATCTACCTTGGCGTCCCGAAGGACGACGACAACAACGCCGTCATCAAGCGCTCGTGGATCATGGCCTGCGTCGACGCGCACATGGAACTGGGCATTACGCCCACGGGCCGGAACCGCGTCGGCTTCGACGTGGCTGACAGCGGAAAGGACAAGAACGCCACCATCACGGCGCGCGGCCCGCTGGCCGTCTCCTCGGACCAGTGGAAGGCGGGCGAGGACGAGCTTCTGAAGTCGGCCACCCGCGCCCGCGCCACCTGCGTCGAGAATGACGCTGACTTGGTCTATGACAGCATCGGTGTCGGTGCTGGTGTCGGCGCCAAGGTCAACGAGTTGAACACGCCCGGCGAGACGGTGAAGCACACCGGCTTCAACGCTGGTGATGGCGTGATCCGGCCGAAGGAGGTCTATTCCCGCTCGCACCCGCCCAAGACGAACCGGGACATGTTTGCGAACGCCAAGGCGCAGGCATGGTGGCACGTAGCCGACCGGGCCCGGAACACTTTCAACGCGGTGAAGAAGGGTATGGCCTTCGAGCAGGCGGACATGCTGTTCATCGACAGCGGCATGCCGAACCTCTCCCAGTTGATCGACGAGCTATGCACGCCCAAGCGGGACTTCGACAACGCGGGCAAGGTGAAGGTCGAAAGCAAGAAGGATCTCGCCAAGGCGAACCGCGAGGGCGGCGCACAGCCGTCGCCTAACCTCGCTGATGCGTTCATCATGGCATTCGCACCCGTTGAGGCGAAGGGATATAGCCTCGATGCATGGTGACGGCGGTAAAGATTGCCCTCCCCGGCACGTACCGTCCCGCTATGGCAGGCTCCCCAATTCTCGACGCCAGCGGTGCGCCTATTGCCGCCCCCACCTCATCGCCAGTCCGGCGCTTCGGCGACGGTATCACTGAGGCCATCCAGTTCGCCGCAAGCCCTATGCATCAGTTCGGCAGCGCCATGACGCGCATGTTCGGGCCGCAGCTTGCCTACGCCGCATACTGCGAGAGCGGCATGATGCAGCGGGTGATCGAACTGCCGGCCTCCGACCGCGTACGCGAATGGCGCGACTGGCAGGCTGATCAGGACCAGATCGAAAAGCTGGAGAAGGAAGAGAAGCGCCTAGGGCTCGTCGCCAAGGTGAAGGCCGCCGAGATCTTGCGTGGCATCGGCGGCGGCGCCCTGATCCTTGTCGCGGGTGGGAGCCCCAGCCAGCCCATCAACGTCACCGGCGTTGGCGGCCTCGTCGCGATCAATGTTGTGCACAAGGATCAGATCACCCTCGTCGACATCGACCAGGAGCTGTCCAGCCCGAACTATGGTCTGCCGCGCGCCTTCAAGATCGGTAGCGAGCAGACCGAGATACACCCTTCCCGCGTCGTTTGTTTCCGTGGAGATCCGTTGATGGTCGGCTACGGGGTCGGTCTTGAGCAAGCGTTCTGGGGGCGCTCGCGCCTCATGCGCGTATTCAAGGAAGTGCAGAAGTCCGACGACACGCAGGCATGGTTCGCCGCCCTCGTGCGCAAGGCCAAGCTCCTGCGCATCGGCATCCCGAGCCTCACCGATGCCGTCGCCGCGCCCGGCGGGCAGGACCGCATGAACCGTCGCATGAGCGCGATTTCCCTGAGCGAGAGCGTGCTGAACGCCACCCTGTATGATGCAGGCGACGGGCAGACCCCCGGCGAGAAGATTGACGACTATCAGGTGTCGTGGGCTGGTATCCCCGCGATGATGGACGCGTTCGACCAGCGGGTCGCTGCTGTGTCGGGTATCCCCTTTACCGTGCTTCAGGGGCGCTCGCCGGGCGGAATGAACGCAACCGGCGACCACGACCGCGAGAACTGGAATCGGGAGGTGCAGCAGGGGCAGAACCTTGAGCTTGCCCCGTGCCTAGATCAGATCGACGTCGCGCTGATCCCGTCCGCGCTCGGGTCGCGCCCCGAAGAGATCTGGTACAAGTTCGCCCCGCTGTCCACGCCCACGGAAGCCGAGACGGCCGACGTATTCGATAAGCGAATGGACGCGGTCACGAAACTGCAAGCCACCGGCGCGATTCCGGAGGAGGCGTTCGCGAAGGGCGTTCAGGGCCTGATGACCGAGGAAGGTTATCTCCCCGGCCTCGACCAGGCTTTGCAGGAAATCCCCGAAAACCAGAGGTTCGGGTTGAACCCGGACGACGACGGGACTGACCCGTCTGCCATACAGGCCGAAGGAGGTGATCCTGATCTCGAAGGCGTAGGCGGTGCGAATGGAAGCGTGCCGCCTCGCCGGGCCGCGAACGATGCGGCGCTCGGGTTCTTCACCGATGCCGCCCCTCGCCCGCTCTACGTCCAGCGCAAGCTCCTGAACGGCGCCGCGTTGATCGCCTGGGCAAAGGAGAACGGCTTCAAGTCCACGCTCTCCGCCGACGACATGCATGTGACCGTGCTCTATTCCAAGACAGCGGTCGATCCGATGAAGATGGGCGAAAGCTGGTCCGGCGACGAGAACGGCCGCATCCGCGTGAAGCCCGGCGGTCCGCGCGCGATCGAGCGCTTCGGAGAGAACGCCGTCGTGCTGCTGTTCGCCTCGTGGGAACTGGAGAGCCGCCACCGCTCCATGGTGGACGCGGGCGGAAGCCACGACTTCGATTCCTATCACCCACATATCACCCTGTCATATGAGGTGCCCGATGGCGTCGATCTGACGGCCATCAAGCCTTACGCGGGCGCGCTCGAATTCGGCGAGGAACTGTTCGAGCCGCTGGACCTCGATTGGAAGCGGAAGGTCACCGAGGCATGAGCGGCCCCCGCCTTCCAATCGCCCGTATACGCAACGCCGCACTCCGCCGCGTGGCCATGGTGATCGTCTTTCCGCTGCTTATCCTCTGGCACTTCAACTGGCGGCTTCTCGCTTTTCCGCTCGCAGTCTGCTGGAATGCGACTGAGGCAGCAGTCATTGCCGCCCGCGACAGCATCCGGTCGGATCTGAGCGTTCGATCGATCCGCCTCTTGGCGCTTGGCTGGAAAACCATGTGGCGTGGCTCGCAGGCTGACGCAGAGCCTACGCGCGAGGCCTGACGTGCCCCGCTACAACCTCGCAGCCATGACGCGCCGGGCCAAGCCGGGCATGCGCAAGCGCTCGATCGTCCTGCGCGACATCGATCCTCCGGGAACGCTTGCGACGAACCTCTACCGGGCTGTGTATAACCCTGTGGTTCAAACGTGGGCATCCAGTGCAGAACGCATCATCGCAGCCTACTCGGCTACCGTCTCCGAGATGATCACGGACGCCCCGGCCGACGTGCGCGCCGAGATCGACGGCGCGGCCGAGCAGATCAATCGGCTTGTGCTGCTGCTGACGCCAGAGGTGCGCGACTGGGCGCTGCGAACCGAGCAATGGTTCCGCGGCAAGTGGCGAGGCGCGGTCCTTTCGGCCACCGGCGTGGATTTGGATACCATGATCGGCGCCGGCGACGTGCGCGCCAGCCTGGAGACCTCGATCGAGTGGAACGTTGCCCTGGTCAAGGACGTGTCCGACGTGACGCGCCAGAAGATCAGCAACGCGGTGTTCGACGGCCTACGCAACCGAACGCCGGCGCGCGAGGTGGCCAACACCATCCGGGACACCGTGGGCATGAGCCGGAAGCGGGCGACCCGTATCGCCTCGGACCAGCTCAACAAGCTGACCAGCGCGCTCGCGGACGAGCGGCGGCGTGAGGCGGGCATTGATACCTGGATCTGGCGGCATAGCCGGAAGGCCCACCCGCGCCTCAACCATCAGGCGCGGGATGGGAACGAATACACCGACGAGACGGCGCCGCAGGACCTGCCAGGCCGGCTGCCTTATTGCGGGTGCCGGTCGCAAGCGGTGGTCACTCTGGATTAGTAGTGTGCTGTCCTGGTAGTCTCAAACCTAAACAAATCGATTTTCCGATCCCCAACCGTCTTCGATATGCGCCAGGTTTTGAAACCAGTATTGCCTGCGAGTGGGTCTCGCCGGAGGACATCAGTGTGCCCCAAATCGATGTCTTTGATCACGGGGAACCCATGACCATCAACGCCTTCGACGGCCAGACCGTAGAAATCTCTCGCGATTTTGAAAGCTCCGACCGGTTGGTCAACTAGGGCCGGCTGATACATCGTATCCCAATCGCACTCGAACTCGATGCCCTCTATAATTAGAGCATCTTCGGGATCAACATTTTCCAAAGGAAAGCCTTTCCCTTTTCGATCTCCATCGAGAAAAACGATGTGAGGTTCGCTCCCGCCGGTAAGCAGAACGGAAAGATTGCTGTGCTTGAGTAGGCGCACAAATGCGACATTGCGGACGCCTTTGATGTCCGCGATCTTCGCGATAGTCGATGGAAGAAAAGCCATTGAAATCACCCCTTTCGGGGTCCGACGCTATTTCTTCCGATGACGCTGGTAAACCTGAATTCTGCGCGACAGAATCGTTTGGCAGACTGCTAGCCCGCCGATTCTCAGCATGATAGGATCCCTCATGCCCAAATCACCGCTCGATCCTGCTGCCCGCGCCCTCTGTGAGCTGGACAACAACCCTCCCGGCGCCACCATGGGCGGCAAGCCTCTGTGGATGGATTATCTGCCGGAAGTGCGCGCAGTTCTTCAAGCTATCCGGGAGCCGAGCGCGAAGATGGATTTGGCGGCGGCAGAGTGCGGAAGCAGCGACGTGGCCGATGTCTATCGCGCCATGGTCGACGCAGCACTTGAGGAATATTAGAGAGGCGAACGCTTGAAAGAAGGGGCAAATTGAATGGCGACCAGCGAGCCGAGATTTGACGGCAGTGATGATCGGATCAGCTTCACTGCTGATATCAATGGAAACGAAGTGGCAGTTCACGTCACGCGTGAGACGATAGAGGACCATCTTAGAGTTGAAACGCTCAAGCCTGACGAGCGGTTAGAATTCATCAAGCGCAACCAGAGCCAGATCATTGAGAACGTCGCCTCGTGCCTCCGAGAGGCGGATGACGTTACGGGGATTTCTGTGGGTGATGAGCAGCTCAAGCACTGTCGCTGACTGTCGAGCGTAACGAGAAGGAAAGTTGCTATGCCAGCGCGTGAGATCGCGGTTGTTCCGTTAGGATCAAGATTCATTGTCGTTGATCGACACTTGTGGGACGTGGATAAAAAGTCCGGCGACACAACCTTGATCGGAAAGTCAGGCATGCTCTCAGCACACGAAACCGAGGCTGAGGCAAACGCGGCGCGCGATGCGCTGATCACCCAGCTAAAAGACTGACCGCACGACGGCGGTAAAACCATGCCTCGCGCGCGAATACCGTGCGAGGCATGCAATTTCGGGACAGCCTCACCCTTGACGCACCCCGCCGCATTGAGGGCGGCGCCATGGCCGTTCGCGCACGAGCGGCGCGAACCGGCGTCTATCAGTACGGCGGCTCCGAGGTAGACCCGGACAACAAGCACGGGCTGCGCGATACGGCGCTGGTCAACGTGCTTCGCGACGACGGCACCGTCTTCGACGAGAAGTCCGTCCGCAGCTTCATCGGCAAGCCGGTCACCGACGACCACCCCGCCGCCCCCGTCACGACCACCAACTGGCGCGATCACGCGCGCGGCACGATCATGGGCGCCATGCGCGACGGCGATTACCTCGCCTTCGACCTGCTGCTGACCGATGCCGAGGCCATCGCCAAGGTCGACGGCGGCAAGCGCGAGCTGAGCAACGGCTACAGCAGCGATCTCCAATTCGGTGACTTCACGGCACCCGACGGCACCAAGTGCCAGGCCCGGCAGAAGTCCATCTTCGGCAACCACGTTGCGCTGGTCGATCGTGGCCGCGCCGGTTCCGAATGCGCCATCAAGGACGGGTTCGCCGTCTGCGACGCCCTTCCCTCCAACATTCTCGATTCACTCACTCAGGAGAGCCCTGTGCCGAAGATCGTTCTAATCGACGGGCTTTCCGTCGACGTGTCGAACGCGGACATTGCCGCGACGAACATCGCCGCCCTCATCGCCGCCCGCGATGCCGCAACCGCCAGCCTGACGGCCGCCCAGGCGCAGACCGTCACGGACGCAGCCACCATCGTCGCTAAGGATGCGGAGATCGCCAAGCTCACCGCCGACAAGCAGGCGCTGGAAGCTGCCAAGCCGACCCCGGCCCAGCTGCGCGATGCTGCCAAGGCGTATGCGCAGATCGTCGCCAAGGGTAAGGCCGCTGGCGTCACCGTCACCGATGCCATGGACGAGGCCGCCATCATGAAGGCCGTCGTCGACAAGGCGATGGGCGACAAGGCAGCGAACTACACCGCCGACAACTACGCCACGGCATTCGAGGTCCTGACCAAGGACATGAAGGCCGAAGACAACGCCGTGCAGCCCATCGGCTCGCCAGTTGTGGTCGGTGACGACGCGACCGCCCTCGCCGACGCGCAGCGGAAGGCTTCTGAAGCCCGCCGCAATGCCTGGAAGACCCCCGCCACCTCGGCCGCAGCGTAAGGAGCCACGACCATGGCAATCACGATTCAGACCAACTACGCCGAGGACTACCCCAAGGGCTATCCCGGCATGGTCGCCAACGGCGAAACCAGCAATCGCATCAGCCGCACGGTGGAAACCGCTGCTGGCGCTGCGTTCGGAGCCCCGCTTTATCGCGGTGCCGGTGACCATGGCTGCGTTACCACTGTAGGCACGCTGGCCACGTTCCTGGGTTGGGCCATCGCGGATCGCGGCATCGTCCCGGCCGTTGTAACCGGCGCGGTGGACACCTACCCGCAGTACGCGACCGCGGGCATCCTCACGCTTGGTGCGATCTACGTCACCGTCACCGGCGCAGTGGCCGATGGCCAGGCGATCACGGTCGGCACTGGCGCGGGAGCCGCAGACGGAATCGGCGCCACCGCTGCCGACGCAACCCACATCGCGACCGGATGGATCGCAGACGAAACTGTCACGAACGGCGTTTGCCGTATCGTGCGCCGCTAAGGGGGCAAGCACCAAATGACCGGTCAGATCTTCACCGACGCACAGCAGGCCATCGGCTTCGCGCGTCCCGCTCTCTACCGCACCCATGCGACGGTCTTCGAGGAGAAGTACCCAGCGTTCGAATACGCCAAGTACATTCCCACCAACGAAGACGGCGACATGTGGGATGTCGGCACGATCGTCACCTCGCTCACCGGCCCGGCGGGCAAGGCCGAGTACCTCTCGGGCAAGGGCTTCGACATCCCGAACACCTCGGCCCAGATGGCCCAGGGCGTGTCTAACTTCCACCTTGCAGGTTGCGGCTACGAGCTGAGCCTCCAGGAAGTGAATCGCGCCTCGAAGATGGGCGTGGACATCAGTTCGCGTGACGCCTCGGGCGCCCGCAAGATCGGCGAAAAGTTCATCTACGATCGCGCCATGACCGGCTCGACCGAGAAGGGTTTCACCGGTCTGCTCAACAACGCGACCGTCCCAACTGCAGCTGCGCCCAATGGTTCGTGGGCCACGGCAACGCCGGATGATATGGTGGCTGACATCGACACGGCTTTGACCGATGTCTATATCAACACCAAGGAAACCGAACTGGCCGACACGCTTCTGCTGCCGACCAGCAAGTTCCTTGTCGCCAACCGCACCAAGATGACCGAATACGGCGGCACGGCTCTCAAGTATCTTTCCGAGAACAACGCTTATACGGCCATCACGAAGCAGCCGCTCAACATCATGCCTGCGCGGGAACTTGAAACAGCAGGTTCGGGCGGTAGCTCCCGTATCGTAGCCTATGCCCGCAATCCCGGCGTGCTGGAATTCTTCCTGCCGGGCGCGTTCACCTTCCTGCCGCTCCACCCGCTGTCCTCGATGTCCTGGCGCGTCGACGGCATCATGAACGTGGGCCAGACCGAAATCTATCGCCCCAAGGGCGTCAGCTACCGGGATGGAATCTGATCATGAAGAAGCTCACGAACCACACCCTCGGCCCTCGCGGCGTGAACACGAAGGGCGGCACCGTCTGGATCGAACCCGGCGAAGCCGTCGAGATCGACGAGAAGGAAATCGTCGGTTCGCTTCCGGATCTGGGCAAGAAGTCCAGTGCCTCGGCCCCGGGGGAAAGCGAAGAAGTGAAGGCGCTGATCGCCCAGGTGGCCGACCTCACCAAGCAGGTCGAGGCGCTGGAAACCGAAAAGGCCGAACTGGCCGAACTTGGCGAGGAATCGGCCAAGGAAGTGGACGCGCTCCAGAAGGCGAACGCCGACCTCACCAAGCAGGTCGAGGCGCTGAAGAAGACCACAGCCAAGTAATCCACCGCGGCCGCGACACATTGGGGCCGCCCTAGATCACCGCGAATTCCTCTTTTTGGTGATTGATTGTCTCATTTGCTCAGGTAGACATGTCTTTGCGACCCGAAGGACAAAGCTTGCGAGTCCTTTCTACCTAGCCCGGACTGGCTCAGCTCGTCCGGGCTATTTTTTCCTCGCTGCGATTGATGAAGTTCTCGCAAAAGTGATTGCTTCATGTCCAAAAAGTAATTTTTCATGTCCGTAATGATCGGCTAAGGGCTCTGCAAGTCCTGCGGGTCGCACCACGGACGCGCCGGTGGCAGTTATTCGTCACCGGCGCAATTAGCACATCGAAAGCGGTAAGGCTTCGGTGGCCGTGCTCGCATTGTACAGCATGCCCTACTCTCGTCTCCCGCTCGATCAGTTCAAAGCCCTGTACCCAGCGTTCTCCACGCTGACCGATGAACCATACGCGGCTTGGGCGACCAAGGCCGAGGCGCGCGTCGGCGAGAACTACGGCGACGAGCAGCAGGACGCGACCGAGCTTCTGACCGCGCACCTGTTGGCGCTCAACGGGATTGGCGGTGCACCGGGCGCGGCGATGCTGGCGGCTACCGGGGCGATCAGTTTCAAATCGGGCACCTTCTCGGCCAGCGTGTCCGATTCCGTCGTCGCCCAGCGCGCGAAGGGCGGGTACGCCGCGACCACCTGGGGGCAACAGTTCGCCGAGATCCAGCGCCGGCTGTTCGGCGGCCCTCGCCTGGTCGGATTCATCGGGACGCCCTGCTGATGCTGGACCAAGCATTCGCCGATATCGGCCTCGCCTTCTCGCAGTTGCTCGGCGGCCCTTACCATTCCGCCCAGACGATAGAGCAAACCGATCCCGTCTATGACGATGGCGGTTCGATCATCACGCCGGGAGGTGTCGCCCACCGCTCGTGCAGCGTCCAGATCGATGTCGCCACCCAGGCGATGCGGGAGGCCGAGGGCTACGTGGACACCGATGTCCGCTTCATCGTCCTCGCTGCCACGCTCTCCGGCGAGCTGGGCACGGAAGCGCGGGTCGAGGTGCTCGATGGCCCGTTTGCCGGGACGTGGTCCGTCTCATCGCTGGAGCGCGATCCCGTCGCGGCCGGATGGGTTGGCACTGGGCGTAAGGCCTGATGGCGAAGTCACGTCTCATCGGCGCGAAGGCGCACTCGGGCCGGCTCAAGAAGCTGACCGGCCAAGCCATGGTGCGCGAAGTGGGTAAGGCCCTGTTCGCCGCGGGTGAGCTGATCCAGGTCGAGGCTCAGATTTCGATCACGGCCGGGGCGGTGTCAGGCAAGCAGCACAAGCCATCGGCTCCCGGCGAGGCGCCTAACAACGACACCGGCACGCTGGCGGGCGCGATCGAGACGAACCAGGTGGCGCCGCTCGTGGTCGAGGTCAGCAGCAATGCGCCTTACGCCGCTGCGCTGGAGTTCGGCACCTCCAAGATGGATTCCCGCCCATACATGCAGCCCGCCCGAGACGCGAAGCGCCGAGAAGTCGAGCAGCTCGTCCGCCGCGCCGTCGACAAGGCCGTCAAATCCAGCAAATCGGGAGACACATGATGCAGACCGTCACTTTCGCCCGCGAGTATCGTCATAAGCTGGATGAGCTGCGCGAGGCCGTCTATCCTCCTGGCGAGATCGAAGTGACCAACGATGTAGCCACGGCCGCCAGGAAGGCCGGCGCTCTCAAGACGGCGCCAAGGAAGGCCAGGGCCAATGGCGAATGACCTGCTGCGCGCCACGGAACGCGCGGCGATTATCTCGCTGAAGGCCGATGCACCGCTTGCCCAGATCGTTGCGAAGGTGTCGATCGATCCCGTCGCCGAGGCTCCCGCTTGGCCGTTCATCCGCCTCGAAGGAACGCAGTCCCTGCTACAGGGGCGAGGCTGTACCGCCCGCGCCGAGGTCTCGTTCCAACTGCATTCCTTCGCCAAGCCGATCTACAATGGCGCGGGAGCAATGACCAAGACGGCACGCGACCATGCCGGAGAGATCAACACTGCGGTCGTCGAGGCACTCCATGGCCACGCCTTTGAGGTCAGCGGCCGACGTTATCAGTTTATGGTCCAGTCCTCACGGCTCATGCGCGACGGTGCCGAGGCCGACGCGTGGCACGGGATTGCGTTTGTTCGTGCAAGGGCGTTCCAGGGCTGATACATTGGCGGCATGGACGCCCCTCTCGCCGAACGCATGCTGCGCGCCTTCCTGACGCAGATGATCCGCACCGAGGCGGTCGATCCCGACGATATCCTAGACGCGGCAGATCAGCTCGATCGGGAGGGCGACGAGGAAGCGGCCCACGCCTTGCGCTGTTTGATCGTGAAGGCCGCTGCGCCGGAGCCATCCGATTGGAACGCCGACCGCGCCCGCGGACGTTTTCGCACCATTGACGGCGGTAAGGCGAACGACTGACCCGCCCTACCCTCCAGCAAACCATGCTGGAGATTGCCCGTGTCCGAGCCGAATAGCGCCGACTTCGCCCTCATCAAGATCAAGACCGCCGACGGCCCTCCGGTCGTAAAGACGCTGATCTGCGGGATCGAGGGCGTGACGATCAATCGAACTGCCCAGACCAACGAGACCTATCGCCGCGACTGCGCCAAGCCCAATCGACCGGGCACCCGCAAGCTGCGCGTCACCGGCTCGTCCTGGTCGATCGGTGGCACCGGCTCCGACAACATCGACCTTGAAGAAGAGATGACCGATGCGTTCGGCGTCCGCAAGGAATACGACATCGAGCTGTACCGCGACGACGGCACCGATGCCGGCGATCTTATGGGCACCTATGCTGGTACGGCGCTGATGACGACGCGTAATCAGACCTACTCGCAAGATGCCTCCGGGACCGCCGAGGTTACGCTGGAAGGTGAAGGTGCGCTCATTTGGACTGCCGCCGCCTGATGCCTGACACCGCCGTCACGCTGGCCTTCGGGGACGGCGACTATCGCTTCTGGCTCGGTCTCCCTCAGGTGGTCGAGCTGGAACGCAAGTGCGGGGACAAGTCCGTCTTCGCGATGTACGATGCCATGGGCGCAGGTCTCGGCATCGACGGCGCCACCCCTGTCTATCTGGGCGGCGGGTCAGCCATGGTAACCGAGATACGCGAGACGATCCGCCTCGGCCTGATTGGCGGAAAGTCCGGCATGGTGGACGGCGCGGAGATCGAGGTCGGCCCACAGGCTGCGCGCGAACTGGTCGAGGGCTACGTCTTCCCGAACCGGCCGATGGTCGAGGGCCTTCACGTCGCCTGGTCGATCCTGCACGCTGCCATCGTCGGCATCAGCTTAAAAAAAGCGCCCGGCGCGGGGGAGGTGCCGCTGGCCCCCAGCCCCTCCGAAAAGGACAGCTGATCGCCAACTGCGGCGGGATGCACCTGGATTGGGAAAGACTATCGCTTTCAGGCTACTTCGAGGCGCTGGAAGCCCACAACGAGGCGCATTCACCTGACGCTTCGGCGTCTCGGGCGCCCGGCGATCCTGATCGGCTTCGGAGGTTTGTGGACGCGCATAGGAGTTAGCAATGAGTAGTGAGCGATTCTATGCAATTATGATGCTTCTGACCGGGATAGCTTTCTATTCAGGCTGGAGTGCCTGCACCCTGATAACCTTGTCGCGCAGGGTTCGCGCGCTAGAAGACACCATCAGATCAATCTGGAAATTCTGAAGGCTATCGACGACGACGGAATACCGACCGGTGCTGTTGCCAGGGATGTGCCAATTTATAACGCGCGGTGTTGGAAGGAACACCCGTTGATGGCTGATTATTGAGCCGCCATCGTCGTACTCGGCGTTGTCATCGCCTGCGAGGCTAATGCCACCGGCCGTCTTTATGCGCGTCACTGTAATATCTTCACTGGTGCGCGCTACAATTTCGATGACGCCGGAGTACCCGCCCGTTCCCGAAGCGAAATCTATGCAGCGAACGTTTGGAATGACATCTCGCTGACGATCCTTGCGGCCAATCCAGAAGCCAAGTGGTCCGGCCGCAAGCCCCCACACGCCGGTGAATATAGCCCACCAATCTACTGCCATGCATCCCCCTGATTCGACACCCAACTATGGATCAGGGATCATCAGGGAGTCGAGGGCGGCTCTAGGGCCGCCCTTAGTTGCTACGATATCGGCGCGGTCACTGGCTTTTTGTATTTGCCGCATGCGACCTGCGCGGTGAGGTAAGCGCTCGACCCTTTCACCAGCTTTCCAAACTCATCAGGTGGCTGCTGGGACTTTTCAGCAGCAGCGCGGGTATCACCGGAACCAAGATAGCGCACTAGGCCCTTCTCGCACTGAAACTCTCGTTTCGAGTACACGCTCCCACTTTGGGAACTGTCCCGCCGGGAAAGGGCGACCACGTTTCCGTCAGACAAAACACTCGCCTTCAGTAGAAAATAATCCGCGTTGTCCGCCGACGGGATGCGGTCGCCCGTCTCATCCGCGGGATGGGACGGCAGGGGTGAGGATTCGCTTACCGCCTCGCGATCTGGCTCGGGGCTTGATGGCTGGCAGGATGCAGCTGCTAAAGCCAAGGCTGGTAGAAGTAGTATTCTCATGGTCCCTCCGGATGGCGGTAAATTCGTTCAGGATCGCAAATAGCATCGGATGATGCCAGAGATAGATCCCGTTATCGTCCAGCTTCGCGCTGATGTTGCAAAGTATCGCGCGGACATGGAGCAGACCGCTCGCCGTGTTAACGAAAACTTCAACAGCCAAGCTCGCGCTGTGGTTCGACTTGAGGACCAGATTAAGGCGTCGTCCAATCAAATAAGCTCGAGCATGCGCTCGCTTACGGCGTCGCTGGCGACAGGATTTTCCGCAAAAGAAGTCGCCAATATGGCAGACTCTTACACTCGCTTCACGAACCAGCTCAAAGTGGCTGGTTTGGAAGGAATGAACCTCGCCGCCGTTCAAGATCGCCTGTTCAAGGTGGCCCAGCAAAACGGCGTCGAACTAGAGGCTATCGGGACTTTGTATTCTCGGGCTGCGCAAAACCAGAAAGAACTGGGCGCAAGCAGCAGTGATCTAATCGCCCTGACAAAGGCCGTGGCCGCCTCGCTGCGGGTTTCCGGGACCAGTACGCAAGAGGCTTCAGGGTCGTTGCTCCAGCTCGGCCAGGCGCTCGGGTCGCCTCGGGTTCAAGCCGAAGAGTTCAACAGCCTGCTCGATACGATGCAACCGCTGCTCCGGGGGGCAGCAAAGTACATCGATGGAACTGGTAATTCACTCGCTGGCCTCACGGCCAAGATCAAGGACCAGAACGGACCCGGCGTTTCGAACGTCGAACTCTTCCGCGCCATCATCCGCGCGATGGAGGATCTGGAAAAGCAGGCGGATTCCACCGCCCTCACTATCGGGGCGGCCTTCACAAACCTTACTAACTCGCTCACCAGATACATAGGGGAGGCCGACAAGGCGAATGGTGCTTCGGCGGCCATAACGTCTGCCCTCAACACGTTGGCGGAAAACTTAGACACTGTTGCCGAGGCCCTCGCTGTCATAGCTGGCGTCATGGGTGCCAAGTACGTCGCCGCTGCCGCCCAAGCGGTGATTGCCAGCGGTGCCGTGTCGACGGCCATCTTTGCCATTGAGGCTCGGGCCATCGGTGCTGCGACCACAATGGAGGCCCTTGCTCTCACCGGACGCGCAGCAGGCGGGACTTTGCTTGCTGCCTTCGGCGGCCCGATCGGCGCAGCTGTCCTCGCCTTGGGCGCCGGCATCTACGCCCTTACCAAGTACACCGAGGGCGCCGCGAAAGAGACCGACGAGTACCGCGCAAAGGTCGAAGATGCTGCCAAGGCCGACGAGACTGCAAGCAACCTCTCTTTGAAACTCGCAAGCGCACGCGGAGCTGAACGCGTTGCCGTTGAGGCAGCAGCGCGCGCGGAGATCGAGCGCACCAAGCGGACAATCGAGGCAGCGAAGGCCGACGTAGCAGCAGCCAAGGCTGCATTGGAAAAGGCTAGGTCCCTCCAGGCCGCCCAGAACACAGCGGCGGCTAGTGCCGGCGGGACCGTGCCGGGGGCAACCGCCGGGATCATGCGCCTGACCGGCGAGCGCGGCGTGAACCAGGCGCAGAATGAACTGGCCAACCAGCAGAAGCTGCTGGATGGCGCCGAGGCGCGTCTCCGCACTCTCGAAAGCTCGCTCGTTGTTCCGTCTGCTGGCGGCACTGGTAGCGGAAACTCCGCCAGTTCAAAGGCGCTTGCCAAGGCGCAAAAGTCTGCCGCTTCGCATGCTCAGCGTAGAGATAGGTCCGAGCAAGAGCTTTCCCGCCTGGCAGTAGAAGAACTTCAGGCGCGGCTCGACCTCACTACCGACGCGAAAGAGCGAGCCGACCTGCAACAGGACATCCTTGCCGAAGAGCGCAAGCAACGCGTCGCCGATATCAATCAGGACGAGGACCTTTCAGCCGCCCAGAAGAAGGCAGCGCTGGCGAGGATCGCAAAGCTATACGGTCCGCCCGCAGCCGACAGCGGGGATATTCCAGTTTCGCCCGGCCTCTTGCAGCAGGCCGTGACTCGGCAGAAGGAAGAGCAGCTTGCCCGCGAAGCCCTTGACCGTGCACAGGCGGGGGCTCAGAACGATCAAGATTTGCTCCGCGCTCAGGCAGACCTCGCCGTCACCCGAGCCGATCGCCGCGAGATCGAACTCAAGCTGCTCGACCTGGCGTATGAACAGGAGCGTGCTGAACAGCAGGCGGTGATCGACAGCGCCACGGCATCCGACGCGCAGAAGCAGATCGCCGACGCGCGCCTCCGCATCCTCGACCAGCTCAAGGGATACGATGCCGAACGGGTCGGCCGACAGTACGAGTCCCCTCTGGAGCAGCGCCGCCGCCAGGCACGCGACACCGCAGCCAACATGTCGGATGCTGTCGAGAATATCGAGCTCAATGCTGTCGACGAACTGACCGATGGACTTGCGCGGGCGTCGACCGAATTCATCAAGTTGGGCGGCGTCGCGGGAGACGTCCTCAACTCGATCATCAGTGATTTCGTCCGTCTTGCCGCGCAACAGGCGATCTTCGGCAGCCTCGGCGGCGGATCGGGCGGGAGCCTCCTGGGTGGTCTCGGGAATCTGCTCGGTATCTCCGGCGCACGCGCAGCCGGCGGCCCGGTCAATGGCGGGCAGACCTATCTGGTCGGCGAGAACGGACCCGAATTATTCCGCGCTTCGTCGAGCGGCACGATCGTCCCGAACCACCAGCTGAACGCGACCGCAGCGGCGTCGATGACCGGCGTTCGCGCGGCGGTGTCCAACTCCACCGGCACCGTCGCTCAAGCGCTGCACTTTGATCTGCGCGGCGCGGTGGTGACAGAGGATCTGCTGACCCAGATGAACCAGATGGCCGAGCAGGCGGCGATCCAGGGTGCTCAAGGCGGCCGCGCACTCGCAGCCAAGGATCTCAAGGCGACCCTTCGCCCCCGCATGTGACGGCGGTAATTTGAGGGCAGGCCAAAGTCTACCCTCACGGCATGGCCGAAATCCCCATGCCCGCCGGTGACCTTGAAGACGTACAGATCGAGCTGGACCAGAACTTTCAGGTCAATCGCTCGGAATGGACGGGGCGCCGCCGTGTCAGCGGCATGCCCGGCGCGCAGAAATGGTACGCCAGCGCGATCGTCGACATCGCGACCGAGGACGAAGAACGGCCTTGGCGTCTGTTCTTCCTGAAGCTGCGGGGCCCGGTCCATCGGTTTCGCTTCCCTGTGGCGTGCAGCCAGCGTGTCGGCGCGAACCCGACGGTCCGCGCGGGCGCGAACCCCCTGACCACCCTGCCCCTTCAGGGCCTGCCCGCGAACGCCACCGTTCTCAAGGGCGGGCAATCCATGACGGTCCCCCTCCCCTCTGGTCACCACCGCCTCGTGATGCTGACCGAGGACCTGGTGACTAATGGCGCTGGGCAAGCGACGGCGACCTTCGTGCCGGAACTCATGGAGGTTCCGGCCGAGGGCACCACCGTGGAAACGATTGCCCCGTACCTCCACGCCTCCTTCGATGCCTCGCGCCAGGGCTGGAAGACAAGCAACGGCGTGACCGCCTTCACCATCACGGCGGAGGAAGCGCTTTGAGCCGCCCCGACGCCGCCGCAGCCGCTGCCCTTGACGACGACGTCATCCGCCCAGGCTTCTTCGCCTTCCTCGACATCGAGGGCAGCCCCGTCCGCTTCAACACGCTGG
>Ga0160437_1000223_pt1 | contig 31711 bp, 27 predicted proteins | sample HID1975I_E0MG_FD_108227 | JGI IMG/M metagenome (GOLD analysis project Ga0160437, IMG submission 108227) | Enriched soil microbial communities from UW Madison campus, WI, USA - HID1975I_E0 MG | ecosystem: Environmental > Terrestrial > Soil > Unclassified | place: USA: Madison, Wisconsin... | reverse complement strand
GGTCCTCGAAGCCGCAGGCGTGCCGCATGGCCCGATGAACAGCGTGCCGCAGCTGGTCAGCAATCCGCATGTGCAGGCACGCGGCATGATCCTCGATATCGGTATTGGCGACGGCAAGGCGCAGCAGGTGGCCGGCAACCCGGTCAAGATCGGCACGGTTGATGCGCTTGCGGGGGTACGGAACCCGCCTGCGCTGGACCAGGACCGGGAACGGCTGCTGGCAGAGTTCCTCGGCTGACGGACGGTAGTTGAAGGCCGGACTCGCGCGGTGGGGAAGGGAGAGGCACAAAAATTACCTCTAGGCATTCGTTGAGTGTTTTATATAATGAAACATCTTTCACTCAACGAAATGACGGTATGGAGCACTCGGCGGAAGCAGTACTGGTGGGCCATCTCTGCGGCCTGCAACAACGGCCCATCGCGCAAGCCACCCGGGATCGCCTTGCCCAGGCGATGCTGGACTGGTTCACGGCCGGATGGTCCGCCGCGGCCATGCCGCTCGCTGGCGCGATGCGTGACGTGGCCCAGGCGTGCAGCCCGGGTTTCGGCACCGTGCCGGTGTTCGGCGGCACGGTCCTGAACGCCCCGGGCGCGGCCTTTGCCAATGCCGCCATTGCGCATCTGCGCGAGATCGACGACGCGCACCGCGCCGCGATGCTGCACCCCGGCGTGGTGTCGGTCACACCCACCTTGGCACTGGCGGCAAGCGGCGGCATGACGCAGCGCCAGGTGGCGGACGCCATCATTGCCGGGTACGAAGTGTCGCTGCGGCTGGGCGAAGCGCTGGGCACGCGCCACGCCGCGTCCTTTCACGCCACCGCCACGGCGGGCGCGGTGGGTGCGGCGGCGGCGTCGGCCACCGCCTTGGGGCTGGCGCCGCAAGCGCTGCACCATGCGCTGGGCATCGGCGCCACGCAAGCGGCAGGCTTGTGGCAGTTGGTGGACGATGAGGCGCACGAAGCCAAGTCGCTGCACCCCGCTTTCGCCGTGCGCAACGGCATGACGGCCGCTTATGCGGCGCGTGCCGGACTGCCCGGCGCGCAGCGCTTCGCAACGGGTGCGCGCGGGCTGTATCGCTTGCTGCAAGGCGATGGCCCCTTGGACGCGCTGGACAGCAACCTGGATGCGCCCGAACGCCTGAACACCGCCACCATCAAGGCCTGGCCGTGCTGCGCGCAATTGTTCACGCCGCTGGACGCCACCCAGGAACTGCTGGACATCCACGCGCCCGCGCCGGACGACATTGAATCCCTGGACGTAGAAATCTTCACGCACGCGCTGAAAATCGCCGGCGTCGAGTGGCCGGTCAATCCCGCGCAAACCTGCTTTTCCCTGCGCTACGTGGTAGCGCGCCTGGTACTGGCCGGCAAGCTGGGCATTGAAGACATGGAGTCGCCCGACTTGCATGCGCCCGCCCTGCTGGCCTTGGCGCGCCGCATCACGGTGCGCACCAGCGATGTCTTCCAGCAAGAATTTCCAAGCCTGCGGCCTTGCCGCGTGACGCTCACGCTGAAGGGCGGGCAGCAATGGAGCGTGCTGAGAAAGCTGCGTCGCGGCGACCCGGAAGACCCCTACACCTGGGATGCGCTGCAAGCCCGCATGCGCGCCTTCGCGCCGGCCATGGACGATGCGCAGGCGGCAGCCATCGTGGCCTGGTGCGAGCGCTTTACCGACGCCGGCCAGGACGAGGCGATCTGCCTGCCGAAACCTGAATTGTTCGGCGGCGCAGACCTGCGCCAGCAGTAGAAACACAAGCAGGCGCCGCGGCCCGCTTATGCCTTGCCCTTGGGCGTACAGGCCGCCGACGGCGTGGTCCGAAACCCTTGCTGCGCAAGCTCGTGGCGCACGATGTCCACGGCCTTGATTTGCGCGGCCTCGTCGTGGCGCGACGCCAGCCCCAGCACGACCAGCGCGCCAATGAAGGCGTCATCCGCATCGAACACCGGCACGGCCACCGACGCCATTTCAGCGACCCGCTCGGACCGGGTCATGGCGTAGCCGTTTTCATGGATGCTGTCCGCAAGCGGCGTGACGCCGCCGGTATAGGCGCGCAGCACATGCGCCGATGACCCGCCGTCTTTCAGGCTGATGCGCTTGCCGACTTCAACGTGATGACGCACCTCGCGCGAGGTGTTTTCGCGATACAGGCAAATGCGGTCTTCACCGCTGCGCACGTACAGCGCCACCGTTTCGCCCGTCTGTTCCATGATGCTGCGCAACACCGGCTGCAAGCGCGACCCCAGGTCGAAGGTGTCGCGGTAAAGCATGCCCATGTGCAAGAGCGCGGGCCCCAGCGCGTAGGTGCTGCTGTCAAAGCGATGAATCATGCGCGCCTTGATGAACACGCCCAACAGACGCAGCAAGGTGGCTTTGTCCAGCCCGGTGCGTTCGGCCAGGTCGCGCAGCGACAGGCGCAGATTGTTTTCGTCGAAGCATTCCAGAACGGAGATGCCGCGTTCGAGCACGCCGACGGGCGGCTTAGGGGAATTCTCGCTTGACACGGTTTCGGATGCTTCCTATAGTTTTGTTCAATAAAAGATATTTTAACCAATGAAACGAAAGTCGGCTACCAGACCAGGACCGCCGCCTGCGTTTCAACCAGGAGACCGCAAGCGCCGCAGCGTTACGCCCGGCCGTGCGAACCGTAGCATTATGCCCAATCAGAGTGATGCATTCGCCACGGCGCTGGGCGCCATCGTAGGCCCCGCGCAGGTACTGACCGCGGCGGCGGACACGGCCCGCTACACGTCCGACTGGCGCCGCAACTTCCCCGGCGCGGCGCGCGCCGTGGTGCGTCCGGCCACTACGCAGGAGGTGTCGCGCGTGGTGGCGCTGTGCGCCGCGCAAGGCGTGGCCGTGGTGCCGCAGGGCGGCAACACCGGGCTGGTCGGCGGATCCACGCCTGATGCCTCGGGCCGCGAACTGGTACTCAGCCTGGACCGCATGACGTCGGTGCGCCGCGTGGACGCGCTGGACAACAGCATGACGCTTGAGGCCGGCTGCACCGTGCTGGCCGCGCAACAGGCGGCCGCGAACGTGGGCCGCTTGTTTGCCCTGTCGCTGGCCTCCGAGGGCAGCGCCACGGTGGGCGGCGTGGTGTCCACCAATGCGGGTGGCGAGCAGGTGCTGCGCTACGGCAACACGCGCGACCTGACACTCGGCCTGGAAGTGGTGCTGGCCAACGGCAGCGTGCTGAATCAACTGGGCACGCTGCGCAAGGACAACACCGGCTACGACCTAAAGCAATGGTTCATCGGCGCCGAAGGCACGCTGGGCGTGGTGACCGCCGCGTCCTTCAAGCTATACGCGCCGCCGCGCAAGGTGGTGACCGCCTGGGTGGCGGTGCCCACGCCGCAAGCGGCGGTGGATCTCCTGGCCCGGCTGACCGACGCCGTGGGCGAACGGGTCACGGCCTTTGAACTGATCGGCCAACAGACCTTGGCCCAAGTGCTTACGCACCCGCTGGATGGCATGCGCGACCCCCTGGCCGAGCCCGCACCCTGGATGGTGCTGTTCGATGTGTCCGAGACATCCGCCTTGATGGACCCCGAGCCCGCCGTTCACGGCGTGCTGGAAGCGGCCATGGAAGACGGCGGCGTGACCGATGCGGTGATCGCGGCATCCCACCGCCAGGCGCATGAACTATGGGCCCTGCGCGAGCACGTGCCCGAAGCCCAGCGGCTGGACGGCCCGTCCATCAAGCACGACATTTCGGTGGCGGTATCCCGCACCCCCGAATTCATCGCCACCGCCGACAGCCGCTTGCAGGCGCTGATGCCCGGCATCCGCATCGTCTGCTTCGGCCATGTGGGCGACGGCAATCTTCACTACAACCAAAGCAAACCGCTGGGGATGGACGACGCGGCTTTCCGTGCCCAGGAAGACGCGGTGCATGACATCGTGCACGAAGTCGCCGCCGCGTTGGGCGGTTCGATCTCCGCCGAGCACGGCATCGGCCGGCTCAAGCAGCAAGCGTTCCTGCAATTCAAACCCGCCGTGTCCGTCGAGCTCATGCAGCGCATCAAGCACGCGCTGGACCCGCTGGGCACCTTCAATCCGGGACGCCTGTTGCCGCGCCCCACCCCCAAGCTTTCCTAATCACCAGGACCTTGCGCCATGCCCGTTTCCGTTTTCGATATGCAGTCGCTCCAGCATCTGTGGAGCACCGACGAACTGCGCGACATCTTCTCGGAAGAGAACCGCATCCAGAAGTGGCTGGACTTTGAAGCGGCGCTGGCCGAAGCCCAGGCCGAGCTGGGCATCATTCCAGAGGCCGCCGCCCGCGAGATCCGTACCCAGGCCAAGATTTCCAACATCGACATCACGCAGATGTCGGCCGAGATTCGCCGCATCAAGCATTCGCTGGTGCCCGCGCTGAAGCAATTGCAGGCACGTTGCGGCCCGGATCATGGCGAATGGGTGCACTACGGCGCCACCACGCAAGACGTGGTGGATACCGGCGTGGCCTTGCAGCTTAAGCAGGTGCATGCCGTCATCCTGCGCGATGTCACCGCCGTGGGGCAGGAACTGGCGCGCCTGGCACTGACGCATCGCGACACCCCCATGGCGGGGCGCACGCACGGCGTGCAGGCGCTGCCGATCACCTTCGGGCACAAATGCGCGGTCTGGCTGGACGAGCTGTCGCGTCATCACGACCGCCTGAAGGAATGCGAAGCGCGCATGCTCGTGGGCATGGTGGCCGGCGCGGTGGGCAGCCAGGCCTCGCTGGGCGAGCAGGCCGAAGAGGTGGAACGCCGCACGCTGGCCAAGCTGGGGCTGGCCGCGCCTGCCGTCAGTTGGGCGCCCGCGCGCGACCGCTTCACCGAGTACGCGCTGGTGCTGGCCATGCTGGGCGCCACCTTGTCGAAGATCGGCAACGAACTCTTCAACATGCAAAGAAACGAATTCGGCGAAGTGGAAGAGGCGTTCTCGGCGGGCAAGCTGGGCTCGTCCACCATGCCGCACAAACGCAACCCCACGTCCGCCGAGAACCTGGCGGGCTTGTGCCGCCCCCTGCGGGCCAATGCGGCGCTGATGCTGGAGGGCATGGTGCAGGAAGGCGAGCGCGACGGCATTGCCTGGAAGATCGAATGGAAAGCCCTGCCCGAATGCTGCCTGATTGCCGGCGCCATGCTGTTCCAGGCCAAGAACCTGCTGGCCGGGTTGCGGGTGGACGCGGACGCCATGGCGCTGAACCTGGACCGCATGCGGGGCTACCTGCTGTCCGAACACGTGATGCTGGAACTGTCCGAGCGCGTGGGCAAGCAGACCGCCCACGAATGGATCTACGACGCATCCATGCATGGCATCACGCACAAGCTCGATTTCGCCCAGGCGCTGCGCCAGCACAAGGACCTGGCGGCGCTGCTGGGCGAGGCAGAGATCCTGCGCCTGACCGACCCCGCGGGTTACCTGGGGCAGTGCGCGGCATCGGTGGACAGGGTGGTGCAAAAGCATCAGGCCGGGTGGCTCGACGCCTGAGCCTTTCCCTGAAAAAAACAACACAGGAGACAAACACAATGGGCAATTCTTTCGCAAGCCGGTTTGTCCGGCAGTTGGGAGGCCGCGCCGCCGTGGTGGCGGGGCTGGGTTTGGCCTGCTTGGCCGGTGGCGCGGCGCAGGCCGCGTTTCCCGACCGCCCCATCACGCTGGTGGTGGGCTTTCCACCGGGCGGCGGCGGCGACCTTTACGGACGCCTGATCGCCACCGCCATGGGTAAAGAGATCGGCCAGACCGTCATCGTTGAAAACCGGCCCGGCGCGGGCGGCAACATCGCCGCGGGCCTGGTCGCCAAGGCGCCCCCCGACGGCTACACCATCCTGCTGGCCATGAGCGGCAACCTGGCGGTGTCGCCCGCCTTGAAGCCCAAGACCCTGCCCTACAAGGTGCCGGAAGACTTTGCCCCCATCGGCTTGATCCTGGAAGCGCCGCACGGCCTGTTCGTGGCCACGCAGTCGCGCTTCAAGACCGCCCAGGAAGTGATCCAGGCCGCGAAGGAAAAGGAGCTGACCTTCGCCTCTACCGGTACGGGCGGGGCCGCCCACATCGGCATGGAAACCATCAAAGAGCTGGGACACCTGAAGCTGCTGCACGTCCCGTACAAGGGATCCGGCCCGGCCATCACCGACATGATGGGCGGACAGATCGATATGTTCTTCGCCACCGCATCGCCCTTGGTGCCGCAGGTGCAGCAAGGCCAGTTGCGCGTGCTGGCCTTGACCGGCAGCAAGCGCAGCCCGATCCTGCCGGACGTACCCACGTTCAAGGAACTGGGCATCGACATGACAATGACGCAGTGGTACGGCCTGGCGGCGCCCGCCGGCACGCCGCCCGACGTGGTCAAGGTGCTGTCCGAAAACCTTTCGCGCGCCTTGAAAGAGCCGTCGGTGCAGAACGCCATCCGCAAGGACTCCGCCATGGAACACGACTTGCCGATGGACCAGTTCAAGCAGTACATCGTTGAAGACATCGCCAACTACCGCAAAGCCGCCACCCCCGCCCTGCTCAAGCAGATCGGGCAATAAGACCAGGAGCCTGACATGAGCAACACCTTGATCGGCGCGGCCGACCTGCACCGCGCGCTGGCCCAAGCGGGGCGGGACGACATCGTGGTCCTGGACTGCGGCTTTGACCTGACGGACCCGCAAGCGGGACGTCGCCAGTATGAAGCGGGCCATCTGCCCGGCGCTGCCTACGTGCATCTGGACGACACGCTCAGCGGCGTGAAAACAGGCAAGAACGGACGCCACCCCCTGCCGGATCGCGCCGGGTTCGCCCGTGCGATGGCCGCGCTGGGCATCGGCAGCCGAACGCAGGTGGTCGCCTACGACAACGCGGGCGGCATGTTCGCCGCGCGCCTGTGGTGGCTGCTGCGCTGGATCGGCCACGACGCCGTGGCGGTGCTGGACGGCGGCGTCGCGGCATGGACAGCCGCCGGCTACCCGCTCACCACGGAGGCGCCGCCCCAACGAGCCGCCGGCCAACTGCCGGTGGGCGACAGCCTTCAGCCCACGATCGACTACCCGCAATTACGCCAGGCGCTTAACGCGGGCAAGCACGTCGTGCTGGATGCGCGCGCGCCTGACCGCTATCGCGGTGAAAACGAAACGCTGGACGCGGTGGGCGGCCACATACCCGGCGCGCGCAATCGCTTCTTCCGCGACAACCTCGCGCCCGACGGCCGTTTTCTGTCGCCCGAACAATTGCGTCAGGACTTCACGTCGCGCATGAACGGCCGCGCACCGGCCGACGTCATCAACCAATGCGGTTCCGGCGTCACGGCCTGCCACAACCTGCTTGCCATGGAAGTCGCCGGACTGACGGGCGCGGCCCTGTACCCCGGCTCGTGGAGCGAATGGAGCGCGCAAGCCGACGCGCCCGTCGCCACCGGCCCTGAAGCGTAGATCCTCATGAACGACCCCGTCTTCCCGCCACCCCGTCCGGACACCGACAGCAAGCCCCACAGCGCCCACTGGGGCGTGTTTTCCGCCGCCTGGAAAGACGGCGCGCTGAAGGTGCTGCCGTATCCCGGCGACCCGGACCCCAACCCGTTGATCCAGAACTTCACCAATGCACTGGACCACCCCGTGCGCGTCACCGCGCCCATGGTGCGGCGCGGTTGGCTGGAACGTGGGCCGGGGCCGGACGCCAGCCGGGGCCGCGACGACTACGTGCAAGTCAGTTGGGACCATGCGCTGGACCTGCTGGCCGCTGAACTACAACGCGTCAAGAATCTGCATGGCGCGCAAGGCGTGTTCGGCGGGTCTTACGGCTGGTCCAGCGCGGGCCGTTTTCATCATGCCCAAAGCCAGGTGCACCGCTTCCTGAACACGGCGCTGGGCGGCTACGTGCGTTCGGTCAACAGTTACAGCGCGGGTGCGTCGGGCGTGATCCTGCCGCATATCCTGGGCAGCATGGACGACGTGGCGCGCCGCAACGTCACGTGGGAACAGATCGTGGCGCACACGGATGTGGTGCTGGCGTTCGGCGGCATGGCATTGAAGAATTCACGCGTGGCCAGCGGCGGCATCAGCCGTCACATCGAACGCGAGTCCATGCGTCAGGCCTCCGCTCGCGGTTGCCGCTTTATCAACATCAGCCCCTTGTCCAGCGACTTTCCGGCGGACGCCGACGCGCAATGGGTGCAGGCCGTGCCTGGCACCGATGTGGCGCTGATGCTGGCGCTGGTGCATGACGTGGTCGCCAACGGTTGGCATGACCGAGCTTTCCTGGCCGAGTTCTGCGACGGCTGGGAAGGCTTTGAAGACTATCTGATGGGCCGCCAGGACGGGCAAGCCAAAGACGCGAACTGGGCCGCCCCCCTTTGTGGTCTGACGGCGGCAAAGATCACTGAACTGGCGCGCCTGTTGCCCGGCAAGCGCGTGCTGGTGACCGTTTCGCATTCGTTGCAGCGCGCCGAACACGGCGAGCAGCCGGTCTGGATGGCCGCCGTGCTGGCGGCAGCCCTGGGCCAACTGGGCTTGCCCGGCGGGGGGTACGCCTATGCGCTGGGCACGCTGGCGCACTACGGCAAGCGCAGCAACGCCGTGCCGGTGGCGTCGCTGCCGCAAGGCATGAATGGGGTGAAGGACTTTATTCCGGTCGCGCGTATTTCCGACATGCTGCTGCATCCCGGCCAGCCCTTTGACTACAACGGCAAGCGCATGCGGTATCCCCACATCCGCTTGGCGTACTGGGCGGGCGGCAACCCCTTCCACCATCATCAAGACCTGAAGCGCCTGACCCGCGCCTTCGCCACGCTGGACACCTTCATCGTCCATGAAATCGGCTGGACCGCCACGGCGCGCCATGCCGACATCGTGCTGCCCTGCACGATGACGCTGGAACGCGAAGACATCGGCGGTTCGGCAACCGACCCGCTGCTGGTGGCCATGCACCGCATCGCCGCGCCCAATGGCCAGGCACGCGATGACTACGACATTTTCACGGAGCTGTCCGACCGCCTGGGCACGCGCGACGCATTTACCGAAGGGCGGACCAGCGGCGAATGGCTGCGCCACCTATACGAAAAAACGCGCTCGGCATTGCAAGCCCAGGGCCTGGACGCGCCCAGCTTCGAGCAGTTCTGGGAACGAGGCGAATTGCCACTACCCCAACAAGACGACGACGGCGGCATCTTGCGCGCGTTCCGCAACGACCCGGCCGGCAAGCCCTTGCCCACACCTAGTGGCAAGGTGCAGATCAGTTCCCAGGTGATCGCCGGCTTTGGCTATGCGGACTGCCCGGGCCACCCGGCGTGGTTGCCGCCCGAAGACGCGCCCACCGCTGACTACCCCTTGTTCCTGGTGGCAAATCAACCCGCTACCCGGCTGCATAGCCAACTGGACTTTGGCGCGCACAGCGTGTCGCAAAAGCGGCAAGGCCGTGAAGTGTGCACGCTGCATCCGCAGGACGCCGCCGCGCGCGGCATCGCGGAAGGCGACATCGTGCGCCTGTTCAATGGCCGTGGCGCCTGCCTGGCCAGCGCCACCCTCAGCACGGCCATCATGCCCGGCGTGGCGCAACTGCCCACCGGCGCCTGGTACGACCCCGTGACAGACGCCAGCGGCAACGTGGTGCTGTGCGGCCACGGCAACCCGAACATCTTGACGCGCGACGTCGGCACGTCGTCGCTGGCGCAAGGTTGTAGCGGGCAACTGACGGCGGTGCAGGTTGAGCGCTATGACGGCGTGTTGCCGCCCATGCGGGCGTTTGATCCGCCACGGGCGGTGGAGCTAAACACGTAGCGGGATCGCCCCGCTACGCCGCCCCCCCCTGACGCGCGCCCATCATCGAGCGCGACAGGCGGCTGGCCGTGGAAAGAATGGCTTCTTTATGGCTGAGCAGCACCGCTTCGTTCAGGCGCGAGATCGGGCCCGAGATGCAGATGGCGCCCAGCAAGGTCCAATTGATGCCATAGACCGGCGCGGAAATACTGGACACTTCCGCGTCGCGCTCGCCCAGCGAAATCATGTAGCCAGCGCGCCGCACGGCCTCGTACTCTTCGCCCGCTTCGCCTGAAAACGCCAGCAACACGCGGCCCGGGCTGCCCAGGTTCAGGGGCAATGCCGCGCCCACCCGCACGTGATGGCGGATGGACTTCGGCCCTTCCACGCGCGCCATGCAGATGCGCTGATTGCCCTCGCGCACGTAGAACGTTGCGCTTTCCCCCGTTGCGCCCGACAGCTCTCGCAGTACGGGCTGCACCAGTTCCTGCACGTTGAAGGTGGCCTGGTAACAAGCGCCCAACCAACCGGCCGCCCGCGCCAGGCGCCAGGTGCCATCCGCGCGCTGCGCCAGGTAGTCGTCCATGGCCAAGGTGCGCGCCAGGCGCAACACCGTGGACCGGTGGCAACCCGTGCGGCGGCTCAGTTCCGCCAGCGACAGGTGCGCATCGTCAATGCCGAAGGCTTCCAGGATGCGCATCGCCCGCCTGACCGCGACCACGCCTTCCTCGGGGGCATCGTCCTCGGGGGCAACGTCTTCGGGGGCAACGTCTTCGGTCAAGCGCGCGTCATCCATGGCGTCATCCGTGGTGACTCCCCGCTTGGTTTTATCCACTTTGCCGCCTTTCTTGCCGCCGCTTTTGCTGTCTTTAGTATCGACCATGGTACGCAACATGTTTCGCTGTACGAACCTGGATTGTATTAGGCGGAACACGATCGCACAATGCGCGGATCAAAACAACGATTGGAGACAAACCATGAAAGTCATTGCGCGCGTGCTGTCTGGCTTGGCGCTTGTTTGCGTGGCGGGGTTGAGCGCCGCCCAGGGCTACCCCGACAAACCCATCCGCCTGATCGTGCCGTTCCCGCCCGGCGGCGGCACGGATGTGCTGGCCCGCGAGGCGGCGCTGAAGGTGGCAAAAAATACCGGTTGGAACATCGTCACCGAGAACCGCCCGGGCTCCGGCGGAAACATCGGCGTGGACAACGTGGCCAAGTCGGCGCCCGACGGTTATTCGCTGGTGCTGGGCCAGACCAGCAACCTGGCCATCAACCCCACCCTGTACGCCAAGCTGCCCTACGACCCCGAGAAAGACCTGACCGCCATCGGCCTGATCGCCGACGCGCCGCTGGTGTTGGTGGTGCCGGCCAATTCCCCGCTGAAATCGTTCGACGACATGATCGCGGCCGCCCGGGCCAAGCCGGAATTGCTGACCTATGCCAGCTCGGGCAACGGCACCGTGGCGCACCTGGCCGCCGTGCAATTGCAGAATGCGGCGGGCATCAAGCTCACCCACATCCCGTACAAGGGCGCGGCCCAGGCTTCCAACGATTTGATCGGCGGGCAGATCGACATGTACCTGTCGTCGGTTCCCACGCTGATCGGCCACATCCGCAACGGCAAGATGCGCGCCCTGGCGGTCACCGCCGCGCAACGCGCGTCCGATCTGCCTGACGTGCCCACCATCGCCGAACGCGGCTACCCCGGGTTTGAAGCCGTGACCTGGTTCGGCCTGGCCGCGCCGGCCGGCGTGCCCAAGGAAATCGTGCAGCGCCTGAACGCGGAATTCAACAAGGCATTGCAGACCTCGGACCTGAGCCAGAAGTATCAGGAACAGGGCGCGCGCGTGCTGACCAGCACGCCCGAGGACTTCGCCAAGCTGATCCACGACGACCGCATCCGCTGGGGCAAGATCGTCAAGGATTCCGGCGCCCGCGTCGAGTAAGCCCGCATGTCCGTGCCCTACCCCTACTCTGCCGGGCTGGCGCCCGCCGCCGTGGCCGTTCCCGACGGCGCCTGCGATTGCCACATCCACGCCTACGACGCGCGCTACCCCGCCGTGCCGGGCGCACGGCTGTTGCCGCCTGACGCGACGATGCAGCAGTACCGCGCCATCCAGGGCAGGCTGGGCACGCAGCGCGCGGTGTTGGTGACGCCGTCCACCTATGGCGCGGACAACCGAAGCATGTTGTCGGCCCTGGCCGAACTGGGTGGGCAGGCGCGCGGCGTGGCCGTCATCGACGGCGCGGAAACCGATGCGCAACTGCAAGCGCTGCATGCGGCGGGCGTGCGCGGCATTCGGTTCAACCTGTCGCTGGGCGTGGTGAATGCCGTCGCACAGCTTGAACCGCTGGCCGCGCGCGTGGCGCCGCTGGGCTGGCATGTCCAGCTACTGATGCCGCCAGACCAACTGGTGCAGATCAGCGACGTGCTGGCGCGCCTGCCCACCCCGCTGGTCTTTGACCACATGGCGCGTATTGCGCCGAACCGGGCTGGCGCGCACGCAGCCCACGCCCTGGTCCTGCAATGGCTGGGCACGGGCCGCGCCTGGGTGAAGCTGTCAGGCGGCTACCTCGTCAGTGAGCAACGCTCGGTGCAAGACCCCGCGCTTGACGACCTGGCTCGCTCCTTCATCGACGCCAATCCCGATCGCGTGATCTGGGGCAGCGACTGGCCACACGCCTCGGCATCGGCCGGCATGCAGCCCATGCCCGACGACGCGCAACAGCTTGAGCGACTGGCCGACTGGACCCAGACGGACGCCACGCTGCGCCGCGTTCTTGTGCAGAACCCGGCGGCCCTCTACGGCTTTCCGGCATAAAAAAATTCAGGAGACAACCATGACATCGATTGATACCCCCTCGCTTGCGCGCCGCCGTTTCCTGGCGCTGGGCGCCACTGTGGCCGCCAGCGCCGCGTTCGGCGTGCGCGCCGCTCAGGATTGGCCGGCCGGCCAGACCATTACCTGGGTCGTGCCTTATCCGGCCGGCGGCAGCACCGACGTGCTGGGACGCGCGGTGGCCCAACAACTGGACGCGTTGCTTGCCACGCGCGTCATCGTCGACAACCGGCCCGGCGCAACGGGCACCATCGGCGCCGCGCGTGTTGCGCGCGCCGCGCCCGATGGCCTCACGTTGCTGGGCACCTCGATCGGGCCGCAGGCCATCGCCCCCCATGTGATGGGCAAGCTGACCTATGACCCCGTGGACGACTTCGCGCCCGTGATCATGATCGGCACCATTGCCCACTTGTTGGTCGTGGGGGCTGCCCAGCCCTACCGGTCCGTGGCCGATCTGCTGGCCGCCGCGAAGGCCGCGCCGCAAGGCCTGGCCTACGCCTCGGGCGGCACCGGCACCATCCTGCACATGCAGGGCGAACTGCTGCAACAGAAAACCGGCGCGCGCTTTCTGCACGTGCCCTACAAGGGCGACACGCCCGCGCTGCAAGACACGCTTGCGGGCCAGGTCCAGTTTGCTTTTCTGCCGGCAGCCGCCGCGCTGCCGCATGTGCAGTCGGGCGCGCTGCGCGCCCTGGCGGCCACCTCCGCGCAGCGCCTGCCGGTTCTGCCTGATGTGCCGACCATGCAAGAGGCCGGTATTCCGGACTTCGTGGCCGAGCAATGGCAGGCCGTTTTCGCGCCGGCCGGCACGCCCGCGCCCGTCATCGAACGGCTTAACACCAGCATCGGCAAGGCGTTGCAAAGCCCTGCCTTGACGGAACTGGCGCAGCAGTTGGGTATCACGCTGGTCGGCGGCACACCGCAGGCGCTGGACCAAACCCGCAAGACCGACTTCCAGAAGTGGGGCAAGGTCATCCGCGATTCCGGCATCCAGCCCACCTGAAAAATTCCCATCCCCCTCATTCTTTACACAGGAGCCGTCATGGCAAACCAGGACATCATCAAGGACTTTCCCCGCGTCGACGCCGATGTCGTGCGCCGCGCCGCGCAATTGCAACCCGCCATCCTCGCCGATGTCGCCGGCCGGCGCGGCGCGCTACATGGCAGGATCCGGCCGCTGGACCCCGGCATGAAGCTGGCCGGCCCCGCGTTTACCGTTGAAGTGCGGCCCGGCGACAACCTGATGATTCACGCGGCAATCTCGCTGGCCAAGCCGGGCGACGTGTTGGTCATCGATGGCAAGGGCGATCTGAGCGCCGCGCTGATGGGCACCATCATGATGAACGCCTGCCGCCAGTTGGGACTGGCCGGCGTGGTGATCGACGGCGCCGCGCGCGACACCACTGAAATCATCGAGATGGGCTACCCGGTGTTCGCCGCCGGCGCCAACCCCAACGGCCCGACCAAGAACGTGCCCGGCCGCATCGGCCACCCCGTGTCGGTAGGCGGCGTCACCGTCAACGCCGGCGACTTCATCATCGGCGACGCCGACGGCCTGGTGGTCGTTGAACGCGAAAAAATCGAAGGCCTGCTGCCCGCCGCCGAAAAGAAGGTGCGCGACGAAGCCGCCCGCATCGCCGCCATCCAGGCCGGCGACACCGAAGCCAAGTGGCTGACGGCCGCCTTGCGCAGCGCCGGCGTGTTGAAGGAAGGAGAGTCGCTGTGAACCCCTCTGCCACCCCCAAGCCGGCGTTGCTCGTCACCGCCGCCGACCTGGCCCCCGAGGCCCTGGCGCTGTTGGAGGGCTTCAACATCGTCTATGCGGGCAAGACACCGACCGAAGACGACATCGTTGCCCTGTGCCGCCAGCACGATCCCGTGGCCATCATCGTGCGCTACAGCAAGGTCGGCGCCGCCGCGATGGACGCCTCGCCGTCCTTGCGCGTGATCTCCAAACACGGCAGCGGCACCGACACCATCGACAAGACCGCCGCCGCGCAACGCGGTATCGACGTCGTGGCAGCGGCGGGCGCCAATGCCGCCGCCGTGGCCGAACAGGCGCTGGCGCTGCTGTTGGGCTGCGCCAAGTCGCTGGTGACGCTGGACGCGCGCATGCGCGGCGGCCATTGGGACAAGTCCACGCACAAGAGCATGGAGCTGGACGGCAAGACCATCGGCTTGATCGGACTGGGCGCTATCGGCCGGCGCTTCGCGGCGATGGCGCACGGCATGAACATGCGGGTCATCGGCCACGACCCCTATGCGCAAAACTTGCCTGCCTATATTGACGCCGTGCCCTTGCAACAGATCTGGCAGGACGCCGACGCCATCTCGCTGCACTGCCCGCTAACGGATGACAACCGTGGCCTGATCAACGCCGACACGCTGGCGCAGTGCCGACCCGGCGTCATCCTGGTGAACACCGCCCGAGGCGGCCTGGTGGACGAAGGCGCGCTGCTGGCCGCCGTGCGTTCCGGTCAGGTGGCCGCCGCCGGCCTGGACAGCTTCGCCGTCGAACCCATGACAGCGGGCCATCCCTTCCAAGAGGAACCGCGCATCCTCCTCAGCCCGCACATCGGCGGCGTGACCCGCGCCGCCTACGTCAACATGGGCGTGGCGGCGGCGCGCAATGCGTTGGCGGTGTTGGCCACAACAACCAGCGCTTGAGCCGCGCCGATATTTAGAAAAACACCTCAGTCGGAGGAAGACAAATGACGTTTCTTACCCATTCCTACGCGCGCCGCAAGAGCGCGGCATGGATCATGGCCTTCGCATTGCCCCTGCTGGGCGCATCCGTCTCGCACGCTGCCGACGCCTGGCCAGACCGTGCGGTGCGTATCGTGGTGCCCTACGGGCCGGGCGGCGCGGTCGACGTGGCCACGCGCAAGATGGCGCAAATGCTGTCCAGCCAGACCGGGCAGAGCTTCGTCGTGGAAAACAAGCCCGGCGCCACCGGCACCATCGGCGTGAGCCAGGTCGCGCGCGCAACGCCCGACGGCTACACGCTGGTGGCCAACGACACCACGTATTCCCTGCTGCCGTACATCTTCAAGAAGCTGCCATTTGATCCCGCGGAGGATCTGCAACCCGTCTCGGCCTTCGTCTTCGCTCCCATGGCCTTGGCCGTGTCGGCCGACAGCAGCAGCCGCACACTGGGCGACCTGATCGCGCAAGCCCGAGCCAAGCCCAACATGATTACGTACGGATCGGGCGGCCCAGGCACCACGCCGCATTTCGCGGCTGAGGCGCTGGGCCTGGCGACCGGCGTGAAGTTCATGCACGTGCCGTTCAAAGGCGCGGCCGAGGCCACCCAGGCCGTGCTGGGCAAGGTGATCGATTTTCAGTTTGCGTCTACCACCGGCGTCATGGGGCCGGTGCAAGGCGGCCAGCTAAAGCTCTTGGCCGTCAGTGGCGACAAGCGCCTGCCGGTGTTGCCCGATGTGCCCACCTTTGCCGAGGCCGGCGTGAAGGACTTTGGCGTGGTCAACTGGACCGGCCTGTGGGTGCCGAAGGGCACGCCCCCGGAAGTCACCGAACGGCTGCAACGCGAGATCGCCACCGCCATGGCCTCGGAAGAGATGAAGACGTTTGCCACCAAGATGGGCGCGGACCCGCGCGCCGCCAACGCTACGGAGTTTCGCGGCATTCTGGCGGATAGCGGCCAGATGTGGGGCAAGGTGGTCCGCAGCATCGGCTTCGACGCAAAATAAACCCAGGAGGATTCGCCATGTTCTGCTTGCACGCCCCCGAAGTCGTTGACTTTCAAGTCTGGTCGGCCATGCCCGATCACTTGCGCCGCCCCCGCCGCAGCGCCTGGGCAGACGCCAACCGGGGCGGCATGCCGGTGGACTCCTTTCTTGAGGGGCCGGTCTTTGACGAGTCCGGCAACCTGTACGTTACGGACATACCCTGGGGCCGCGTCTTCCGGATCACGCCGGACCGCGAATGGTCCTTGGTAGCCGAATACGACGGCGAGCCCAACGGCATGAAGTTTCTTGACGCCAGCCGCCTGCTCATCACCGATTACAAGAACGGACTGATGACGCTGGACATCGCAACCGGGTCCGTCACGCCCTATCTGGAACGCCGCAACAGCGAACGCTTCAAGGGCGTCAATGATCTGATCTTCGACACACAGGGCAACCTGTACTTCACCGACCAGGGCCAAAGCGGGCTGCACGATCCCAGCGGCCGGCTGTATCGACTGCGGCCCAACGGCCAACTAGACCAATTGCTGGGCAACGTACCCAGCCCGAATGGCGTGGCCTTGTCCCCCGACGAGCGCGTGCTGTACCTGGCCGTCACGCGCGGCAACTGCGTGTGGCGCGTGCCCTTGCTGCCCGACGGCAGCGTCAGCAAGGTCAGCCAGTTCTTTACGTCCCACGGCCCCAGCGGCCCCGATGGCCTGGCCGTCGACACCGAAGGCAATCTGCTGGTCTGCAACCCCGGGCTGGGCTATGTGTGGCTGCTGAATCATCGCGCCGAACCCAGCATCGTCTGGCGCAGCGTTACGGGCGCGTCCACCACCAACCTGGCCTTTGGCGGCGAAGACAGACGCACGTTGTTCTGCACGGAATCGACCAGCGGCTCGATTCTTTTTGCGTCCGCGCCCCATGCGGGCATGCCTCTGGCGCGATAGGCGCCTGCGTAAACGCGAAGCGCGCGGGACGGGCCCAGGCACCGTCACCGCGCGCTTTTCATCTGATTTGTCATGATATAACATTGCGTTTTTTCGCAATGTTGCCTTGACTCGTCCGCGCGGCGATCGTGCCGCTGCACGCGCCGACGCATGCGTCTTCGCATGCAGCTTCGCATGCCTGGACGACGCGCACCTCCGCCTCGCACCCACCCAATCCCACGACATGCCTACGCGACCTTCCAGCCTCACGCCCGTCAGCAACGCCCCCTGGCGCCCCGCCTTTGCCGCTTTCGCCATGGCCGCCGGCCTGACATCTGGTGAAGCCTACTCGGCCGACGAGCGAACCGGCGCACCCTCCGCCACGCCGCCGTCATCGACGGCCACGCTTGCCCCGATCGAAGTCAGCGGCCTGGACGTGTCGCGCGAATTGCTGGGCGCCAGGGATCACGTGACCTTGGACAGCACCGGGCTGCCGGCCGCCATGACCGTGATCACGCCGTCCGAATTGCAGACCATCAACGTAGGACGCGATATCTCGAACGTGTTCCGGCGCGTGCCCGGCGTGGTCGCCAACAATATCGACCAGGGCGATACCGGCAACGGCTTCCGGATGCGCGGCTTCGCCACGCAAGGCACGCACGGCGCGGACACCGCCGTGTACGTGGACGGCGTTCCGCAAAACCTGCCGTCCAGCGAAGCCGGCGCGGGGCATGGGCCAGCCTTTCTGGAATGGCTCACGCCGGACATGATCGGCAATATCGCCGTGATCAAAGGCCCCGTGTCGGCCCTGTATGGCGACCAGCATCGCGCCGGCGCGGTGGACATCAGTTCGCCCTGGGGCGAGGTGCCGTCCAGCATCGGGCTCAGCGTTGAAAGCTACGGCGGGCGGCGCGCCTCGCTGGTCCACTCGGGTCAGTACAAAGACATCCAGTCCTTGTTCGTGGCGGACGTGTATCGCGCCGACAGCTACCGCGACGACGCCGACACCGAGCGCCAGAACTTCTTTTGGAAGCTGTCCACGCCGTATGACGGCGGCCGCTACAGCCTAAGCATCAACCACTATCACGCGCGCTATCACGCGGCGGGGTATCTGCTGTATTCCGACCTGAAATCCGGCGCGGCGGATTTTCAGGACGTGCAGTACGACACGCCGGGCTACGGCAAGAACACGCAGACCGGCGTCGTGTTCAACCGCAGCCCGCTCAACAACGAAGCGGGCTTCTACACCACCCTGTACGCGCAACAACTCAGGCGCGAGCGCGGTATCGCCGCCGCCGTGGACCAGCACAACGTCGGCAGCGACGACCGCTATTTCGCGGGCGGGCGCATCGCCAACAACTTCGTCTTCGGCGATCAGGCCGCGCTGTTCGTGGGCGCCGACTTCCGCCGCGACAAAGGCGATGGCATCCGCCAACGCTATCGCAACGGCGACCCCACCGACAACTACCTGGTCAACCTGAACATGGACCTGGTCACCTACGGCCTGTTTGCGCAGGGGCAATACAAGCCGGTGGAAAACCTGAAGCTGCTGGCGGGCCTGCGCTACGACGCATTCGACTACGACATCGAGAACCGCAAGCTGCCCGACGCGTCCACCAAGTACCGCGATACCGTGGTGACGCCCAAGCTGGGCTTTGTCTGGAGCGCGCTGCCCTCGCTGGATATCTACGCGAACGTGGCCGAGGGCTTTCGTTCGCCAGCCGCGCAGCAGATCAGCCCCAGCGGCACCTTGGGGCCCTTGGGCGCGGCGGGCGGCGCGGCCAACACGTCGATCGCGCCGTCCAAGGTGCGGTCCTACGACCTGGGCTTTACCGCATCGCCCGCCGCCAACTGGGCCATTGCCGGTGCCGTGTACTACACCGAGAACGAAGACGAAATCGTGCTGACCGCGCCCGATACGTATTCGTCGGTGGGAGAAACCACCCGCAAGGGCTTCGAGCTGGAAGCGCGCTACCGCTTCACCCGCGGCTTCAGCGTGTATGCCAGCTATGGCCGCATCCTTGAGGCCGACATCAAGAACCCCTTGCCCGGCACCGGGGCGCGCCTGTCCGTGCCCAAGGACATCATCAAGGCCGGCGTGGAATACGGCACGCCGTTGGCCGATGGCCGCATCACGCTGAACGCCGATGCCTACCTGACGCGCGGCGTGCCGTACTACAGCGGGTCTCCTCTGTCCGAGAAGACCATGCCCACCTACACCCGCTACGACTTCCGCGCCACCTACGATTACCAGCGCTATCAGGTGTCGGCGTACTGGATCCTGCAACCGCACCGCTACGCCAGCGAAGCCGCCTACGCCACCAGCGCGGGCCTGTGGATTGCGCCGCAGCCCAAGCACCTGGTGGGTGTGAACATGCGCTATTTCTTCTGACGCGATGGAACACGGCATGACGCCCCCCGCCGCGCTGCACGCGCACGAATTGACCGTGGACTTCGGCGCCAAGCGCGCCATCGACAGCCTGTGCCTGACCGTACCCGCCGGATGCATCTATGCGCTGCTGGGCGGTAACGGCGCGGGCAAGACCACCACGTTGAGTGTCTTCCTGGGCTTCGTGTCGCCCACCGCCGGCACGGTCCAGGTTGGTGGACAACACATCGACCGGAACCCCGAGGCCGCGCGCAGCCGGGTGTCGTATCTGCCCGAGAACGTGGCCCTGTACCCCTATCTGAGCGGCGTGGAAAACCTGCGCTACTTCTGCGCGCTGGCGGGCTTGCGCTTGTCCGCCAACGAGGCATCGGCGCGGCTGACGCAAGCCGGCTTACAGGCAGATGCGCATGGCCAACGGGTGCAGCGCTATTCCAAAGGCATGCGGCAAAAAGTCGGCTTGGCGATTGCCTACGCAAAAGGCGCCGTGGCCATGTTGCTGGACGAGCCCACGTCCGGGCTGGATCCCGCCGCCACCAACGATTTTTCGAAACAACTGCGGCGCGCGGCGCAAGACGGCCTGGGCATCCTGATGGCCACGCATGATTTGTTCAACGCCGTCCAGGTGGCCGACCGCATCGGCATCATGCGCGCGGGCCGCTTGCTGGACGAGTTCGACGCGCATCGCGTCAGCCATGCCGAACTGGAAGCCACCTATCTGGCCCAAGCGCGGGACCTGCCATGATCGGCATCATTGTCCGCAGGGAACTGCTGGCGCTTTGCCGCGACCGGCGCGTATGGATTCTGGCGCTGGCGCTACTGGCGATGTGGGCCATGCTGTATGTGGCCGCGCTGGGACAGCAACAGCGCCTGCAGGCCGAACGCGCGCAGATCGGCGACACCACGCGCGCCCAATGGGACAAACAAGGCATCAAGCATCCGCATCGCGGCGCGCATTTCGGCATGTACGTGTTCCGGCCCGACGTGCCCTTGTCGGCCTTCGATCCTGGCGTAGAGCCGTATGTGGGGCAAGCCCTGTGGCTGGAACCGCATCGCCGCAACATGGCGCGCTTCAACCCCGACGCCGACAGCGGACCCGCCACGCGCTTTGGCCATATCGTCCCGGCCTTTCTGCTGGCCGGGCTGTTTCCCCTGCTGATCATGGCGCTGGCCTTCAGCCAGGCCACGCAGGAACGCGAACAAGGCACGCTGCGCATGCTGCAAAGCATGGGCGTGTCGAACCTTGCATTGCTGGCCGGCAAGCTGATCGCCATCGCGGCCTGCCTGGTGCTGGTGTTCCTGCCGGTGTTCGCCTTGCTGGGCATCAGCGCCATCTGGCAGCCCGGGGTTGCCTACGCTGAGTCCACCTATCTGCTGCCGCGCGTCGCCAGCCTGGCGGCCGTCTACTTGCTCTACTACCTGGGCATCGCGGCGCTTGGCCTGGCGGTCGGCGCGCTTAGCAGCGGCAGCCGTGGCGCGCTGTTCGTGCTGGTGGTGCTGTGGGCCGTGTTTGTCCTGGCGGCGCCGCGCGCGGCCAGCGCCATTGCGCAGGCACGTGTTCCCTTGCCTTCCGCCACCCAGTTCTGGGCCGCCATTGCACACGACTACCAGCGTGGCTTGCCGGGCGATCCGGACCTGGCCACCCAGGTGCGTGAGTTCGAAGCCGGGCTGCTGCGCCAGTACGGCGTGGCCTCGCTCAGCCAGGTACCCATCGGCGTGAACGCCGCGCGGCGGCTGGTGCGCGACGCTTATGCCGACAAGGTCCATGCCTATCATTTCGATGCGCTGTGGGCACGCTATCAGCAGCAACAGCGCCTGCTGCGCTGGGCCAGTGTGTTCAGCCCCACCATTGCGCTTGTGGGCACGTCGGCCGCGCTGTCCGGCACGTCGCTGGCTCACCAGCGCCACTTTGAAAACGCGGCCGAACAATATCGCCAGGCCGTCAACACGGCGCTCGACCAATGGGACATGGCGCACACCCAGGGCAACGTCTCTTACGAAACCCAGTACGCGGCCGATGCCGTCTGGCAAAGCGTGCCCGCCTTCCACTACACCCCGCCATCGCTGGGCTTCGCGCTGCGCAGCGCGTGGCCGGACCTGTTGTTGCTGGCCGCTTGGGCCGTGGCGGCGATGGCCTTGTTGGGCGTGGCCGCGCGGCGGTGGCGACCATGAGGCTGGTGTTCTGGGCCGAATGGCTACGCTTTCGCCGCAGCCGCGCCAACCTTTGCATCTTGCTGGCCTACTGCATCACTTTGGCACTGTGCGCGCTGTGGTCCGCGCATGGCGCGCACCAACTGCGCGCTGCCAACGCGCAGGAAGCCGCAACGCGCGTTGCATTGATCCAGCAGGCGCGAGACAGCCAGGACAGCGTCCAAGTCAGAGCCCAAGCCAGCGGCAGAGTCAGCAGCCCAGTCAGCGGCCAGGCCAGTGCCAATGCCAATGCCACTACCGACCCCAAGCGCGCCGCGATGCAGGCTTTCAGCCTGGGCCGCTCGATGGCCGGGCAGGCGCAGTTGCCACCCGGCCCCGGGCTGGCGCTGAGCTTGTCGCCGCATCACACGCTGACCACCCGCATCGCCGTGTCCGTGGAAAGCCGCCATGCCGACGGACGCCGCAGCGACACGCTAAACAATCCCATGCTGGCGCAGTACCGCGCCTTGGACCTGGCGGCGGTGGTGGCGCTGCTGATGCCGTTGGTGGCCATCGGCTGGTGCGCGGGCACGGTGCAGGAAGATCGCGAACGCGGCATCTGGCGCACACTCTGCGCGCAGGCGGCGAGGCCCTGGCAGCCCCTGCATGCCGCGCTGGCCATCCGCGCAGCGGCATTGTGGCTGCCCGCCGCGTTGGCCTGTGGCTTGGCGATGGCCGGCAGCGCGGGCACGACAACCGGGTCCGGCGTGCTGTGGTGGACCTTGTGCCTGGCCGCGTACGCCGGGTTCTGGGTGGCCTTGTGCGGCGCGCTGGCGCGCTTGCCAATCTCGTCCGCCGCCGCCTTGCTGACGGGCCTGACCGCTTGGTTGCTGCTGACTTTCGCCGTACCCGCCGGCCTGGAAGCCATGGCCGCCGCCCGTCACCCCATGCCGTCACGCCTGGCGTCCATCGTGGAACTACGGCAGGCCCAACAGGATGCGGAAGTGCGCATGCCCGAACTGCTCAAGGCCTGGTACGCCGACCACCCTGAATCCGCGCCACGGATCAGCGGCGGCCACACCTGGCCGGTGAACTTCCTGCCGCGCTTCGCGTATCAAGACGATCTGGTACGCCCCTTGATGCGCCGCTTTGACCAGAAACGGCTGGCGCAGGCGGCGTTTCTGGAACGTTGGGCCTGGCTCTCGCCGCCGATGGCGCTGTTGCAGGTGTCCGACTACCTGGCCGGCATCAGCGCCGCGCACCATACGGCGTTCCTGGACGCCGTGGACCAGTACGAGCAGGCGTGGCGCAACTTTTTCGTGCCGCGCGTCATGAGCTATCGCGGACTGACGGCGGACGACTACGCGCATATTCCCCGGTTCCAGGGCGTGGCGCCGGCGTCTGCCGCGCCGGTGCCCTCGCTGCTGGGCATGTTGCTGCTGGTGACCGCCGCGCTGATGGCGCTGCTGCTAGGGTTCCGTCGACGAATCGGGCGTGATTGACAGTGTAAAACGACCGTTTTACATTGAACGCATGGATACCAAGACACAGCTGATCTCCACGGCGGAACATCTTTTCAACCGACACGGCTTCACCGCCACCGGCATGGACCGCCTGACCCAGGGCGCCGGCATGTCGAGCCGAACGCTCTACAAGCATGTCGGCAGCAAAAACGCGCTGATCGCCGCCGTGCTCAACGAGCGCGACAAACGTTTCTTTGCGCAGATCCAAGCGGCAAGCAACGTCGACGCGATCTTCAAGGCGCTGGAAAACTGGATGAAAGCCGAGGACAACCTGGGTTGTCTGTTCTTGCGTGCCTACGCGGAAACTGGCGGCGATACACCAGAAATTGCCGATGCGGTGTCCGCGCACAAGGCCGCCTTCTGGCGAAAAATTCGGGAAGTCGTCTCGGCAGAGACCGGGGGCCGCAGCGACCCGATGCTGGCCGAACAGATCCTGGTGTTGTTCGAGGGCGCGACGGCGGCGGCCATCTATCGCGGCGCAAAATCCGTGAAGGCCGCACGCTTGGCGGCCAACGCCCTGGTTGAACGGGCACGGCCATGAGCCTTGCGCTGAGTCCCGTCGCAACGCTGGGCGCAACGGGCTTTGCGCTGATCGCCGTCTGCTATGGCTTTGCCCGCTTCGCCTTCGGCTTGTTCCTGCCGCAGATCGACGCCGAGCTGTCCTTGTCGTCGACGCTAAGCGGCCTGATATCGGGCGGGGCTTTTCTGGGCTATTGCATCGCTATCGCGCTGTCGGCCTATCTGACCGAACGGATCGGCCCCCGCGCTGTCGCCGTCGGCGCGGCCCTGGTTGCGGCGGTGGGCATGACGGGCATTGCCGCCGCGCCCTCGGCACCCTGGCTGGCGGGCGCGGTGATGCTGGCCGGGTCCAGCACGGGACTGGCCTCGCCCCCCTTGGCCGCGGCCGTCACCGCAGCGGTCAGGCCGAACCGGCAGAACGCCACCAACACCCTCATCAACGCCGGCACCGGCGCGGGCGTGGTGTTGTCCGGCCCCGTGGCGCTGATGATGGGTGATCAATGGCGCCTTGCTTACGCGGGCTTTGCCGTCGCGGCGGTCGGCATGGCGTTCGCGGCGGCGTTCACCTTGCCGCGAGGTTCCCAGACAGCCACGAACAGTCCCCATGGCCTACCTTCCCTTAACAGCGTGCTGCGGCGCTTGATCACCGCCGCCTTCCTGACCGGCGCGGCCAGCACCGCGATTTGGTCCTTCGGGGCGCAGCTTGTCGCGCTGCGGCTCGACTGGAGCAGCGCGGGCGCGGGGCTGCTGTGGATCGCCATCGGGGCGGCGGGCATTGCCGGCGCGGGCGCGGGGCATCTGATTGCGCGCTTCGGCATGGACCGGGTCCACCACGCATTCCTGGCGGCCATGGCGGCAGGCATTCTCATGATCGGCATCGCAGGCACCTCGGCGGCCCTGACCCTGAGCGGCGGCCTGCTCTTTGGCGTCGCCTACATCATGCTTACCGGCGTCTATTTGCTGTGGGGCGTCCTGGCGCTGCCCGACCGGCCCGCCACGGGCGTCACGATCGCCTTTCTGGCGCTCGCGATCGGTCAGACCCCCGGGGCCGCCGTCTTCGGACTGTTGATGGAGCATCTGACGGTCAATTACGCGGTGGTTATTTTTGCCTGCCTTGCTCTGACAGCCGGAATCGCGCGGGCTGAAGCGGCAAATCCACAACCGTATGTGGCGGGGCGATAGCGGGCAGCCGGGGGGGGATTGCTGGCGGCTGCCATTGCCGTGGCTCAAGCTCGCAACGCCATGGCGCGCAGCAGCGCGTCTACCTGTCCGAAAGCATCCTGCTGCCATTGGTCTGGCGTGCGATCGCCCAGTACCTGGGTGCCCTCGACGAAGCGTCTCACGCAGGTTGGACCGTAGCCCTCGAAGGCGTCGAACTTATCTCTGAGGTTGGCCATGTGAGTATTTCCTGGCGTAAGTGGTCGGCGGCCTCGGCGCCGCGCTCGCCCGCGATGGAAAGGTCCAGATAGGTCTGAACGGGGCTTGTGCATACGGCGCCGGGTGCTGGTTCCACAGTGTCGCCGAGCAGCGCCACGTCCTTCGGCACGATGATGATCAAGTTGTCACCCTTCGACGCGGGCGCAAGCTGTAGCACCGCCTGAAGTTCCTGCACGCCCTCGGCGTCAGCCATGAGGTAATGCGTGCCCGTGCGGCCAAACGGAGCCAGCCACTGCGCTGCCGAGAACGACGCGAATGCGGCGTGTGGCTGGCCATTTTGCGCGCGCAATACGGTTCGGCACGCATCGTCGAACGCGCGCCCATGCAATGGCGTGTAGAACCGCAGCCGCTCACCGCCGGGTGCCGTGTAGCTGTCACGCCATGCGTCCAGCAGTGCGTCAGGTTCGGAAAGAACGAGGCCATCTTCCGCGATACGTGCCCATTCCCGATCAACCAAGCCAGTGCGCACGTTGCTGACGTGGCCGAGACTCACGCCGGCGCTTTTCGATAACTCGGCGACGCGCCACGCACGGCCCGGATCACGCAGCATGGCGCGCAGCACTTGGGCGGATTTCGGCTTGAACAGCGATTTAAGCTCGCGTTGCGCGGCCAAGGGCTTGTCCTGCACCCTGCGTTCGATGAACACGCCGCCGAACACAATCCGCGCATTGCCTTCCAAATCGAGATAGCCGATACCTTGCGCTTCGCACAGTTTCCTTACCGCGGGCGAAAGATAGGGCGCGATGAAAATCCCTGTCGCCCCCCGCGCTTGATGTGCAATGTAGTTGCTCAGTTCCAGCAGCGCGGACCGGGCATGACGCGGTTGCCCGTTCGACTTGTATTCGCAGACAAGCTGGTGCTTGCGTCCACCAACGCGCACACGCGCTATCCATCCAGGCTGCCAGTGCCCAGAGGCAGGCTCACCCTCAGCGCTTTCCAGACGAAGGATGGGAACATTCTCGAGCAACTGGCGCAGCGCATCTACCGCGACGCTCGTGGAGGATTCCAGATTTTTCATTGAATTGGCACCTTTCAACATTTGTTGAAAGTAGCACTTTCACTGAAATTAATAAAAACGCGCTCGCTAGGCTTCAGCGTCGATGCGCGCGGGCCGGCGGAATTCGCGCCATTCTGGATCTGGAACAGCGAAGTGCAACGTTGGCGGGCGTTGATCAAGTCGGCGGGGATCACCGCGCAATAGCATCGCTGCGCGGGGACGAAGGGGTTTTCCGCGTAGATGCGGGGCCAGGCCGCATACAGGGCAAGGTGTAAAGGACCACCGCAAAGGACAGCCACAAAGGACAGCCACAAAGGACGGCCACAAAGGGCCAAGCCGAAACAATGGCAACAATAAATTTCCAAGCCCGCCATTCGGCTTGACCCAGCTCCAGGCGGATGCCCGAGACCCCGGCACGGCCGCAGCCCTCGCCACTTCTGGATTCCCACTGCGAACCTCCCGCACAGGCAAGCAGCGCGGCCGGGAGGGCTCGCGTCAACGCGGCCTGCGCCATGTTTCAGGCCACCCTCCGGGTGTTGCAGCGCCGAACCAAATCAGTAGCATGCGCGGTCACTCATCCGACTCAGCCCCCTTCAAGGACCGATCCCATGACGCTGCCGCGACCGCGCGTTGCCCTTTCCGCCCTTACGCTTGCCCTAGCCTTGTCGGGCTGCGTGCACGTGCCGGATTACAACGGCGAGGGCAGCATGGACGACCCGCGCTACGCGCAACTGCTGGACCTGATCGGCGAGGCCTTGAAGGACGACATGGCCGTGGTGCTGGTGGCCGACGTGATGCCGCACGCCAGCTTGAACGACGCGGAGTCCATGACCAAGTGGACCGGCAACACTGTCTGGATGCACGAACAGCAGCCGAAAATTACCTTTGGCCGTAAGTTCCAGAACAATTCGCTGCAACGGGACAAGCAGGCCACCTACCTGTTCAAGGCCTTCGAAGTGCATATCCTGCCGCCCGGCAAATACCTGCTGACCGGCGGCGACGACTACAAGCTGAATGCCTTGCTGGACCAGGTGGGCGCGCGCCACGGCCCGGTGGGCTCTGGCCGTGGCGCCAACGGCACCGCCTATCTGTCGCCGGAGCTCTATCGTGAGTTCTACAAGGAAACCAACTGGCACGAAGGCACCACCGGCACCCAGCTCAAGACGCGCAAGGTGTGCACGGCCGTGCACCGGGCGTCGGGCAACTGCGTCAGTTGGGGCGAAGAGCAATACACCGAAACCACGCAGGGTTCCCGCGCCGGCTACTACGAGCAGACGGATTCGCGCGATATCCCCGCCATCAAGGTGCAGTCGCGCGTGCCGCCGAAGCTGGCCTTGGCCAGCTTTACTCTAAAGGGCGGCCAACTGGTGCTGAGCCAGCGCATGCACATGAAGACGCCCAGCTACAAGTACAAGCAACCGAGCTGCCGCGCGGTCGCCCCCAAGATGATCGAATGCCCGCTTGAAGACTTCACCGTCTACACGCGCCCGGCGCCGATGGATTTCACGCAGAAGCTTATCGCGCAGCGTCACAGCTTGAGCGATGCGCACCGCCAGTTGCTGTCCACCCTGCAACCCATGCAGATCACGCCGCTGGGCAAGCAAGGCATGGAAGATCCGATCTGGGGGGTGCCGCTGTCGATGGGTAAGGCAAAATAGCGCATGACCCCACGCCAGCTCCGCTATTTTCTGGAAATCGCCCGCAGCGGCAGCTTGTCGCTGGCCTCGGCCGCGCTGCGCATCGCGCAGCCCGCGCTTAGCCAGCACGTGGCGGCGTTGGAAGCCGAGTTGGGCGTGGCCTTGTTCGAACGGCATGCCAAGGGCGTGACGCTTACCGCCGAAGGCAAGCGCTTGCAGCAACGCGCCACGTCCATTCTGGAGCAACTGGAATCGCTGAAGACCGACGTGCTGGCGCCCACCGGCAAGCCGCGCGGGCCGGTTCGGGTATGCCTGGCGCGGTCCTTGGCTCAGGTAGTTGCCGCGCCACTCGTGCGGTACGTCGAACAGCACTATCCCGACGTCCGGCTGTTGTTGTCGTCGGCCTTGTCCAGCGAAGTGCGCTTGGCGCTGCAAACGCGGCAACTGGACGTGGCGCTCATGCCCAACGCCTTCGAATTGCCGGGCCTGTATTGCAAGCCGGTCTATGAAGAACAGTTTTCGTTGTTCGGTCTGGAATCGCTATTCGACCGGCCGGGAAAGACAATGGCGTTCTCCGCGATCGGGTCGCGTCCGCTGGTGGCGCCTGACCGTGACCACGATTTGCGCCGCCTGATCGAACGCACGGCGCTGGATCTGGATTGCCCGCTGAACGTGAAGTACGAGATCAACGATCCCGAACTGAATTTTGCCTTGGTGCGCGACGGCGTGGCGTTTGCGATCCTGCCCGACAGCGCTGGCCTGGAACTGGCGCGTGGCAACAAGGCCATGGGCGAACGGCGCCTGGTCCGGCCGCCCATTGCGCGCATGCAATCCATTGTGCGCGTGGCCGAAGGCGCGCCAGACAGCACGACGCTGGCCATGGAACACGCGCTGGAAGCCGTGTTGCGTACGCTGGTGGCGCGCAAGGTGCTGCGCGGAAAGCTGGCATAAGAAAGAACTTATATAAAACACAGATAAATAATATTTGTCTTCAGGTCTGACGCAGCCGTACGCTACTCCAAAAATGGCGCATCAAAAGCGCCGATACGGAGACAAGCATGCACGTACGACGCAGACAGTTCCTGGGCGCCATGGGCGCCGCCGTGTGCTGTAGCGCGCTGCCGATCAGGCAGCTACAGGCCAGCCCCCCCTTACGCATGCTGGTGGGTTTTGCCCCGGGCGGCGCGGCCGACCTGGTGGCCCGTGCGCTGGCCGAAGGCATGCGGGCATCGGGCTACACCCTCATCGTTGAAAACAAGGCCGGCGCAGGAGGCCGCATCGCGGTCGACTCGCTATTGGCCGCAGGCGGTAATGGCAATGGCACGGGCAATGCCGTGCTGTTCACCCCCTCCACGAACCTGACGCTGTATCCGCATCTATACAAAGACCTGCGCTACACCCCCGCGGACTTCACGCCGCTGGGCACCGCCAGCCAGTTTAATTTTGGATTCGCGGTGGGCGCCGACAGCCCGGCGAAAACGTTGCAAGAGTTCCTGGCACTGGCGCAAAAGGACCCGCGCATGGCGGTCTACGGCACGCCCGGTGCGGGTACCGTCATGCACTTCCTGGGCGTCCTGCTGGCGAACGCCAGCAAGGTCCCCGTGACGCCGATTCCATACAAGGGCGGTTCGCTGGCGCTGACGGACACCGTGGGCGGCGTCTTGCCCGCGCTGATCACCACGCTGCCCAACCTGATTCCCATGCACAAGGCCGGCAAGATCCGCATCCTGGCCATGACCGGTTCGGCGCCGTCGTCCGCGTTGCCCGACGTGCCCACCTTCGGGTCGGCGGGGTATCCATCGCTGACGGTGGCCGAGTACTTCACGCTGATCGGCAACAAGAGCTTGCCCGCCGACCAGGCACAGGCATTGGCGAGGGCCGTGGCCGATGCCGTGCGTTCGCCGGCGTTTGCAAAAGTCATGCAGCAGCAATTCTTCAACCCCAAAGTCACCGCGCCCGCCGACTTGAAACGACAGATGGAACGCGAAGATGCGTTCTGGGGCCGGGTCGTCAAGGACAGCGGCTACACCCCCGAGGCCTGACGCGCCGCGCGCGTGGCCTGGCTATTTCCAGGAAGCACTATGAAAGGCAAGAACATCGTCGTCATCATGTCCGATGAACACAATCCCGCGTTCATGGGCTGCTCCGGCCATCCGTTCATCAAGACGCCAAACCTGGACGCGCTGGCCGCGCGCGGTACACGTTTTCCGAACGCCTACACGCCTAGCCCGATCTGCGTGCCGGCGCGCGCGGCGTTCGCCACCGGCCATCGCGTGCACCAGACCCGGCATTGGGATAACGCCATGCCGTACGTGGGTGATCCGCAAGGCTGGGGCCATGTGTTGCAGCAGCAGGGCATCAGCGTTGAAAGCATCGGCAAGCTGCACTATCGCAACGAAGCAGACCCGGTCGGTTTCGACGCGGAACATATCCCCATGCACGTAGTTGGCGGGCACGGCATGGTGTGGGCGTCGATTCGGGATCCTTACTTGCCGGTGGCGGGGCGCAAGCGCATGCTGGGCGACCGTATCGGCGTGGGCGAATCGCCCTATACGTCCTATGACAGGTCCGTCACCGACCGCAGCCTGGAGTGGCTGCGCGCGGCGGCCGATCGCGGTGAACCGTTCGTGTTGTACGTGGGCCTGGTGGCGCCGCACTTCCCGCTGATCGCACCTCGGGAATTCTTTGACCTGTACGAGGCCCGGCAGATTCCCCACGCCAAGCTGCATCCCAAAGACGGCTACGAACGCCATCCCTGGGTGCAGGCCTACGCGGAATTCGAGCGCAGCGAAGACACCTTCGAAAGCGAAGACGAGCGCGTCAATGCATTCCTGGCGTACTACGGGCTATGCAGCTTCCTGGACAGCAACGTGGGCCGCATCGTGGACGCGCTGGACGCGCTCGGTCTGGCCGATTCCACGCACGTGGTCTATACGTCGGACCACGGCGACAACGTGGGTGCCCGTGGGCTATGGGGCAAATCCACGCTCTACCAGGAAAGCGTCGGCATCCCGATGATCCTGGCCGGCCCCGACGTATCGCCTTCCGTCTGCGATACCTCGGTGGATCTGCTGGACCTGTATCCGACGATCTTGCAAGCCGTAGGTGTGGACCCGACGCCGCACATGGGCACGCGGCAGGGGCTATCGCTATTCGATATTGCGCGGCAACCCGTCGACGACGACCGCGCCATCCTTAGCGAATACCATGCAGCGGGCAGCAATACCGCGGGTTTCATGCTGCGCAAGGGGCCTTGGAAGTATCACCACTACGTGCGCTTTCAGCCCGAACTGTTCAACCTGGAGTCGGACCCCGGTGAACTGCACGACCTGGCAGGCGAACCCGCTTATGCCGCCGTGCTGGCGGGAATGAAAGCCGCGTTGTACGCGATCTGCAATCCGGAAGACGTGGACCGGCAGGCCAAGGCCGACCAGGCCGCGTTGATTGAACGCATGGGTGGGCCGGAAGCCGCTTCGACGATGGGTTCAAGCGGCGCAACGCCGGCCCCCAAGGTGGAGCAAGCGGCATGAATCGGGATGAACGGCATGTGGGTGAACGATACCTACACGACTGGAGTGGCCTGACGCGGGGCGTGCCCAGCGTCGTGCACCGGCCCACGACCACCGACGAGGTGGCGGCCCTGGTTCGCGATGCGGATCGGCATGGCCGCAAGATCACCATCCAGGGCGGCTTGACCGGGCTGGCGGGCGGCGCCGTGCCGGCCGATGGCGATGTGGTCATCAATCTGGAACGCATGAACCGCATCGAGTCCATCGATGCGGTGGAAGGCGTCATGCAAGTGCAGGCGGGCGCAACCTTGCAACAGGTGCAGGAAGCCGCGCTTGAAGCCGGTTGGTTCTTTCCGGTGGACATGGGCGCGCGCGGCAGTTGCCAGGTTG